>OKOX01000001.1_pt1 | contig 322333 bp, 318 predicted proteins | sample 1614201 | NCBI WGS metagenome assembly OKOX01 (sample SAMN04436913, study PRJEB24849) | human gut metagenome | biome: human gut; feature: NICU; material: stool | host: Homo sapiens | place: USA: Saint Louis, MO | collected 2012-05-21 | reverse complement strand
TTCCCCACTGGCAACCGCGCATCCTTTATATACCGCCGCAGCCGTTCGCTTTCCCTGTGCGTCGCCTCTTCACTGCAGAGTGACAGCAGATAACGCGAAGGGGTCCACCCTTCGGCCAGCGCGCGTTTCTCCTGGCTGTGCCACTCGGTGGCTATGCGCGTCAGACGTAACCTTCTGAGCAACCTTTCAAGCGTATGGATATCGGTCACTGCAGGCCTCCTTTACGCATCAGGTTGTCATAACCCTGCAGGCTGTGCTGAACCAGTCTCCCGTCCGGCAGCGGGCGTTTATCCTTCACGCCCAGCCAGTTGAGCAGCTTCTGCAGATCCGGCTCTCCCGGCTCCAGCAGCAGGTGGTTCAGCCCCTTCGCGACCGCTGAGATGTCTTCCCGCTCTGCCGCCAGCTTCAGGGCATTAACCATCAGGCGACTGGCCAGCTGAGGGGCAAGACGTGAACACATCCGCTGCCACAGCTGCCGCCATTCATCATCCGGCAGGATGTCGTTACGCAGTGTGGCGTGATAGAACGCCCCGGGTTTCATGACAAGACTACCGATCACGTGTCGGAAGTTGATACTGCGGGCCCGCCGTTTACCTTTCGGTGCCCGGACCCGCTGACAGCTCATTACTTCATCGCTTCCAACGTAACAACTCAGTCTGTCATCCCACAGACGAACCTTCAGCATCTGTCCGATAAGTCTGGATGGCACGCTGTACACAACGTGCCGGACGTTGATGGTACTACTGCTGCTGACCCGGACAGACAACTCTTCGTAGTCAGCACACCGTCGCTGAGGAAGGGGCTTCAGAAGAGCCAGTTCCTGACGGACCAGATCCTGATTGCGCTGGTTATGACGCAGCACCTGCTGTGTAACGAACTGACGATATTCATTCAGGGAACCGAAGTCGTTATTTCCGCGCAGCAGCAGGGCCTGCCGTATACGCTCCTTGAGGTGTCCGTGAGCCGACTCCACTGAACCATTCTCATGGCCCCGTCCGCTGTTATTGCGGGAAGGGGTCATGCCGTAGTGTTCACACAACCCGGCATAGCGCGCTGTCTGATCCCGGTGGTCTTCCTCGCTCAGGTTTTTCCATGCTGCGGCCAGACTATCTGTACGGTGCTCCGCTGGTACACCACCCAGCTGACCCAGCGCCTCCTGTAGTCCTTCGGCCAGAGCGGTGAAGCTCTCGCCGCCGGTGACAACCCGCATCCAGCTCCAGCGACTCCATTCAAGGCGGAAGTGGAAGAGCTTGTGTTCCAGCGGGCAGCCGTTAATGGTGATAACCGTGCCTTTCAGCTGGGTAAAATCTGACAGCGCCCGCATTCCCGGTTGATGCTCCTGGCGGAACATGATCTCCCGTTCCTCACCGTGGCAGGCTTTCCAGGTACGGATACGGCGCTGCAGCGTCCGGCGCACCTTATCGGGATACTGGCCCGGATATTTATCCTGCAGATATTCGAGAACCGTTGTCGGCGAGATCTGCGGACGGGAAGCGAGTAAAGGAAGCACATCACTGAGCCAAACCGCTTCCAGAGGATCCTGACGTGTCCGCCAGTGTCGCTCACCTGATGATTGCCACTGCCCTTTTTCAATACGTCGTCCGGAGCGAACAGAGATGCCGGTGGTGGCCGCAGCGGCTTCCTGCGTAAGACCTTTATTACGTTGAGCCATGTAAAAACTGACCTGTCTGGTATTCAGCGTCACAACCTCTCCCTGGAAAGAAGAAACAGGACGCTCAGATTACAAACAGGCCAGAGTAATTGTCGCGATGCGGACGGGGTAATTGTCGCCTAATATGAAGGAAAAAAGCAGCGTGCCGGGTATACCGTAGCGCTCCAGCAGTATGGCATACGCAGACGGAGCCAGTGCCGCGAGAAAAAATGCCGGCGACATCAGTATTCCTGTTTTGCGGGCGTACTGCTGCGGATCAAACAGCACAAGAGGAAGTACGGCCTTCACGATCGTATTCAGTCCGTTTACGGCCCCATAGCCCAGAACGAAAAAGGCTGTAGCCACAGGAGTAATGCTGCCTGCAAGGCCGGTCAGAAAACAGAGGGGAAGCAGGATACCGGTTATAAGGTTCAGGCGTATCGCGGAGATTCGTGCACCTGAAACTACACCCAGCAGACGGGCACCTAACTGCCCCACTCCCCACAGCATGCCAGCCAGAGCAGGCACGCCATAAGAGGCCAGTATCCGGGGAAAATGTGTGGACACGCCGGTGGAGACAAAGCTTATCAACGCTATCAGAGTGGCATACCACAGGCCGCTGATGAGTGCTTTTGTGTCCTCTGATGTTGCTGTTGCGTCAGCCGAATGGCCGGATCGCCCTGTTACGGGAAGTTTTACCCGACTGCCTGCCGGAACGGCAGTTAAAAAAAACAGGCTCAGCAGGCCCGCACAGCCATAAATGATGACGGCATGCCGCCAGTCGGTGACGTGAAGAAGCGCTGCGCCAGCAGGCCAGAAAGCGGCCGACGCGAGACCGCCCAGCAGGGTGACCAGAGAGATTGCCTTGCGAGCCTCTGCGCCTGCGGTTTCCACAAGCATGGCAAAAGCGGCGTCATACAGAGCAAGCCGCATGCCCGCGCCTGTCAGGATCCAGACGGCATCCCACGCTAATGTTGAATAGGTAAACGCCATCAGAAAACACCCGATGGTTATAGCCAAAGTTCCCGCCATCATCAGGGTGCGTCCACCGGTACGGGCCATTACGGGACCGATAAGCGGTGAAACCAGCCCCATAACGAGCATGGCAACGCTCAGGCCGGAGAATGTCTCACCGGAAGACCAGCCTGTTTCCGCCATGATGGCGGCTCCGAAGACACCCGGCATGTAGAACGTAATACCCCAGTTGATAAGCTGCGTCATGCCGATGCAGAAAATGGTGCGGCCTGTCAGATATCCTTGTGTCATTCTGTACTTTCCGGAAGCGTAGCGTCGCCATGCCCGAGCGTACGCTGCAGGATAACCGTATCGAGCCAGCGCCCATGCTTGAATCCTACAGACCTGAGGGTGCCAGTGATGCTGAAGCCTGCAGCGCGGTGAAGAGCAAGGGAGGCAGTATTTTCACTGTTCCCCACCACCGCTACAAGTTGCCGAAAACCACGGGCTTCTGCCCATCCTACTGCACGGGATAGCAGCATTTTTCCAATGCCCCGCCCCTGATACGTGGCATCAACATATACAGAGTCTTCCAGAGTAAAGCGATAGGCGCACCGTTCCCGGTATAGAGACAAATAGCAGTATCCTCGAACAATTCCTCCGTCAACCGCCACCAACCAGGGCAGTCCTGCTGCATGTACCTTTTTCAGCCGGGCTGCCATTTCAGCCTCACCCGGCGGTTCGGTTTCAAAAGTGGCGGTGCCGTGTAATACGTGATAAGCATAAATCTGTTGTATAGCGGGAATATGTCGTTCATCTGCTTCGGTTATTTCCATCAGTACAGCTCCCTTTCAGATCAGAAACAGAGACTAACCCGGATGAATCATTTCAGACAGGCAGCAGGGCTTATCAGCGTTATGAGGAAAACTTTGGCATGGCAACACTGAACCTCGATCATCTGGCTACCTTCAGGCTGGTCATCAGCCGGGGCAGTTTCTCGGGGGCGGCAGAAGTACTTGGCTTGTCGCAACCGGCAGTGAGCCTGCAGATAAGACAGCTGGAGCAGACGCTTAAGGTCAGGCTTATTGAGCGAACCAGCCGGGGAGTAAGACCAACGACTGCCGGTTTGACTCTCGCTGAACACTGCATGAAAATTGATGCGGTGGTAAGCGGAGCGGTTGAAGCGGTTTCCCTGCATTCAGACGAAATAACCGGCACCGTTACTGTCGGCACAGGCGCAACAGCCTGTATCCATCTGCTACCTCACTTACTGCAGCAACTTCGACAGACCCATCCCCTGCTGAAGGTGGATGTACGCACAGGCAATACTTCAGATATTGTACGGGGAGTGGAGGAAAACCGTATAGATATTGGTCTGGTAACGCTGCCGGCAGCCGGTAAATGCCTGAGTGTCAGCCCGCTGGGTACGGATGAGTTTGTTGTAATCATGGAAAAGGACACCTCGGAGCAGAGTGCAAAACCGCTGTCTCCTGATACCCTTTTGCCACTGCCGCTGATTGTATTTGAACCCGGAAGTGCCACACGCGATCTGATTGACGGATGGTTCAGCGATGCAGGGCATACTGTCAGCCCGGTTATGGAGCTTGGCAGTATTGAAGCCATTAAAAGGATGGTTCGTTCCGGCCTGGGTTACAGCATCGTTCCCCGTATGTCCGTTGCAAGTCATGAAGAAAGGCAGGGTCTCAGTCTTTACTCAGTAACGCCATCGCTTCACCGGACTCTGGGGACAGTGATGCGGGAGGATCGGATTGTCAGCAGGGGCATAAGTGAAGTACTGAACAGACTAAGTAAGATCTTTCCTGAATCAAAATAAATTTTTAACATGCCCTGACACAGAAAGTCCTGATAGCTGCTTGTTTTACGAGCTGTCGTTCCGCTATAAATTCAAATAAATCAATAGTCCATTATTTTAATGATATTTGTGTCGCCCCACGCTTCTTGCTTCGTCCGTAAAGTCAGACAATACTACTGTAAATACGTACAGCATTTTGACAGGGATTTTTGCTATGTTTCACGCCTTTGAGTTGATGCACCCGGCGGATAATCCGCCGCCCAGCTACAGGCCCCTTTTCCTGGAACGCGTACCCTGCGGTTTTCCCTCTCCTTGCCAGGACTATGCGGAGCAGGAACTCGACTTAAACGAATATCTAATAGCCCACAGGGCAAGCACCTTTTTCCTGCGCGCACAGGGCAACAGCATGCAGGATATAGGACTTTACGACGGCGATCTGCTGATAGTCGATCGGGCACTCAGGCCTGAGCACGGCGACGTGGTTATCGCTGTACTGTACGGCGAATTTACGGTCAAGCGCCTTCTTATTACCCAGAAAGGGCCGGTATTGCAGCCGATGAATCCCGCCTATCCTGTTATTATCCCAGACCCGGATACCCTGGAAATTTTCGGCGTAGTGGCGCACTTCGTGCACACTCCGCGCCGGAGAAACTGATATGTGCGGGTTATCTACACACGGCGGAGATCATGATGTCCATGTTCGGCCTGGCTGACGTTAATTCATTCTATGCCAGCTGCGAGACGCTGTTCCGCCCGGACCTGCGTGGCAGACCTGTGCTAGTGCTCAGCAACAACGACGGATGCGTCATTGCACGCTCCGCTGGCGCAAAAGCGCTTGGCATCAAAATGGGTGCGCCATGGTTTGAGGTAAAAACACAGGATTATCCGGAAAAGGTGCACGTGTTCAGCTCCAATTACGCGCTTTATCACAGCCTCAGCCAGAGAGTAATGACCGCGCTTGAAGAGATAACGCCACGCGTCGAGCAGTACAGCATTGATGAGATGTTTCTGGATCTCACCGGTATTGACGGCTGTGAGAACTTCGAAACTTTTGGCCGTCGCCTGCGTGCGCATGTCTTTACCACAACGGGTCTCACCGTCGGTATCGGCATGGGGCCGACCAAAACACTGGCAAAATCGGCCCAGTGGGCGGGCAAGGAGTGGAAGCAGTTTCGCGGCGTACTGGCGCTTACGCCAGGTAATCCGAAACGTACTGAAACCCTGCTGGCTAACCAGCCCGTTGAGGAAATATGGGGCGTGGGACGGCGTATCGGTAAACGACTCAACCTTATGGGCATCGAAACTGCTCTGCAGCTATCACGCGCGCGTCCGAAGTTCATTCGCGATAACTTTTCCGTGGTGCTGGAGCGCACCGTACGCGAGCTGAACGGTGAATCATGTATTCCGCTCGAAGAGCTGCCACCGGCAAAACAGCAGATTGTCTGTAGCCGCAGCTTCGGCGAGCGAATTACCTCAAAAGTCGCTATGCAGCAGGCGCTGTGTCAGTACGCTGCGCGCGCAGCGGAAAAACTGCGCGGGGAACGTCAGTACTGTCGCAACATCGGTGTGTTTATCCGGACGTCGCCACACGCAAACGGTGAGGTTTTTTACGGGAACAGCGCTGGTGAGAAACTGACGCTGCCAACACAGGACACGCGTGACATTATTGAATCTGCGATGCGATCACTTGACCGTATCTGGCTTGAGGGTCGAAGGTACATGAAAGCAGGTATCATGCTTGATAACTTCACTCCAAACGGTGTAAGCCAGCTCAATCTGTTTGAAGATAACCAGCCGCGGGCCAATAGCGCACAGCTGATGAAGGTACTGGATGATATCAACCAGTCCGGAATGGGAAATGTATGGTTTGCGGGCCAGGGCATTAATACCGAATGGAAAATGAAACGTGAAATGCTAAGCCCTGCTTGGACCACGCGCTGGTCTGACATACCTAAAGCGCGCGTGCTTTGAGTCGGTTACTAATTAAGCTGTTGAAATTGTATTCCACATAAATGCCGACATGTCGAACCGGGTTATGACCACTCTTGAGGAGATGAGCCCGCGGGTAGAGATTTACTCAATAGATGAGGCGTTTTGTGATCTTACAGGCGTTCGGAACTGCCGGGATTTAACGGATTTTGGTCGGGAAATACGCGCAACTGTTTTGCAGAGGACGCATCTCACCGTTGGCGTAGGTATTGCGCAGACCAAAACCCTGGCGAAATTAGCGAATCATGCGGCGAAAAAATGGCAAGGCCAGACGGGCGGGGTCGTAGATCTGTCTAATGTCGATCGGCAGCGGAAATTAATGGCGTATTACTCCGTCGATGAAGTTTGGGGGGTTGGGCGGCGGCTGACAAAAAAACTGCAAGCGATGGGCATCAATACAGTTCTGCAACTCGCAGACACTCCGGCATGGGTTATCAGGAAAAATTTCAACGTAGTATTGGAGCGAACTGTTCGCGAGTTAAATGGAGAACCCTGTCTTGAGCTTGAAGAGTTCGCTCCTACTAAACAAGAAATCATTAGCAGTAGATCGTTTGGTGAACGCGTCAGCGTCTATGATGACATGCGCCAGGCAATCTGCAGCCATGCGTTCCGTGCTGCTGAGAAATTGCGGGGTGAGCATCAGCATTGCAGATTTGTCTCAGCGTTTATAAAAACCAGCCCATTCGATACCAGAGCGCCATATTATGGAAATAGTGCATCTGTAAAATTGCTCACACCAACCTGTGACACGCGTGATATTATCGGTGCGGCTACGCGTTGTCTTGATGCTGTTTGGTTGGAGGGCCGGAAATACCAGAAAGCCGGAGTGATGCTGGGAGATTTTTTTAGTAAAAGCGTTGCCCAGCTCAACCTGTTCGACGACAACGCACCTCGCGCAGGTAGTGAGAAGCTGATGGAAGTACTGGACGCACTAAACGCGAAGGATGGACGCGGAACACTCTATTTTGCGGGGCAGGGTATTCAGCAGCAATGGCAAATGAAAAGGGAGATGCTCTCACCTCGTTATACCACGCGATGGCAGGATCTGCCCATCGTGAGATAGGCACGTTAGACGGTGGTTTTACCCCGATTTCTCCCCAGTTTCACCCCATCAAATTTTACCCATAAAAAAACCAGCCGTAATTGGCTGGTTTCTCATAATAAGTTGGTCGGCACGAGAGGATTTGAACCTCCGACCCCCGACACCCCATGACGGCGCTCAACTCCGAACGTTCAGGATGGAAAATCTGATTAAAATTGTTGGTATATCAAGTTTTAAGAAATGGGTAACTTATTGATTTTCAGGGTGCTGAAATTCTTTGAATATACCATGCAGAAAACATAATTTAATGATAAATAACGAAATTTCTTCGGTCTTGAAAACCGGCGAGGGGAAACCCTCCCAGAGTTCGAATCTCTGCGCTTCCGCCATATAAAAGAAGGGGTTACCGAAAGGTAGCCCCTTTTTGCTATGGGCCGTTAGAATAGACTTAGAATATTCACTTAGAATATTTTTCCTGAATCGATGGCCTGTCGAGGGTGGGAGACACCTTCGTTTTGCGGTCATAAACCAACACCTGACTCTCAGTTTTATGTCCGCTGAAGAGCTGCTTGTCACGGCTGCTGCCTTCGTAGTCTGAGATCCCCTTCGCTTTGAGATCGTGGAACGTGCAGTCGAGCACGTACCCAAGTTTTACCGATGCCTTCTGCCTGGCGTCTTCCCAGTGATGGCTGAATCCACGCTTACCGAATCCGCTGCCGTGCGTCCCCAGTATCACGCACGAGCCGGGATTATTTGGCGTAGAGAAGGTCTTCGCCAGATCGAATGCCTGGCGCAGCCGGTCTGTCCACTGCTTGATTTGGGCGACGCTGTTCTTTCCCTGCTGGATGAAGATCCCCACCGAGGTTACCTGGCGCCACTGAAGTCCCAGAACATAAGTCTGCCGGGCCTCACGCGGATCACTGTGTCGCTCTCCTGATAAATAGCTTCGTATTCTGTACCCTTTATATAACGGTCACGGCCGACGAATTTGGACTTACTTATCCTCCGGAATGGATTTCCCTTCCCCATACTTTTCTCATAGCTGCGCTCGGCACCCGGCGGGTTACCGCTCAAGAAGGAGGGCAGATAAGTCAGACGAAGGCGTAGTCGTGCTCTAAAAACTGCAGCAGGTTGCACTGAATAAAGAACTGCAGAGTCGTGCACGCAGAGTCGGTGGCCGCAAAATTTCACACTATCTGGACACTTAAGTAATTATGTGAAATTATTAATATGATTTTTGTCAAGGAGCATATATGAAGAGTGTTGTAATATTTTCTACATTAATTATTTTTCTTTCTGGTTGTTCGTTTAGTGGAGTTAAATCTCAGGAGGACTACGCAGGTGAGGACTATTCAAGAATAAGAGTGAAGAACTATCTTCCTCCTTTAACGATGGGGGTGTATAAAAAAGAAGGTGATTGCTATAAACTCGTCGAGAAAAGGAACTTAGGGGCGGGAGTTAATTTTATTGGAATAAAATCCATATATAATAAAAAAATACCCGGAATGCTGCCAGCATCGAAAGAGTTAGTTGGCATGGATGCGCTTGAGTATAAGATTAAAGCAGGGCAAAGAGTTGATATAAGACATACAGCATTCTCAAACGCTCAGCATATTAAATATAACACTACTTATTCATATAGATTTATACCGTTAGTTGGACATGATTATGATATTTGGGTTGGAGACTACGATTCGATAAGAGTTGTTGATTTGACAAACGCCAACAATGCACCTGAAAACAGCTGGGGTACAGATAAGGAGTGCGTAATTAAATCAACCACCTGGGATGGTGATCCTGTATACAAATGATTAAATGATTTGAAAGAAAATAATCTTCAACTAATAAAAAAGAAAGCTTCACGGATGAGAGGTGAAAAAACGATGATTAAAGAAATGCTCTTTTTTACAACACTTATGACTTTGGTGGGGTGTCAGGGTGCAGTCAACGTTGCTGAAAAAATCAATAAGACTCTTACTTTCCGCGATTTTGAAGTTTATAAAACAGGAGCATACTATTGTGTGTTGAACCTCAAAGAAAATAAAAACACTGGTTGTCATAAACTGCTTGTGAGGATTCAGGATGATAAATCTTTCGCATCTCTGACGATTGATCTCTATGAAGGCATTTACTATTTTGCAGATGTTAATAAATCAGAAATTGACGAGTGGATAAAATACACGGATGATTTTGTAGCGTGGCAGCCTAAAGATAGTCGTGATTTTGTTATAAAAGAGGCGAATAAAAAGAGAACACACGAACTGAGACTGTTTAAAATACCAGAAGGAACCTATCCTGTTGAATTCAGATTTGTTGATGGGAAAAAAGAGCTTATTGTTTCAGGTGGTAATGAAACCGTGTTTGGTATAGATGAAGAGGATATAAAAACTTTAAAGGAATTATTTATTTCTTTGAAAAGTCAGCTTAAGTGAGGATGGAATAATGTTAATTATTACTTCTTAACTCAGTTACAGACTGACAGTTGCCGATTATTATGCAGGTATCTGTCAGGCTTTATATTGTCTAAACTAGGCAGGCCCTGCAGTTGCGTGCACTTTGGCTAAAATGCTTGCATCTTACCCACCGCCTCCGGGGAGAATTAATATCAAATGTCAGCCAGGCGCACCCAGAGTTGCAGAATTGGCTCAAGTGTCAGTCCGCTGTAACTTAGCGAGACAGGAGGGGCGGATATATCATCTATTTCTTGGCAGGAAACCGCTAGTGCCATCTCACCGTCACTATGGATCTTTTTGCCCCAGGATTATCGTCTGGGGTCTGTCTGCGAACGCTGCTATGGCACAGATTCAGCAATTTTTTTGCCGATATAGGATCGAGAAAAGCGTCAGCTGGCGAGGAAAGAGCCTGTACACCATTCTGTGTAAATACCTTTCGCGGTGACGTGCTGCTGGGACCCGGAACTGCATTCAGCCATAATTAACGGCTTCGCTTAATCTCTGTTGCTACGGGGCAGTATAAACGTTGAAGCAAATGTTAGAAAATTTGATGATCCATTACCTGAAGCTCTTATTGTTTCAGGACTCATTGGTTCTGCCATTACATGGATAGAGGCGCTAACAGGAAGGATTAATAATAAAAGTGAAGGGTTTAATAAAATAACCAATATAGGTCATCTGACCCACTGGTAATAACGGGCGGAAAATTAGTGGAAAACATAATATGTATGATAAATATTTATTCTCAAGGTTCTTTTCCTGAATGATTCATTGAGTAAGTTTCCAGCAGTACGCTGGAAGACATAGAACTATGATGGCTGTTTTGTTGCTCACTTCAGATGATATAGTTTATTTTTATGCTGAGGATGTAACTGAAGAGCCAAAAGCACATTATATTCATACTTTTGCAACAGCAGATTGGGAGGGCAGAGGGTATGCCGATAGTTTTAGTGAATGACTAAAAATGGCTATTCTTGAGTCAACCTGCCACGCACCGAAGCCGGCTGACTATGAGTAGTTACTATTGCTGAATGAACTGGTAAGGTACATGCGTTGTTAACCAGACACCATTATCAGCCTGAAAAAACATAAATCCATGTTCATGCATTTGCAGAGATTTAATCTTTAGTAAAACAGGGACTCCATAACGGCTACCAACGTGTATAGCTGTTTTCTCATCAGAAGATAAATGGACATAGTGACGCTTCCCAGGAAGTAGCCCCTGCTCCTGTATTGATGATAAAAAACGTGTGGCTGTTCCATGATATAGAATATCAGGTGGCATCCTCTCTTTATAATGGATATTTACTTTTGATGTAGAGTGCCCCTGTGCTGCTCGAATATGTAACCCATCATCTGAGATCGTAAAACGTTTTTTGTCACTGTTAGCAACAATATTATGAAGAAGGTCTGCATCCATTATGTATCCAGCTTTAAAGGCACAACGAATTAGACTATCTATGTTTGCCCAACCATTATTATCTAAATACAGGCCAATGGCCTCAGGTTGATGACGTAATACATAGCTTAGGAATTTACTCAGATCATTATTATTTTTAGTCATAAATATCTCCAGGCAATCCCGGCCCTCAAAAGCCGGGATTTTTACTTTTAACTGTGAGACCTTCGACTGCAGGTCAATAACCAACCGCCCCTCTCGACGGTAACCACCACCTGCCCGATACAGAAGCCCATCACTTCCAGCCACCGCCCCTTGAAAGTAAGCTGTGGCAGCGGGTTCGGCTGGCTCTGGTTGGGCCGGTAACCGGCCCTGTAATAATGCGTCCGCGGTTCGCAGACGGCGGTTGTAGCGGCTGGTGTGGTATCTGCTCCACGAGCGTCCGGACATGCTGGTCACTCCAGGGCATAAGGTGCTGCTCCGTTGGTTCTGGCCACATCAACACCGTTAAGCAACGCCCAAAGACTCTCGCCTTACCCTTGCCTCTGGCACCCTTACAGACCGCAAAAGCGGTATTCCCCCCCCATAACAATCACGGCATAACCGGCGATCTCGTCGGCGCCCGCTCATCGTCTACCACCCGCCCAAATCGCGGATCGCCGCTGTTCCATGCGCTGACGAAGGCCTGAAGTTCGGCCTTGCTGCGCCCGACAAAATTCCACCACATCATCACCGGCTCGCTGAGCTTTGCGCCTCCCAGCAGCAGTATCCGCGCCCCCTTTTTCAGCGTTAGCCGCACGCTCTCCAGGCCATCGCCCAGATAGAGCAGCTCATTCAGGGCGAGGGATTCATCATCGGCTGCGGCCTCTCCCTCAAGGACGAACGCGCCATATTCAAAATCCGGGCGCAGGGGAAGTATCGTTGTCGCCTCGCTACTGGCCCGCATATCGATCCCGAGGAGGGGAGAGAAGTGCAGCGTCGGGGCGCTGTGCCCCCCGGCGTCGCCAACCAGCAGGGTGAAATCAATAGTGTCTTTTTGCCACTGCGGCAGCTCGGGATAGTGGTCGAAGCGGGGAGGCATATTTCTGGCGGCGTCCGGCAGGGCGATCCACAGCTGCGCCGCGTGGAGCCGGGTGTGGCCGGGAGCCGTGTCTTCACTGTGGGCAATGCCGCGGCCGGCGGTCATCAGATTGACCTGGCCGGGCCTGATAATCTGGCGATAGCCGAGGCTGTCGCGGTGCAGAACTTCGCCGTCGAGCATCCAGGTAAAGGTTTGCAGGCCGACGTGCGGGTGCGGGCCGACGTGCATGCCTTCCTGGCCGCGTTCGAAAACCGCCGGGCCTGCGTGATCGAGAAAACACCAGGCGCCAATCAGCCGCCGCTCTCTGACCGGGAGGGCGCGCGAGACGCCAATGCCTCCGACATCGGTCACGCGCGCGCTGATGCGCTGTCGGGGGGCGGGTAGCATGGCCATGGCGTTATCCTCTGAGTGTGAACGTCTGCCATTTTTAGCCCGAAAGTCCGCGAATTGCCAGCGCCATCGGGTGTAAACCTTACTCCACCAGCAGGTTGCCCGCGCGTACCGGAACCGCGCCGGCAAGCCTGACCACCAGCGCGCCCGCGCAGGCGAACCGGTCCCAGTGCCTGGCGTACAGGACGCCGCCGTGCTCCGCCACCAGCGGGGTCACCTTATCCTCAAGCGGATCGACGATCTCCGCCACGACTTCGCCCGGTTTGACGAGGTCGCCGGGATGGCGGTGGTGTAACACCACGCCGGCGTGCGGGGCGTGCAGATATTCACAGCCCGCCAGCGGCGTGGGGGCGTGCCTGAGCGGCGGCGCTGCTTTTACTTCGCCGCTGATATAGCCGCCCGCCGTCAGCGCTGCGATAATGGCCCCGGCATCCTGCTGCGCCTGCCCGGCGGAGACATCCCGCACCCCGCGCAGCTCAAGCGTGGCCGGCAGCAGCCCGCGCGGCATCGGATACTCTGTCGCGAAGTGGCTTCTCAGCGTCAGCCAGGGTTCGCAGCAGGCCTCATCGAACGGCTCCCCGCCGGAAATCTCCGCCAGCAGCTGCACCTCGCTGCCCAGCCAGCGCGCCAGCGGTTCAATCTCCGGCCAGGCGTGGGGCATGGTGTAGATATGCGGCAGCGCCTCCCAGTCGCAGTGGATATCCAGCATCAGATCCGCCTGGGTGGCCATACGCATCAGAGTATGGCGCAGAGAGGCAAGCTCGGTGGCGGGGCGGATATGCTGATAGTAGTGGTCCAGCGCCTCGCGAATAAGGCGCCTATTTTCGGCCTCATCCTGCGTCAGCCGCCCGCGAAGCGTCTGAACCAGCGCTTCGCCGACCTGCGGAAATTGACGGTTAAAGTCCTGCCCCGAGGGCGCGTGGAAGCGCCCCAGGTGGGTGCCGTGCCAGTGCTGCCCGAGCCCGATGGGGTTAGCTACCGGCACCAGCGTGAAGGCCGCCCGCAGACGGCCAGCGCGCTCAAGTTCGAGCAGATGCTGCTTGAGATACCACGCGGTGGCGATCCCGGGGATCTCGTCTCCGTGCAGTCCGGCCTGTATATAGACCCGCCGGCCGCTGCCTTCACCGTAATGAAAGCTGACGATCTCCCGCAGCGTTCCGGGCGTGGCGCAAAGCAAAGGATGGTGCTGCTCTCTCACGATCCTGCTCCGGGCTGCGGCTGAATAGAGATATCGGTGGCGAAATATTTCTTCTGGATTTTATCGAAGGTGCCGTCTTTTTTTATCGCCGTGAAGGCATTATCCAGCGCCGTTTTTAGCTCAGTATCGCCTTTACGCAGGCCGATAGCCGTACCGGGACCAATAATCGGGTCCTGCACGATAGGGCCGGCCAGCGCAAATGCCTGCCCCTGCGGCTGTTTCAGGAAACCGATGGCCGCCTGCGCCGCGTCGGTGAATACCGCATCCAGCCGCCCCGCCACCAGATCGCTCTCCACCTGGGCCTGATCGCCATAGGCTACCACCGTCACGCCGTAAGGCTCCCACTTCGCTTTGGCATAGCGCTCCTGCACCGTGCCCTGCTGCACTCCCACGCTTTTCCCCTTCAGCGAACCGGCCTCTGGCAGCAGATTAGCCCCTTTGCGGGCGATCAGCTGGACGTGGGTATCGTACAGCGGCATCGTGAAATCGATCTGCTTCATCCGCTCCTCGGTGATCCCCATATCCGAGAGGATGGCGTCGAATTTGCGCGCCTTCAGCGCCGGGATCATGGCGTCAAACTGGCTCTCGACCCAGACGCATTTCGCCTGCAGTTGCGTGCACAGCGCATTGCCGAGATCGATATCGAAGCCCACGAGTTTGCCCTCCGGCGTCTTCGATTCGAAAGGAGGATAGGTGGGATCGACGGCGAAGCGGATCTGTTTAATACTGGCCTGCGCTCCGAACGCGCAGCCGGCCAGAAGGAGAGCGGTAAGGATTTTGCCGCAGCGCGGGCGGTGGATTTTCACTGTCATATTATCTTCTTCATTATGTGATGTTGTAAAAAGCAGACTACTACCGCGCCGGCTAGATGGCAATTTATCCATAGCGTTCTGTCATAGCGTATTATTTTTGGTAATAACCAGACTGCTGCTCAAAAAAATCAGAAAGGAAAACCATTAATATCTGTCGGGAAATTGATGATGCTGATTTAATCCCTTTATTGAATGCCTCAGCTTCGCGCTGCATCCGCGCTTTCCCGACCCTGGTGAAAAGGCGCTGAGGCGGGTTGCGTCGCACTTCACGGCGTACCGGCAGCCGCGCGCCCGCTGACGGCCAGCCGCGCTGATAAGACCCTGGCCTTTGTATGCTTGTAAATTCGCCGATTGGTTCTATAGTGCCTGAGTTGATAACGCGTATTTACAGGATGGCATGATGCGACTTAACGGAATGACTAAAGGGTTCTTTATCTTTATTCTGGCAATAGTGACATGGGGTTTTTTTGAGGTACTGGCACCTTACTTTTCAGCGGTATTCTGGGCGGCGATCCTCACCGTTATTTTCTATCCGGTGAAAAACAAGCTGCGGGCCCTGCTTAAGGACCGCAACGGCGTGGCATCCATACTGACGGTGGTGATCATCTGCCTGATCGTCTTTATTCCGCTGATGATAATCCTCTCGTCGCTGGCCTTTGAGCTGAACATGGTTTACACCAAGCTGCAGCATAATCGCACGCAGATCCCTGAGGTCGTCTCCGGGTTGCTCAACCACCTGCCGGGGTGGGCGCAGTCCTTTATGGCCGAGCACGATCTGAGCAACGTTGCGCAGATTCAGCAGAAGCTCTCTGCTGTCGCGCTTAAGGGCGGGCAGTACCTGGCCGGCAGCGCGTTTCTGATCGGCAAGGGCACTTTTGGCTTTACGGTGAGCTTCGGCATCATGCTCTACCTGCTCTTCTTCCTGCTCAAGGACGGTCCGTGGCTGGTGCGTCAGATCATGGATTCATTACCGCTGTCTGATTTTGTTAAACATCACTTGTTTGCGAAATTTGCCGCCGTTTCGCGCGCGACCGTGAAGGGCACGGTGGTGGTCGGCGCGGTCCAGGGCCTGCTCGGCGGCATCGCCTTTAAAATCGTCGGTATCGACGGCAGCATTCTGTGGGGGGCGCTGATGGCCTTCCTCTCGCTGGTGCCCGCCGTCGGCTCGGCGATTATCTGGGTGCCGGCCGCTATCTTCCTCTTCGCCACCGGTCAGATTTGGCAGGGGGCGTTTCTGGTCGGCTTCTTCGTCATCATCGTCGGGCTGGTGGACAACATTCTGCGTCCGCTGCTGGTCGGCAAGGACACGAAAATGCCGGACTATCTGATCCTCATCACCACCCTGGGCGGTATGGAGATCTACGGCATCAACGGCTTTGTTATAGGTCCGCTAATCGCCGCGCTGTTTATTGCCTGCTGGAACCTGCTTTCCGGGCGTGAGCACGAGGGTAACGTCGACGAACTTGATGATGACTTCATTCAGGAAGGCGAGCAGCGCCCCGAATAACGCCTTATCACCTCAGATAGTCCGCTTTCGCGGACTATCGTCATTTTCTAATCTTTCCTCTATTTATGGATAAATACCTTCTGCCGACGCGTATGCAAAGAATAAATATTGTTTCAATGTTTAGAAACAATATCTTAAAAAAAGTCGGGCGACTCCTCTCCGTAGCGCTGCGTCAGCGAAGCGGATCCCGCCGGGTTTAAACTCTCTCCGGGTTCGCCTGCGCGCGATACCGACACAGTCATTGCGGATGACGGCGGTAAAGACGATGCCGGCGCAGCCGTAAGCGAAACCGAACTCCCCGCGAGGGCTATGAAAAACCCCTCTTTCTGTAAGTCAATGATTAATTGTGACAACTGGATAACAGACTCCGGCCTGTTAATAGGGTTATAATGCGCCGCTTTTCAACGTGTGCCGCCGGGAAAGCGGCGCGTATTAAGCACAGATCTAGAAACTGGCTGCTGATCATCTGTCTTATACTCAGCGGAGTTGTAGGGAAGTAAGAATAAATAACTGATTGAAATCTGATGCTTAACGTTAATGATATAGCCTGCGAGCGTAACGATCAGCTGCTGTTCAGCGGTCTCACTTTTACGCTGACGGCCGGGGAAATACTTCAGATAGCCGGCCCCAACGGGGCGGGCAAAACCTCCTTGCTCCGTCTGCTGGCGGGGCTGGCTAAACCGTGCGCCGGCCAGGTGCTGTGGCAGGAGAAAGCCGTCAGCCGCCAGCGGGAAGCGTGGCACGCCCAACTGCTGTGGATAGGCCACCGGGCCGGCATTAAAAGCACCATGACCGCCGACGAAAACCTGCACTTCTACCACCCGCGCTGCGATCGCAGCCGGCGCTGGCAGGCGCTGGAGCAGGTGGCGCTGGTGGGCTATGAAGATCTTCCCGTCGCCCAGCTCTCCGCCGGTCAGCAGCGGCGGGTAGCCCTGGCGCGGCTGTGGTTGAGCGAGGCTGCGGTGTGGATCCTCGACGAGCCCTTTACGGCGATTGATAAGGCGGGCACCGAAGTGTTGACCCGGCGTATCGAGCAGCACGTTGAGCAGGGCGGCGCGGTGATCCTCACGACCCATCAGCCGCTGCGCCCTCTTGCGGTGCCGCTGCGCACGCTGACGCTGGGCGAGGGGGCTTCCGCGCCATGCTGAAGGCTATTTTTTATCGCGACCTGCGGCTGGCGGCGCGCAACAGCGCCGAGATTTTCAATCCGCTGTGGTTTTTTCTGATCATCATTACGCTGTTTCCGCTGGGTATTGGCCCGGAGCCGCAGACGCTGACCCGCATCATGCCCGGCATCGTCTGGGTGGCGGCGCTGCTCGCCTCGCTGCTGAGCATGGACAGGCTGTTCCGCGACGACTACCTCGACGGCACCCTGGAGCAGATGATGCTGATGCCGCTGCCGCTGCCCGGCGTGGTGCTGTCGAAAGTGGCGGCACACTGGGCGGTGACCGGGCTGCCGCTGCTGCTGATTTCGCCGCTGGCGGCGCTGCTGTTTGGCCTCTCCTGGCACGGCTGGCAGACCCTGGCGCTGACGCTGCTGCTCGGTACGCCGACGCTGAGCTTTCTCGGCGCGATTGGCGTCGGGCTGACGGTGGGTCTGCGCCGCGGCGGCGTATTATTGAGCCTGCTTGTGCTGCCGTTGACTATTCCGCTGTTAATTTTTGCAACGGCGGCCGTGGACGCGGCGCAAATGCAGCTGCCGGTCGACGGCTATATGGCGATCCTCGGCGCGTTTCTGACCGGCTGTGCGACCCTCAGCCCGTTTGCGACGGCGGCGGCCCTGCGCATCAGCGTGCAGTGAATAATAAACATAATCACTTTACTACTGGCAATTTGAGCAATGACTATGAAGGCACTACATCAACTCGCCAAACCAGAGCGCCTCTACGGGCTGTGCGGGCGATTTATTCCCTGGCTGGCCTGCCTCAGCCTGCTGCTGCTGGTTGCAGGCTGCGTCTGGGGCTTCGTCTACGCGCCCGCGGATTACCAGCAGGGCCAGAGCTACCGCATCATGTATCTGCACGTTCCGGCAGCCATGTGGTCGATGGGCATCTATGCCTCGATGGCGATTGGCGCCTTTATCGGCCTGGTGTGGCAGATGAAAATGGCTGACCTGGCGGTGGCCGCTATGGCGCCGGTGGGCGCCGTTTATACCTTTATAGCGCTGGTGACCGGCTCCGCCTGGGGTAAACCGATGTGGGGCACCTGGTGGGTATGGGATGCGCGGCTCACCTCTGAACTGGTGCTACTGTTTCTCTATATCGGGGCCATTGCGCTGTACAACGCCTTCGACGATAAGCGCCTTGCCGGGCGCGCCGCCGGCATTCTGGTGCTGGTGGGCGTGGTGAATTTACCGATTATTCATTTCTCCGTGGAGTGGTGGAACACGCTCCATCAGGGGTCAACCAACATGCAAAAAACCATCGATCCCAGTATGCGCACGCCGCTGCGTCTGACTATTTTCGCCTTTCTGGCGCTTTTTGCCACGCTGACGCTGATGCGCCTGCGTAACCTTATCCTGCTACAGGAGCGCCGTCGCCCGTGGGTGGCCGCGCTGGCGGAAAAAGAGGGAGGCAAGGCATGAACAGCGCATTTGCCTCCTGGCACGACTTCTGGCTGATGGGCGGCTACGCCTTTTACGTCTGGCTGGCGGTGGCCTTTACCCTGGCGCCGCTGCTGGCGCTGGTCCTGCACACCCGTTTACAGCGAAAAGCCCTGCTGCGCGACATCCGCCGCCAGCAGGCCAGCGCCCGCCGCGTGGCTGCCGCGCGCGGCCGCGCTTCTGCACAAGGAAGTGAAGTATGAATTCGCGCCGTAAAACCCGGCTCTGGCTGGCGCTCGCCATATTGCTCGGCATTGGCCTGACCACCGTGCTGGTGCTCTACGCCCTGCGCTCGAACATTGACCTGTTCTATACGCCGGGGGAAGTTATCTACGGTAAAAATGAAGGCGGCCAAAAGCCGGAAATCGGCCAGCGGCTGCGCATCGGCGGGATGGTGATGCCCGGCAGCGTTAAGCGCGACGCCCACTCGCTGAAGGTGACTTTTACGCTGTACGACGCGCGCGGCGCGGTCAGCGTCAGCTATGACGGCATCCTGCCGGATCTGTTCCGCGAGGGGCAGGGCGTGGTGGCGCAGGGCGTAATGGACGGGCCGGTGCATATTCAGGCCAAAGAAGTGCTGGCCAAGCACGATGAGAACTATACGCCGCCGGAAATTAAGCAGGCGATGGATATCAATCACCGCCCGGCTGCGGGAGGCGCTAAGTCATGATGCCGGAAATCGGAAACTTTTTACTCTGCCTGGCGCTGGGCATTTCGGTGCTGCTGAGCATCTACCCGCTGTGGGGCGGCGTGCGCCAGGACGAAAGGATGATGGCGCTCTCCCGGCCGCTGAGCTGGGCGCTGTTCTTCGCTATTCTCGGCGCCTTCCTGATCCTCGTTTACGCCTTCGTGGTCAACGACTTCACCGTCGCCTACGTCGCGAACAACTCCAACACCCAGCTGCCGGTCTGGTTTCGGGTTGCCGCCACCTGGGGCGCGCACGAGGGCTCTCTGCTGCTGTGGGTGCTGCTGATGAGCGGCTGGACCTTCGCCGTGGCGTTGCTGAGCCGCAACGTGCCGCTTGAGGCCGTCGCCCGGGTGCTGGCGGTGATGGGGATGATTAACGCCGGCTTTCTGCTGTTTATTATCCTCACGTCCAATCCGTTTCTGCGCACGCTGCCGTACTTCCCGATCGAAGGTGCCGATCTGAATCCGCTGCTGCAGGATATCGGCCTTATCTTCCACCCGCCGCTGCTCTACATGGGCTACGTCGGCTTTTCGGTGGCCTTCGCCTTTGCTATCGCCTCGCTGATGGTCGGACGGCTGGACAGCGCCTGGGCGCGCTGGTCGCGCCCCTGGACTCAGGCGGCGTGGCTGTTCCTGACTATTGGTATCGTGCTCGGCTCCGGCTGGGCCTACTACGAACTGGGCTGGGGCGGCTGGTGGTTCTGGGATCCGGTGGAAAACGCCTCCCTGATGCCGTGGCTGGTGGGCACGGCCCTGATGCACTCCCTGGCGGTAACCGAAAAGCGCGGCAGCTTCAAGGCGTGGACGGTGCTGCTGGCGATCGCCGCCTTCTCCCTGTGCCTGCTCGGCACATTCCTGGTGCGCTCCGGGGTGCTGGTCTCGGTCCACTCCTTCGCTTCGGATCCGGCGCGCGGCGTCTTTATTCTGGCGTTTCTGATTATCGTCATCGGCGGCTCTCTGCTGCTGTATGCGGTGAAGGGCGGGCAGGTGCGCGCCCGGGTGCGCTATGAACTGTGGTCCCGCGAGACGATGCTGCTTGGCAACAACGTCCTGCTGGTGGCGGCGATGCTGGTGGTGCTGCTGGGCACTATTCTGCCGCTGGTGCATAAGCAGCTCGGGCTCGGCAGCATCTCCATCGGCGCGCCGTTCTTTAATATGCTGTTCACTATTCTGATGGTGCCGTTTGCGCTGCTGCTCGGCATCGGGCCGCTGGTGCGCTGGCGCCGCGACCGGCCCCAGCGCCTGCGCGGCCGCCTGCTGATCGCGCTGGTTACCACCGCCGTGCTGGCGGTGGTGCTGCCGTGGCTGCTGCAGGACCGCATCGAGGCGATGACCGTCCTCGGGCTGCTGATGGCCATCTGGGCCTTCGCGCTGACCGTCGCCGAAGTGATCGAGCGCGCCACCGATCGCCAGGGCCTGTGGCAGGGGCTGCGCAAGCTGAGCCGCAGCCACTGGGGGATGGTGGCCGGGCACGTCGGTATGGCGGTCACCGTCGTGGGGATTGCCTTTAGCCAGAGCTACAGCATCGAGCGCGATGTGCGCATGAAGCCCGGCGATAGCGTGGATATCCACCACTATCACTTCGTCTTTAAGGATGTTCACAACATTACCGGTCCCAACTACAGCGGCGGCGCTGGCCTCATCGAGGTGCAGCGCAATGGCCATCACGAGGCCACCCTGCGGGCAGAGAAGCGCTTCTATAGCGCCAGCCGCCAGGTGATGACCGAGGCGGCCATCGACGGCGGCCTGACCCGCGACCTCTACGCGGCGCTGGGCGAGGAGCTGGACGACGGCAGCTGGGCGGTGCGCCTCTATTACAAACCTTTTGTCCGCTGGATCTGGTACGGCGGGGCACTGATGGCGCTGGGCGGCCTGCTCTGTATGCTCGATCCCCGCTATCGCCTGCGTAAATCTCTCAAGGAGGCGTCGTGAACCGTAAACTGCTTTTTATTCCGCTGGCTCTCTTCCTGGTCCTGGCGCTGGTGCTGATGTGGCAGCTGATGCGCAACGCCGACGGCGATAAGCCGACCGATCTGGAGTCGGCGCTGATCGGCAAGCCGCTGCCGGTGTTTACGCTTGAGGCGCTGGATAATCCGGGAAAAACCATTGACCGCGACACGCTGATCGACGGCAAGCCGCTGCTGCTCAACGTCTGGGCCACCTGGTGCCCGACCTGCCGCGCAGAGCACCAGTACCTGAACGGACTCTCTGCCCAGGGCGTGCGCATCGTCGGCATGAACTACAAGGACGACAGGCAGAAGGCGGTGACCTGGCTTAAGACCCTCGGCAATCCCTACGCCCTGAGCCTGTTTGACGGCAACGGGATGCTGGGCCTGGATCTCGGCGTCTATGGCGCCCCGGAAACCTTCCTGATCGACGGCAAGGGGATTATCCGCTACCGCCACGCCGGCGAAATGAACCAGCAGGTGTGGCAGCAGGAGCTGCAGCCGCTGTGGCAGAAATACAGCCGGGAGGCCCAATGACCCGACTTTTACTGGCGATGCTTATCGCCCTGTTTTCCTGGCACGCCGCGGCGGCCATCGACACCTGGCAGTTTAAAGACGAGGCCCAGGAGCAGCAGTTCCGCACGCTCACCGAGGAGCTGCGCTGCCCCAAGTGCCAGAACAACAGCATTGCCGACTCTAACGCGATGATTGCCCACGACATGCGCCAGAAGGTGTATGAGCTGATGCAGCAGGGCCAGAGCCGGCAGCAGATCATCGACTATATGGTGGCGCGCTACGGTAATTTCGTCACCTACGAGCCGCCGGTGACGCCATCGACCATTATTCTCTGGCTGCTGCCGGCGCTGTTTATCGTCGGCGGCGGGCTGGTTATCTGGCGCAGCAGCAGGCGGGGCAGAGCCGCGGGCGAAAGCCTTGCGCCAGACGAGCAGGCGCGCCTGCGGGCGCTGCTGAAAGACGATGAGAGGAGCGAGCGATGACAACCGGCTTTATTGTAATGGCAGCACTGCTGCTCCTGTGCATCGGCCTGCTGTTTGTGCCCTGGAGCGGTAGGCGCAGTATCAGCCGCGACGGCCTCAACCAGCTGATCTACCGCCAGCGCCTGCGGGAGCTGGATGAAAACCGCGATGCCATCGACGCCAGCCAGCGCGAGGCGCTGGTGACCGACCTGCAAAAAAATCTGCTGGATGACGTTCCCGATGCCGCCAGCGCGCGCGCCGGGCGCGCCGGCGCGTGGGTCTATCTGCCGGGTGCGGTGGTGCTGGTGGCGGTCACGCTTGGCATTTTCTTCAAAACCAGCAGCCTGATGGCGGTGAGCGAGTGGCAGCAGGCCGCGGCGCAAACCCCGGCGCTGCTGCAGCGGGCGATGCATCCGGGCGCCCAGCCGCTGACCATGAGCGACCTGTCGCGCCTGGCCCTGGGGCTGCGCACCCGCCTGCAGCAGCATCCCGACAATCTCGAGAGCTGGGTGGTGCTGGGGCGCATCGGGGTGGTGCTCAACAATTACACTCTGGCTTCGCAGGCGTTTGAGAAGGCTTACCGGATGGCGCCGCAGAATGTGGACGTGAAGGCCGGCTATGCCGAGATCCTGCTGCGCTCCCCGGATGAGGCCGACAACCGGCTGGCGGACGTGCTGCTGCAGGAGATGAACGCGCAGGCGCCGAACAATACGGAGGTGCTCGGCCTGATGGCCTTCAGCGCCTTTGAGCGCCAGCGCTACCCGCAGGCTATTGATGCCTGGCAGAAAATGCTGCAGGCGCTGCCCGCTGGCGATAGCCGCCGGGCGGTCATCGAACGCAGCATTGCAAAAGCGCAGCAGGAGCTGGACGGGGAAGGGAAGTAATAACGCCGCCGCCGGGCGTCCGGCGGCGGCGTGAGGATCAGGGCTTCAGCGACGGCTGCTGCGCCAGCTCCTTATGCGGAATATCCTTGCGAATTGCGCTCACCTCACTGGCCTCCACCTTCGGCGCCTCGTTGCCCCAGCTGCTGCGGATAAAGGTCAGCACCCGCGCCGCCTGCTCATCGTCAAGACGCCACGCAAAGCCCGGCATCGTCAGGCCGGTCACCTTATCGCCGGTCACCGCCATTTTGCTGCCGCGCAGGGTCACGCTGATGAGCGAAGAGGGATCGTCGCTCAGCACCGCCGGGTTGTGCGCCAGCGCCGGGAAGGTGTTGGCGTAGCCCTTGCCGTTCAGGCCGTGGCAGGCGGAGCAGTTATCGACATACTCCTGCGCGCCCGGATGGCTGACGTCGCCTTTGGTCAGAGCCGCCGTCGCCGCATCGTTGGCCTGCGGCGCCGCCGCTGAGGTGTCGGATGACTTCAGGGAGCGGAGATAGACAGCGATAGCCCGCAGATCGGCGTCGCTCAGGTACTGGGTGCTATTTTCGATCACATCGGTCATCGAGCCAAACGCGGCGCTGTGGGCCGTCTGTCCGGTCTTCAGGAACTGCGTTATCTCCTCAACCGACCAGCGGCCGATGCCGCTTTTCATATTGCTGGTGAGATCCGGCGCGTGCCAGCCCTCCAGCGTGCCGCCGGTGAGGAAGTCCGCGTCCCGCTCCGTACTGCCCTTCTCCTGAAAAGCGATGCCGCGCGGCGTGTGGCAGGTGCCGCAGTGGGCCAGGCCCTGCACCAGATAAGCGCCCCGGTTCCACTCCGCGCTGCGGCCCGCATCCGGCTTGAAGCGATCGCTGTCCTGAAACAGCATATTCCACACCGCCAGCGGCCAGCGCATACTCAGCGGCCACGGAATATCGCTGTCGCGATTGGCCTGCTTCACCGGCGCGACCTGGGTCATAAAGTAGCGGTAGAGGAGGTGCATATCCTCATCGTTGATTTTGGCAAACGAGGTATAGGGCATCGCCGGGTAGAGATGGTGCCCGTCTTTGGCAACCCCTTCCCGCAGGGCCCGGGCAAACTCCTCATAGCTGTAATCGCCGATGCCGGTCTCCTTGTCCGGGGTAATATTGGTGGAGTAGATATCGCCGACGGGCGTGGTCATCGTCAGGCCGCCGGCAAACGGCTTGCCGCCCGGTCCGGTATGGCAGGCGACGCAGTCGCCGGCCGCCACCAGCGCTTTCGCGCTGTTAACATCAAAATCGTCTGCGGATTTCGCCTGCGCGGAGGCAGCCAGCAGGGCCAGCGGCAGCAGGGAAAACAATCCGATCCGTTGCGTAGTCATAAGATTCCTTCCTTCTGTCAGGCCTGGACCAGCGGGCCCGGATGGGCTAAATACTGGTGGCGGATAGCGTTGGCGGCGAACAGCGCCGTGGCGCAGACGATGCCGGTCGGGTTGTAGGCAAGGTTCTGCGGGAAGCAGCAGGCGCCGAGCACGAAGACGTTCGGCACATCCCAGCACTGCAGGTACTTATTGACCACGCTATTGTGCGGGCTGTCGCCCATCACCGCGCCGCCCGTGGTGTGGGTGGACTGGTAGGGGCGCACATCGTAGTGCGCATCCATTCCCATAAAGCCCATTTCGTAGTGCGGCGGGTTGATCTGGCGCGCGATCTCCTCCGCTTTGGTGCCGATGAAGTTAGTCATCTTCAGCTCGTTCGGCTGCCAGTCGAAGGTCATGCGCAGCAGCGGCTGGCCGTGCAGATCTTTGTAGGTCGGATCGAGATCGAGATAGCACTGCTTATAGGGCATAACGGAACCCGACGACCCGATGTTCATGGTGTGCAGATAGCTCTTCTTGATCGCCTGCTTCCAGCCGCTGCCCCACTTCGGCGCGTCTTTTGGCGTCGACATCTGCTGAATCGGGCGCCCGCCGGTGATGGTGGCCGAGATCGTGGCGCCGCCGACGAAGCCGAGCCCCGAGTGGTCGAAGTTTTCGGCGTTAAATTCGTCGATAAAAATGCCGGAGGTGCCGGTGGCGGCGAACGGATTGAAGTTGTGATCCTCATTGAAAAACAGCTTAACGCCGCCGTTCATCTGATAGGCATAGTTGCGGCCTACCACGCCCTCGCCGGTCTGCGGATCGTAGGGCTTGCCGATTTTTGACAGCAGCAGCAGGCGCACGTTGTGCAGCTGGAAGGCGCTGAGCACCACGAGGTCGGCGGGCTGCTCCACTTCCTGGCCGTTACCGTCGATATAGGTCACGCCGGTGGCTTTCTTACCGCTGGCGTCCATATTGACCCGCAGGACGTGCGAATGCGGACGCACTTCAATATTCTTATGGTGGGCGAGGGCCGGCAGCACGCAGGACTGCGGCGAGGCTTTCGAATCGTTAAAGCAGCCGTAGCGCTCGCAGAAGCCGCAGTAGTTGCAGACGCCGAGCTGCACGCCGTAAGGGTTAGTCCAGGGCTCGCTGCAGTTGGCCGCCGGGATCGGGAAGGGGTGATAGCCCAGCTCCTTGGTCGCTTTACTGAACAGCAGCCCGGAGTACTGGGTTTTAAGCGGCTTTGTTGGATAGGGATTCTGGCGCGGCGCCTCAAAGGGGTTGCCTCCCTCAATGATCTCACCCTTGACGTTGCCCGCCTGGCCCGAAGTGCCGCAGATCTTCTCGAACTTATCGAAGAACGGCTCCATCTCCTCATAGCTGAAGGGGTAGTCCTGGACCGTCATGTCGGCGGGGATAAAATCGGCGCCGTACTTCTCAACGACCGTACTGCGCATCTTCAAATCCGCCTCCAGCGGACGCCACAGCATCCCGTTCCAGTGCACGCCAGCGCCGCCGACGCCGTTGCCCGGCAGGAAAGAACCGAAGCGGCGATAGGGCAGCGCGGTCTGCGAGACCGTGTGGCGAACCGTTACCGTCTCTTTTGACGCGTCCTGAAATAGCTTAAGACGGATGCCGTAGGTCAGTTCGTCCATTGATGCCGGGCGCGATATTTAATGAAATATAAGCGCGATATTTGTCGCGCTTATATTTTTCATTATAAGTAACAGAATTGCTAAACTACGTTTGTGGTACTAACTACTTTAGCTTTGACGGATCAACATATGCTGTTCGCATAGACGCACCAGCATAGGCCCATTCGTAATACGGCATCGCCATCCAGTCACCCCACCTATACGCACCAGTATTAATAACGTTAGCGGCATTCTTCCGCCATGTCCCGGCAGGCTCGGTATTGATTTGCCCGCCACGGGTGGAGCGCATAAGATTGTTAGGTAGGGCGAACAGAAGGCGCATCTTGTTAACCACTACGCCATTTATGGCAGTAGTGAACGGCGACGGATCGTAGTTCCAGTTAGTTTCGAAACTGCGTATCCAGATACCATTAGCAGGAATGGTAGGTGCTGCACTGGCCTTGCTGGTGAACAGACGAACTGAGTTCTGAGTTGTTGGAATGTAATCTCCGTTAGCGAGTGAGCCGCTATGCGATGCTGGTATAAACTCACCGGTTGTGGCATCAAGAGCCACCCAGTTCTCAGACCCTTCAAATGTTGCAGTCAACTCCTGTGGATTAGTCAGCAATGCAATATTGTTGCTCAGGCCGCGATAGAACTGAAATTCGGCTCCCGTATTCATATTGTTGGCATCGCCAACAATGCGCATTCCGTAGGCAACCTGCCATGCCCCTGTAACGCCGTACAGGCTGTTATATTCGAGATTGATATTTGATTTTGAACCGTTAGCTCCGTTAGGGACGTTCATCCCGGAAACAGCGGCGCGTTGCTCATTTTGTGAGGCAATAGCGAATATCAGGGCCTGCTCAGGGTATGAGAGAGGGTGGAAACCGCTGCCCTGCCCATAGACCACTGACAGCATGGTTGCCGGGTTGTACTGTGGCCTTCCTGAAGAGGCAACGTTCATACCGATATTTGTTGCCAGCTCATAAGGGAGGCTTAAAAATTCATTGTTAACCAGCGTCGACGGGTAGGTTCCTAAAAATATCTGGTCAGCCTCCTTGTCGCCAAAAATGAAAGCCGGGTGGGTCTTACCCGTCAGCCCTGCGGAAGCAATATTGCTGGATAACGACGGCAGCAACTGGTTCCACGTTTGTTTAGGAAAAATGTTCATGAAGGTGGGCTGTCCGGTAGCGGTATACAGGACGGTCCTGGCCCCATTTGACGCCGCCTCGACGGATGCTCGCAGGGCATCCTTGATAATGATGGTTGACATAATAACCTCTTATTTGTAGTTGAAACGACTGTCCAAAAAGGTGATGCGGGCCTTAACCCATGTTAATATCTGCGACAGGCTAGTGATGTTTACAGACGGCGTGGTCCATCTTGCGTTCTCCATCTGAACCAGTTCAGGCGAATATTTATCCATAATTTCCATTGCCATTTTATAAATATTATCAGCAGAGATAATGCCCTCGTCGCGCAGCTGTTTGTATCTTGACTCAACCTCGGCCTTATACGTTGAATGCAGAATCTGCATATATGGCGCATCAACATATATATTTCCTGGCGTTGGGTATAACGCATTCCCTGCCCAACCGACGCCAAACACAGTATCCAGGTCATAGGGCATGAAATAGAATTTGTCATTCCCCCAGGAGACCATAATGACGTTTTTCATCTCACCCTGTGGATTAATCAGGTCTGTTGTTGCTATGAACGCCGTGAACAAATGGAAGTCAATCATGTTAACCAGGTCGAGCTGCTTACCCATTACGGATTTAAGTTCATCAGCGGTGCTACTGGACAGGGCATTTGAAAAAAGCTCTATGGATTTATATGTTTCCTGAGTCGGTTTAGACGGCGTTTTCAAATCCAGACCGCCAGCGAGTGATTTCACCCCGCTTTCGTCCGTTTTAATTAATGCTCTCGGGTCAACCCAGGAATCAAAACCGAGAAATATTTTCTTTTCAACGTTCTTCGGGAGATTGTAATTGTCACGCTTTTTCCCAATCATTAGCGAGCCAATACCGTAGAACGAGTCGTTAATATAAACGACGCACGGCCAGCCTGTGGGCATACCCAGCGCTCCTGTCGGAAACGATGCCACACCGCTTAAATCATCGTAGGAGTGGTCAACGTCCCGCTTTGGCGTCTGTGTGCGGGACAGCATAAACTTGTCCCAAAGCCGGTATGAAAGCAGGTTTTTTACATGCGTGCTGTCTATCCAGTTAGCTTTGAATATCAGAGTCTCGTGAGGAATGATATTCCCGATTTTCACGCTGGCTGAATCGTCATACTCTGTTGACGTAAAGAAATCGAAATTCAGGTTTTTTTTCGCATACCCGGCAGAACTGGCCCCCTGCACGCTGAATTCAGTTGGCAGATGGATAATTTGCCCGTCAATATTGATGGAGCTGTAGCCCTGCTCAGCCGGGTCTTCTTTTTTCCCCGGTATACGCGGCATCGTTGCGCTGATTTTAATCAGGCCGGAAGGGGCACCCACAGAATAGAGATTATCAATTGTTGGCTGAACAACTGAACCAGACGCGTTCATATCGAATCCGTCCAACTTAGACAACTGATAATACAGCGCACTGAATGCCTCAAGAGCGCCGCTTTTTAGACGTAGGTTTTCGGCAATGCCCTCCGTTGTCGGGCTCACAGCAGCCAGCGCTTTTGATTGTGAAGACAGCCCCTCAAGAAGATGAGAATTGGTTTCTGTCTGCTCAATATTGCTGCCGTTAATTGCCTCTATATCCTCAGTCACGTTGAAAATAGAAACGACCAGCTTGCTGATACCCGTCAGCAGCATTGAGTCTGCAGAGGTTAAGTCGCTGATAGCACGATTACTGGGAAGCTCATTAAGAAAAACAGCCGAGCCATTATCATTCCTGTAGTAACGAAAAATAACGCTACCGCCAGAGGCATCAGGAATTAATACGCGAAATGTTTTTCCGTTAGGTGTGCCTGCAAGACCTGCTTTAGTTCCATCTGGATCTGATTCAGTTGAATAAAAAGTATATTCTCTGTAGTCCGGAATAGAGTCGAGTGATTGTTTCAGGAATTGTGTTCTGTTTGCGAGTTGCTGAGCTTGTAAATTTGACGGACCATCGCCAGCGGTGAGTTCATCCTTTCCAAGCACAGCCGTTTCCGTAGTGATTTGATAAATCCCGTCTACCCAGACAGGGCTCTCCTGAAGATTTGGCATATTATTTTCCTCGGTACCGGTATTTACCGTCATAACTGGCCTGACCGTTATAGGTCAATGTCGGATATGGTGTGACAGCCTGTAGTCGTCCAAAATAACTAAACGCGGTGTTAGTCTTTTGGTTGAAGTCAGGCAGGATAATTGAGGTCATTTCCAGCCCGCCAAGATTATTTTCATTTGTGATCATCTCAAGCGTCGCCAGAGGATCAACAGAGAGTCGATACAGCTCCAGTAACACAGGAGAAAAACCCTCAGCAAGGTTTACCCCCTGATAGCGTAAATGCAGTTCCTGTTCACCAGTCGAAAAAAAAGGTAATGACTGATTCAGTAAATATTCATAATGGACTGTCAGTTTTTGAGATGATGGGGTTATCAGAAATTCTATATTTCCCCATTGTCGGTCAACGACATAATCACTTTCTTTATTCAGCCCATCAATTGATACGTTGAATACCGTTGTGTGAGGTAATGCAATTACATCACCTCTTACAATCCCTACAGGTAAAGAGAACTCTCCATCAATTGCAAAAGGTTCGTCGACAATCCGGGCACCTAAAAGCAATGCTAAATTTTCAGTCGAGAAATTATGCCAGGTCGAACTCAGAGACCCACTGGCCCCGGTGATTATCCTCTTGTCCTGATAAAGCATCCCCCCTCGGGATGCCTTCGTTACCTGTTGCTCATACGAAAACGCTATTTTCAATGATGAAACGTCACCAACCCACCTGAAGGCGCGTTTATTATCTCTCGGGGCCAGGAACACCTTACCCTGTCCATAATAATAGTTTTCCTGCATGTTTAGATACTCCGTTCAGTCAGTTTGAGGGAGATTTTGCCCTCGTTCAAAACAGATGCGGCTGCTGTGAAAATAGTTATCCCTATGTCGGCAATGTACTCACCATCTCCCCATGAAACGGTCGCTGCTGAGCCAGTAATGGAGTCCAGCACCAGCGATGCGGCATTCCCACTTAGCGCCAGGACGGCTAGTGGAGCACCGGCGTTATTCCACTGCGCAATACTCAACACCTGATACGAACCAAACGACCACGGTGATGCTGGCCATGACCCTGCCGGATAGTTGATATCGTCTGCCGGAATCGAGAGACCAGATGCCAGTAATTGCGGTGGGTACCACTCTGAAACGCCCGCTGCATCAGCTACCGCGTGAAATTCCGGGACTGCGCCGGTTGCAGTGCCTTCCGGCACATCGGTTGCCCATGTCGCGCCACTGACAACGTCCAGCGTCATGACCAGCGTTATGGGGAATGCTTTGAACTGACCAGCAGGTAACGCAGTGCTGAACGTGTACAGCGATGACTGGCCACCGCGCGTGCTCTGCAGCGTCAGGGTGTGCGCCTCAGCGCTGCCGCCGCCTGCAGCGTAGGGGACTGGAATGCTGGTATCGCTTGTCGTTGTCGTCCATGCAACAGATCCAGAACTCGACTTAACGAGCCTGACAACATAGCTGACGCCGGGCTCCGGGCCGATGCTGTTCTCAGTACAGTCAATCAGACGGTCTGCCTGCAGCAGACGGTCGCGATGCGCCAGTGTCAGCGTGAATTTACTGGCGCTCGCCACGGTCTCCGGATATGGCGCGTTATTGACCCGGATGTTGCCCGGGAGATAAGGCCGGGCCTGTCGCCCAGTCATCGTCAGCGTTGATACCGGCGCAGCGGAGGCTGCGAGCGTTTCACCGCTGGTTCGGGTCAACAGGCGGACCTGAACTGACTCTCCGGAGAGGTATTCGACACCGTCAGACTCCAGCGCGTCGTGATAAAGCCAGCAGCGTGCTCCCGCTGCGTGTTTTGCCGGGAGCGTATCCATACAGCCGCGGCCCACGCTCAGCGTCCCGGCGACTGCATCAACGGCATCCACGCGCATAATTTCATTATCGACAACCAGACCGTCTCCCGGTGCCGGGAGAACAGCCATATCCACATACAGCACGCCATCGAGTATCCCGACCGGGGCAGTCAACGTGCCCGACGGGGTCCAGTCGCCCAGACCGCCATCCGTAAAATCTGCGCCTGCAGCTCTGGTCTGCAGCTGATAGTTGACGCTGAGCTGCGTCGGCGCAACGGCCATGACGCCGAGGTAGCTGGAACCGGACTTCAGATAATCCAGCTCACCCTCGCTGAGGGTTCCGGCCAGCACGGCATACGGAAGCTCAATCAGGCGCTGAATGGCCACGGCGCGGGCAGTTTTGTCCGGCGGTGTCCATCCGCTGTCCTGCTGTCCGGAACTGTAGGAGGTGGACGGCAGGCCGAAGACGTCCTGCACCACCGTCAGGTTAAGCACGCCTGTATCGCCTTCCTCAATTTTTCCCACCCGCAGGACCATGTTGTCGATATTGCGGTCAGGGAGCTGCACGCGGAAGACATCACCCGGGCGCAGGATGCTGCCCCTGCGGTCAAACTGGATAACCAGGCGGGTCAGGTCTGACTGTGCCGCCTCAAGGTCACGCTGCGCCACGCGGGCACCCAGCGAGTGGGTCGGGATCGCTTTATATTCCACGGAGCTGCTGTTGAGCCCATTAATCTGAATAGCGCCCAGATTCTGCGCCCGCACCTCTCCGTCAGCGTTCGTAACGGGGTCGTGCCACGTCACCACAATCTCATTCGGGTTCGCGGTGCTACTGGCGCTGTCGTCGTCCTGAACCGCAATAATGCCGTTGTCGTAGGTAAAAAGCGGCAGATCGCTGACGTTATAATCCCCACGCAGCAGCTTCAGCGTGAGCTTGCCGGTTTCAAGGTCGGCATACTGAACGGCACCGACGTGGTCCAGGATCTGTTGCACAAACGTATCGAGACTGTCCTGCCGGTTGTAGCGGAAACAGAGCCCGAAGGACTCGCTGAAGAGTGTATCTGCCGCTGCACGGTAGCTGTTCAGGTTAAGGTCATTGGCAAGTGACAGCTGACGACCCCAGTCACGGTTTGTCGCACACTCAACTAAAATATGTGCCGGGTTCATCGCCTGAATATTGCGAATATTCCCCAGTTGCTCTGGCGTCAGGTCGGCGCTGTCATCGACCTGACCACTGGCGTTTGTCAGCCAGATGTTCGCCCTCTCCGGATACCAGACGCTGCCATCCCATCCCTGAGTTGTACGCCGGACACGATAGGACCACGGCTTAGGACTGGCGCTGTAGCAGCTGATGAGGCCGCTGAAAAATGTGGTGACGAGTCCACGGAATCCCGGAACCAGCCCGGTCAGCAGGCGGAGCAGTGACGCAGGAGGGACCTGATTGGCGTTACCCATCATGATATCGAGCTGCCCCTGAATGCCGCCTTCGCCGCCAGTATCCTCACCGCCGAACAGACCGGGCTTATCGATATAGATCGACGTGCTTCCCGATATCTGCCCGGGCGTTCCGGCAAAGACTGTCTTTTTGTCTGCCATAATGGCGACTATCTCGTTGACGGGGCCACGTCCGAGACCCGCGTGCAGGTCCCAGAAGTACCGGTATCCGACCGTAACTTTCTTCTTACCTTTACCGCCGCCGCCCATCAGTTTTCCTCCCGGGCGGCCTGCTGTTGCGCCAGCTCAACGATGTGGATCGCCAGCGCATCGCCAGTCCCGAGCATCGCCTCAGCGGAGATCCCACCATCATTGAGAAACGCCTGAAAATCGAGGTTATAGCGGTTAAAAAAGGTCCGCAGCCCCCACGCGCAGCCGCCTCCCGCCCTGATATGCTCCATCGTGATCAACATGCCCCCTCCTTATTTTTTAATGGGTTCATAGCGATAGTTGCCGTACCCCAGCACGAACCAGTCGTCTGTCCAACAGTCGCCAAAAAAAATGCACTGCGGCGTGCCCTCATCGGGCTGCGGCAGGTTCCAGTCATCCTCCGTCGCCGCTTCCGGCGTGGAGTTCTTTGCTTTCGGCGCTAGTGCGGAGTTGATCACATAGGATGCGACGATCACCGCAACGAATTTTGCTACAGCCCACCACATGGCGGTCCTCCTAAAACAGTTTGATGATGGTGTACGGCGACTGGCCGGGCATGTGCGGCTGGCCACCATAGTTGAGGTGATTTGAAAATTTGTTACTGCAGGTGGAAATTGTCCGGTCGCACCCCGGATAGAGCGTCACTGCCTGGCCTGTCTGCATCCCGCTGGTTCCGCCAAAGATGTGAAACCTGTTGCCATCCTGTGCCCGCAGCCCGCGCCGCTCGGTGAAACCGCCGCGGTCAAACTCTACAAAGCCGCCGGAAAACCAGTCTCCAGCGAGGCCGCCGGGCAGGCTGGCGGTAAACGAGGAGCCATCAAGGGATGTGACGGCCGCACCGCGAACGGCCCAGGTCTGAGGATTGACCCGGCAGTTATGATCGTACAGCGCATACGGGCACTGTCGGCCCCAGGTCAGCCGAAGGCCAACCCGGGAGAAGGTGCTGGCCAGGCTGACGGTAATGAGCTTGCATAGCTCAATCTGTTCGCGCTTGGCTGACGTGACCTCGCCGATCCACACCACGCGAAACTCGCCAGATTCATCGTTTGCGTGCCAGCGCATAACCTGCACCCGCACTGCTCTGGAGGGCGACGTGCTGCGAAACAGCAGCGCCACCGGGTTGTCTGACGGCAGAGTGATATCCATGCCGTCGCTTCCTCCCGCGCTGAGACCGCTGTTACTGATGGCCTGGGCGGCCCACGTTTGTCCGGCAACGTTGATGTCGCGGTCGGCATTGGTATAGCGCCAGAACAGGCCGTCGCCCAGCTGAAACTGGTACAGCGTTACCGGCTGACCGTTTGCCACGGAATACTCAAAATTACTCCAGCTCATCGCGGACTCCTGTAAAGGTGGTGGCGACCCGCGCAACGCCGTCGGCATCGGTCAGATGCTCCCAGGTAATGCTGTCAGCATCCTGGCGGGCAAGGGTCAGCAGGGAAATTGTGACGATTTGACTCTGGTCAGCGGAAATTGCCGCGCCGTCAAAAGTAAGCCGCTCAGCGCCGCTGACCAGGCTTACGGCAGTAATACGCCGGTAATGACGGGTGCCATCGGCCAGCAAAACGCAGATATCACGGCGACCCGGGCGAATGCCCAGTTCAGTAAAACCGGCCTCGATCACATCAACGACATTACCGCTGATCGCTGAGGTTGGTGAGACGTCCAGCGTCTGCCCGGGCACCCAGATTGAACGCTGGCGGCCACGGAGATACCAGAGCAGCTGACGCAGTGACCGCTGGGCAGCACGGCCAGCGGTTAACCAGCTGTGCGTCTGCCGCCAGAACGGGCGACCTGCGGTATCCAGCCGCCACGGAATGCCGCTGGCGTTATCCAGCTCTCGGATCAGCGGCTGGTAGCTGCCGGTGACTGCCTCACCCCATTCCGTATCGGACTCCAGCACCGGATGGCCCCGGTACTGCGGTAGCGCCGGGTTATCGCTGAAGCCGTTGTGCTCTGCAACACGGAATCTGACCTGTGCAGTGGTGACGGTATCTGTCAGCCGCGTTAGCGCCGGGGGCTCCGTAAGAACGGCGGGTCGCACAGGATAAACCAGCGACCCGGCTGGCCAGTTATCGGTGGCCGGAGACGTCAGTTGCAGACTGTCTGCCGCTATGCCTGCAATGGTGCCCAGTCGCCCGGTAGCATCTGACTCATCAGCTTTCAGCAGCACCGTTCCGCCGACAGAAAATTCCCGACCAACGGTCTGAACAGGTAGCGACAGCTCGCCGACAGATACCGAAGCCGGCAGCGCAAAAACATCAGGATAAACCGGCATAGCCCATGTGCCGGCACAACCCTGCCACAACATATTTTCAAAGCGCTGACGATCGGCATCGTGTACCAGCGTTGTGAACTCAAACGTCCGGCGAGGCGACAGGCGGCGGGAAATGCGCTGCTCAGCGCCGGACGGCGACTGCAGTACATCGGTCTTCCACTCCAGGGTCTCCGTTACGCCACGGGACCAGTCGGGGTCAGCGAACCAGGTAAACAGCGCCATTATCTGTTCCCCAGCCACTGCTTCAGGGTGGGCACCATTGCCTTGAGCTGCGTGGTGAACTGGCGCTGCCCGGCCAGGGACTGAGCACCTTTGGTATACGCATCACCGGCATCAAAAACGAGCTGCTGCTGCAGGCTGACAGGCTGCGAGCCTCCTGCTGCGGGCGTCGCCATCGGCGTTTCGGGAACAGATGACGGAACCGGCATATTCTGGGCCGGAATACCTGCCAGCCCGCCGGTTGAGTGACGAACGCGGGGTAACCACCCCTCCAGAGCCGCCATACCCCGGCGGTTAAAATCGTGCAGGAATGGCAATGCGCCAGGCTGCTCAACGACCGCAGCCCGGGTGACAAATTCTTTATCCGATAACATTGCCCTAATGGAATCTGACGTCGTGCTGCCGGGGCCACGAACCTGGCCACCATCAGCCGCAAATACGGCACCCAGCAGCCCACCCATGCCGCCGGACGAACCGACCAGGCTGGTCGTGGCCATCTGTGCCAGCTGCTGCGCCGCCAGTTGGGCCATGCTGTTAATGATGGTCTGGACCAGATTCTTAATTGACCCGCTCAGGGTCATATTGCCTTTGGCCAGCCCCATGATTGAGCTCTCAATCCCGCCCTGCAGGCCATCACGGAATGCCTGCGTCAGCTCATGGCCAGACTGATTCAGCTTGCCCAGTTCGTCCTCGAGCTGGCGGATCATCTCCCGGATTTTATCGCCAGCTTCACCAGGTGCGGTGGCCATTTCCTTCAGCTGCGGCAGGTAGCCCTTAATCTTGTCACCGACCTCCTGGTGGAGATCGACCAGCCGCTGCCGCCCCTGGATCTCATTCAGCAGGCCGCCCTGAACCTGCGCCTGAATGCTGGTCTCCTGCTGAGACTGGTACGTGAACAGGTCGTCCAGCTGCTTTTTCAGATCGTCAACGCGGACTTTGGTTTCTGCGACCGGCAGTAGCTTGTCGAGTAACGCCAGCCCTTCAGTATTGCCGCTGGCGTCAAACTCCCGACGCAGATCTGAGAAACGGTTCTGTAATTCGAGCATCGACGCACCTGCGGTATCGCCAGTGCTGCGCATGTATTCCAGCTGTAGCTGCAGGTTCTGCCCCTTAAATTCCTGGGCGGTGATGGCCGCATTCGCCGCTTCGGCCTGACGGCGCTGCTCGGCGGTCAGGTTACGGGTGGCAATCTCCTGAGCGCGGGTCGCGGCAGCACCCTGAGTGCGTTTTGACGCCTGGTCTTCCAGCTGTTTGACGAAATTTTTGTTGGAGGTTTCCTGCTGCTTAGCGAGGGACTGCCCCTCTTTGGAGGCTTTGTTTGAGGCGTTCGCGGCATCAATCTGCTTTGCCAGCGCACGGGCTTTATCCTGTTCGTCTTTGCTGGCATTGGTCAGGTTGCCGTTACGGATCTCCGCCTCAACGCGATCCAGCTCAGTGATGGATTTTTTCTGATTCAGCGTCTGCTGCAGCTGCTTGTTGTACTGCTCGGCTTTTTGCCCGGCGGTATCGAGCTTTTTGGTATCAGTGTCCCACTGGCCGCCGGAAAAGTTTTTACCATCCGTCGAAGTGACACCCCGCGATTGCAGCATATCGCGCCCGCTGGCGCTGGCCCACAGGGTCTGATATTGCTTCTGCAGATCGTCAACGGAGTCCTGCTCTTTCTCTATATCAGAGCGGTTGTCCTTCCATATTTTGCGGAGCTTTTCGGCGGCTGCGATGGTTTCCGCATTTGTCTGTTGCCGCTTGGCTTCAGCAGCAGCTGCTTTATCTTCTGCTGCCTGTTGCTCTTTTAGTAAAGACAGCTGTTCTTTTAATCTGTTAACTGACTCTTGATACTCACGAGGCTGCATTGCAACCTCTGTATCACTACCGGCACCAGCTATACGATTTTCAATCTCTTGAATTTCTTTTTTCCGTGCATCAACAGGAGAATCAAGACCAAGAGCGCCGCTGGATTTATCTTTGAAGGATTCCCATGCCCCTGCGGCTGCTGTCTTCACGTTATTCCAAGCTCTGGCTGCACGATTAAGCTGCTGTTCCATCAAACGCAGGCGCTCTTCGCTGGCTTTCTTAAACGCCTGGGAGGCGACCTCAATGGCCTCCTCTTTGCGCCCCTGGTCCTCCAGACTCTGTATGCGCTGGTAGGTCTCCAGATCCAGAAAGTGATACTGCTGGTTGGTGTTGGCGGCCCATGTGGTTGCGCTGTCGCTCATCTTCAGGAAGTTGGACACCACCTGATCCGCCGAGTCGCCGGACAGTTCCGCCATGAGTGTTGCCGCCTGCGCCACCGAGTTCAGCGTCTCCCCGGTAAAGCGGCCGCTGCTGACCAGCCCGTTCAGAATGTCCCGGACCTGGCCGTAATTGCCGCGCAGTTCTCCCCCCTGGAGTGCCATTCGCTCCAGCTCGTCAGAGGTGACCCCGGCATAGTTGCCGGTCTTCTGGATAGAGCGGTTAAACTCATCCTGATCGTTCATTGCCGAGACGGCAGCGATGCCCGCAGCAGCAACCACGCTGACCAGCCCACCCATTGCTACGCGGGCGGGCGTGATGAGCGTTCCCAGAGCTTTAAAGGTGTTACCAATGCCGCCGAACGAGTCCTTGATTTGCCCGCCTTGCTGGATGGCTACCATCCAGACCGGCATCCCGCTGGCCAGCGAGGTGACAACATCCGTGATTTGCATCGGCAGGTAGCGCATGGCCTGAGAATACTGACCGGCGCTGATGCCGCCTTTATTCATGGCGGCACTCTGGTCGGTTATCTTCTGGATCAGCGGCGCAGCTTCAGCCGAAATGCCAAGCTGGGCGGCCTTGTACTGCAACAGTTCGGTGGTGGTCAGGTTCAGCGTCTCGGCTTGCTCGCGCAGCCGGTTGATGAACTGCTCTTTGCTTGCAGCTGCCTGAGCTTCGGCCTGTGCGGCCTCCCGAGCTGCGGCCGCTTCTTTACGGCCTGCATCGGTCGCGGCATAGGCGGATTTCTCCACCTGCAGACGTAGTTCGTTCAGTCGCGATGAGTACTGTTCAAAATCATCATCTCCGACCAGACCCGCGCTCCGGAACGTCGCCAGCTGCTCCTGCATTTCATCCAGTCGGCCATAGGCGGCAACGACCGGATCGATACGGTTGACCAGGGCCGTCAGCGCGGCTCGCTGCGACTCAATATCGGCGGTAGTGCCTTCCAGTCCGCCCTGAAGGGCGCCCATTTCAGCCTGGGTGCGGGCAATTGCGGCCTGATATCCGGCATAGTCCGTCGCGGCCTGCTGGGCCGCAGAGCCCGCCTGCGATGCTGCCGCCGCCACGCTCTGCTCGGCCTGTGCCTGCGCCCGGGCGGCATCAGCTACTTTTCCCTGAGCCTGGGCGCTGCTGTCAAGCTTTTGCGCGCTGCCGGTCGCCGCAGTGCCAACGTCTTCCACATCCCCGGCCAGGTCCTGCAGCGCACGGCTGGCATCCGCGAGGTCGGCGCGGATTTTCAGCATTAAATTGAGGGTGGAGTTATCGGCCATGACGCACCTGTATATAAAGGAAGAAAAAGCCCCGATCAGGATTTCAGGGCATTCACCCGCTGGGTGGCGGTATTACCCCCGGCGAAAGCCGCATTGACGTCAAACACGCGGTCAATGCAGGCCAGCCGGTGCTGCCGTAGCGCTTCGCCGTAGTACAGCGTTAGCTGGCGGAGAGTGTAGGTTCCGAGCTTTCCCGGATCGTGTCCGGCCCGGATGAGAGTTGCGAAGATGCTGCCGAAGCCGACAATTTCGCCCGTGTTGCCCTGATGGTTTCCAGCCGGACGACAGCGTTCATAAAAAAACGGCGGTTCTGGGTCCACCACCAGTCAATCAGGCTCTGCCCTTCACCGGCGGGCAGCAGCGCCACCCACTGAACGGGCTGGTCCACAGAGCAGGCGATGAGTTCAGGAATATCACCGGCGTGCTTTCGCAGAACAGCCTCAATCTCTTCAATCAGAGGCCACGGTGTCTGCATGACCTCCGCCAGGCTGTGGGTGAGCGCATCCAGTTTGTCGCCCAGCTGCAGCATATCCACCAGGGTGTATTCGCGGATAACCAACCCCCGGCCCGCAATGGTGATATTGCGGGTCGAGAGCAGTACGCTCAGTTCATCTTCGGCGTTGGCAGGTTTCTGCTGGCTCATACGACCGGCTCCGCAACGTCAATCACGCGACCAAACCGCCCGATGGTCGGGTCGTCCGGGCGGGCATTGTCGTAGAGCACGGTAGAGGTGGTCTCCAGCCCGGCCAGTGAGGTATCGCCCTGAATCAGCGCCAGCGCTGAAGCCGGGGAGAAGCTGATTTTATAAAGCTCGAGGATTTTCGCCGCGCCGCCTTCGGCCAGGTTGATGCCCTCAAAGCGCAGGAAGAAGTCTTCCGGCTGTTGGGTAAACAGCGTGGTGTTGATGGACCCGGCATACTTATAGTTAACGGAGGGGGCAGTGGCCTGGTCTGTCAGAAAGGTGATCGCACCGTAGGTGTAATCGGCTTCATAGTCGGTTCCTTCGACCAGCGTTCCGATGGCCACGTCGCTGATGCGCTGATGATCGAGAATGTAGCGCTCACCGGCCTTAATGCCCGCCGGAAGTTCTTCGCTGGTAACCGTGCCAGCCGGAATGACTACCTGCTCACCATAGAGCACAACAGCCAGATTCTCAGATGACAGTTCGTGCCAGGTGGATGTCAGCGTACCGTCCTGGTTGGTGACAAAACTGCGAACGGTGCCCCGACGTCCGGAGTAGCTTTCTTTATGGTTGAGGCGCTCGACCGTAAGTGCCAGCGACAACGCGGAGACATCCCCGATCCAGCGGAATGCGCCGGGTTTGCCGTTCGCCTGACGGTGAGCCAGGAAGACTTTACCCTGTCCGTAAAAGTAAGTTTCAAGCTGTGCCATTATCCGGCTCCTGTGGTTTGTTTTTGCCCCGGCTGCCCTGCACGTCGCTCGCGACCGGCAGTACAACCTCAATAACGTTGTGCGCCCGCAGCCATGCGGCGTCGGCATCGCTGACGGTGAGCATTTCACCGGCTGCAAGACGCTTTCCCGCATGGGTGTGCGGCTGCAGCAGTTTTACTTCTGGCATCGTCTGCCTCCGATAACGTGATTAACCTGATAGGTGTCCATCCAGAGCAGCGTGCTGCCGTCATAGTCGAGAATGTCACCCTTGAGCCACTGAATACCGGTGGTGGCCAGCTTGTCGGGTATCCAGCCAATCAGCTGGTCGCGGATCTGTCCGACCAGCGGGCTGATTTCATGGGTCAGCCCGTCGGCCCCCTGGCCGTAATTGCGCACGGCGACGGCCACGCCGAAAACGGCCTCGGCAACCTGAGCACGGTTCCCGTTACCCGGGAGGCCACGCTCCGGGCCCATCAGGACATAGGCACCCGGCACGGCAAACCCCGAGAGGTCCGTAACCTGGCTATATTCCACTATGGTGCCGAGAAAGCTGAGCGGCTGCGGCGTCAGCGGACGCAGGCGTTCGACAATCAGGCTGATGGCAAAGGGTTCACTGCTCATTTCCCGAAATCCCTCAGAGAGTCCATGCTGAACGTCCGACCGGGGCCGTCGACCATCGGTGGCCCGCCAGCAGGCGGCTGCGTGTCGGTTGCGCCGAGGCTGAATTTGCCGCTGGCCATCTGCTCCATCAGCTTCATCGCATCGCGGTAATCCCGGACAATAGGGTCAGTCCGTTCATCAGAAATGCGGTGCTGATGCAGCTTGTAGCGGACAACGGCGCGGGCCCAGCTACTCAGAATGGTATGCACCTTCACCAGCGGCAGGGTGTAGCCGCGCTGGCGGAGGTAGCCATCAATCAGGTTCTGCGCCTCTTCCACGGCCCCGCCGATGCGTTCCACAACTTCCAGCGCAACGGCCACTTCAGCCGGTGGCCATGACGCGGTATCTTCGCCACGCAACACCGCATCCAGCAGCTCCGGACGCGCCGGGGGTTTGCCGGGAAGCTGCGTAATCTGTGAAAGCTCTACCGCGCCGGGGCGGTCGGCCAGCTCAGCCAGGGATATATACCAGGTCATGGCCATCAAGCGCCTCTTATGCCGCAACGGCATTCTGGAAGAAATAGCCGCAGTCCGCCGCGCAGATGAGTTCGCGGACCGATTCACCGACGCGAACGCGCTGGCCACCGCGCATCCCCATATCAGGATCAACGATGGAGCCCGAAACACGGGTCCCAAACTGCGCCGTAATGCCAAAGGTGACGCCGCCCTGAGTGTCTGCCAGCAGATTGCGGTAGATGAAAGCGGCATGGTTAGCCCAGGCGCGGACCAGAACCGGCTTCTGCCCAGGACGGGCGATATTGACGAACGCCGAGCCCACGACAATCTCATCCAGCTCCAGCAGCTGGCGGAGGAAGTCAAGCGGGACCATGCCGTCTTCACCCAACGATGCGTTAAAGGCTTTCACTACAGACGGGTTTTGACGCAGCGCGGTCGCCGTTGCCCGACCCAGAACCGCCACGTTCGGACGCATGATCATCTTGTCGAGTGCAGAGACAATCTTCTTAATCGGCTTGCTGGCGTCGTTACTCCACTGGTCGGCGGCGGCCAGCGTTTCTTTGTTGCCGGTCGGATAGTTCGCCGGATTAAACACCTCTTTACTGGTGCGAACCTCCCTGTCGAGCAGAATCAGGTCAGACACGCGCTCGGTAGCCCGGCCCAGCGGATCGTAGTTTGTCGGAGCGTTATCAATGTCCGACTGCGGAACCGGCGCGTCGAGCGCATAGTCATTCGTTGAGGACGTTTTTTCTTCGGCGTTGAACTCAACCTGATTAGGCTGGGAGGTGCGTCCCACGCTGGTACTGGGGACAGTGAACCCCTGGCCCAGGTCATACTCCCACCATTTAAATTCGGCCTTGCTTACCGGTACGCGCGGCAACACGCTGTCGGCAATCAGGGAGGTATTGCGATAGCCGATGGCAATCGCGGTCAGGTGTGGATCAATAGGAAATGGTGCTTTGGCCATGCTGAATTACTCCGGAAATTAAAAATAAACGTTCAGGGAATTACCGTGGTGGCATCAGCCACCGCCGCCCGCCGCAGCCGTCAGCTGCCCGGGGGCAATCCAGACCGACCCGATATCGCCTTCTGCGCCGTCGTACTCGGCAAAACCCAGGTAAAAGCCCGATGTGGCCTTTACCGCGCGGCCTTCAGCGTCAGCGGTGAGCGGATCGCCCGCCACAATATCGGCACCGTACACCACCGGCGTGAGCTGGCTGCGCACCACATCGGTGGGCTCGCCAACGTCGCTGGTCACAATGGTGGTGACGCCGATAATCAGCTTGCTGCTGTCTACCGCCAGCGTGATTTCGTCCGGTACCGAACCGTGGGTAACCAGACGGCGTGCAGCCAGCGCTACCTCGGTTTTATGGCAGGTGATCAGACCCGGAATATTCATTGCTGAACTCCTTTCTTCACATGGTTAACGGCATCCGTCATGGAAACAGTACGACCCTGCTTCGCCTGTTCGGCCTGCCAGTTCTGGGCGGCGGTGGCCAGGGCACCGGCATCAGCGAAATCCACAGGGGCATCGGTGGTGGCGGACTTCTCGCTGAAGTTCACTACCGCCGGTTTCGTGCTGAGAATTTCGCGCAGCAGCACCTCCGGTGTTTTACTGACGGTCGCATCCCCTTCAGAGAAGGAGACCGGTTCCTGGGACAGGTTCATCAGCACCTCGACGATGGCTGTTTTCTGGCGCGGCAGAATGCTACCGCCCTTAACCAGGCCGTCGGCAAACGCCACGGTGGCAGTTCGCTTCTCTTCCAGCTGTCGCTTCCTGGCTGCAGCCTCTTCAGCAGCCAGTCTGGCCTCACGTTCTGCCAGTGCGGCCTCGCGCTCGGCGAAATCCGCCGCCGTACTGGGGGTCTTTTTGTTCGGGTCCACATTGTTCTCCTCGGCATATGCCAGTGGTGAGATGGATGACTGACGGTCGTCAGTGGCGGAGTCCAGAATCGACTGGATACGCCACTGGGGAATGATGGAGTCGGCCTGCTCGATGCTTTTTTCCTGAATAACCCAGTCTCGAATCGACTGGAACAGGCTGGCCAGATTGTCGGCCTCCCACGGCAGGGCAAACTCCAGCGGGCCGTTATCGCCGCTGGTCTCTGCAAACTGCGCATCCGGAAGCCCCTTGACACCGGGAGGTACCGCGCCGAGAAAGCCAACGTGGCGGGCGTAAAAGTGCCCCGGCTTCGGGTTACCCGGGCTGTCAGGCTGATAAATGGAAAGAGAGCGCTTTTTATAGCTGCCCGCGTTGAAGGCTTCCGCGAAGGCCGGGTTCACCTGACGCGGCGCGGCATAGACGATGCCGTCACGGAACTCGAGGCGCTCAGCCCAGCCATAAGCCGGAGCAGTCAGGCTCGGATGCCCGATAACAAACGGCGCTTCCGATACTGACGGGTCATAGCTGTTGGCCAGATCGATGCAATCCTCTTTTGTGAACGTAATTGTGCGCCCGTCCATCGCGGTGTGGGTGCCGGGGGCAAAAACTGCGAGCGTGGCGCTGGAGTTGCTGATTGTCATGGCAGTCGTCATTTTCGGTTGTCAGGGGTATGGACGACATCATGACGGAGAGGCGCGGAGGGGTAATCTGCCCACGGACAGATAAAAATGGCGTGACAGGCGCAGCAGGAGGGTGATGTTAGACGGGAAAACGCCCGGGAACCGTATTAAAACGTATTATAATACGGTTCCGGCGTCAGGCTGGCGTCATCGTAGCGCGGCGGTTGCCTGAGCGCGTTACAGCGCGTCTGACGGCGGCATCAGTTAAACGCTCCCTGCAGGTAGTTTTTTGCCATATCAATGAGCGTTGCGCCCTCGGCCTTTGATACGCCGAGCCACGGTCTGGCAGGTATCGAAATTTTATATGCAGGAAGGGTGTGCCACTGTGCAAAGTTCGATTTGCGTTTACGAACAAACTGATTGTCTATCTCGCCGTCCTTCTTCTGGCGATAGTACGCCTGCTGGCTACGGGCCGCGATCTCGATGGAACCGCCGAACTGGTGAATAGCACCATAAACCCGGTCGGTACCGAACAGCAGCTCGTCGGCATTGACCTGCCAGCGCAGCGTATTGCGCAGATGACCATCCCGGGTCAGCACCTTGTCCTGATTTTTTCGCTTGCGGGCACGGTAACGAGGTGACAACTCTTTCCAGGGCACGCCTTCCGGTGACTTCTGATCGCGAAAGCGCTGCTGATGAAACTCCAGCAGTCGCTCCCCCATTGAGCGCAGCAGCGGTTCGGCCCGCATCAGCTCCGACCGTGCATTCCACAGCTTTTCCAGTGTTTCCTGATAATCGAACGTCAGGGTTACGCCAGCCATATCACTCCTCCCGTGACCAGAGCCCGATACCCTGGCGCAGAGACTGCAGCAGCGTATCGTCAGCTGAAATATTTCCGGCCCAGCCGTCGCGCCCCGTAGCAAATACCACCGACAGCGGGTTCGCGTCACCTTCCTGCTGCAGGCGCGTCAGGTAATATCGTCTCACCAGCGACTGCTGCTCTTCCGGCAGCCAGACAATCTGCGCCCATATTTCATCGGGATTGCGGATAGCCTCCGCCAGCTGCAGCACCTGCTCCAGCGTCAGGGATATCTGTCCCTGGTCGTCCGGCGACGTGAACATCTCATTACCGATGGCGATCCGCTGCCCCGTAGGGTCGCGGAATGCCGCATCCACATCCCGGCTCGCGCCGAACAGCTGCAGGAACGCATCGACCGGGTCGGTGGTCTCTTCAGGCGCGGGTGCCGGATGCGGCGCTGGCAGCGGTGCAGGTCTGGCGGGAGCATCAGCCACCGGCGTGAACGGGACATCCCCGACCGGGTTGCCGCCCCGTGGCGGCGGAACCTCGCTGAATACGCGGCTACGGCCCGGAGTGTGCTCAAACCCCGGGTCGATACCCTCCGGCACAATAACCGTCCTCGGACCGCCCGGACTGCGCTGACCAATTTCACGGGCAATAAATCTGATCGGGGGAGCCGTATCCGGACCGTCCTTACCCATGCGCCGCAGGTCGTCTTCGGTCCGGGCAATCACGCTGCACTGACAGCCCCAGGCATTCACCGGAAAGTGATAGATCCACCAGGGGTCATCAGCCCGCAGCACCATGCCATCCCAGGCCAGGTGCTCCTTGCGCGGGTGCTCGACGATATCACTGTGAACATATTCCCAGTAGGGATGCGTATCGCGCATGGCCATCAGCTGCTGATAGCGACCGGCCATGTACGAACTGCGTAGGTTCGTCTCATAGATGACGCGCGACCGCCACTCAAATCCGCCGTTGTAACTCCAGCCGTAGCGGGCGACGATGGCAGAAAAATCCTTACGAAACGTCTCCAGCGTGCCGCCGCTGAGACCTTTCTCTACGGCAGTGCGCAGGTCTGCCAGCAGCGCGTCGCGATTGGCCCCGGCAACCATGAACTCATTATCGTGGGCGGACCCATAGACATCAGTCCAGGCATCGGTCTTCGTGTTGAACTTGCGACGGAAGAAGGCAAGCTGCTCGCTGAACGGCAGCGAGCCATAGCTGACGTTACCGGCCATTCATTTCCTCCAGCAGATCGTTGCGGCCTGCCAGCGCTGCAGCGGACATCGCATCGGCGAAAATCCGGGCATATTCATCCAGCGACATATCCGGGATGAGCGCCGTGAGGCCGTCGCGCAGCTCGTCTGCGTTCTCCGCCGAATCGACCAGGGCTTTTATCTGGTTTATCCAGCTATCCAGGACGGGACGCAGTTCCGTATTGAGGCGACCGGCCATCAGCGTGGCCGTGTCGTTATGATCCGGATCATGCTCCGCAAATGAGGACGGTGCAGCGGCCCGGGGAGCAGATACCGGCTCAGGCTTCGGCTCCCACTCTCCGCCATAGGTTTCCCGAACGGTGGCCAGCGTCGGACGGTAGCCGGTGGTCTCACTGATGAGCTTGTCACGCTCGGCGCGATCCTTAAGGTCCTCCGCCTCATCAAAGACGCGGGAGACGACCGGGATGGCCGCGCCCGGGAAGTTGAACTCTGTAAACCATTTGCCCGGTCCCCGGTTCCACGACTCGCAGATGACGTCCGCATCGGCCTTGACGATAGAGGTCAGAACCTTGTCCTGTAGCGATTCATTGCCGCCGATCCCCTTTGCCGCGCCGCCGGAGCTGGATATCTGGCCAACCGTCACCCTCCGGATGGCTTCATTCATCGCGTTGTACATGGCCTGATAGTCAGCAGCGCCTGAACGGGCAGCGGAGAGCATTTCCAGCGTCATACCCTCCGGCATAATGACGCCGCTGTCCGTCGAGATAGCGCGGGTCAGCTGCAGAAGATTGCGCTTCTGCTCTGGCGTGGCCCCCACGGGGTGTTTACCGGCAACTGTCGGCATACCGAACTTGTCGAGGAAAATCAGCCAGAACTTAATGTCGTTGCGTTTAAAGAAGGTCGGCCAGTACAGCCAGTGCGCCAGGCCGAGCCCGTAGGGTTCATCGTCATGATCCGCGCCGGTCGCGAACGACCAGAAGTACGGACCCTCACAGGCTTCGCCCGCAGCCATGTTCTGCGGGGTCAGCAGGCGCAGCTCACCTTTTGGCGTAAAGCGAAAGCGGCGACGGTCCCGGACCCTGACGTCATCTATCCAGAGTAAGCTGTCCCGGACACCATAAATCAGCTCAGAGACGGCATAGCCGTAGAACACGCCGTAGTGCATCAGGCGGGTGATGCGGTCAAACCCCAGCGATTCTATCTGCTGGCGCATGGCATCCGCAGCCTCAATATCTACCGGGTTTTCGCCACCGGCCTCCACCTTGATGTCGCGTGAAATCAGCGCGTCCTGCCGCTGGCTGAAAGCTGATTTAACCTCGTCATCACTCAGCACCTCACGGTAAATCTTCAGGTCAGGCGCACCGCGATGCTGCAGCACGCTGTCTTCGGCGAGTGCCAGGGCACCCACCCACGGACGGGTAATGTCGCGACCGTCTCCGGTCGCCGCAAACTCGCGGCCCAGCTCCGGGCGGGGTGCGGATGGCTGTGATGAAACTCGTCTGTTTTGTTTTTTGCGACTCACAGGAATCCTCCAAAGTCGTTAAGGCCGCGCACGGTCCCGAACCCGGTCTCGGTCAGCTCACCGGCCCGGCTGCTGTCGCCGTATCCTGACAGCACGCGGAAAATATCCCGTTCACCGGTGGATTCGAATGCAATCTCGGTGGCCAGGTTGAGGGCTGCATAGTTCGCCAGACAGCCCGCAATTGCCGTATCACCGTGGCGCACCAGCTCGGGGTCTTTGAGGTCTTTTTTCTCCAGGCTGGCGACCATCGGCACGCCGTCGATGTTTTCCACGGCCCGCAGGTCCTGCGCCGTGTTCTCATCGCGTGGCAGGACGATCATGCTGTCTTCAAACAGGCCGGTAAATTTCGGCATCCAGAAGCCGTACCACTTGCGGTTCAGGGTAATTTCAGCGATACGCGGGCGACCGTAGCGGTCGGCGGTATACTCGGCCAGCACCATACCCGGGCCGGTGGCATCCATCGCACCGCCCGACTGGCGGGGAAGATGGTCGATTAACCAGAACAGGATCTGCTGCTGCAGCGCCGACGGGACGTTGTTCAGCTCTAGCAGGAACGGGACATCGCGACACAGGTTCTGCATGATGGCCATAGGCACGATGGAAGAAAAATGCCGGTGGCGGGCGAAGTCCATGCCAAATACGTGGCGCAGCTCCGGGTTAAGGGTCTCTGCCACCACCGGTCGCAGCTCTCTGTCAATCCAGTCGTCGCCCCACGCCTCGCGTTCTGTCTCGCTCATCGTAATGAAGTCGTCATCCAGCGCGAGACGCACCACCGGACGCTCCTCCGGCATGGCCCGTTCGATCCAGACACCGGGAATGCAGATACCGTTCCCGTCGCGCGGAATGGCGTCCAGCTCCTCACGCATTGCCGCTTTACGCGGGCCATAGGCGTTGCGGATGCGGTTATACCAGGTCTTTTTCCCCTCGACGGTTGCCGCTTCGCCTTTCATAGCGCAGACCCGTTCAAAGAGACCGTTGGCGACCGCATCATCAAAGGTGACGGTAAATACGGCGGCATCATCGCCATAACGGCCCGCTTCGATGTCGTTACAGAACTGACAGAAGGGATTGTTCTTACCATTATGGGAACTGATGATAACGATACGCCCACCCCAGATAAGCAGCGCGGTGGCAGCATCCAGCACACCCTGCACGTCCTGGTGGAATGCCGCCTCGTCGATAACCACCACGCCCTGAAGACCACGGATGTTGGCAGGTCGGGAAGAGAGTGCGGCCACCTGGAACCCGCTGGCGAAGCGGACCCGATAGGCCGCTATCATCCGGGTATTGCCCTGGTCGTCCTGGTCCTCGAAGAGAAACTCCTCGATGGCGGAGACGTCCTGCGCCTGCTGTGCAGCAATGACCCGGGCGAACTTGGCCACGTAGCCGATGAACTCCAGCCCTTTCTCTTTGGTATCGCCGATGTAGTAGACGTTGTCGCCGCCAGCGGCCTTCTGGGCACCGGCTATCAGGGTGGAGTTCAGCCCCCAGGCAAAGGTGATGCCGGTACGACGACCTTTCGGAATAGCCAGGATCGATACGTCATATTTGAGGCACTCTACCTGGTGGGCCATCAGTACCCCGTCGGCGAACGGGTTGAAGCCGAACGGGATTTCCCGGGCGCGTGCCGGGAGTTCGTCCCATTCAACGGTACGGACGGTTGAGGCTAATGGTTTCATCACTTGATCCCCAGGACGCGCTCGCGCCAGAATTGCACCTGGTCTTCGCTGAGCCCCTGCGCCCTGGCGGTTTCCTTCAGGTTTTCCTCCTGTTCCCGCAGCAGGCGCTCACGCGCGGCCCGCTCAATCTCGCGGCGCTCGTCCAGGCTCGCCTTGCGCGACTGCAGCACGTCTTTTGCGGCCCGGGCGAGGTGGCGAACGGTATCAATATCCGGGTCAGCCTCTTGCTGGGCGGTAAAGGCGGCGTGGGTGGTCAGCGTGGTGACGGCCTGAACCATAAGCGCCCCGGCGCGTTCGTCGGGATTCTCGCCCAGTTCGCTGACCAGCAAGCGCGCCATCTGGTCCTGCTCGCGCATACGCCCGACCATTTCACCGAACGACTGTTTGTAGCGACCCAGCGCACTGCGGCTGGGAGTGTCCTCACCGGGGAAATGCTCATGAATATCTGATAGCAGCTCGTCCAGGGTCATGCGGTCTTCGCGCAGGCAGCGCTCAATATGGGCGCGGACGTCTGGCTCCAGGCGATGGATGGTTGATTTACGGCCCATATCAGCCTCCCGCGCCGGGACGCTTCACGCCATCCACGATGGCACGACCGGCGGACACATCACCACCGCGCTCGGTCAGGCGAGCCACCAGCACCGTCTCGATGTTCTCAACCGTCACCAGACCCTGCTCCTCCAGCCAGCGCAGCTCCGTTTTCACCTGATCCCGGCTCGGCGAATGCCCGTAGCGGGTGAGTACGGACCAGATAACGGAGCTGTTTGAGCTGTAGCTCGGCATCTCTGACAAGATCCGCAGAATCACCAGTCGCTGGTCTTCGCGCAGATAATCAGCGTAGCGCATGACTTTCCCTCACTTATTATTCAGCAGATAGTTATTGATATATTCCAGCCGACTGGACATCCCTGATATCAGCGTGTCGATGCTCCTTAGACCCGCCTCTGTGCCTGACAGCTTCTCCAGCAATATGGTTACCTGCTGCTGCGTGGGTACATGAGCCAGCTGCGCCTCAATGGAGACAAGCCGGGTCCGTAACTCCAGCATCTCTTTATTGCTGGCCGACTGCCGCCCCACAATCCAGCTGTAAATCCCGATGGCAGACAGAACAGCCCACTGCAGCACCTGCCAGCTGAACTGTAGTTCCTCAAATTTCATTGTTGTTTCCCCTGCAGGTATTGGATCAGGTCTGCATGCCTGCCCGCGCACAGGCCATACAGGTCATAGAGTTTTTTTAGCGCAACGGCGCTGGCGTCCATTGAGCTATCCTCCGCGCCCTCCGGCGGCGGGCACAGCACCATCATCTCTGCCGGATAGGCCATCGGCGGCTGCGGTGGTGGCCCGCTGCCTGGCGTCACGGAGCTGCTGCATGACATCGTCATCAAACATGCACAGAACACGCTGAGACGCCGTTTTTTTGAGTGCATTTCGTAACTCCCGGGTGGATTGTTCATCTGCGGTCTGGCGGGCCGCGACCTGTGCCGCCAGCGCATTGCTGGCCTTGTTAGCCTCTGCCGTCAGTTGCCTGGCTCCGGCGATAAACTGATTCAGGGCGTCGCCTGCCTCCCGGGTCTTCTGATCAGCCGCCGCAATCCGGGTATCACCGGCACCGCGCTGATATCCCTGGTCCCAGATAAACCAGACAGAGCTCAGAATCAGGGTCGCCCAGGCGGCATAGCGGGTGATGCTCTTTAGCCACTCATTCAGCGTCATTGCACTCTCCCGGCCCCCAACCTGCCGCCAGGTAAAGCGGCTGCCAGGTGTAAATTATTTTCATCGGATATCCCCGGTTCTCCCGGAAGTTTGCGGCGCTGCGGCCCGCGTTCACCTTTTCGACCTGGTTCCAGTAGCGACCGCCATCCAGCCCGAGACTTATGGCCAGCTTCCGGTCTTTCTGAACCCAGCCCAGACCGCCGTTATAGGCCGACAGAGCAAAAGCCATGCGGTCACAGTCGCTGGCGGTGCCCGGTATACGCTGCCAGTGCCAGTGGTTGTACTGAACCAGCGCCCGCATGGACCACGACGGGTTATAAGGCTGCTGGTTTCGCAGCTGCTCCGGATAAATCCCGGCAATCCAGCTGGCGGTGGCGGGCATAAACTGGGCCAGCCCCTGAGCCCCGACCGGAGAACGGGCGCGGGCATTCCACTGCGACTCCTGATGGATTTGCGCGGCAAAAGTTGAAACAGGGGCATTTATTCCCCAGACGGCGCGGGCATTGCGGGTCAGCTCGCGCTGGTACTGCCGGGCCTCGACCGGCACGCTGGCGGCAAAGGCCGGATGGCAACCGCTCAGCAGGCTGAGCGCGATGATGAGCAAAAAGACCCGCCTCATCGCTACAGCCCCATCGTCACGCCGATGCATATCGCCGCGACAATCAGCGCCCGGCGGATCAGCACCACGGCGAATATCAGCTCATAGCCTGTTGCCACAGGGTATTCAGGCTCATTTCGGTTCACCGGCACCGGCTTACCGAGGTTCTCTTTCCAGTCGTCAATCAGATAGCTCCCCGGGCTGGCATAAGGGAATAAGGCCCGGTCGAGGTGGTACCCGAGAATGGCGGCGATAGAAACCAGAGAGAGCTTGTATAGCGTGACGCCGAGTTGTTCCGGGGATATGACGGCAATAGCGGCCAGCAGCGTGACGGCGAGGATGATCCAGTTACGAAGTCGCTGATGGCGAACCTGATGAAGTAGTGACATGAAAATCTCCTGATAAAGGCCGGATGGCGGAATAGATCAGGAGTTAGTGTGGGGGATTAGGTGGGGCGGTGTAATTTGCCCCCGGGCAGATTATGTCAGATGGACGTTTAACCAGAATGCAGAGGACTAATCGCTGACGTTTTTCTGAGGAAACGATGCCATGAAATATGATTCCGAGAGTAACAAGTCAAAATTCGTCGAGATCGTAGCGACTTCCGGTAGTGAATCTGACGCTCTCAACCGGTGTGGTCTGGGCACCGAGACCGCAGGACGAACACTTCCAGTATCCCTCACCGTTTCCGGTGAGAACGACCTTCTTTCCAGCGTCGAAACAAGGCTGACAGAGGAAGTGAGCGACCTCGCTCGTGCCCTCCGGAAGTTCAGTGTCGGGACGCAAAGCATAAGCGAAGAACTCCCTCTGAGTTCCGAGTTTGGTAAGCTGATAACGCGCTTTTTCAGCTCCAGCAGCCTCCAGCTCGCGGATGCGTTGCTCGAGGGTAAGGATAGACCTCTGCTGCTCGATGACGGTGCTATGCAGCTGCATGAACTGGGATTGAGCCTCAATGATTTTATTCGTGAGATCACTCTTGAGGGTCGCCAGTTTCTGGCTGTCGCGCTCGTCAATAAGCGCCTTACCGATGGCCCCGATGGAGGTAAGACTGGAGATTAAGGCGTTGACGTCCATTTACTGACTCCCATTTTTTGCCCGTGGACAAACGACATGGGCACTCATTCAGAAACACAATTCCCGTGCTCCCGATAGAAAGAGCGACCCGCAGGATGCGCAAACATCCGGCGGGTCAGCAACACACAGAAGATCCCTGTGAGTCACATCGAGGCTCAGTCCGTCTCGCGAGACAGATTCAGCCTACTGCATTTTCATCAATTGAAAAAGGCTTACAGAATATGAAATCGACACCGATCATACCCTGGATAGGTGGGAAGCGCCGCCTGGCTCGCCACATCCTGCCGCTGTTCCCGGCTCATACCTGCTACGTGGAGCCGTTCTGTGGCGCAGCAGCGCTTTACTTTATGAAGGAGCCGAGCAAATCAGAGGTGATCAACGACATCAACGGAGAGCTGGTTAATCTTTACCGGGTTATTCAACACCATCTTGATGAATTTGTCCGGCAGTTCCGCTGGGCACTGGTGAGCCGGGAGCTTTACCAGTGGCTACAGATAACTCCTGCAGAAACACTGACGGATATCCAGCGGGCGGCACGGTTCTATTACCTGCAGAAGCAGTCGTTCGGCGGCAAGCTGGAGGGACAAACGTTGGGCACCGCGACAACCAGCCCGCCCAGACTAAATCTACTGCGTCTTGAGGAGGAACTCTCACAGGCTCATCTGCGGCTGGCCAGAACGATGGTGGAACATCTGAACTGGGAAGACTGCATTAAAAAATATGACCGCCCCCATACGCTGTTTTACTGTGACCCTCCGTACTGGGGGACGGAAGGCTATGGCGTAGACTTTGCTTTCCAGAACTATGAGCGACTGGCCGAGCTGGCATTGTCCATTGAGGGGAAAATGATTATTTCAGTCAACGACATCCCTGAAATGCATAGTGTTTTCAAGAAGCTGACAATGAGAAAAGTGGAGATCATTTACTCCTTGCAGGGGGCAGGTAGAAAATCTGAGACAAAGAATGAGCTGATCTTTACTCAGGACTGAGGTAGGCCGGTGCCATGCACCGGTCGTTTTCATTTTTCAGCTGTGCAATACCGTAGCCAATACTCAGAATGCGTATTGAACCCTGTGCCGGGAGGGCCTACCTCTCTATGAAGGACTTCAGGAGAGGGTGAGTCCAGATAGCTGACTACAAAATTGCTAAAACCGGTAAATGCCCCAAAAGAGTTTTTGGCATTCACAAGACCGCAAACGTGGACCATGCTGGCATGGTTATCCTTTTGCTCAATACGATTGACCGTCAGAGATTTAAACTCAGCAGAGCTTGGGTCTTTCAATAAAGATTTGATTTCTGATTGTGCAAGGACCTGCGCTTCTTGGCTTTTATCATTGCATGCGGCAATGACAATCAGTACAACAAGTGGTGTAAAAATCCTCATTTGAGCCTTGCCTCTGCCGCAAATATGATTACCAGACATTTACTTAATGCAACCCTGTAAAAGTCTTTTGATGTTGCTGATCCACACATCTCATATTCCAATAAAGTAGTTCAAACAAGGACTCTGAGTTACTGGTTGACTTAGTGCTCAGGACTGCACGTTTAAGGTCTTCTCTTTCAATATTGACGCTCTTAACATTGGGGGAAGAGGTTTGGTCATTATCTGAGAGTTCAACGACGAATCTACGCTTCTCAATTTTTTTATCGTTCGTATCGCGGGTCTCCATCTCACCACATACAGCTACGTTTCCGTAGTTAACCTTATTGTTAACAACACCCTGCCAGCGCACCGTATAGATGTTCGAAAACTTGGGGTTACCTTGTGCATACTGGCTTTCAGCTATGGTTTTTTTAGCAAAATCTTCTACTGATTTATCAGCTGAATCACACGCATACAGTAAAAAAGACATAAATATAATCGTTAAATAGCGCATTTTCCTCTTACTCCCAATCAGTTCACAATGTGAACACATTATCCCGCACGTTTAGTACTTTGGAGCTCAGTAGAGAGCTCCCTTACTTTTCTTTCTAACTCAACCAGACGCTGTTTTTCTTCAGCACTTCGCAGAAGATCCTTTCTGACTTCAGGGTCAAGCTGGTTAATTGCGTCTAGCAACTTTCTATCCTCTTCAGATATAGCACTAGTCACCATAGGGGCAGAACCAACGAGGGGAGAACCCTTCCCAGTTAGAATCCAGTCCAAAGAGAAGCCCTTACTCTCAGAAAGAGTTATGCAAATAGAATAAGGCACGGAGTCTCTCTTACGCCAACTCGCTAAAGTCTGTCTATTGACCTCTAGAGCCCTAGCCAACTCGCTATCGTTTTTGACATCCAGAAGCGTCATAAGTCTAGCTAGGACATCATCAACGTCTTTTTTACTCATTTCGAATAACTCTCTCTTGATTTATTTGTTCTGAATAAGTACGCTTATTCGTAATGTTTACACATTTACTCAATAGGAACAACAAGCATGAAAAAGCGAGAGATACAGGCTCAATTGATATTGCGTGGTTCCAATTTCCGCCAATTTGCTCTTACTGCTGAGTATGAGCCGCGAACCGTTATTCAGGCTGTAGATCGTTGGGCGGGTAAGCAGGAACTACCACGAGGACGCTTGACCTACAGAATTTTACGAGACCTTTCCAAGTTTATTGGACAAGACGTTATCCCTGGTATTCGTATGCACATTGAGGAGTAAAAGATGGGCAAAACATCATCTTCCGCAGGTAGAACACTAAAAGTGTTGATCGCCCTTAAAGGTCACACTATGACCGGCCTATCAAACGGTGAACTGGCAAAGGCTCTGAACGTATCGCCCGCCAATATCAGCCGCGATTTGGCCACTCTGGTTGAGTCTGGGTTGGTAATCCAGCTTGATAACGGGCGCTACGCTCACAGCGTTCAGATGCTGCAAATAGCCACTGCCCATGCAGAGCATATGTCACGTCTGCAGGCCCGTATGAATGAGACCAATCAACGCATTCTCGCCGGTTCCCGATAAGGAGTTAAGTCATGCCAAGAACAAAAAGTACAGCGGCTAATTTAGTTGAAGATATGCAATTTTCCGAAGACCTCTCAGCTAATCAAAACGAGATGGCCATCCGGCAACAGGAAGTTATGGCACAGTTTGGTGACGGTCTCCCCTATGAGCGCGACCGCATAGTCCACGAAGCCCGCTTCTACATGGCTCAGAGTGCCGAAGCCATGCTGGAAGCGGGTAAGCGCTTAGTCATTCTTAAAGAGAATGAACCTCATGGTGATTTCACAAACATTCTTGAAATCGATTTAGGTTTAGCGCCGCAGGTAGCACGTCGCATGATGCAGGCAAGCATAAAATTCCTGGGTAACAGTTCAGAGCCGCCAAAACGCTCAGCGCTGAGCGTTTTGGGTAAAACCAAACTGTACGAACTGATGGTTCTGGATGATGAGGAGCTTGATGCTCTGGCTGAGGGAGGGACTATTGCAGGAACAACCTTAGATGAAATAGATCGCATGACCAGTCGCGAGCTAAAAACCGCACTGCGTGAAGCCCGTGACGATGCTGATGCCCAGCGCCGCATCCTGTCAGATAAGAACACCAAAATTGACGACCTGACCACCAGACTGCAAAAGCAGTCGAAGATTAAGCCGCCCGCGCCTGATGTCGAAGCGGAGAAGCTGCGTAAAGAGGTGACCTCAATAGCCTTTGAAGCTGAGGCCATTATTACGGGCAAGCTGCGTGAAGGGTTTCGCGTCCTGACCACCTATATCACCGATAACGACGCCGGTGAGTACCCTGATGCTTTCATGGCTGGACTGCTTAATCAGCTGCAGCAATCCCTGAATAAAGTGCGGGAAAACTTCAACCTTGAAGACTTCAGCGCGGGCAATCGTCCCGAATGGATTGATGCGCCTCTGGACCTCGGACAGCAGGGAGAGTGATCCATGAGCGCAGCTCTGACCGAACGACTGGTGGCAATAGCGCAGGCTGCCCGCAGCGCCGGGCACGGAGAGCGAGGCGCTATCTATGCGGCAGCATGTGAGGAGTTGGGTATATCCCGCGCCACGCTGCTGCGCAAAATAAAAGAGGTTGCTATGACTGAAACCCGTAAACGCCGTACCGATGCCGGAACAAGCGCCCTGAAGCGCGAGGATGCAATGATGATTTCTGCGCTGTTATCCGAGTCAACCCGAAAGAACGCTAAGCGGCTGTACTCTGTCGCCGATGCCGTTAATGAGCTGCGGGCAAACGGCATGATCAAAGCGGAGTTCATTGATAAGAACACCGGGGAGGCCCGCCCCTTGTCTGAAAGCGCCATTATCCGGGCGATGCGACGCTACGGCGTTCATCCGGATCAGGTTCTGGCCCCGACTCCCGTAACCCGGTTGGCCAGCCTGCATCCTAACCACGTCTGGCTGGTAGACGCCAGCTTATGCACTCTCTATTACCTGCAAAATGGCAGGAAAACGACGGGTCTGCAGGTAATGGACAGCGCCGAATTCTACAAGAACAAGCCGAAGAACCTGGCGCGTATCGCGCATGACCGGGTCTGGAGCTACGAGATCACCGACCACACCAGCGGCTGGATCTACGTCGAATACGTTCTCGGCGCGGAGTCCGGTGAGAACCTGTGCTCAGTGCTGATTAACGCCATGCAGGAGCGCGGCGGCGCTGATGTGCTGCACGGTGTGCCGAAAATTTTGTTCATGGACCCAGGCTCCGCCAACACCGCCGCCATGACAAAGAACCTGTGCCGGGCGCTGGGCATTGAAATGATTGCCCACAAAGCGGGCAACGCTCGCGCGACAGGCCAGGTCGAGAAAGCGCGCGACATCATCGAACGCAAGTTCGAACCCGGTCTGAAATTTGTCACCGTCAACAGCCTGGGTGAACTTAATGCGATGGCGAAGAAGTGGCGCAGCCATTTTAACGCTACGGCTATTCACAGCCGCCACGGCTACTGTCGCAATGATATCTGGCTGCGCATTACCACTGAGCAACTGATAAAAGCGCCCCCGGTTGAGGTTTGCCGTGAACTGGCTGTCGCAGCGCCGGAGCGTCGCAAGGTTCAGCCAACGCTGGAAATCTCATTCCAGGGGCGTCAGTACGATGTGTCCGGTGTACCTGGCGTCATGATTGGTGAGCAGGTGATGGTCACCCGCAACCCCTGGCGTACCGATGCCGCCCAGATTGTCCTTACCGGCGATGATGGCCACGAATTTTATCACCTGGTTGATGAAGTGCCGGAGAACGAGTTCGGCTTTGCGACCAGCGCCGCCATTATCGGCGAAAGCTACCGCAAACCGGCAGATACCGTTACTCAGCAGGTGAGTCAGGAGATAGAGCAACTGGTCACCGGCACCACGTCTGCTGCAGATGCAGCGGCAATGCGCAAATCTAAAGCGGTGCCCTTCGGCGGACAGTTTGACCCGTATAGGACCATTGACGATACCGAACTGCCGTCCTACTTGCCGAAACGCGGTCAGGCATCCGATGTTCGCGGCCCGCGTATCGAACAGCGCCCGCTCACCCATGTGGAGGCTGCAAAACACCTGCGTGAGCACATGACCGCTGCCGGGAACAGCTGGTCACCAGATTATTACGCACTGCTGGTAAAGCGTTACCCGGAAGGTGTACCGGTTGAGGATATTGACACCCTGGCTGACGAGCTGGCCGGGAAAAACAGACCACAGCTCAGCATCGTTAACGGCCATTAAGTGGAGGGCTCCATGCTGGTACTGAAAACACTGATGAAGCAGCACGGTATTGAACAGATGGAAGTAGCCGTAGCGGCAGCCGTTTCGCAGCCCGCCGTTTCTCAGCTGATTAACCACGGCATCTGGCCGAAACGTCGCCCTGAAGAAGTGCGGCGAAAAATAATGAATTTTCTGGCATCACGCGGGCTCGGACAGGATTTGTCCCGGGCATTTGATGAGGTGCTGGCGGCGGAATCCGCCAGCACCTCTGTCCCGCAACAGGCAAAAAACGAAGAGGACGAGAATATGTTACTGGCAAAACAAGTATTAAATCCAGCTACTAAAAAGCAATTCGGTATTTTCCGCGATCCGTTTGCGGATGACGCGATGCAGAGTTCTGATGATGTGTTTACCACGCCGGATATCCGCTATGTGCGGGAGGCGCTGTATCAGACTGCCCGGCACGGCGGATTTATGGCGGTTATCGGCGAGTCCGGGGCGGGGAAAAGTACGCTGCGCCGCGACCTGACAGAGCGAATCCATCGGGAGAACGCGCCGGTCATCATCATTGAGCCATACATCATCGCGATGGAGGACAATGACAGTAAAGGCAAGACCCTGAAGGCGGCCAGCATCGCTGAGGCGATCATCAACACCATCGCGCCGCTGGAAAACGTTAAGCGCAGCCAGGAGGCCCGTTTCCGCCAGTTGCACCGCGTGCTGAAGGACTCCAGCAACGCCGGTTACAGCCACGTTCTGGTGATTGAGGAGGCACACTCTCTGCCGTTACCCACCCTCAAGCACCTGAAGCGCTTTTTTGAGCTTGAGCACGGCTTCAAAAAACTGCTCTCCATCGTGCTGATTGGCCAGCCAGAGCTGGCGATGAAGCTGTCCGAGCGCAATCAGGAGGTTCGCGAAGTGGTACAGCGCTGTGAGGTCGTTGAACTGCTGCCGCTGGACGCCGAGCTGGAGCGCTTCCTGGATTTCAAATTCAGGCGGGCCGGAAAGGCAGTTGGCGACGTACTTGATGGCAGCGCTATTGAGGCTATCAGGGCCCGGCTCAGTAATAACATCGGCGGACGTAGAGGCGTTGTCAGCCTGTTATATCCGCTGGCCATCAGCAATCTGGTTATTGCTGCCATGAATATGGCGGCGCAGCTGGGTGTTCCGGTTATCAACTCGGATGTTATTAAAGGGGTGTAGAAATGAAAACGGTCCTGAATATTAACCAACAGCTGGCCGATGTGATGAATGCAATTATGGCGTTGAATGCGATGAATACTCCCGTTACCAGTATCATGATTTATTCCGGTAAGCCGGTTATTCGGGTGCCGCGTGACAGTCCCTGCGTTAGTTTTTTCACAGAGCAGAAGTCGGGCTTCACAATGAGCGGTATAGATCGCCACGGCCATTTCCGACAGGGGGAAATAGACCTTTATGGTTGCAGAATCATCTGGTCTGAGTCCCTGATTCATTAAGCCAGATATGTAACGTTTAATTCGAGGTAAAAATATGACAGCTATTAATCAAGATGAATATATGAAAGACCGGAAAGGTCGGCTGGTGCCAATAAGCCAGGTTTCTGATTACGACCTGGCAATGGATAGCTTTGTCCGGGAGCAGGTATCAGCAGCTAAGGCCAAAAATAAAGACCTGCGTGACTTTAAAGAGCGCTCGTTTGCGGACTGCTATGCCTGGCTGGACCTAGTCGCTGAAAAGTACGGCAGAACGCGCGGTGGAGCCAAAGGGAATGTGACATTCCCAAGTTTTGACGGTAGCCAGCAGATCACCATACGCGTGCAGGAAACGCTGACGTTCGGGCCTGAGCTGCAAATTGCCAAAGACCTCATCGACGAATGCGTTACCGAGTGGTCCGAAGGGGCTAATGCCAACCTGCGAGCCATAATCAGCGACGCATTCCAGGTTGATAAGGAGGGGCAGCTGAATACCGGACGTATTTTATCCCTGCGTCGGGTAAAGATTCAGGATGACCGCTGGATAAAAGCGATGGAGGCCATTTCGGAGTCGTTACAGGTGGCAATGTCTAAAACGTATATAAATTTCAGGGAAAAAGATGAATCTGGCAAGCTGGTAAATATACCGCTGGATATCGCCGCTATTTAACTTAACGCATATAAACTTTATTCCGGCATCAGTGCCGTGGGTTACTGCATGCCGAATATACCGATGGAGGTATTTATGTCCCTGTCCTGCAGGCGCTGTGATAACCAAGTGGACAATTTGGATGTTGAAAGGTCCACAATTATTGAAAATTTTGACGGCACCTGGTGTGTCGATTTGATAGTGAAATGTCCCCACTGCGGGCTACTGTATAACGCCTTTGTGCCAACCTCAGAATTACAGCCATTGAATGGTGACGATAATGAACAGTGAAAAAGAAAAATATCTGTCGAAAATTAAAAAGCTCCTCAACCTGGCAAGACGTAGCTCCAACTCCCATGAAGCCGCAGCGGCGCTTAATCAGGCTCAGGCGTTGATGCGCAGGCATAAGCTCAGTCAGTCTGATGTTGACCTCATGGACATCACCAGTAAAGCCAGTAAAGGCGCGCCTTCGCACGCTCAAAGTATTCCTCGTTATATGGCGTATCTGGGTCAGCTTATTTGTGAAGCGATAGGGGTAAGGTGCTATTATTCCCAGCAGCATAATTACATGAATAGCCAAAAGCAGAACAGAGTAATTTTCTATGGGCCAGATGAAAGGCCGGAAATTGCTGCATATGCGTATGATGTTCTGTCCCGCCAGTTGGTTAAATCACGCCGTACCTATATCGCTACGCTGCGCAAAAATATTAAGCCCGCGACAAAAACAGCCCGTGCCGACCAGTTCTGCGAGGGCTGGGTGGAAGGCGCATATCAGGTCATTGAGTCCTTCTGCGTGACTGAGACAGAAAAAACGTTAATGGCATCTTTTCTGTCGAAGCTGAAGCAGGAACAGGGCGCATCCGACCTGAAGGCCAGAGAGGCGAAGAAATGCCGTGGCGATGAGGCTGCCGCTGATGCTGGCTATCACGAAGGGCAAAAGGCACGGCTGAGTCACGGAGTCTCGGGAAGGGCATCATCCCTGTCACTGGAGTGCAAGCCATGAAATTAACTGTCGGCGATGTACGACGGATCTGCCTTCTGGCCTGTCTGGGATTCTGGATAGCGGTCGGCATTGTTATTTGGTGCGCAAGTCTATTTTTCGGGAGATAATCATGCTTATCGGTGCGTTAATTCTAACTGTTATTGGCCTTTCTATTTCAATTATGGCTGGCTATTTAGCCGCAGAAAATTTAAGTCCTCTCCCGGCATTGCTGGGGGTCATTAGCGTTGTTTTTATTATTGGTGCGCTGGCGTTATCTCATGGGCCTGTTGCAATTAATTCAGTACAGCCACTTTACATTAATCAGGAGGTCTCTCAATGACCAGGAATCAGCTGGTTAAACTAATTCACGTTGCAAAGCGTGAATTATGCATGGACGAGGATACCTACCGCCAGCTTCTGAACACATACGCCGGGGTCGAGTCTACCCGCGATATGGACACAAAGCAGTTGGATCAGATCCTCGACGCGATGAAGAACATCGGGTTTAAGATCCGCACGCATAAGAAGGAAAAGCTCACGGCAACTGACGACCAGTCTCGTAAAATTCGCTCTCTGTGGCTGGAGATGGCAGAGGAAGGATTTATTCATGATCGGACCGAGCGGGCAATCAACGTTTATGTCCATCGTATTACGGGTGTGAGCCGTCTGGACTGGCTTAACTCATCGTCGGCGAGCAGGGTCATTGAGACGCTGAAGAAGTGGCAGGCGCGCGAACGTAAGGCCCTGGAAGTGCTGCAGGGTGAGAAGTGATATCCGGAGGTAACCATGTCAACACCAATGGAGCATAAGCGGCATAAATTGCTGTCGGAAGTTGCAGACCATGTCACTGAGACAGGCGTCGATTACGGACTATCATCTGACCAGGCTGAGCAGCTGGGACTGGCGGTCGCAGATTTTCTCGCGAGCCACTTTGGCGGGCAGAACTTCACCTTTCCCCGTGACTATGCCTATAAGCTCTCAATTCGTGATATGCAGATTTATGAAGAGTTCCGTGGCAATAACTGGGCTGAGTTAAGTACGAAGTACAACATCACTGAGCGCGGGCTGAGAAAGCTGATCCACCGTGTTCACAAACAAGTGATGGCGCATCGACAGCCGCAGTTGTTTTCATTTGGTGAAAACGAGTAATATCTCAGGGCAGTGAAGATGTTTTTTCCTGCCCGGCTCTTCTTTCACAGTATGTAAATGTTTTGCAGTAACCATCCCGATAAATCCCCGGGGTGACCACAGAATCCCACAATTATCTCGCTGACTACTGACCATTTATCTCACTTCTAATCAGCGACAGGCGCACCGCGACCTTATCGCTACCAACGGCATCGCTGACTGCCTGCAAAGTTTCGACCAGGAAGCGAATGCGGTTCTGCTGGCTGCCGCCGTACTGGTCGCTGCGCTGATTGCTGGCCGGGCGCAGGAAGCTGTCAAACAGATAGCCGTGGGCGGCGTGGATCTCCACGCCGTCGAATCCGGCCTCAACCGCGTTGCGCGCCGCCTGCACGAAGTCGGCGATGGTCTGGTCGATATCCGCCTGAGTCATTGCGCGCGGCGTCTCCGTTTCCACCATCCCGAAGCCGCCTTCCGGCAGGGGGCCGAAGACCTTATCCGGATCCTTGCACGCCGAGGCCGACAGCGGCTGCTGGCCGCTGATGCTTGAATGGCTGCGGCGCCCGACGTGCCAGAGCTGAATAAAGATTTTGCTGCCGCCGGCGTGGACCGCCTGCGTGACTTTTTTCCAGCCCTCGATGTGCTCTGCCGTGTAGATACCCGGCGTCATTGAATAGCCGCGCGCAACTGCGGAAACCGGCGCGCCCTCGGTAATAATCAGCCCGGCATCGGCGCGCTGCTGATAGTAGGTAGCCATCATCGCATTCGGTACATCGCCCGGCTGCGAGGTGCGCGAGCGGGTCATCGGCGCCATGGCGATGCGGTTGCTCAACGGCGTTGAGCCTAAGGTAAAAGCGTCAAATAAGCTGTGGGACATTGCGGTTCTCCCGGTGTTTTGAATTGCGGTCAGGATAGCGGGCGGGATTGTTGGGATTAAGTAGGGGAATGGGGAAGGACTTTTGCGGGAATGGCAATAATTGGAACACTGAACTGAATAGACATCAGACAATCATACGTGGTAGCGAGCTACTATCTTTGCGGGTATGTTTATTGGATGTTAATGTTTATGTGGCGGTTAGCAGGCTCGAATCTTTCGTCAGGTAACTAATTAATAGGGAATTGGGGCATGTTTTCTAATTTAAAACTACTACACATTTTCGGAGACAATCTATCTCCGGATGAATTTGCCAGCATTTTACGGCCATCGACGGCTATTCAGTCAGTATCCCGACTCAGTAACAGCGAGTTACTCTCTCTTTTTTCCGGGCTTAGCGGTAGTAGCAGAATCGTGTAGCAATCTGGTATGAATCATAATCAGACAGGATTTAACCTGCAGTGGCTCGTGCAGCGTGGATTAAGTTCAGGTGATATCGTTGCCATTGACACAACACCGGGAAAAATTCTGACAACGGGGTCCTTTTACGTAAATGAAGAGGGCCATCTCAGACCCCTGGGGCTTCAGGATACTGGCTTCCATTATGAAAGGATAATGGGACGTTATGAGGAGATGGTAAAATCTTATGGACGACGTGCTCGCCCAACTGTGTTTCCGGTTCAGGTTACAGGTTCTAAAAAATCATTAATGGCAGAACAATCCTCCCAAGGGCAACAGACCACAACCCGTAAAGTACAAAAACCTTTAACCAAGGCTGAACGCTGGCAGGAGCGTAAATATTTAATTGGTAGAGGTGAGCGAAGTGTCTATCCAGATGCGCAAACTGCTGCCAGACGGCTGTCTGAGAATAACGTGGCAGTGGAGAAAGCCAAGCTGGCGGAGAATGTTTATAAAACAAAAAATCCCTTGCTCGATACGCCGGAGGTACCGGAAGGATGGAGGGATATTAGTAATGATGAGGCAGCGCTAAGAAAGCTTCACCTTACTCCCAAACTATTAGCGGACAATGATACCGCTCCTGATTTCTTAGCGCGTGTGTACCAACCAGACTCATCTGTTTTTGGCAAGGATCTAAGTACAACCGTTGTGTTTCGAGGTTCAAGAGCGCCCGAGTTTAGCGAAGATATGATTACTACTGCAAAAAAAGTAGTTCTAAAAGGTGACCTATCTGGTATAAAAAATGTTAAGGATTGGACCAATAATGGTGCACAGGGATTAGGATTTAAATCTGATTATTACAAACGGGCTGTTGAAATCGGTAAAGTATTAAAATATAGCTCAAACGTAGATATTTCAGGTCATTCTTTAGGCGGGGGAATGGCCTCCGCTGCGTCGATTGCCAGTGGAAAACCCGCCTGGGCTTTTAATGCGGCTGGTTTAAGTTCAGGAACTGTAGAAAAGTATGGTGGAAACATCATAGGTAGTGAGAGAGACATACATGCCTATAGAGTACAAGGCGAAATGTTAACTAAATTACAGGAAGTCCATTTCTGGGATGATCTTAAGAGTGTAAATTATTACGTTCCTGCTTTGTTTCCAAAGGAAGAAATATCATTGTTTTCTCCAGATGCAATAGGTACCAAATACACACTGCCCGGAGGAGTTGGCTCAATGCTAGACCGGCATGGAATTGATCAAGCCATATCGTGTATTGAGAATCAAAAGGATGATGATATTGCAACTATCAGGAGCAGGATGTGAAGAAATTAATCATACTATTCATTATGTTATTTTCTGCGTTACCAATGCAAGGGTGCGAAAAAAAGATGAATTATGAAGCTAAAGATTATTTCAAAGGAAAGAATTTAGAAGTGGCAAAAGTTATAAGTGACGGAGATAGAAATCTTCTGAAAAAAGAGATTTCAGCGATGAGTAATATGGAACTGAATCTTAAAGCTAAAGAAGATATGACGCTTCTGTTTTGGGCTATTTTAAACTCTATGGATGATAATGCGACACCTGAAAGACTTAATATCATTACCGATTTAGTTAAAGCAGGTGCAGATCCGCTTCAGCCTCGTGATAAAGGTAAATCAAGCCCTGCTGAATTTGTAATGAAAGCCAGTCGCGGCGTCTGGATCAGAGCAATGCTCGATGGTGGATTAAATCCCAACGCAAAAGATCGTACATACAATGAGCCGATTGTTTTTGAGAGTCGCTATGCGCCCAATAATGATTCGTTAAAAGTAATGCTTGACTATGGAGTAGACAAAAATATCAGAAATAGTCTTGGTCAGACACTTTTGATGAGTGCATTTTTGAGTTCATCATTTGAGCAGGTGAAATTATTATTAGAGAAGGGTGCTGAACCTAATCCTGTCGATGATAGTGGTCTCTCAATGATAACCATTGTTAATAGGGAGATAAAGGATAGTAAAGAAGGTAGTGAATATAATAGTGAGTGCAAGGTGATTTTAGCTTTGATGAAAGAGCATGGAGCTGGATGATTATTATTTTGATGGGGGGATATTCTTAGAAGTTGTCGAACCCCGGTCGGGGGTTCTCATCCCCCCCTGTGGGGCGCTACATACAAAAAAGAGTCCGCACGTGAATGCGAACTCTTCTTCTAAAGATGGCGGTGAGGGGGGGATTGACTCGCTGCGCTCGCCCTCCGGGCAGTCCGTTCGCAGGCTCAAGGTCTGTCCAACTGGCGGTGCCAGTTGTCGAACCCCGGTCGGGGGTTCTCATCCCCCCCTGGCAGGACGCTATATATAAAGAAAGATGGCGGTGAGGGGGGATTGACTCGCTGCGCTCGCCCTCCGGGCAGTTCGTTCGCAGGCTCACGGTCTGTCCAACTGGCTGCGCCAGTTGTCGAACCCCGGTCGGGGGTTCTCATCCCCCCCAGGTAGGGCGCTACATGCGAAAAAAAAGCCCGCATATAAATGCGAGCTTCTCTTCGAAGATGGCGGTGAGGGGGGGATTCGAACCCCCGATACGTTGCCGTATACACACTTTCCAGGCGTGCTCCTTCAGCCACTCGGACACCTCACCATATTGTATTGCCAACCGACTCTCGCCGGTCAACGGGGCGCTACTATAGGGAGTTGGTTGAAAACGGTCAAGAATAATTTATCCATCGCTGATTGTTCGCTCACGCAGTGAGCACTCTGGCAATTTCAGCCTAAATCGCGTACAAATTTTTTATCATCCACGGCATCGGCGCCCGCAGCGCCGGGTATATGAAGAGGAAATGCTCATGTCTGAAGCTCGCTGTTCCACCGCGCTGCGCTTTGCAATCAACCTCGGCAATCCGGTACTCGCTTTTATTTCCCCGTCCGGCGAGCCGGAGGGCATCTCCGTTGCCCTCGCCAGGCGTATTGCACAGGCGCTGGGAGCCGAAGCGCAGTTTACCACCTATCCCACCGCCGGGAGCGTGGTAGCCGCCGCGCAGGCGGGCGAGTGGGATATCGCCTTTCTGGCTCGCGACCCCGAGCGGGCGCAGACACTGCGCTTTACCGAAAGTTATATCACCATTCAGGGAACCATGATGGTGGCCGCTGAGGCCGATGTCAGGTCGGTCGCACAGATGGATAGCGAAGGGCTGACGATTAACGTTGGCAAGGGCGCAGCCTACGATCTGTGGCTGACGCGCAACTTTAGCCGCGCAGTGCTGCTGCGCCAGGCATCGTCCCAGGCGGCGATTGATGCTTTTCTCAACGGCGAGGGCAACGCGGTGGCGGGTATCCGCCAGCCGCTGGAGAAGGCCGCGCGGCAAAATGCCGGCTACCGGGTGCTGGAGGATAACTTCACGCAGATCGAGCAGGCGGTGTGCGTGCCGCTGGGGGATGAGCGGTATTTTGCGGAGATTGCCGGGTTGATTAATTCGCTTAAGGAGAGCGGGGAGATAGCGCAGCTTATAAATTCTAATCTCAACGATAGCTGAGGGAAGATACAGTTCTGGGGGAGAGGTTAGCCGGTCGACAAATTTGAATAAGGTTAAAAGCTAAATCGACAGAAACCAAGATTCCTCTGAAACTCGCTTCAGTGCATTAGTGACAGGCTTTTTCAACGCGCTGTTTACGTCATACTGAAGCCTCTATTTTATACAGAATAGTGGGGACTATCTGATGGATACTGCGCTTCTTAGTTCACTAGACCAACGTGGCAAAGCGCGATTTGAGCAGGTAATAGCCTCTTTTCAGGGAGATATGTCTGCCTTTGCCGCTCAATTATCTATCGATCCACGTCTGAGGCTTGAATACTCGCGTTTGATTAAAGTTATGTCCGATGAGCTGCGTGAACGCGCAAACGTAGGTATCATTTCCTGGGAGCAGGCAGCTAAGGAAGCCCAGGACGCCCGCAATATTACAATGGAAATGATACGGGCAAAATCGACTCCACTTGGGAAAGCCCTGGCCAGCAAAATGAAGCTGACGGGGAAAACCTTCAATGAACTTGTAGCCCGAAAAACGGCTCAGTTATATGGTACTAAAGCAAATTTTAATACTTTATCTGAGCTGCAAAGAAACCATGTTTTTGGCGCTATTGTTGAGTCTGCAGGTCGTTCAAACGCGAAAGTAAATCTGGCAATGCTCCGATTATCATACACAGGAAGAGGGTTGATAGTATTTTCTATCGCTTTTGCTGTGTATGAAGTAATGAATGCTGATGACAAAATTTCTGAGACGGGCAGACAACTGGCGATAGGCGGCGCAGGTATTACAGGAGCCTGGGCTGGCGGGGCGGTTGCAGGGCTTATGTGCGGTCCTGGCGCACCCGTATGTGTTGTCATAGGCGGTTTTATAGGCGGAGCTCTTGCCGCGTGGAAAATGGGATATCTGTGGAGATAGGAATGGACCTGACAAACGAAATATCATTGCAGGTTATTAAAGATGCCAGTGAGTTTAAGCAGTCTGAATGTGAGGTTTTGCACAATAACAATATGACGGGTGTGAAAGTCTCGGGTCAGGTTCTGGAAGCGTCAATCAAGGTTGACAATAAGCTATACCTATTGTTTACGACGGATAATGTCATATTCGAAGAGTCATTAAATATATTCCTTATTCAGTTTGGTAAGGATAGTAAAGTAATTGACTCAGCTACAATTGGCGAGATGTATTCAACTGGCATATTTAAAGATTTGAGAATCAGAACCGAGGATTCCTTAGAGTTCTATTTTATGGGCGACAGCGCATGGCGGCTAACAGTTTACCGTAAGCCACAGATTAAAATTTCTTTCATAAATGAAAACAGGAGAGTGTCTCGCCCCGTTGGTTTTAAACGTTACTTCTCGGTCTCAGAGGCTGAGTAAAGTTAGTACCAATAAAATCATACGATCGAGCATTTCATCGAGGTATTCACGGTCGGGGTGGGGCATCGCCCCGGTGGGGCGCTATATATAAACTCAACGTTAAAGCTGGCACCGGGGGGGATTGACTCGCTGCGCTCGCCCTACGGGCAGCCCGGCCTGCGGCCGGTCTGTCCAACTGGCTGCGCCAGTTGTCGAACCCCGGTCGGGGGTTCTCATCCCCCCCAGGTAGGGCGCTACATGCGAAAAAAAAGCCCGCATATAAATGCGAGCTTCTCTTCGAAGATGGCGGTGAGGGGGGGATTCGAACCCCCGATACGTTGCCGTATACACACTTTCCAGGCGTGCTCCTTCAGCCACTCGGACACCTCACCATATTGTCTTTCCGGTTGTTACCGGAACGGGCGCTAATGTAGGGAAAACCCGGACTGGCGTCAATCAACTTTTTGCCAAAATCGCGCGTTTAGCCAAACTTCCGCCAAACTGCGCTGGCAATAACCACTATTCGCTTTTTTTATCATCAGCTTATCCCCGCCGACCCGATGAAATTTGCTATGCTGACAAACCGCACAACAACGAAAAAGACACGGAGCAATGATGGATATCCTCTTTTATCACCCGACCTTCGATAACGCCGCCTGGATCCGCGGGCTTGAAAAACAGATCCCCGGCGCCCGCGTGCGCGCGTGGACGCGCGGCGATGACCGGCCCGCTGACTATGCTCTGGTCTGGCATCCGCCGGTTGAGATGCTGCAGGGCAGGGCGCTGAAGGCGGTCTTTGCCCTCGGCGCGGGCGTGGATTCCATCCTCAGCCGGCTGCAGGCGCATCCTGAGATGCTGGCTGAGAGCATTCCGCTGTTCCGCCTCGAAGATACCGGCATGGGCGAACAGATGCAGGAGTACGCCGTTAGCCAGGTGCTGCACTGGTTCCGCCGCTTTGATGATTATCAGGCGCAGAAGCTTGAGAAACGCTGGCAGCCGCTGGATGACTATACCCGCGAGGCGTTCACCGTTGGCATCATGGGGGCCGGAGTACTCGGTAGCCAGGTCGCACAGAGCCTGCTGGCGTGGAGATTTCCGGTGCGGGTCTGGAGCCGCAGCCGCAAGGCGTGGCCGGGCGTGGACAGTTTTGCCGGGCAGGCGGAGCTGGGCGAGTTCCTCTCGCAGACCCGGGTGCTGATAAACCTGCTGCCCAATACGCCGGAAACCGCAGGCATCATTAACCGCGAGCTGCTGAGCCAGCTGCAGGAAAACGCCTACCTGCTTAACCTCGCCCGCGGCGTGCATGTTAATGAGGACGATCTTATCGCGGCGCTGGACGACGGCCAGCTGAAGGCCGCCATGCTCGATGTCTTCAGCCGCGAGCCGCTGCCGGAAACCAGCCCGTTGTGGCAGCATCCGCGGGTGTCCATAACGCCCCACGTCGCCGCCGTGACCCGGCCGCAGGAGGCGATTCGCTATATCGCCGACACCATTGGCAGGCTGGAGCGCGGCGAAGCCGCCGGCGGGCGCGTCGATCGCCGGCGCGGATACTGAGCCGCGCCGGGTGCTAATAAAGTCGCGGCAATTTTGCTATGCTGGCCCCTGATAAGAGAGAGGAGAAACCGATGTATCCCGTTGACCTGCATATGCATACCGTGGCGAGCACCCACGCCTACAGCACGCTGCACGACTATATCGCCGAAGCAAAGCGCAAAGGCATTAAACTGTTTGCCATTACCGACCACGGTCCGGACATGGCCGACGCGCCGCACTACTGGCACTTCGTCAATATGCGCATCTGGCCGCGAATGGTTGACGGCGTCGGCATCCTGCGCGGCATCGAGGCCAACATCAAAAACACCCTCGGCGAGATAGACTGCACCGGGCCGATGCTGACCAGTCTGGACTTTATCATCGGCGGCTTTCACGAGCCGGTTTTCCCGCCGCAGGATGAGGCCACCCACACCGAAGCGATGATCGCCACGATTGCCAGCGGCAGCGTGCACATGATCTCCCACCCCGGAAATCCTAAATTTCCCATTAATATTGAGGCCGTCGCCCGCGCCGCCGCGCGGCACGACGTAGCGCTGGAGATCAATAACTCCTCTTTCGTCTCTTCAAGGCCCGGCAGCGAGGCCAACTGCACCGCTATTGCCGCTGCCGTCAAGGCGGCAGGGGGCTGGCTGGCGCTGGGGTCGGATTCCCACACCGCATTTACCCTTGGCGAATTCAGCGAATGCCGTAAAATCCTCGACGCGGTGGATTTCCCGGAAGAGAGAATACTCAACGTCACCCCGCGACGCTTTCTCAGCTTCCTGGAGTCGCGCGGCGCTGCGCCCATCGCCGAATTTGCTGAACTTTAACCCTGGATAACAATCAATGAACGAGTTTTCAATCCTCTGCCGCGTGCTGGGATCGCTTTACTACCGTCAGCCGCAGGATCCGCTGCTGGAACCGCTGTTTACCCTGATCCGCGAAGGCAAGCTGGCGGCCAGCTGGCCGCTGGAGCAGGATGAGCTGCTGGCCCGCCTGCAGAAGAGCTGCGACATGCAGGCGCTGGCGGCGGACTACAACGCCCTGTTCGTCGGTGAGGATGCCAGCGTGCCGCCGTACCGCAGCGCCTGGCAGGAGGATGCCGCAGAAGCCGAGGTGCGCAGTTTCCTGTCGTCGCGCGGTATGCCCCTCAGCGATACCCCCGCCGACCATATCGGCACGCTGCTGCTGGCCGCTTCCTGGCTTGAGGACAACGCGGGCGAAGGTGAAAGCGAAGCGCTGGAGACCCTGTTTGCCGACTATCTGCTGCCCTGGTGCGGCGCCTTTCTCGGCAAGGTCGAGGCCCACGCCACCAGCGCCTTCTGGCGCACAATGGCGCCCCTGACCCGCGACGCGCTTGCCGCGATGTGGGAAGAACTGCAGGAAGATACGGAAGAGTGATGTGATTTAAGTCACAAATTAAATGTAATTAGATTTCATATATTGCATTTAATGTGTCGGCGATCGCATTACCCCACCGCGCATCTGCTAAGATGCGCGGCATGAACACACTCCTTTCTCTCGCGCTGACTACCGGCCTTCTCTCCGCCATCTGGGGATGGGTTGCCGTGTCGCTTGGCCTGCTCAGCTGGGCCGGATTCCTCGGCTGCACCGCCTATTTTGCCTGCCCGCAGGGCGGCCTGCGGGGGCTTTCCGTCTCCGCTGCCACCGTAATGAGCGGCGTGGCCTGGGCGCTTATCATTATTCACGGCAGCGGCCTGGTTCCGCACCTTGAGATTGCCGGCTATGCGATAACCGGCGTTGTGGCCTTTTTGATGTGCCTCCAGGCGCAGCGCCAGCTGCTCGCCTTCGTGCCCGGCACCTTTATCGGCGCCTGCGCCACTTTCGCAGGGCAGGGCGACTGGGCGCTGGTAGTGCCCTCCCTGGCGCTGGGATTGCTATTTGGTTATGCCATGAAAAGCAGCGGCCTGCGGCTGGCGGCCCGTCGCGGCCGGCGGCACGTGAATATTGCGGCAAAAGAGCAGGGGTAAGCTGTCCGAATTACCCTCTAACTCTTGCGGTACGCTGCGTCACCGGTAAAGAGTCCTGGTTTCTTCCTTCGCGCGCTATTTAACCCTGAAAGTTAAACGGTTGAGGGACAGTTTTGGCTAAACTAAAAGCTGATGCTGATTTATATTTGCCCACCGGCCGTGCGCCAGCACAGGGGGCCATACGGAAAAGGAAACCGCGCAACGCTATGCACAATAATAATGACACCACGCTCGGCCGCGTTCTGGCGGGTGAGTGTGCCGCTCACCCGGACGAGTGTGGCCTCTTTACCCTTGAAGAGGGGCTTGATGCCTTTGCCGCCCGCTACCAGCTGGCGGAGATCGCCGAACGTACCCTCGACGTGCAGTACTACATCTGGCAGAACGACATGTCCGGCAGGCGGCTGTTTAAGGCGCTGCTCGATGCCGCCAACCGCGGCGTGCGGGTGCGCCTGCTGCTCGACGACAACAACACCTCGGGTCTCGACGAGATCCTCCAGCTGCTCGACGCCCACCCGCGTATTGAGGTACGGCTGTTCAACCCCTTCTCCTTCCGCACGCTGCGGATGCTGGGCTATCTGACCGATTTTGCCCGCCTCAATCGCCGGATGCACAACAAAAGCTTCACCGTTGACGGTCAGGTGACCATTATCGGCGGCCGCAATGTCGGCGATGCCTACTTCGGCGTCGGCGATGAACCGCTGTTTGCCGATCTTGACGTGCTGGTGGCCGGGCCGGTGGTGCACGACGTCACCGCCGACTTTGAGCGCTACTGGAGCAGCCGCAGCGTCTCGACCCTGAAGCACGTTCTCGACGGCGGCCTGAGCGACGCCGACGCGGCGCTGTGCCCCGAGCCGGAGGATGACCCGGCGGTTCGCCGCTATCTCGACAAGCTGGCGACCACGACCGTGGGCGAGAGGCTGTCTGGCGGCAGGCTGCCGTTTATCTGGGCGAAGGTGAAGCTGCTCAGCGACGATCCCCGTAAGGGGCAGGGCGACGTCCCGCGTAAAACGCTATTGGCGGAGCGCCTCAATAAGGTGATGGGATCCCCGGAGCGGCAGATAGATATCATCTCCGCCTACTTCGTGCCCGGCCGCGCCGGGGTGGCGCAGATCCTGCAGATGGTCAGGCGCGGCGTTAAGGTGGCTATCCTGACTAATTCGCTGGCGGCTAACGATGTGGCGGTGGTGCACTCCGGCTACGCCCGCTGGCGTAAAAAGCTGCTGCGCCACGGCGTCGAGCTCTATGAGCTTAAGCCGGTTCAGCATCCGCGCCCGGGCCTGCACGACAGGGGCCTGACCGGTAATTCCGGCTCCAGCCTGCACGCCAAGACCTTCAGCGTCGACGGCGAAAAGGTGTTCATCGGCTCATTCAACTTCGACCAGCGTTCGGCGATGCTCAACACCGAAATGGGGCTGGTGATCGACAGCCAGCCGCTGGCGCAGCGCATTCACCGCCGCTTTCTGCTAAGCCAGCGTCAGGCGGCCTGGCAGCTGCGCCTCACGCAAAGCGGGAAAATTCAGTGGCTGGACGTCGAAGACGGCCATGAGCGGGTGCTGGATAAGGAGCCGGAGGCCCGCTGGTGGCAGCGGGCGCTGGTGCTGATGGCGTATCTGCTGCCGGTGGAGTGGCTGCTGTAGCGTCGGCGGGCCAGGCCCGCCGGATCAGGCCTGCACGGCCGCGGCTTTGCGCTGCGGCTTGCCCGAGAACAGGAAGCGCAGCAGCGGGATGCGCAGGTGGATCTCATACAGCACGATTGCAATCCCCACCACGAACACCAGTCCGGCGGTAAAGCCCAGCAGGTTGGAGTGGATCTGCGGCGCTATCCACGCGCCGTACAGCAGGGTCAGCGGATGGTGCACCAGGTAGATAAACAGCGAGGCGTTAACAAAGTACGTCACCCGCGGCGAGTGGCTGTTCAGCAGGCGATGGCCGAGCGAGAACACCACGTTGACCATCCACAGCCCCAGCAGCATGGTAATCACCGATTCGACTTCATACATCCAGCCGTCGCCGGAGCCGTACTGCTGGTTCAGGCGGTAGGCGATGAAGCCGAGCAGCGAGGCGGCGAAGCACCACGGCGATGGCGTGGTGAACAGCGCCTTCAGCCGCGGATTGATAAACGCCCTGGCGCCGAGAATAAAGAACGGCAGATAGAACAGAGTCTGCATCACCACAAAGTTAAACATGCCGTCGCTGAGGATCGGCGGGTAGAGCACCAGCAGTGCCCGGCGCAGGGCCGCGTATGAGACGCCCAGCAGCAGAAAAATCGCGCTCAGCTTTGCCATGCTGATATCGGCAAAGATGGCATCGGTGGCGATGCGCGAATGGCGCCGTAGGGTGGCAAACAGGCCCAGCCCCAGCGTCGTGAGCACGACCAGCACCAGCAGGAACCAGAGGTGCGAGATGAGCTCCCAGCTCAGGGTATTGTACTTCTCATACCACGACAGATCGTGCCAGCTTTCGCCTTTGCCGGTGGCGTGCTGCAGCATCAGAAACTGCGGCAGGGTCAGCAGCGGTATGGCGGTCAGCATCGGGATCCCTACGCGCTCAACGCGCACTTTCCACCACTTCTTCAGCGGGTAGCGCAGAAACAGCATATAGGAAAAGTAGCCGGATATGACGAAGAACACCTGCATACGAAACGAGTGGATAAAGTCGTTGAACAGCGTCAGCCACCACGAGGGCTCGACGCTGTTCACGTGCCAGGTATGGCTCGAGTAGATCAGCGAAATGTGAAACGGGATGCCGAGCAGCATCAGCCACGCGCGGATCGAGTCGAGGAAATATTCACGTTGTGCCGGTACTTTACTCATAAATTCAACGTATTCTCAGACTATTCGCCTTATCTCAGGGCGCAGTAAAGACTAAATTGGGGTAACCCTACACCAGCACCGGGTAATCTGTCTCCAGGACAAATGCGCAAAACGTAAATAAGGATATTGATTGTTTACTCTCTAAGCCTTCAGGCCGAACAAAAAGGGGATTATGTTGTCGGATTGCCTGAGTTTCCATTAAAATGGATCGGATCGATTTAAGCACACAAAGGGGGAAGTGCTTACAAATTATGAACAAGAAACCACAGATGATGAAACTGCGTTGGTTAGGCGCAGCCATAACGTTGTCCCTGTGTACTTCATCTGCATGGGCATTCAGCATCAATGATGTTGCGAAGGAAGCGCAGTCTCTGGCTAAAAAGGGCTACGAGGCGCCAAAAAGCAACTTACCCTCCGTTTTTCGCGATATGAAATACGCGGACTACCAGCAAATTCAGTTCAATCATGACAAAGCCTACTGGAACAATATCAAGACGCCTTTCAAGCTTGAGTTCTACCACCAGGGCATGTATTTCGAAACGCCGGTCACCGTTAATGAAGTGACTGCCACGACCGTTAAAAAGATCAAATATAGTCCGGATTACTTCAATTTCGGCAACGTCCAGCATGACAAAGACACCGTTAAGGATCTGGGCTTCGCCGGCTTCAAAGTGCTTTACCCGCTTAACAGCAAAAATAAAAACGATGAAATCGTCAGCATGCTCGGCGCCAGCTACTTTCGCGTCCTCGGTCAGGGGCAGGTTTACGGCCTCTCCGCGCGTGGACTGGCGATTGACACCGCGCTGCCGTCCGGGGAAGAGTTCCCGCGCTTTCGCGAGTTCTGGATCGAGCGTCCGAAGCCGACGGATAAGCGCCTGACCATTTACGCGCTGCTCGATTCGCCGCGCGCCACCGGGGCGTACCGCTTCGTTATCATTCCGGGCCGCGATACCACGGTCGACGTGCAGTCTAAAGTCTATCTGCGCGATAAAGTCGGCAAACTGGGCGTGGCGCCGCTGACCAGCATGTTCCTGTTCGGCTCCAACCAGCCGTCGCCGACCGTCAACTACCGTCCTGAGCTGCACGACTCCAACGGCCTGTCGATTCACTCGGGCAACGGCGAGTGGATCTGGCGCCCGCTGAACAATCCGAAACACCTCGCTGTCAGCAGCTACGCTACCGAAAACCCAACCGGTTTTGGCCTGCTGCAGCGCGGCCGCCAGTTCTCCCGCTATGAAGATCTCGATGACCGCTACGACCTGCGTCCGAGCGCCTGGGTCACGCCGAAGGGCGACTGGGGCAAAGGTAAAGTTGAGCTGGTTGAGATCCCGACTAACGATGAAACCAATGACAACATCGTAGCCTACTGGACGCCGGATCAGCTGCCGGATCCGGGCAAAGAGATGAACTTCTCTTACAGTATTACCTTCACCCGCGATGAAGATAAACTGCACGCCGCCGACAGCGCCTACGTGATGCAGACCCGCCGCTCGGTGGGTGACGTCAGGCAGTCGAACCTGATCCGCCAGCCGGACGGCACCACCGCATTCGTGGTTGATTTTGTCGGCAGCGACATGAAAAAGCTGCCGCAGGACACCCCGGTTACCGCACAAACCAGCATCGGCGATAACGGTCAGATTGTGGACAGCAACGTCCGTTACAACCCCGTTACCAAAGGCTGGCGTCTGACGATGCGCCTCAAGGTCAAGGATCCGAAGAAAACGACCGATATGCGCGCCGCCCTGGTCAACGGTGACCAGACGCTGAGTGAAACCTGGAGTTATCAGCTACCTGCCAATGAATAAGATACCTGAGTATATCGACGATATGCCGCTCTCCGATACGGAGAAAGCGGCGCTGCCGACCGCTGACTTTGCCTCTTTGCACCAGGCGCTGGACGACGAGCACAAGGCCTGGCCGCGCGAAGATGACTCGCCGCTGGGCTCAGTGAAGGCGCGCCTGGAGCAGGCGTGGCCGGATTCACTGGCGGAAGGCCAGCTGGTCAAAGACGACGAAGGGCGTACCCAGCTTGCGGCGATGCCGAAAGCTACGCGCTCCTCAATGTTCCCCGATCCGTGGCGCACCAACCCGATAGGGCGCTGGTGGGACCGGATGCTGGGCCGCGATGTGACCCCGCGCTATCTCTCCCGGCTGAGTAAAGAGGAGCAGAAACACGAAGAGAAATGGCGTACCGTTGGATCCATTCGCCGCTATATTCTTTTGCTGCTGACTCTCGCCCAGACCGTGGTGGCGACCTGGTATATGAAGACCATTCTGCCTTACCAGGGCTGGGCAATGATCAATCCGATGGACATGCGCGATCAGGATCTGTGGGTCTCCTTTATGCAGCTGCTGCCCTACGTGCTGCAGACCGGGATCCTTATTCTCTTCACCGTACTGTTCTGCTGGATTTCTGCCGGCTTCTGGACGGCGCTGATGGGCTTCCTGCAGCTGCTGATCGGCAAGGATAAATACAGCATTTCGGCGTCAACTACCGGCAACGAGCCGCTCAATCCCGAGCACCGCACGGCGCTGATCATGCCTATCTGCAACGAGGACGTGGATCGCGTATTCGCGGGCCTGCGCGCCACCTGGGAGTCGGTGAAGGCTTCCGGCAATCACCAGCATTTTGACGTCTATGTGCTGAGCGACAGCTACAATCCCGATATCTGTATGCAGGAGCAGAAGGCGTGGATGGAGCTGGTGGCCGAGGTGCAGGGCGAAGGGCAGATCTTCTACCGCCGCCGCCGCCGCCGCGTGAAGCGTAAAAGCGGCAACATCGACGACTTCTGCCGCCGCTGGGGCAACCAGTACAGCTACATGGTGGTGCTGGACGCCGACTCGGTGATGTCCGGCGAGTGCCTGAGCGGTCTGGTCCGCCTGATGGAGGCGAACCCGAACGCCGGGATTATCCAGTCGTCGCCGCGCGCGTCCGGCATGGACACGCTGTACGCCCGCTGTCAGCAGTTCGCCACCCGCGTCTACGGCCCGCTGTTTACCGCCGGTCTGCACTTCTGGCAGCTGGGTGAGTCCCACTACTGGGGCCACAACGCCATCATTCGCGTCAAGCCGTTTATTGAGCACTGCGCCCTGGCGCCGCTGCCGGGCGAGGGCAACTTTGCCGGCTCCATCCTCTCCCACGACTTCGTGGAAGCCGCGCTGATGCGCCGCGCGGGGTGGGGCGTGTGGATTGCCTACGATCTGCCGGGCTCCTATGAGGAGCTGCCGCCAAACCTGCTGGATGAGCTTAAGCGCGACCGCCGCTGGTGCCAGGGCAACCTGATGAACTTCCGCCTGTTCCTCGTGAAGGGGATGCACCCGGTGCACCGCGCGGTGTTCCTGACCGGCGTGATGTCCTACCTCTCGGCGCCGCTGTGGTTTATGTTCCTTGCGCTGTCCACGGCCCTGCAGGTGGTGCACGCCCTCACCGAGCCGCAGTATTTCCTGCAGCCGCGGCAGCTGTTCCCGGTGTGGCCGCAGTGGCGGCCTGAGCTGGCAATCGCGCTGTTTGCCTCGACGATGGTGCTGCTGTTCCTGCCCAAGCTGCTGAGTATTATTCTGGTCTGGTGCAAGGGGCCGAAAGAGTACGGCGGCTTCTGCAGAGTGACGCTGTCGCTGCTGCTTGAAGTGCTGTTCTCGGTGCTGCTGGCGCCGGTGCGCATGCTGTTCCACACCGTCTTCGTGGTCAGCGCCTTCCTCGGCTGGGAAGTGGTCTGGAACTCGCCGCAGCGCGATGATGACTCAACGCCGTGGGCCGAGGCCTTCCGCCGCCACGGCTCCCAGCTGCTGCTGGGCGTGGTGTGGGCAGTGGGCATGGCGTGGCTGGATCTGCGCTTCCTGTTCTGGCTGGCGCCTATCGTCTTCTCGCTGATCCTCTCGCCGTTCGTGTCGGCTATTTCCAGCCGCGCCACCGTCGGGCTGCGCAGCAAGCGGGCGAAGCTGTTCCTGATCCCGGAAGAGTACAATACGCCGAAGGTGCTGAAGGATACCGATGCTTACGTCGTTCTCAACCGCGCCCGCACGCTGGAAGACGGCTTTATGCACGCGGTATTCAACCCGTCGTTCAACGCGCTGGCGACCGCGATGGCGACCGCCCGCCACCGCGAGAGCAAGGTGCTGGAGATCGCCCGCGACCGCCACGTGGAGCAGGCGCTCAACGACACCCCGGACAAGCTCAACCGCGACCGCCGGCTGGTGCTGCTGAGCGATCCGGTCACCCTGTCGCGGCTGCACTATTGCGTCTGGTCCGCGCCGGAGAAATATTCGTCGTGGGTCAATCACTATGAAACGCTGACGCTTAATCCGCAGGCTCTGAAGGCAAAATAAGCCCGCGCAATGCGTAAACAATACCGGTCTGATGGCCGGTATTTTTTTGACGAGAGGTGGTGAGTGAGAATAGCGGCAGTGGTGTTAATCGCGATCCTGCTGAGCGGCTGTGGATCGGTTATCAGCCGCACCGTGCCCGGACAGGGGCACGGCAATCAGTATTTTCCCGGCGTGAAGTGGGACGTGCGCGACGGCGCGTGGCGCTGGCTGACTATCCTCGACCTGCCGTTTTCACTGGTCTTTGATACCCTGCTGCTGCCGATTGACGCCCACCACGGCCCCTGGGAGTAATCAGCGCTCGTCCCATTCGTCGGCCGCCGTCTGCCCCTCTTCGGTATCGAGCGGTGGCTCAAGCTGGAATTCGCCCTCGTCCCACTCGTGGAGGGTGTTCTCCTCAAGCCACTCCTGGGTCAGCTCAATCTCGTCGAAATCGCCGTCGAACACCGCCTGGGCCGCCTCGCCGCTGAGCAGCGGTAGGCATTCCCCCTCTTCGCCCTCATCGGCAAAGAATTCGGCCTGCCACATAATGTCCCCGTCCTGAAGGATATATTTTTGCAGGTTTAGCTGGTTAACGGCCGGGCCCTCATCACCGTCGCCCGGATGGTCGGCGGCATACTCTTCGCGGGCGGCATCAATCGCTTCTTCAAGCGTCGCGTACATAGTCATCTCTTTCTCCCTGCAGTTTGACGTGGTTTTCAGGAAAGAATAGACGAAGTTTGCCGAAAGCAAGGCGCCTGCGTCAAAAATCATGCGGATAGCGTAACCGTCCTGCTTCGTTTCATCGGTCCCGGCGCGCCCGGCGCATGCTGATGCCGGTATATATTGCGTTAAACAGCACTACCCCCGCGGTGACGAAAAAGACGCTGCGAAAGCCGTAGCTGGCGGAGACGGCGGCGCCGATCAGCGGGCCGGTGACGTTGCCAATATCGCGAAACGACTGGTTATAGCTGAAGATCCGCCCGGCCACCTGGTTGCTGGCGTTGTAGATAAGCAGCGTCTGCACCGCCGGGAGCAGGGCGCCGTCGGCGGCGCCGAGCAGAAAGCGCAGCACCCCGAGCTGCCACGGCGCCTGAACGAAGGCCATCGGCACCAGCAGCAGCACCGAGACCACCAGCGAGGCGATCAGGATCTTCTCCGGGCCGATGCGGTCGCCGAGCTTGCCGAGCCTCGGGGCGCTGAGCAGCGCCGCAACGCCGGGCACCGAGGCAATCATGCCGCTGATAAAAGCGATATTGCTGACGTTGCCCGCCAGTTCGCGCACGTAGAGCGTAAGAATGGGGGCGGTAGAGCCGGTAGCCACCTGGATTATCAGCGTGGTGACAAACAGACTCAGCACCAGCCGCGGGCTCTTGAGGGAGGCGAAGACCGCCCGGGCGCGCAGCATCTCTTTCTTATTGACCGGCACGAACTGCTCGCGAATAAAAAACAGCGTCAGCAGGAAGCAGAGAAACAGCACGCTGGCGGTGATCAGAAACACCGGCCGCAGGCCGTACTGATCGGCAAGCCAGCCGCCCGCCAGCGGCCCGAGCAGCGCGCCGCTCACCGTCCCGGTCGACAGCGTGCCCAGCGCCCAGCCGCTTTTGTGGCGCGGGATCTGGGTTGCCAGCAGCGCGTTGGCGTTGGGCACATAGCCGCCCAGCAGGCCGAGCAGCGCGCGCAGGATCAAAAATTGCCAGATATTCTGCGCCACGCCCATCAGCACCATTACGATAGACATCCCCAGCGCCGAGCGCAGGAGCATGATTTTTCGCCCCTTGCGGTCGGCCAGTCCGCCCCAGAAAGGAGAGGCAATCGCCGAAAAGAGGAAGGTAATGCTGAAGACCAGACCTGACCACATGTTCAGCGCGCCGTGGCCGGTAACGCCGAGCTGCTCAACGTACAGCGGCAGGAACGGCATGACGAGGCTAAAGCCGGCGCCGGTGAGGAAGCAGCCAACCCAGGCGATGGCAAGGTTCTGCTTCCAGTTAATCGGAGTATCAGAGGCGTGCATCAGGATCCGCGTTTTGCGCTGGTTAGAATAGGGTCGTAAGCATGCTAATTATGGACCGCTGAAACCATGACGGCAATCAAGTGAAGGTAAATGAAGGATAAAGGCCCCGCGGGGCCTCAGCTATCGGCAGGCGATCAGTAGCGCGAAGGCACGCCTTCCGGGCGGGTTTTAAAGCGGCGGTGCAGCCACATATACTGTTCCGGGGCCATCAGGATGCACTTCTCCACCACCTTATTCATCCAGGCGGCGGTGCTTTCGGCATCCTCCAGCGGCGGCGAGCATTCGGCGTCGAGGATAGCCAACTCGTAGCCCTTGCCGTCCGGCAGGCGGCGCGGCACAAACGGCACGATGCAGGCCCCGGACATCCGCGCCAGGGTATAGGTGCCGGAGGTGGTGGCCGCCTGGGCGACGTTAAACAGCTGCACGAACACGCTGCCCTTGCGGCCGTAGTCGTGATCCGGGGCGTACCAGATAACCTCGCCATTTTTCAGCGCGCGGATCATTCCCTTCAGGTCTTTACGATCGAGCATATCTTTATTAGAGCGCATCCGCCCCCGGGTCTGCACCAGATCGATAACCGGGTTATCGTTAGGACGATAAACGCCGATGCCCGGTGATGCGTGCATGCCGAACATTCGCGCGCCCATTTCGAGGGTCAGAAAGTGAATGCCGATCAGCAGTACGCCGCGTTTTTGCGCCTGCACGAGGCGCACCTGATCGACACCTGAAGCGCGGGTCCAGCGCGCGATGCGCCTGTCGGGCCAGAACCACGCCATGCCGGTCTCTATCAGCCCCATGCCGACGGATTCAAAATTTTTCACCACCAGGGCGTGGCGCTCCGCGTCGCTCATCTCCGGGAAGCAGAGTTCCAGATTGCGCCAGGCGATGCGCGCCCGCCGCTTCATAAAGCGCAGGGCGAGCCTGCCGGTGCCGCAGCCCAGGCGATAGAGCAGCGGATAGGGCAGCTGGACAATCAGCCACAGCAGGCCCACGCCGAGCCACGACAGCCAGTAGCGGGGATGCAGCAGGGCAGAAGTAAAGCGGGGAAGTTGTGTCATGACAAACCTGTCTTTTTTAATAATGATCTGCATTGTCGCATCTTTTTGTGCCGTTACCCAAACGGCGGCATCTGAATGCTGTTGTTTTCAGCGGATGTTGAGGCGGGCGAATAAATGTTGCGTAAAATGTGTGGATGTAAAAAGGCGCGCTTTGCTATATCATGCCGCCCGAATTTTCTCATTGATGTTGCAGGAACCACACCATGCCAGTGTTGCATAACCGCATCTCGAATGAGCAGTTGAAGGCGCAGCTGATGGCTGAAACCGAGCCGCGCACGACGATCTCATTCTATAAATACTTCACCATTACCGATCCGAAAGCCACCCGCGACGCGCTATACCAGGCGTTCAGCCGCCTGCGCGTGTTTGGCCGGGTCTATCTTGCCCGGGAAGGGATTAACGCCCAGATAAGCGTTCCGGCAAGCAACGTCGATGCGTTTCGCGAAACCCTGTACGCTTTCGATCCGGCGCTGGACAACCTGCGGCTCAACGTCGCCCTCGACGACGACGGCAAATCCTTCTGGGTGCTGCGCATGAAGGTGCGCGAGCGCATCGTTGCCGACGGTATTGACGATCCGACCTTCGACGCCAGCAACGTCGGGGAATATCTGAAGGCGGCGGAAGTCAACACCATGCTCGACGACCCCGATGCGGTGTTTATCGATATGCGCAACCACTACGAATATGAAGTGGGCCACTTCGAAAACGCGATGGAGATCCCCGCCGACACCTTCCGCGACCAGCTGCCGATGGCGGTGGAGATGATGGAGCAGCACCGCGATAAGAAAATCGTCATGTACTGCACCGGGGGCATTCGCTGCGAAAAGGCCAGCGCGTATATGAAGCATAAAGGCTTCAATAAGGTGTGGCATATCGAAGGCGGTATCATCGAGTACGCCCGCCGCGCCCGCGAGCAGGGCCTGCCGGTGCGCTTTATCGGCAAAAACTTCGTCTTTGACGAGCGCATGGGCGAACGCATCTCCGACGACGTGATCGCCCACTGCCACCAGTGCGGCGCGCCGTGCGATACCCACGTTAACTGCAAGAACGACGGCTGCCACCTGCTGTTTATCCAGTGCCCCGCCTGCGCTGAGAAGTTCAGCGGCTGCTGCAGCGTCCAGTGTCAGGAGGAGAGCCGGCTGCCGGAAGAGGAGCAGCGTCGCCTGCGCGCCGGGCGCGAGAACGGCAATAAGATCTTCAATAAGTCGCGCGGCAGGCTGAACACCCAGCTGGGTATTCCCGATCCGCAGGAGTAAGGCCGCCCGGCAAAGGGCGGGTCGCCATCACCATCAGGCCGCCCGGCGCGGCCTTTTTGTTAGCGCTGAAAACGCGACAGGCGAAACGGCGAGAGATCGAACGCAGAGGCTTTGCCCTGGGCGAATTCGGCGGCGATCTCCCCCAGCGCGGAGGCGAACTTAAAGCCGTGGCCGCTGAGGCCGGTGATCACCAGCGTATCGTCGTGGCCGGGCAGAGTATCGATGATAAAGTCTTCGTCCGGCGAGTTGTCGTAGGTGCAGGCCGCGCCGTACAGGCAGCCGCCGATGCCGGGCAGCACCTGGCGCAGGAAGCTGAATGCCTCGGAACCGTCGGTCGCTACGCTGCCGAAGGGTTTACGCGCTTCCGGCGAGCTAATCGGCTGGCCGCCGTTGTGCTTGCCGATTTTCAATTCGTTCTCCTCGGCCGGGAAACCGTAGTACTGATCGCCGTCCGGCAGCTCGCCGGTAAAGGCCGGGAAGTTATTCTTCTGGCTGTAGCGGCCGTCCGCCTGGAACCAGGCGAAGACTTTGCGCACCGGCGCGATGGGCAGCTCCGGCAGCAGCTTTGTCACCCAGGTGCCGGCGCTGACCAGCAGCCGCCTGGCGCTATAGCTGCCGTCGGCGGTATCTACGGTCACGCCTTCAGCGTGGTGGTGAACGGCGCTGACCGGGCAGTTAAACAGCTGGGCGCAGCCCGCTTCGCGGCTGAGGTCAATCCAGGCTTTCACCGCCAGTTCGCTTTTGAGCACTCCGGAGTTCGGCTCAAACAGGCCGATACCGCCCTCGGGAACGCGGATCTCCGGCCAGCGTGCGGAAACTTCGGCGGCGGTCATTTTTTCCAGCTTGAGGTTAAACTGCCGCGCGCTCTGTTCGACGTTTGCCAGAAACGGCGAGTCGGCGGGGCCGAGGTTAACGACGCCGGTGCGCTCGAAGATCGCTTCGCCGCTGAGGGCCGCAAGCTCTTCCCACAGCGCCTGGGCGCGCAGCACCAGCGGCACGTACTTCTCGCCCTCGCCGTAGGCGTGGCGAATCAGCCGGGTGCTGCCGTGGTGGCTGCCTTCGGCGTGGGGCGGCAGGTGGGCGTCAATCATCAGCACCGACAGTCCGGCGCGGGTGGCGTAGAAGCCGGCGGCGGCCCCGACGGAGCCGCTGCCGATAATAATCAGATCGTAGGTCATAAAGATCTCTTAGCTTTTTTTTATCAATTAGCAGGGTAAATAATCTGAATGCCGCTGACAAGACGCAAATAAATAAGGCACCCGAAGGTGCCTTTACATCAGCAATGTGTCGCAGGGCTAATGCCTGCGGTACTCGTTTTGTTCTACGTCGCCTGATTCAATTTTGGCGATACCCGCTTCCAGAATAGAAATAAACTGGCGGGCAACGTCGGTCGTTAACCATAACGTCTGACCGATCTCGGCTTCGCTGTTGGCGCTTGCAAGGTTGGGGTTCTGGTAATGCAGACGCAGCATGAGTGCGTCATAGCTGTCGACGGTGCTGATATCCCATCCAACCAGAGGATGGGTCTGAATGACTTCATTATTCTTTTCCATCATGACCCCTTATTTGTGTATTTAAGACAACGGTTCGAGGTTCAATGCGCGTTTTCTGAAGCAAAATAATTATATCAACAACTCTCAAAATATTCGACCTTTTAAATAATATGCAACATATTTTCCTGTCAGCCGCGATTTTTCGCGCAATAAAACGCCATTTTGTTCGTTATTTCTTAATTGATTAAGGGCGCAATGAGATAATGGATGAAAATGCAGCAAAAAAAGCCGGGGCGACCCGGCAAAGAAGAAACACAATAATGGAGCAGAGAATCAGCGTTTGAGAGGGAGGCGCTTAGTCGGTGATGAACCAGTCGTCGGCGCTCTCCCAGGTCTCCTGGAGAATGTCGGTGATACGCACTTTGTCGTCTTTTCCGCCGCCAAAGACGGTGAGGTTGTTGGCCGCGGCGTAGCGCACCGTGACCTGACCCTGCTGGTCGGGAAACTGGCTATCAATTCGGCGGGAGAGTTCGTTCGCCAGCGCGTCGAGCGCGCCTGCGGGTAAGACGGTTGTTCTGGCAATGGTCACTTCGATACGCATGGACAGCCCCCTGTTGATGTTACTGTTTATTTATACAGTATATAGCGGCAGCTGACAACAGGGGGCGGGGCTTTTTTAGCGCTTCAGCGTCCAGGCGACGGTTTCCCCGGCGAGGAAAGGGATCAGCGTGTCGTCAGGCAGGGCGATGCTGGTCTCGACCCGACTCTCCTTGCGCTCAAGCGTAATGAAATCGTCGTTCAGCGGCAGACCGTAGAAGCGCGGGCCGTTCAGGGAGCAGAAGCCCTCAAAGTGTTCCAGGGCATTCATCTGCTCAAACACGGTTGCGTAGCTGGCGAGCGCGGTCGGCGCATTGAAGCAGCCGGCGCAGCCGCAGCTGGACTCTTTGGCGTGGCGCACGTGCGGCGCGGAGTCGGTGCCGAGGAAGGCGCGTTCGAAACCGCTGGCCACCAGCTCGCGCAGCGCCTGCTGGTGGATATTGCGCTTGAGGATCGGCAGGCAGTAAAGGTGCGGACGAATGCCGCCCACCAGCATATGGTTGCGATTGAACATCAGATGCTGCGGGGTAATGGTGGCCGCCAGATTTTCATTGCCGTCGCGCACGTACTCGGCGGCATCTTTGGTGGTGATGTGCTCCATCACGACCTTCAGCCCCGGCAGACGCTGGCGCAGCGGGATCAGCACCGTTTCAATAAAGCGCGCTTCGCGGTCAAAAATGTCGATATCGGCGTGGGTCACTTCGCCGTGGACCAGCAGCGGCATGCCGATTTTCTCCATCCGCTCCAGCACCGGCATAATCGCCTCCGTGCTGGTCACGCCGTGGCTGGAGTTGGTGGTGGCATTCGCCGGATAGAGCTTGGCGGCGGTAAACACGCCCTCCTGAAAGCCGCGCTCCAGTTCATCAGCATCAAGCGTGTCGGTCAGGTAGCAGGTCATCAGCGGCGTAAAGCGGTGACCCGCCGGTACGGCCGCCATAATGCGCTCACGATAGGCCACGGCGGCAGCGGCGGTGGTGACGGGCGGCACCAGGTTCGGCATCACGATCGCGCGGCCGTACACTTCGCTGGTGTAGGGGACGACGGTCTTCAGCATATCGCCATCGCGCAGATGGATATGCCAGTCGTCGGGGCGGCGGATTTTCAGTACCTGGGGTTGTGCTGTCATGGAAAGGCTCCGGCTGGTGTGTGAAGGGCTAATTTTGCCGGGCACTAAGAATAAGCGGAAACGTTTTCCTTTGCACTCTATTTGCGGAGATTTGCCCTAAAAAATCGGGCGCCTGGGCGCCCGATTTTGGTCAGTCGGTGAAGGGAATGACAATTTCCCCCGGCTTAACCTCAATCCCTTTGGCATATTTTCTCGCCAGGGCTTCGCCCTGGCTTGCGTCTTCGCGCAGCACGTAGGCCGGCTGCTGGGTGAAGTAGCTGCGCAGGGACTGGTTGAGATAGGGCAGCATGGTCTGCACGACGGACTGCATTTTCTGCGGCTGTACCGTGGCATCCACGACCTCCATCTCCTGCAGGTAAATGGCGCCTTTCTCTTTATTAAATACCGGCAGCGCCTTCAGCTTCAGGTCAATGGTCGCTTTCTGGCTGCCGAACAGCGAGTTCATATCCAGCTTCGCCACGCCGCTGAGGGTGATTTTGTTGGGTTCCTCGCGGCCAATGGCGCTGGAGAGGTTGTTCAGGACGATATGGGCATCCGCCAGGCCGGGTACGCCAATATCTTTCGAGAAGTTGTTGCGCTTCTCCAGGGCCTGGTTTATTTCCTGCTCGCTGACGGTGTACTGCGTCAGCTTATTACATCCGGTCAACACGCCGCTAATGAGCAGGGCGGCGACAAACAGCATTTTCTTCATGGGCGTCCTCGACATAATCTCTTGCTCCATCCTGACACAAAGCAGCATGACCTGTCAGCATATAGTGCACCAGCAGAATTGGCTGAAAAGGCTCAGAGCGGGGGACTTACCGCCGTTAACCGTCCGGGAACGCTAAAAAAATGCGCACCCGTTAGCGTTTCTGTGTTGAAAATCAGCGCTTGCGCAGAAAAATTCGGGGGGATGTTTACACTCAGCAGGGGGAGGCAGGTATAGTGACGTCTCACCGCGAACCGTAGCCCGGCGTATACAGGAGAGGGAAGATGTTTGGCTATCGCAGTAACGTGCCGAAAGTACGCTTAACCACAGATCGGCTGGTGGTGCGCCTTGTCCACGACCGGGACGCATGGCGGCTGGCCGACTATTACGCGGAAAATAAGCAGTTTTTGAAGCCCTGGGAGCCGATTCGCGACGACAGCCACTGCTATCCGTCCGGCTGGCAGGCGCGCCTGTCGATGATTAGCGAGTTTCATAAGCAGGGAAGCGCCTTCTACTTTGCGCTGCTCGATCCCGAAGAGAAAGAGATCATCGGCGTCGCCAACTTCTCCAACGTGGTGCGCGGCTCGTTTCACGCCTGCTACCTCGGCTACTCGATTGGCGAGAAGTGGCAGGGGCAGGGGCTGATGTTTGAGGCCCTGACGGCGGCAATTCGCTATATGCAGCGCAGCCAGCACATTCACCGCATCATGGCCAACTACATGCCGCACAACCAGCGCAGCGGCGGCCTGCTGGCGCGGCTGGGGTTTGAAAAAGAGGGTTACGCCAAAGACTATCTGCTGATTGATGGGCAGTGGCGGGATCACGTATTGACTGCGCTGACCACCCGCGAATGGTCGGCGGGGCGATAAGGAGCACGACATGAAATATCAGTTAACCGCGCCCGAAGCGCGGGTCATCGGCTGCCTGCTGGAGAAGCAGGTGACCACCCCGGAACAGTATCCTCTGTCGGTCAACGCCATTACGCTCGCCTGCAACCAGAAAACCAACCGCGAGCCGGTGATGGCGCTGGGCGAGGGCGAGGTGCAGGACCTGCTCGACGAGCTGGTGAAGCGCCACTATCTGCGCACCGTCAGCGGTTTCGGCAATCGGGTCACTAAATACGAGCAGCGCTTCTGCAATTCCGAGTTTGGCGATCTGAAGCTGACCGCCGCCGAGGTGGCGCTGGTCACCACGCTGCTGCTGCGCGGCCCGCAGACGCCGGGCGAACTGCGCAGCCGCGGCCAGCGGATGCACGAGTTCCGCGATATGGCGGAAGTGGAGGCCGCCCTTGAGCACCTCGCCACCCGCGAGGATGGTCCCTTCGTCGCCCGCCTGCCGCGCGAGCCGGGCAAGCGCGAGCAGCGCTATATGCACCTGTTCAGCGGCAACGTCGAGTCCCTCATTACTGCGGTCGAAGCCATTGCCCCGGCGGCCCCGGACGACCTCGGCGAGCGCGTGGCCGCGCTCGAAGACGAAGTGGCGGCCCTGAAGCAGCGGCTTGAATCGCTGCTGGCGCACCTGGGAGAGTAGCGTGAGCGGAAAACTGCGAATTGGCGTGGTGGGCCTCGGCGCCATCGCGCAGAAGGCGTGGCTGCCGGTGCTGGCCGCTGCCGAAGGCTGGACGCTGCAGGCGGCCTGGTCGCCGGGGCGCGAGAAGGCGCAGCGCATCTGTACGGTGTACCGCCTGCCGCTGGCGGACTCCCTGCCGCATCTGGCGCAGCAGTGCGACGCGGTGTTCGTCCACTGCGCTACCTCCGCGCACTATGCGGTGGTCAGCGAACTGCTGAATCTCGGGGTTCACGTGCTGGTCGACAAGCCGCTGGCGGACCGGCTCGACGACGCCCTGCGGCTGGTGGCGCAGGCGGAGAAGAAAAAGCTGACGCTGATGGTCGGCTTCAACCGCCGCTTCGCGCCGCTTTACCAGGCGCTGAAGCGTGAGGCTGAAAGCCTGGCTTCCCTGCGGATGGACAAGCACCGCACCGACAGCGTCGGCCCGCAGGATCTGCGCTTTACCCTGCTCGACGACTATCTGCACGTGGTCGATACCGCCCTGTGGCTGGCGGGGGGCCGCGCGGCGCTTTCCGGCGGCCTGCTGCAGACCACCGATCAGGGCGAAATGCTCTACGCCGAACACCAGTTCAGGGCCGGACAGACTCTGGTCACCACCAGTATGCACCGCCGGGCGGGCAGCCAGCGCGAGCGGGTGCAGGCGGTGGCGGACGGGGCGCTGATTGACGTCACCGATATGCGCGACTGGCGCGAAGAGCGGGGCGCGGGCGTGCTGATTCGCCCGGTGCCCGGCTGGCAGAGCACTCTTGAACAGCGCGGCTTTGCCGGCTGCGCCCGCCACTTCATCGACTGCGTGCAAAACCAGACGATTCCGTTAACCGCCGGCGAGCAGGCGGTGGCCGCCCAGCAAATTGTTGAAAAGCTGTGGCACGAGGCGATGCGCGAGTAGCCCGCCGGTGGCAATTATTGAAGAACCCGGTAGACTATCGCCACTTTCCAGCCGCCTGCTCCGCAGGCGCTTTTGTTCCAGGGTTGTGGAATTTCACGTTAATGAATCTATTAAAATCGCTGGCCGCCGTCAGCTCGATGACCATGTTTTCCCGCGTGCTCGGCTTTGCGCGCGACGCCATTGTGGCGCGGATCTTCGGCGCCGGGATGGCCACCGACGCCTTCTTCGTTGCCTTCAAGCTGCCGAACCTGCTGCGCCGCATCTTTGCCGAGGGCGCTTTCTCCCAGGCCTTCGTGCCGATCCTCGCCGAATATAAAAGCAAGCAGGGCGAAGACGCCACGCGGGTGTTCGTCTCCTACGTCAGCGGCCTGCTGACCCTCGCCCTGGCGCTGGTCACCGTCGCCGGCATCGCCGCCGCCCCCTGGGTGATCGCCGTCACTGCGCCGGGTTTTGCCGATACTGCCGACAAATTCACCCTCACCACGCAGCTGCTGCGGATCACCTTTCCGTACATCCTGCTGATCTCGCTGGCCTCGCTGGCGGGGGCGATACTCAACACCTGGAACCGCTTCTCGGTGCCGGCCTTCGCGCCGACGCTGCTCAACATCAGTATGATCGGCTTCGCGCTGTTCGCCGCGCCGTACTTCCATCCGCCGATCCTCGCCCTGGCGTGGGCGGTGACCGTCGGCGGCATCCTGCAGCTTTTTTACCAGCTGCCGCACCTGAAGAAGATAGGTATGCTGGTGCTGCCGCGCGTCAACTTTAAAGACGCGGGCGCCATGCGGGTGGTGAAGCAGATGGGCCCGGCGATCCTCGGGGTCTCCGTCAGCCAGATCTCGCTGATTATCAACACCATCTTCGCTTCCTTCCTCGTTTCCGGCTCCGTCTCCTGGATGTACTACGCCGACCGCCTGATGGAGTTTCCCTCCGGCGTGCTGGGCGTGGCGCTCGGCACCATCCTGCTGCCGTCGCTGTCGAAAAGCTTTGCCAGCGGCAACCACGACGAGTATCAGCGCCTGATGGACTGGGGCCTGCGCCTGTGCTTCCTGCTGGCGCTGCCGAGCGCCGTGGCGCTGGGCATCCTCGCCAAACCGCTGACCGTGGCGCTGTTCCAGTACGGCAAATTCAGCGCCTTCGACGCCGCCATGACCCAGCGGGCGCTGGTGGCCTACTCGGTGGGCCTGATGGGCCTGATCGTCGTCAAGGTGCTGGCGCCGGGCTTCTACTCCCGCCAGGACATCAAGACGCCGGTGAAAATCGCCATCGTCACCCTGATCATGACCCAGGTGATGAACCTCGCCTTTATCGGCCCGCTCAAGCACGCCGGGCTGTCGCTCTCCATCGGCCTTGCCGCCTGCCTCAACGCCGGGCTGCTCTACTGGCAGCTGCGCAAGCAGAAAATTTTCACTCCCGCGCCGGGCTGGGGCTCCTTCCTCGCCCGCCTGATCGCCGCCGTGGTAGTGATGGCCGCCGTACTGCTGGGGATGATGCACATCATGCCGGAGTGGTCCCTGGGCAATATGCCGATGCGCCTGCTGCGCCTGATGGCGGTGGTGGTTGCCGGTATCGCAGCGTACTTTGCTACGCTGATGGTGCTGGGATTCAGAATTAAAGAGTTTGCGCGCCGGACGGCGTAATGATAACTACCGGGCGCCTCAAGCGCCCGGCATAACGATGTGAGGTAGCCTGTGAACAATGAAACACCGCTGAAGTTTTACGATATCGTCGACGAGTATCAGACCGAAGCCGCTAAGCCGGTCGCTGAATCAGAGCGCGACGCGCTGGCGCGCTACTTCCAGCTGCTGATCGAACGCCTGACGGCTGGCGAGGAAATTAGCGAAGAGGCTCAGGCCGAGATGGCCGTTGAGGCGGGAATCGATCCGCTGCGCATTGACGACATTGCCGAGTTTTTGAATCGCTGGGGGAATGAGTAGCTATTTTCCGGTAAGCAGCAGGCCAGCCGTCAAATAGATCCCTGCGCCGCACATCAGATGGGCCAGCAGGCTCATCGGCCTGGCTTTACCGGCGCGGGCGTTTTCGCCGCTGCAATACTAAAACCGAAAGCGGGTTGCATCACGCCAAGCAGCAGCAGCGTTAACATAACGGATGATATTCTTTCCCGACGGTCTGATATTGCGCCGTTCCCGCGCAAAAGCGCGTCGCGCTGGCGGCAGAGTTACTTCAGGCGTTAGTGGTCTCACGGCTTCACGCCAGTCGCCGCTCACACCGAAAACCGCACCCCGCCATCAACACGCCCAGACGCCAGCCCGTCCTTGCCATACAGCCCCGCCTCCTGGTGCGGTTTTAGCAACGCTAGCGCCTGCTGGTTAAAGGCCATCTGCTGCTCCAGCAGCCAGCCGTTGTGCTGGTTCATTTCGCGCAGAGTCTGGGTTTGCGCCCGAATCGTCTGCCACTGCGCCTGCGCCGCGCTGTCCGCAGCGCTCCACGCCAGCAGCCGCTGCTGCTCAAGCCAGCCGAGGGTCGCCAGCAGGGAGCTTTTCTCTTCGGTGACCCGCTGCAGGTGGCTGCCGCTGAGGCTGCCTTCGCACAGCAGCAGCCTCTCGCTCTCCATCACCGCCCGCAGGGCGTTAAGGCCGTCGGCGATCTGCGCCAGAAGTTTGCTCAGCGAGGCCACGGCTTACTCTCCCTGCAGCCAGCTGCGGGTGTCGGCGATCAGCGCATCGGCGATTTTGCCGGTGTCCATCTTCAGCTCGCCGCTGCGGATAGCGGCCTTGAGGGCCTCGACGCGATCGGTGTTGATGTCGCTTTCCTGCGGCTGCATCAGGCGGGTCTGGGACTCGCTCAGGGTGACGCTGGTGCTGTTAGGGGCGGCAGCCTTGTCCTGGCGTACTTTCGGTGCCTGGTCGGCGGCGTCGCGCGTCTGGACCGGGTTCAGCGGCTGCAGCGGCGATGTACGATCGATGCTCATGGTCCTCTCCTCGTGGAGGTGGTGTTACGTTGTAATAGTGCTATCGGCAGGCGCGCAGAATTCTTTACCGCCATTATAAATTAATCAGAATATTCCCGTCCTCGCTGACGGTGCCGCTGACCACCTGGCCGGAACCCATCCTGACTCTGGCGCTCTGCGCGACGGCGGCGTTGTTCAGCGCCTGGCCCTCGCCGCTGGCGCTGAAGCCGTCGCCGCTGGCGATCACCATCACTTTCTGGCCCGCCTTCACGCGCCACGACTGGCGCAGCATCGACAGCTGGATCGGCTGGCCCGGCGCCACGTCGCGCAGGCTGACCGCATCCCGCGCCTGATTAATGTCCAGCAGCGCGCGCGGCGGCAGCTGGTCCAGCCGCCCGCGCCTGAGGGTCACGCTCTCGGTCGTCACGGCGCTGCCGCGGGCGATAGGCCGGGCGGCTACCACGTAGTTGCCGGTTGCGGCGACGCTAACCTGCAGATAGCGCCGCTCGGCGCCGCACTGCGCCTGCACGCTGAGGTTGCCCCACAGCCGCGCGCTGCCCGGCACGCTCAGCGCCGGCTGGTCGCAGCCGGGAAGGGCGGCGCCGGGGTTGCGCAGGGTGACGTCCACGCTATCGGCGACGCCCGCCAGCCGCTGGTTGAAAAAGGCGTTCAGCGTCTGCTGCAGGTCCTGGGCGACGGCGGCCTGGCTCAGCAGCATCAGGGCGGCGAACCCGGCGGTCAGGCGGTTCATGGCGGATCCTCCTCGGGGAATATGGGCAGATTTTACCTGCCAGGCAACGCCATCAACGCAATAAATAGCGCCGCATTTTGCGCTTATTCCGGCGATGGGGCGCGGGGAATCAGATTACTCTGACGATGCCCTTTTTATCATCTGCGGAGAAGACATGCTGGACAGACTCGACGCCGCGCTACGCTTTCAGCAGGAAGCGCTGAATCTGCGCGCCCAGCGCCAGGAGATCCTGGCCTCAAACATCGCCAATGCCGATACCCCCGGGTATCAGGCCCGGGACATCAGCTTTGCCGACGAGCTGAAAAAAGTGATGGCGCAGGGGCGGACGCAGGAGAGCCGCGTCGGTTTGACCCTGACCTCAAGCCGCCACATACCGGCCCAGGCGCTCAGCGGGCCGCCGGTGGATTTGCTCTACCGCATTCCCGACCAGCCGTCGCTCGACGGCAATACCGTCGATATGGACCGCGAGCGGACCCAGTTCGCCGATAACAGCCTGCAGTACCAGACCGATCTTACGGTCCTGGGCGGGCAGATCAAAAGCATGCTCAGCGTACTGCAGGGGAACTAACGTATGGCGCTACTGAATATTTTTGAGGTGACCGGCTCCGCGCTGGCGGCCCAGTCCCAGCGGCTCAACGTCGCCGCCAGCAACATGGCGAACGCCGACAGCGCCACCGGGCCAGACGGCCAGCCCTATCGCGCGAAGCAGGTGGTGTTTCAGCTTAATGCCGCCCCCGGTGCCGCCACGGGCGGCGTGAAGGTCGCTGAAGTGACCGAAAGCGACGCGCCGTTTAAGACGGTCTATCAGCCGGGCAACCCGCTGGCGGATGCCAAAGGTTACGTCAAGATGCCCAACGTCGACGTGGTGGGCGAGATGGTCAACACCCTCTCGGCCTCCCGCAGCTATCAGGCCAACGTTGAGGTGCTCAACACCGTCAAGAGCATGATGCTCAAAACCCTGACTCTCGGTCAGTAACGGAGAAAACCATGTCGATTGCCGTTAACGTCAATGACCCGACCAATACCGGCGTCAATACCGCCAGCGGGAGCCTGACCACCAGCAATGCCGCCGATCTGCAGAGCAGCTTTCTGACGCTGCTGGTGGCGCAGTTGAAAAATCAGGATCCCACCAACCCGATGGACAACAGCCAGCTCACCTCCCAGCTGGCGCAGATCAGCACCGTCAGCGGGATTGAAAAACTCAATACCTCGCTCGGCTCCATTTCCGGCCAGATCGACAGCAGCCAGTCGCTGCAGGCCAGCTCGCTGATTGGCCACGGGGTGATGATCCCCGGCGGCAGCGTGCTGGCGGGCAAGGGTAGCGACGGCGCGGCCAGCACCACGCCGTTCGGCGTTGAGCTGACCCAGGCCGCCGATAAGGCCACGGCTACCATCACCGACAGCACCGGTAAAGTGGTGCGTACCCTGGATCTCGGCAACCTGAGCGCCGGCGTGCATTCATTTACCTGGGACGGCGCGGCGGCAGACGGCGCGGCGGTACCGGACGGCGCCTACAGCGTGTCGATTAACGCTACCGCCGCCGGCGCGCAGCTGGTGGCCCAGCCGCTGCAGTTCGCGCTGGTGCAGGGTGTGACCCGCGGCAGCAGCGGCAATCTGCTGGATCTCGGTACTTACGGTACGACCACCCTCGACAACGTTCGCCAAATTATCTAACCAGGAGTACTGCGATGGCCTTTTCTCAAGCGGTCAGCGGCCTGAACGCCGCCGCCACCAACCTCGACGTCATTGGTAACAACATTGCCAACACCGCCACCTACGGCTTCAAGGCGGGCACCGCCTCGTTTGCCGATATGTTCGCCGGCTCGAAAGTGGGCATGGGCGTTAAAGTGGCCGGCATTACCCAGGACTTTACCGACGGCACCACCACCAATACCGGACGGGCGCTGGACGTCGCCATCAGCCAGAACGGTTTTTTCCGCCTGACCGACGGCAACGGCAGCGTTTACTACAGCCGCAACGGTCAGTTCAAGCTCGATGAAAACCGCAACCTGGTGAACATGCAGGGCATGCAGCTGACCGGCTATCCGGCGACGGGCACGCCGCCGACCATCCAGCAGGGCGCGAACCCGGTCGGGCTGAGCATTCCCAATACCCTGATGGCGGCAAAGGCCACCACCACGGCGTCGATGCAGATCAACCTTAACTCCACCGACGCGGCGCCCGCCCGCTCGCCGTTTGATATGACCAACGCCGATACCTACAACAAAAAGGGCGCCATTACCGTTTACGACAGCCTGGGCAACGCCCACGACGTTAACGTCTACTACGTGAAGGGCGCTGCCAACACCTGGGACGTCTATACCCAGGACGCCAGCGTGGCGGGCGCGGCGCAGAAGGCGGCGCAGATGCGCTTTAACGATAACGGTACCCTGGAGGGCGTGTATAACTACGACGCCGCCGGTGCGCTTTCGGCGACGGCGAACGCGACGCCGGACATTCAGATTGGCCTCGCCTCCCTCAACGGATCGGCGGCCAGCGACTTCTCGCTCAGCTTCTTCAACTCCATGCAGCAGAACACCGGCTCCAACGATATCGTCGCCAGCAGCCAGAACGGCTACAAGCCGGGCAATCTGGTGGGCTATCAGATTAACGACGACGGCTCGGTGGTGGGCAACTACTCCAACGAACAGTCGCAGCTGATGGGGCAGATCGTGATGGCTAACTTCGCCAACAACGAAGGCCTGCAGTCGGAAGGCGATAACGTCTGGTCCGCGACCCGCGCCTCCGGCGTGGCGCTGCTCGGCACCGCGGGCACCGGCGGCTTCGGCACCCTGACCAACGGCGCGCTGGAGGCCTCCAACGTCGATATGAGCAAAGAGCTGGTCAATATGATCGTCGCCCAGCGCAACTATCAGTCGAACGCCCAGACCATCAAGACCCAGGACCAGATCCTCAATACCCTGGTTAACCTGCGCTAACGCTGACGGGACGACGCAATGGATCACGCAATCTATACCGCGATGGGCGCGGCCAGCCAGACGCTGGAGATGCAGTCGGTAACGGCGAGCAACCTTGCCAACGCCTCCACGCCGGGCTTTCGCGCCCAGCTTACCGCCCTGCGCGCGGTGCCGGTCAACGGCGACAGCCTCGAGACCCGCACTCTGGTCACCGGCTCGACGCCGGGGGCCGATATGACGCCGGGCCAGCTCAACTACACCGGACGCCCGCAGGACGTTGCCGTACAGCAGGACGGCTGGCTGGTGGTGCAGGGCGCCGACGGCACGGAAGGCTACACCCGCAACGGCAACATCCAGATAACCGCCGCCGGGCAGTTGACCATCCAGGGACATCCGGTGGTCGGCGACGGTGGCGGTCCGCTGATGGTGCCGGAAGGCGCGCAGATTACCATCGCCGCCGACGGCACCATCTCGGCCCTCAACCAGGGCGATCCGGTCAATACCGTCTCGCCGGTGGGCCGTCTGAAGATGATCAAAGCCGAAGGCCGGGAGCTGACGCGCGGCGATGACGGTATGTTCCGCCTGACTGCGCAGGCGCAGGCCGAGCGCGGGGCGGTGCTGCCGTCAGATCCCAGCCTGACCCTGCAGTCCGGGGTGCTGGAGGGCAGCAACGTGACGCCGGTGGTGGCGATGGCCGACATGATCGACAGCGCGCGCCGTTTTGAGATGCAGATGAAGGTCATCAGCAGCGTGAATGAAAACGAGCAGAAAGCGAACCAGCTTCTGTCACTGAGTTAACAACGGGACTCTTCTCACAACAGGACAATTATGATCAGTTCACTGTGGATCGCCAAAACTGGCCTTGACGCCCAGCAGACCAACATGGACGTTATCGCCAACAACCTGGCAAACGTCAGCACCAACGGCTTCAAGCGCCAGCGGGCGGTATTCGAGGATCTGCTCTACCAGACCATGCGCCAGCCGGGCGCCCAGGCCTCGGAGCAGAACACGCTGCCCTCCGGGCTGCAGATCGGTACCGGCGTGCGCCCGGTGGCCACCGAGCGCCTGCACAGCCAGGGCAATCTCTCCCAGACCAACAACAGCAAAGACGTGGCGATCAAGGGTCAGGGCTTTTTTCAGGTGCAGATGCCGGACGGCACCAACGCCTACACCCGCGACGGCTCCTTTCAGGTGGATCAGAACGGCCAACTGGTGACGGCGGGCGGTTTCCAGGTGCAGCCGGCCATTACCATTCCGGCTAACACTCTGAGCATTACCATTGCCCGCGACGGCGTGGTCAGCGTCACCCTGCAGGGGCAGACCAACCCGGTGCAGGTGGGGCAGCTTAACCTGACGACCTTCATGAACGACGCCGGCCTGGAGAGTACGGGCGAGAACCTCTACGTGGAGACCCAGGCTTCCGGCGCGCCCAACGAAACCACGCCGGGACTCAACGGCGCCGGGCTGCTCTATCAGGGCTACGTCGAGACCTCCAACGTTAACGTCGCCGAGGAGCTGGTCAACATGATCCAGGTCCAGCGCGCCTACGAGATCAACAGCAAGGCGGTATCAACCACCGACCAGATGCTGCAGAAGCTCACCCAGCTGTAAGCCCTGACCGGCGCGACCCCGCGCCGGATATTTGACGCAGAAGACAGAACCGCAATGTACAGACACGCCGCGTTACGCTATTCGCAGCTCGCCCTTCTGGCCATGACCCTGGCCGGATGCGCGTGGATCCCCTCTAAGCCGCTGGTGCAGGGGGCGACCTCCGCACAGCCGGTGCCCGGCCCGGTGCCGGTCGCCAACGGCTCGATTTTCCAGAGCGCCCAGCCCATCAACTACGGCTATCAGCCGCTGTTTGAGGACCGGCGGCCGCGCAACGTCGGCGACACGCTGACCATCGTCCTGCAGGAGAACGTCAGCGCTTCGAAAAGCTCGTCGGCGAACGCCAGCCGCGACGGCAAAACCGGCTTCGGCTTCGATACCGTACCGCGCTATCTGCAGGGGCTGTTCGGCAACGCCCGCGCCGATGCTGACGTCTCCGGCAGCAACAGCTTTAACGGCAAGGGCGGGGCCAATGCCAGCAACACCTTCAGCGGTACGCTTACCGTCACCGCCGATCAGGTGCTGGCCAACGGCAACCTGCACGTCGTCGGCGAGAAGCAGATTGCCATCAACCAGGGCACCGAGTTTATCCGCTTCTCCGGCGTGGTGAACCCGCGCACCATCAGCGCCAGCAACACCGTCTCCTCGACCCAGGTGGCGGACGCGCGCATTGAGTACGTCGGCAACGGCTACATTAACGAAGCGCAGAATATGGGCTGGCTGCAGCGCTTCTTCCTCAACCTGTCTCCGATGTAACGAGGTGGACAATGTTTAAGTTCCTGACGGCTATCGCGTTTGCGCTGATGGCCACCGCGGCGCAGGCGGACCGCATCCGCGATCTCACCAGCGTGCAGGGCGTGCGCCAGAACTCGCTTATCGGCTACGGTCTGGTGGTGGGGCTGGACGGCACCGGCGACCAGACCACCCAGACGCCGTTTACCATCCAGAGCCTCAACAACATGCTCTCCCAGCTCGGGATCACCGTCCCGGCGGGCACCAACATGCAGCTGAAGAACGTGGCGGCGGTGATGGTTACCGCCCAACTGCCGGCCTTTGCCCGCCAGGGGCAGACCGTCGACGTGGTGGTCTCTTCGCTGGGCAACGCCAAGAGCCTGCGCGGCGGTACGCTGCTGATGACCCCGCTTAAGGGCGTGGACAGCCAGGTCTATGCCCTGGCGCAGGGCAATATTCTGGTCGGCGGCGCGGGCGCCGCCGCCGGAGGCAGCAGCGTGCAGGTTAACCAGCTCAACGGCGGACGCATTACCGGCGGGGCCACTATCGAGCGCGAGCTGCCGAGCCAGTTCGGGCAGGGCAACACCATCAACCTGCAGCTGAATGAGGAAGATTTCGGCATGGCGCAGCAGATAGCCGATACCATCAACCGCCGGGGCAGCTATGGCCTGGCGACGGCCCTCGACGCGCGCACCGTGCAGATCCGCGGCGCCAGCGGCAGCACGAATCAGGTGCGGATGCTGGCGGACATTCAGAACATGGAGGTGAACGTCACCCCGCAGGACGCGAAGGTGATAGTCAACTCGCGCACCGGCTCGGTGGTGATGAACCGGGAAGTCAGTCTCGACACCTGCGCGGTGGCTCAGGGCAATCTGTCGGTGACCGTCAACCGCAATTACCAGGTTAACCAGCCGGATACACCGTTCGGCGGCGGCAATACCGTCGTCACGCCGCAGACCCAGATCGATCTACGCCAGAGCGGCGGTTCGCTGCAGAGCGTGCGCGCCAGCGCCAGCCTCAACAACGTGGTGCGCGCCCTCAACGCGCTGGGCGCCACGCCGATGGAGCTGATGTCGATTCTGCAGGCGATGCAGAGCGCGGGCTGCCTGCGGGCGAAGCTGGAAATTATCTGATGATCGGCGACAGCAAGCTGATGGCCAGCGCCGCCTGGGATGCCGAATCGCTCAACGAGCTGAAAATGAAGGCCGGGCAGGATCCGCAGGGCAACCTGCGATCCGTCGCCCGCCAGGTGGAAGGGCTGTTCGTGCAGATGATGCTCAAGAGTATGCGCGAGGCGCTGCCGAAGGACGGCATCTTCAGCAGCGATCAGACCCGGCTCTATACCAGCATGTACGATCAGCAAATAGCCCAGCAGATGACCGACGGCAAGGGGCTTGGGCTGGCGGAGGCGATGGTTAAGCAGATGACCGCCGCCCAACCGCAGGCCGACGCTGCGGGCGACAGCGTGCCGCTCAGGTTTGACCCGACGACCGTCGTGAGCTATCAGAACAGTACTCTGACCCAGATGGTGCGCAAGGCGCTGCCGAAAGCCCCTGAGCCTGGCGAGGCTGCGCCCCTTTCCGGGGACAGCAAAGACTTCCTCGCCCGGCTGGCGCTCCCGGCGAAAATCGCCAGCGAGCAAAGCGGCATTCCCCACCACTTAATCCTCGCCCAGGCGGCGCTGGAGTCCGGCTGGGGACAGCGGCAGATCCGCCGCGAGAACGGCGAGCCGAGCTATAACCTCTTCGGCGTGAAGGCGTCCGCCGACTGGAAGGGTAAGGTGACCGAAATCACCACCACCGAATTTGAAAACGGCGCGGCGAAGAAGGTGAAGGCGCGCTTTCGCGTCTACGACTCCTACCTCGACGCGCTGGCGGACTACGTGTCGCTGCTGACCCGCAATCCCCGCTACGCGGCGGTTACCTCGGCGGCCACCGCCGAGCAGGGGGCGCAGGCGCTGCAGCGCGCCGGTTACGCCACCGACCCGGAGTACGCCCGCAAGCTGACCAGCATGATCCAGCAGCTGAAATCGATGAGCGATAAGGTGAGCAAAGCCTATGGCCAGCAGCTCGACGCTCTGTTCTGAAAAGGCTCAAGTTCGGCCTCCGCCTGCCGATAACTCTCGTCAGGACTCGAATCTGAAAATAAAGGAAATCCAATGTCCAGCCTGATGAATAATGCCATGAGCGGGCTCAACGCTGCCCAGGCGGCGCTTAATACCACCAGCAACAACATGGCCAACTACAATATTCCCGGCTACAGCCGGCAGACCACGGTGCTGGGGGCCTCCAACAGCACCCTGACCGGCGGCGGCTGGGTCGGCAACGGCGTGACGGTCACCGGCGTGCAGCGGGAGTACAGCACCTTCATCAGTAACCAGCTGAACGCCGCGCAGAACCAGAGCAGCGGCCTGACCTCCCGCTACCAGCAGATGTCAAAAATCAACGACCTGCTCTCGGATACCACTAACTCGCTGGCGGTCAACCTGCAGGACTTTTTCTCCAGCCTGCAGACGCTGGTGAGCAACGCCGAAGATCCGGCGGCGCGCCAGGCGGTGCTGGGCAAATCCCAGGGGCTGGTCAATCAGTTTAAGAGCAGCGACCAGTACCTGCGCGACCAGGACAAGCAGGTTAACGGCAGCATCACCAGCAGCGTCGCGCAGATTAACGGCTATACCGGCCAGATAGCGGCGCTGAATGATAAAATCGCCCGCCTCAAGGGCGCGGGGGAGGGCATCGCTCCGAATGACCTGCTCGATCAGCGGGATCAGCTGGTGAGCCAGCTCAACCAGATTGTCGGCGTCGAGGTCAGCGTTCAGGACAGCGGCACCTATAACGTCTCAATGGCCAACGGCTACAGCCTGGTGCAGGGCAGCCGCGCCCACTCGCTGGCGGCGGTGCCCGACAGCGCCGATCCGTCGCGCACCACCGTGGCTTACGTGGACGATGCGGCGGGCAACATCCCCATTCCGGAAAAGCTGATTACCTCCGGCAGCCTCGGCGGCCTGCTGACCTTCCGTTCCCAGGATCTCGATCAGGCTCGCAACGATCTCAACCAGATGGCCCAGGCCCTGGCTCACGCCTTCAACGACCAGAACGCGCAGGGCCTTGACGGTAACGGCGACGAGGGCGGGGCATTCTTCACCATCGGCGGCCCGACGACTCTGAGTAATACCCGCAATACGGGCAGCGCCAGCCTGACGGCGGCAGTCACCGACAGCACGAAGGTGCAGGCCAGCGATTATAAAATCAGCTTCGACGGCGGCAGCTGGCAGGTGACCCGCCTGGCCGACAATACGCCGGTGAAAGCCACCGCCGGCGACGACGGCAGCCTCAGCTTTGACGGGCTGAAGGTCAGCATCAGCGGCGCGGCGGCGAAGGACGACAGCTTTACGCTTAAGCCGGTGGCTAACGCCATCGTGAATATGAGCGTGGCGCTCGCCGACGGCAGCAAAATAGCGATGGGCAGCAACGACGATAAGACCGGCGAGAGCGATAACCGCAACGGGCAGAAGCTGCTGGATCTGCAGACCAGCAGGCTGGTGGGCGGCAATAAGAGCCTCAACGACGCCTATGCCGCGCTGGTGAGCGACGTGGGCAATAAAACCGCCACCCTTGAAACCAGCAGCACCACGCAGAATAACGTGGTCACGCAGCTTACGAAACAGCAGCAGTCCGTTTCCGGCGTGAACCTCGATGAGGAGTACGGCAATCTGCAGCTGTTCCAGCAGTATTACCTGGCCAATGCTCAGGTGATGCGCACCGCCTCGACGATTTTTGATTCACTGCTCAACATCCGCTAACGGGAGAAGCCGATGCGCGTCAGCACACTCATGATGTATCAGCAGACAATGGGCGGCATTACCCGCTCCCAGTCCCAGTGGCTCGGCTACGGCGAGCAGATGTCCACCGGCCTGCGGGTCAACCGTCCGTCGGACGATCCGATCGCGGCCTCGCAGGCGGTGGTGCTCTCCCAGGCCCAGGCGCAGACCAGCCAGTACGCCTCTGCGCGCACCTTTGCCAGCCAGCGCATCTCCCAGGAGGAGAACACGCTCTCGCAGGTAACCTCCGCTATCCAGTCGGCGCAGGAGAAAATCGTCTACGCCGGCAACGGTACGCTGAGCGACGACGACAGGGCGTCGCTGGCGACCGATCTGCAGGGCATTCGCGATCAGATCCTCAACCTGGCCAATAGCCAGGACGGCAACGGCCGCTATATGTTCGGCGGCTATAATACCGATAAAGCCCCCTTTACCGCCGACGGAAAATACGTTGGCGGCAGTGCGAACGTTGAACAGCAGGTGGACAGCGCCCGTTCGATGGTGATTGGCCACACCGGCAGCAGCATCTTTGATTCCGTCACCAGTAATGCGGTGAAAGAGCCGGACGGCTCGGCGCCGGAAACCAATCTCTTTGCCATGCTCGATAGCGCCATCGCCGCGCTAAAGACCCCGGTTGCCGGTGACGAGGCGGCGCAGGCAACCGCCGGGGCCGCCGTGGATAAAACTAACCGCGGCCTGCGCAACGCGCTCAACAACGTGCTGACCGTGCGCTCTGAGATAGGCACCCAGCTCAGCGAGCTCGACCGGCTCGACGCGCTGGGCAGCAGCCGGGCGCTGAGCCAGGAGCAGCAGATGAGCACGCTGGTGAACGTGGACTGGAATTCGACTATCTCCAACTACTATATGCAGCAGGCGGCGCTGAAGGCGTCCTACAAAGCTTTCAGCGATATGCAGGGAATGTCGCTTTTTGAGCTGAATAAATAAGTTAATCTCAACACAGTATTGCCTCTTACCGCGACGTAGCCCTGCTCCGCCGCGGTTTTTTTATGTCCCGCGCGCCGCGCATAAAAAAGCCGCCTTCCGGAGAAGGCGGCTTTTGCGCTGGCTGACAGAGCGTAAATTACTCGGTCGGCTGCGGACGGGTCGGCCCGGCGGTGGCGACGCGGGTCGCGCTGTGGCCGCCTGCGGTGCCTTTACCGTCGAAGGCAAAGTCCGGGCGCACCCAGTCGCTGTGGCGCGGGGCTTCCGGCACGTACTCCGGCGCCGGAGCGCGGGTCATCGGCGCATCGGCGTAGCCGCCGGCAGCCGGCGCGGCGGTTTTGACCGGCGCGGCAGGGGCTTCCACTTTCGCTGCCGGCTGAACTTCGGCGGCTGGCGCAGCTTCCGCGACCGGCTCGACGTGCTGCAGCGGAGCAGGCTCGGCGGCAGGCGCGGTGTCGACGGCAGGCTCTGCCACTGGCTCGGCAGTCGCTTCGGCAGCGGTCTCAGCCGGCGCCTCTGCGTCAGCCTGCGCCTCAGCTTCAGCCGGGGCTGCGGCAACCGCTTCTTCTGCGGTCGCTTCGGCAACGGCTTCGTCTTCGCGGGCAATGACCTGCGGAACTTCATCTACCGGCGCGGCGATGGCTTCCGGATACGCGGTTTCCACAACCGGAGCGGCCTCAACGACTGCAGGCGCTACTGCGGGGGCCTCGGTGACGACAGGCTCGGTCACGGGTGCGGCAGTTTCGACAGCGGTCGGCAGAATAGCGGCGTCTTCAGCGGCCGGCTGGGCGGCTTCTGGCTTGCGGACCTCTTCTGCGGCAATCTCCTCCTGGCTACGGGCAACCGGATAGCTGATCCACACTTTACCGGACGCCATTTCCGGCGATGCGCAGGCAAACTCAACCGGCATCGGCGACTGGCTCGGATAGCGTTCGTCGCGGTAGCGGCGGCGGCGCTGACCGCTGACGCGCAGGTGGCGCGGCGAGCGGCGGGAGCGGCGCGGCATGCCGGCAGACTCGCGGCCATCGGCGCTATCGTCCTGCTCCGCCGGCGCATCCACTACCGCTGGCAGGTCAACCTTCGCCAGCTCGGTGCGCTGCGCCGGAGCCTGTGCTGCCTGTGCAGCTTCAGCGGCCTGCGCGGCTTCTGCGGCGTGGGCGGCTTCGGCTATCTCGGCGACCGACAGAATGCGAACTTTCTGATCCAGCTGGCGCGGCTTGCGGCGCGGCATGGTCTGAACGCGCTCTTCGCGATCGCTTTCCTGGGCCGCCTGGGCGACCGGCTGCTCGTCGCGGGTTTGTGCTTTGACTTCCGGAGAGGCCTGGCGCTTATCGTCGCCGGTGCGGCGGCGGCGCTCGCGGCGCGGCTGCTGCTCGTCGCGGCTCTTCGCGCTGTCGGTATCGTCAGCCGGCGTCTGCTGGCGCGACTCGCGCACCTCCGCATTCTGCTGCTGGCGGTCGCGGCGGTTGCGGCGGTTCTCTTCGCGGCCTTCGCTGCTATCGCGACGCTCGCTGCGGTCGTTACGCTCGCTGCGGTCATTGCGCTCGCCGCGATCGTTGCGCTCGCTACGGTCGTTGCGGTCGCCGCGTTCATTGCGGTCGCGGCGGCCGTTCTGACGTGGACGACGGCGCTCCTGCGGCTGCGGACGCTCCGCTTTCTCTTCTTTCTTCTCCGGCTGCGGCTCGGCGACGGCTTCTTCGCTGCCGCCGAAGATCTTCTTCAGGGCGGCGCAGATGCGCGACAGCAGGCCTGGCGCAGCGGCAGCGGCTGCCGGAGCAGCGGCCTTCGGCGCGGCGGCCGGGGCAACTGGCGCCTCAGAAACCGGCGCAGGCGGCGCGTCAGGCATCACGAAGGCGGCCAGGGCAGGCTGCTCCGGGCGCTTGCGCTCCGCAGGCTCATCTTCAGACGGCAGGGCCATCTCCTCTTCGTGCAGCTTCGGCAGCAGATAGCTCAGGGTTGAGGTCTCTTCGCCCTTACGTACGCGCAGCACGGAGTAGTGCGGGGTTTCCATCTGGTCGTTCGGCACCACGATGCAGCGCACGCCGCCCTGACGGGTTTCGATGGCGCTGATGGCCGCACGCTTTTCGTTCAGCAGGTAGGAGGCAACCTGTACCGGCACGATGGCGTGAACCTCTTTGGTGTTCTCCTTCAGCGCTTCTTCTTCGATCAGGCGCAGAATAGAGAGCGCCAGCGATTCGTTGTCGCGGATGGTGCCGGTGCCGCTGCAGCGCGGGCAGACGTGGTGGCTGGACTCGCCGAGCGACGGGCTCAGGCGCTGGCGGGACATCTCCAGCAGGCCGAAGCGCGAAATGTGGCTGATCTGAATGCGGGCGCGGTCCTGACGGACGGCTTCGCGCAGGCGGTTTTCCACCGCGCGCTGGTGGCGCACCGGCGTCATGTCGATAAAGTCGATAACGATCAGGCCGCCGAGGTCGCGCAGGCGCAGCTGGCGGGCGATTTCATCCGCCGCTTCCAGGTTAGTGTTGTAGGCCGTCTCTTCAATGTCGCCGCCGCGGGTGGCGCGGGCGGAGTTGATGTCGATGGCGGTCAGCGCTTCGGTGCTGTCGATGACGATGGAACCGCCGGACGGCAGGCGCACTTCGCGCTGGAAGGCGGACTCAATCTGCGATTCGATCTGGTAGTGGCTGAACAGCGGGATTTCACCGGTGTAGAGCTTAATTTTGCTGCTGAAATCCGGACGGCCCAGCGCGGCAATGTGCTGGCGGGCCAGCTCAAGGACTTTCGGGTTATCGATAAGGATTTCGCCGATATCCTGGCGCAGATAGTCGCGGAAGGCGCGGACGATGACGTTGCTCTCCTGATGGATCAGGAACGGCGCAGGGCGGCTTTCGGCGGCTTTCTGAATCGCTTCCCAGTGCTTCATGCGGAAGCTCAGATCCCACTGCAGGGCTTCGGCGGATTTGCCGACGCCGGCGGTGCGGACAATCAGGCCCATGCCGTCAGGCAGCTGCAGGCTGGAGAGCGCTTCTTTCAGTTCAGTGCGATCGTCGCCTTCGATACGGCGAGAGATACCGCCCGCGCGCGGGTTGTTCGGCATCAGCACCAGGTAGCTGCCCGCCAGGCTAATAAAGGTGGTCAGCGCCGCGCCTTTGTTGCCGCGCTCTTCTTTATCAATCTGGACGATAACTTCCTGACCTTCGCGCAGCACATCTTTAATGTTCGGACGGCCGTGCGCGCTGTAGTTAGCGGGGAAGTATTCGCGGGCGATTTCTTTGAGAGGGAGAAAGCCGTGGCGCTCGGCACCGTAGTCTACGAATGCGGCCTCCAGGCTGGGTTCAATGCGGGTAATTTTGCCTTTGTAGATGTTCGCTTTTTTCTGCTCGTGGCCCGGACTTTCGATATCCAGGTCGTACAGACGCTGCCCATCCACCAGGGCGACACGCAACTCCTCTTGCTGAGTTGCGTTGATTAACATTCTTTTCATCGTAACTTACTCATTATTCTTACATTGACGACTAAGCTACGGGCAGAGTTTTCCTTGCCGGGGGGAAACCGATGGCCTCGTGACTATTCACGTCGCCAACCTCACGGTTGTCGCTCGCTTAAGAGGCGCAGAGTGTCGGTAGCCTGCGTTTCAAACGGAAACACAGCGCAATTATTCAGGGGGAACAGCCTGGGATACAGTCTCCAGAGAAGGTTCCATCCGTACTCATCTCTTTTCAAGTCGCAGGTGCGTTTCACCTGCTGACTCCAGTCACATACTGGAGTAGCGCCTGGAGAACCAGGTTCGCCGCCCGTCTGCGGCTTGAAGTTCAGAGTATTAGCCGGTAAGGACTGCAACCCGCAGCCCGCTAACTGTCTGAAAGATAAAAATGTCTTACGCCATTGCTGCATAAATAATCGTTCAGACAAAACTGGTCATTCCGCTACAGGCTTGTTCATACAAGTTATAATACGGAAAACCGCATCATTATTCCCTGCGAACCCGCTGATAGCAAGATGACTTTTACCATTTATCACCCGGTTACTCACAGTTTCTTCACTTTGGTGAACCGATTGCTTTAATAAGCAGCAGTTAACTCTGAGACAGTGAAAAAGGAGTACCGTCTAAGAAGATAGTATAAGCACAGAAATGAGTGGCGCGAATCTTCACGCCTCTTTAGAATCGCCACCCATGAAAACTGAGACACCCACCGTAAAAATGGTTGCCATCGCCGATGACGAGGCGGGGCAGCGTATCGATAACTTTTTGCGCACCCAGCTTAAGGGCGTGCCGAAGAGCATGATTTACCGCATCCTGCGCAAGGGCGAAGTGCGAGTCAATAAGAAGCGCGTCAAGCCCGAGTACAAGCTGGAGGCGGGTGACGAAGTGCGCATCCCGCCGGTGCGCGTCGCCGAACGTGAAGAAGAGGCCGTGTCGCCGCACCTCAACAAGGTGGCGGCGCTGAGCGAGGTTATCCTTTATGAGGATGACCATATTCTGGTGCTCAACAAGCCGTCCGGCACCGCCGTTCACGGCGGCAGCGGCCTCAGTTTTGGGGTCATTGAAGGCCTGCGGGCGCTGCGCCCGGAAGCCCGCTTCCTGGAGCTGGTGCACCGCCTTGACCGCGATACTTCCGGCGTGCTGCTGGTGGCGAAGAAGCGTTCGGCCCTGCGCTCGCTGCACGAGCAACTGCGTGAGAAGGGGATGCAGAAGGATTATCTGGCCCTGGTGCGCGGCCAGTGGCAGTCGCACACCAAAGTGGTGCAGGCGCCGCTGCTGAAGAACATTCTGCAAAGCGGCGAGCGCATTGTGCGGGTCAGCCAGGAAGGCAAGCCATCGGAGACGCGCTTTAAGGTTGAGGAGCGTTTCGAATTCGCCACCCTGGTGCGCTGCAGCCCGGTCACCGGCCGCACCCACCAGATCCGCGTCCACACTCTGCACGCCGGGCATCCCATCGCCTTTGACGACCGCTACGGCGATCGCGAGTTCGATAAGCAGCTGGCGGGTACCGGCCTGAATCGCCTGTTCCTGCACGCTGCGGCGCTGAAGTTCACCCATCCCGGCACCGGCGAGACGCTGCGCATTGAAGCGCCGATGGATAACGGTCTGAAAAATTGCCTGAAGGTGCTGCGCAGCAAGAAGTAGGGCGGAAAGCGGCAGGACTGCCTGCCGCATTATCGTTTTCAACCGGTGCGAGGGAAATCAGAAGTCGTAAACGACGCGCACCAGGTTGGCATCGCCCTGATGATCGGTGCTTGACGTAAAGACGTGTTCATACTGAACGGAGAACCCGTAGTCCAGCTTCAGGTTAACGCCGACGCCGTTATCGATGCGCTTATAGTTCCGCCCGTTGAGATACTCCAGACGGTCGCCCATGAAGTAGGGCTGAATGGCCTGTACCGCATACTGCCCGATAGGGAAACTGTAGCCGGCATAGTATTCAATACCCCAGGCATCGTCCGCGAAATACTTATCAATATTGCGATCGCCGCGCATATTCTGCAGGAAGTTTTGATACCAGCCGCCGCCGACGGAGAATGTCCAGTTATTGGGCGTCCAGCTCAGCGACGTACCGACGATGTTCTGATCGTAGGTTTTGTCTTTGCTGCTGTTATTTACCCGCATGTCAGCCCGGGTGTAGTTCCAGGCCGCGCCCCAGGTAAAATCTTTCGTGAAGTGGTAGTCGATACCTAATGAACCGCCGCCCCGGCGCTTATAGTGCAGCCCGTTGTTGAGGTTAAGGTTATCGTTGAACAGATAGGCCGCATAAATATCGGCGTCACCGATGCTCTTTTTGTATTTGAGCATGTTACGTGACATGTAAGATCCGTCGTAGTCGCCGTTGATACCGTTTCCCGGCGCCTGGCCTAACATATCGTAATCCCAGATGTCGGTTTTAACGCCAACGATGTCATAGTACACGCTGTTCTGTTTACCGAAGGTCAGGGTGCCCCAGGTATCGCTTTTCAAACCGGTGAACAGCATACGGCGCGTGGTGTGGGTCGTGCCTTTTTGATAGTGGTTATCCCATTTGAACACTCTCGGGAAATCAACGCCCAGCTCATAGTAGCTAATCCAGCTGATATCGTCGAAAAGGTAATAATCACTGGTAAAGCGGAAACGCGTTCCTCCATCGTAACCGTTGCGTTTATAGGACCCCTTATCACCTTTACTGAGGTTAAGCACCTGAGGTCGAATACTGCCGCCCACGGTGAAGTTCAGCCGACTGAGCGGATCGCCCGCTTCGGGAGCCTGTTTAATCAGGGTGATTTCAGCAAAAGCCCCGTGGCTGGAACATCCCAAAAAGACGGCGGCTGCTGTATATTTTATTAATGTTTTTAATGTGTTATTCACGGTTTTTCCTTACCTGCGCAATTGTTAGCGTGGTAACAATACGTTTTTTTGTATGTCAGAAATGAGATCTGAATAATATTTTTTAACGCGAACTAAGTGTCTGGCAAGGTGAATTGTAACCGCAGATTACAGGCGGTAAAAAAGTGAAATTGCGGATTGTTGCTGAGATAGCAGCCTGAATTGGGCGTTGTTTGGACGTTTTATGGCGATGTTATCTGTCGGTTGCCGATTTTTTGGCCCAAAGGATATGGTGTCATGGTGTGATATTTAATGGTGATAATTAACATTTTCCTCTGCGTTGGGCGACGCGGATTAACATCAGGAAAGACCGCACGCGCGGCCCGGCATCATCCGGGTTGATGCCGGGAAGGCAGCGCGCGGTTATAGAAAGAGAAGGCGCGGTAGAGAGAAAACGCTCAGTTGAGCAGCGGATCCTGCCGCTCGTGGCGCAGCATTTTACACAGCGCGATAAGCGGCAGTCCCACCAGCGTATTGGGATCGCGGCCGTCAAGGCGCTCGAACAGCGTAATGCCGAGCCCCTCACTCATAAAGCTGCCGGCGCAGTTTAACGGCTGCTCTTTCTCTATATAGCGGGCAATTTCAACGTCGCTCAGCTGACGAAAGTGAACGTCAAACGGCTCGCACTCTGTCTGCAAGTGGCCGCTGGCGCTGTTGTAGAGCGCCAGGCCGGTGTAGAAGGTGACTACGTGGCCGCTGGCGGCGCGCAGCTGACGGCGGGCGTTCTCTTCGCTGTGGGGCTTGCCGGTTATTTTGCCATCAAGTACGCACACCTGGTCGGCGCCGATAATCAGATGGTTGGGATAGTCCGCGGCCAGCGCTTGCGCTTTGGCCTGCGCCAGTCGCAGTACCAGCTGGCGCGGCGATTCGCCGGGGAGCGGCAGTTCATCCACCTGCGGGGCGACGCATTTAAAGGGCATTTCCAGCTTTTTAAGCAGTTCGCGGCGGTAGCGGGAAGTGGACGCAAGAATAAGTGGCAGCATAATTTTTTTACCGGGCTCTGGTGATTCGAATCGGCTCATCTTAAACTACTGGCCGCAATGTGTGCGAATAAATGGCAAAAGGCGCCTGCGGGTGCCTTTTTCTTTGACTCTATGACGTTACAAAGTTAATATGCGCGCCCTATGCAAAAGGTAAAATTACCCCTGACTCTCGATCCGGTTCGTACCGCTCAAAAACGCCTCGATTATCAAGGTGTCTACACCTGCGATCAGGTGGAGCGCGTGGCTGGGTCAGTCGTCAGCGTGGACAGTGATGTGGAATGCGATATGACATTCGCTATCGACAACCAGCGTCTCGCCGTCATTAAAGGCGATGCAAAGGTTGACGTGACGCTCGAATGTCAGCGCTGCGGGAAACCGTTCCCGTTATCTGTTCACACAACGTATTGTTTCAGCCCGGTCAAAAATGATGAGCAGGCTGAAGCACTCCCGGAAGCGTATGAGCCGATTGAGGTTAACGATTTCGGTGAAATCGATCTGCTGGCAATGGTCGAGGATGAAATCATCCTCTCCCTGCCGGTAGTTCCGGTGCATGATTCTGAACACTGTGAAGTGTCCGACGCGGACATGGTCTTTGGTGAGCTGCCTGAAGAGGCGCAGAAGCCAAACCCATTTGCCGTATTAGCCAGCTTAAAGCGTAAGTAATTGAGGAGTAAGGTCCATGGCCGTACAACAGAATAAACCAACCCGTTCCAAACGTGGCATGCGTCGTTCTCACGATGCCCTGACTGCAGTTACCAGCCTGTCTGTAGACAAGACTTCTGGTGAGAAACACCTGCGTCACCACATCACTGCCGACGGTTTCTACCGCGGTCGTAAGGTTATCGCTAAGTAATCACGCGCAAGCGTGAGGCTTAGTGAGGCTATCCCCGCCTGCGCGGGGATATACCGAACCAGGCGGCGACGAAACCTTGACGCGTCTGACCATAGCGTTAGATGTCATGGGGGGCGATTCAGGCCCTTCCGTGACGGTGCCTGCAGCTTTGCAGGCACTGCGTTCTAATCCACAACTCTCGCTTCTCTTAGTCGGCAATCCCGACGACATTACGCCTTTACTTGCCAGAGCTGACTTCGAACAACGTTCACGTCTGCAGGTTATCCCTGCCCAGTCAGTTATTGCCAGTGACGCGCGTCCGGCTCTCGCGGTACGTCAGAGCCGGGGTAGCTCCATGCGCATTGCGCTGGAAGCGGTGAAAGAAGGGCGCGCCGACGCCTGCGTCAGCGCCGGTAATACCGGCGCGCTGATGGGGCTGGCTAAACTCCTGCTCAAGCCATTGGACGGTATTGAGCGCCCGGCGCTGATGACGGTGCTGCCGAATAAAGAGCAGGGCAAAACGGTGGTGCTTGACCTTGGCGCCAACGTCGACTGCGACGCTATCATGCTGGTGCAGTTCGCCATTATGGGGGCGGTCATGGCCGAAGAGGTGGTGGGCATTGCGTCGCCCCGGGTGGCGCTGCTGAACATTGGCGAAGAAGAGACCAAAGGCCCGGAAAGTATCCGGGATGCGGCATTGATGCTGAAAAAACTCTCATCTCTCAACTATATCGGCTATCTTGAGGCTAACGAACTTCTCACCGGTAAGACGGACGTGCTGGTTTGTGACGGATTTACGGGCAACGTCACATTAAAAACCATGGAGGGTGTTGTCAGAATGTTCCTTTCCCTGCTGAAATCGCAGGGCGAAGGCAAAAAGCGGTCCTGGTGGCTGAAAATTTTTAAACGATGGCTGCAAAATAGCCTGATGCGGCGATTCGGTCACCTCAACCCCGACCAGTATAATGGCGCCTGTCTGTTAGGATTGCGCGGCACGGTGATCAAGAGTCATGGTGCAGCCAATCAGCGCGCGTTCAGCGTCGCGATTGAACAGGCAGTGCAGGCAGTGCAGCGTGAGGTCCCTCAGCGGATCGCCGCTCGCCTCGAATCTGTATTACCACCAAAAGACTGAGCGTACATGTATACGAAGATTATAGGTACCGGCAGCTATCTGCCTGAACAAGTGCGTACCAACGCCGACCTTGAAAAAATGGTAGACACCTCTGACGAATGGATTGTCACGCGCACAGGTATCCGTGAACGCCGTATTGCTGGCCCGGAGGACTCTGTCTCTACCATGGGCTGTGAAGCCGCGAAGCGCGCGCTTGAGATGGCCGGTATCGGCGCCGACCAGATTGGGCTGATTATTGTCGCTACCACGTCGGCAACGCACGCCTTTCCCAGTGCGGCCTGCCAGATTCAGTCGATGCTGGACATCAAAGGCTGTCCGGCGTTTGATGTGGCCGCCGCCTGCGCGGGCTTTACCTATGCGCTGAGCATTGCCGATCAGTACGTGAAGTCCGGCGCGGTGAAGCACGCGCTGGTGATCGGCTCCGACGTGCTGGCCCGCACCTGCGATCCGAACGATCGCGGGACTATCATCATCTTTGGCGACGGCGCGGGCGCCGTGGTACTGGGCGCGTCTGAAGAGCCGGGGATCATCTCCACCCACCTGCACGCCGACGGTAACTACGGCGCGCTCTTAACGCTGCCGAACGCCGATCGCGTACATCCGGAAAATCCGATTTATCTTACGATGGCCGGCAACGAAGTCTTCAAAGTGGCGGTGAAGGAGCTGGCGAACATCGTTGAAGAGACCCTGGAAGCCAACAACCTCGACCGCAGCCAGCTCGACTGGCTGGTCCCCCATCAGGCGAATTTGCGCATCATTAGCGCCACGGCGAAAAAGCTGGGGATGCCGATGGAGAATGTGGTGGTCACCCTTGACCGCCATGGCAACACCTCTGCGGCCTCTGTGCCCTGCGCGCTGGATGAAGCGGTGCGCGATGGCCGCATTCAGCGCGGTCAACTGGTGCTGCTTGAAGCCTTTGGCGGCGGTTTCACCTGGGGCTCCGCGCTGGTTCGTTTTTAATTAAGGATAACAACATGACGCAATTTGCTTTTGTTTTCCCGGGGCAGGGCTCCCAGACCGTGGGTATGCTGGCTGAGATGGCCGCACAGTATCCGGTTATCGAAGAGACCTTCGGCGAAGCCTCTGCGGCATTAGGCTATGACCTGTGGACGCTGACCCAGCAGGGCCCGGCGGAAGAGCTGAACAAAACCTGGCAGACGCAGCCTGCGCTGCTGACCGCCTCCGTGGCGCTGTACCGCGTCTGGCAGCAGCAGGGCGGCAAAGCGCCAGCGCTGATGGCCGGCCACAGCCTCGGCGAGTACTCCGCGCTGGTCTGCGCCGGCGTGATTGCTTTCGCTGACGCCGTTCGTCTGGTCGAACTGCGCGGCAAGTTCATGCAGGAAGCCGTGCCGGAAGGCACCGGCGGCATGTCGGCGATTATTGGCCTCGACGACGCCTCCATCGCCAAAGCCTGCGAAGAGTCTGCCCAGGGGCAGGTGGTTTCGCCGGTGAACTTCAACTCCCCGGGCCAGGTGGTCATCGCCGGCCACAAAGAGGCCGTTGAGCGCGCCGGTGCCGCCTGTAAAGCCGCTGGCGCCAAGCGCGCGCTGCCGCTGCCGGTCAGCGTGCCGTCGCACTGTGCGCTGATGAAGCCCGCAGCGGAGAAACTGGCCGCGGAGCTTGCGAAGATTACCTTTAACGCACCGCAGATAGCCGTCATCAACAACGTTGACGTTAAGTGTGAAACTGCCGCTGACGCCATCCGCGACGCGCTGGTGCGCCAGCTCTACAGCCCGGTACAGTGGACCAGAACCGTTGAGTTTATGGCTTCCCAGGGCGTGGAGCATCTGTATGAAGTGGGGCCGGGCAAAGTCCTTACCGGCCTGACAAAACGTATTGTTGACACCCTGACCGCATCGGCGCTTAACGAGCCGGCTGCGATGTCAGCGGCGCTTGAACAATAATAAGAGGAAAAACAAAACCATGAGTTTTGAAGGAAAAATTGCGCTGGTTACCGGTGCAAGCCGCGGCATTGGTCGCGCTATCGCTGAAACGCTGGCTGCACGCGGCGCGAAGGTGATTGGCACCGCGACCAGTGAAAGCGGTGCGCAGGCTATTAGCGATTATTTAGGTGCGAACGGGAAAGGTCTGATGCTGAATGTGACCGATCCTGCATCTATTGAATCTGTTCTCGGAAATATTCGCGCAGAGTTTGGCGAAGTGGATATTCTGGTCAATAATGCCGGGATTACGCGTGATAACCTGCTGATGCGCATGAAAGACGACGAGTGGAACGATATTCTCGAAACCAATCTGTCATCAGTATTCCGTCTGTCAAAAGCGGTAATGCGCGCTATGATGAAAAAGCGCCATGGACGCATTATCACTATCGGTTCTGTGGTTGGTACCATGGGAAATGCGGGTCAGGCCAACTACGCTGCGGCGAAAGCGGGTCTGATTGGCTTCAGTAAATCCCTGGCGCGCGAAGTTGCGTCCCGCGGTATTACTGTAAACGTTGTTGCTCCGGGCTTTATTGAAACGGACATGACGCGTGCGCTGACCGATGAGCAGCGTGCGGGTACACTGGCGGCGGTTCCGGCGGGGCGCCTGGGCTCCCCAAATGAAATCGCCAGTGCGGTTGCATTTTTAGCCTCTGACGAAGCAGGTTACATCACCGGTGAAACGCTGCACGTTAACGGCGGAATGTACATGGTCTGATCGTAGTTTGTGCAAAATGCTCAGGAACCGCGCACTCTGTGCGATTCCATGCGTTATTTTGCACAAAATGATTTGCGTTATTAGGGCTAATGCCCGCAAAATAGCGTAAAATCGTGGTCAGATATGCCGGGATTTAGTTGCAAATTTTTCAACATTTTATACACTACGAAAACCATCGCGAAAGCGAGTTTTGATAGGAAATTTAAGAGTATGAGCACTATCGAAGAACGCGTTAAGAAAATTATCGGCGAACAGCTGGGCGTTAAGCAGGAAGAAGTTACCAACAATGCTTCCTTCGTTGAGGACCTGGGCGCTGATTCTCTTGACACTGTTGAGCTGGTAATGGCTCTGGAAGAAGAGTTTGATACTGAGATTCCGGACGAAGAAGCTGAGAAAATCACCACCGTTCAGGCTGCCATTGATTACATCAACGGTCACCAGGCGTAAGTGAACATCTCCAGGCGGTCACTCGACCGCCTGAGTTTTTTCTTTTTTTAGTCCCACTTTCTCTTTTTTATCCCTCCCTGGAGGACAAACGTGTCTAAGCGTCGTGTAGTTGTGACCGGACTGGGCATGTTGTCTCCTGTCGGCAATACCGTAGAGTCTACCTGGAAAGCTCTCCTTGCCGGTCAGAGTGGCATCAGCCTGATCGACCATTTCGATACTAGCGCCCACGCAACGAAATTTGCTGGCTTAGTAAAGGATTTTAACTGTGAGGACATCATCTCGCGTAAAGAACAGCGCAAGATGGATGCCTTTATTCAATATGGAATTGTCGCTGGCGTACAGGCCATGCAGGATTCTGGCCTTGAAGTGACGGAAGAGAACGCCACGCGTATTGGCGCCGCTATCGGCTCCGGTATCGGCGGTCTTGGCCTCATCGAAGAGAACCACAGCTCGCTGGTTCACGGCGGTCCGCGTAAGATCAGCCCCTTCTTCGTTCCGTCCACAATCGTTAACATGGTGGCAGGTCACCTGACCATCATGTATGGGCTGCGCGGTCCGAGCATCTGCGTGGCAACCGCCTGTACTTCAGGCGTGCACAATATTGGCCACGCGGCGCGCATGATTTCCTACGGCGACGCCGACGCGATGCTGGCAGGCGGTGCCGAAAAGGCCAGTACGCCGCTCGGCGTTGGCGGCTTTGGCGCGGCGCGTGCGCTCTCCACCCGCAACGATAACCCGCAGGGCGCGAGCCGTCCGTGGGATAAAGATCGCGATGGCTTCGTGCTGGGCGACGGCGCCGGTATTCTGGTGCTGGAAGAGTACGAGCACGCGAAAAAGCGTGGGGCGAAAATCTATGCGGAAATCGTCGGCTTTGGCATGAGCAGCGACGCCTACCACATGACCTCGCCGCCGGAAGACGGCCGCGGCGCCGCGCTGGCGATGGACAACGCCATCCGCGATGCCGGCATTGCGCCGGGACAGATTGGCTACGTCAACGCCCACGGCACCTCGACCCCTGCGGGCGATAAGGCCGAAGCGCAGGCCGTGAAGTCTATTTTTGGCGATGCCGCCAGCCGCGTGCTGGTCAGCTCCACCAAATCGATGACCGGCCATCTGCTGGGCGCGGCGGGCGCGGTAGAGTCTATCTACTCGATTCTCGCCCTGCGCGACCAGGCCGTTCCGCCGACCATCAACCTGGATAATCCGGATGAGGGCTGCGACCTCGACTTCGTTCCGCACGAAGCGCGTCAGGTCAGCGGCATGGAGTATACCCTGTGTAACTCCTTCGGCTTCGGCGGCACCAACGGATCGATCATCTTCAAAAAAGTGTGATTATCCCGCGTCGATGAAAAAGGCCTGCACTGCAGGCCTTTTCTTTAAGTATTCTCCGCTTGAACTGCATGGGCTCGCCTGCCAGACTCACAGGCCTTAAATAAGGAGCTTTTATGTTCTTAATCAACGGCACAGAGCAGAGCACGCTGGCGGCGGGCGACCGCGGTTTGCAGTTTGGCGACGGCTGCTTTACCACGGCCCGGGTGCGTAAGGGCCAGGTCGAACAGCGGGATAAGCACCTGGCGCGCCTGCAGCACGCCTGCGAAGCGCTGCTGATCCCCTTTAGCGCGTGGCGCGCACTCGACGACGAAATGGTTCGCCTCGCGGCCGCGCAGCAGGAGGGCGTGCTGAAGGTTATCCTGACGCGCGGCAGCGGCGGGCGGGGCTACAGCGCGGCCGCCTGCGGCACGCCGACCCGCATACTCTCCACCTCGCCGTTTCCTGACCACTTTTCCCGCTGGCGCCAGCAGGGCGTAACCCTGTCCCTGAGTCCGGTACGCCTGGGCCGCAATCCGGCGCTCGCCGGGCTGAAGCATCTCAACCGGTTGGAGCAGGTGCTGATCCGCACGCATCTTGAGCAGACGGGCGCCGACGAGGCGCTGGTTCTTGACAGCGAAGGGTGGGTTACGGAATGCTGTGCGGCTAATTTATTCTGGCGGGCCGGAGAGACGGTATTCACGCCGCGCGTCGATCAGGCCGGGGTGAACGGCATAATGCGCCAGCACTGCCTGCGGCTGCTGGCGCAAAGCCGCTACCGCGTTGTCGAAGTCAGCGCCCCGGCGGATGCCGTGCGCCAGGCGGATGAAGTGATTATCTGCAACGCGCTGCTGCCGGTGGCGGCGGTCAGCGCTTTTGATGAAGTGCGCTACCTGTCGCGTGAACTGTTTGAATATCTGGCCCCACTCTGTGAGCAGTCGATGACGTCATGAAGAAAATGTTTCGCTTTATTCTGCTGCTGCTGGCGGCGTTTGTGATAGCCGCCGGCGTCGGCGCGTGGAAAGTGCGCCAGCTGGCGGGCAGTCAGATCTTAATTCACGATGAGGCCATTTTCAGCCTCAAAGCCGGCACCGGGCGCCTGGCGCTGGGCGACCAGCTGTACGCTGAAAAAATCATCAACCGACCGCGGGTGTTTCAGTGGCTGCTCAGGCTTGAGCCGCAGCTCGCCCATTTTAAGGCCGGGACCTATCGCCTGACGCCCGGCATGACGGTGCGCGAGATGATGCAGCTCCTCGCCAGCGGCAAAGAGGCCCAGTTTCCGCTGCGCTTCGTCGAAGGCATGCGGGTCAGCGACTATCTTAAGCAGCTACGCGATGCCCCCTACGTGAAGCACACCCTGAAAGACGACAGCTATGCCACGCTTGCCGGGGCGCTGAAGTTCGAACATCCTGATGAGGTTGAGGGCTGGTTCTGGCCGGACACCTGGATGTATACCGCCAATACCAGCGACGTGGCGATCCTCAGGCGCTCCCATGAGAAGATGGTCAAAGCGGTTGACGCCGCCTGGGAAGGGCGAATGAAGGACCTGCCTTATGCCGATAAGAACGCGCTGGTGACGATGGCCTCCATCGTGGAGAAAGAGACCGCGGTGCCCGAGGAGCGCGACCGCGTGGCGTCGGTATTTATCAACCGGCTGCGCATCGGTATGCGCCTGCAAACGGATCCGACGGTTATCTACGGCATGGGCGATAGCTATGCCGGTAAACTCACGCGTAAAGACCTGGAGACGCCGACGCCGTATAATACTTACGTTATCGCCGGGCTGCCGCCGGGCCCTATCGCCACGCCGAGCCAGGCGTCCCTGAACGCTGCCGCCCATCCGGCGAAGACGCCGTATCTCTACTTTGTGGCCGACGGCAAGGGCGGGCATACGTTCAATACCAATCTTGCGAGCCACAACCGCGCGGTGCAGGATTACCTGAAAGTACTGAAGGAAAAAAATGCGCAGTAAATATATCGTCATTGAGGGCCTTGAGGGCGCCGGTAAAACCACCGCCCGCGACGCCGTGGTTGAGACGCTTGAGCAGCTTGGCGTGCGTTCGCCGCTGTTCACCCGCGAACCCGGCGGCACTGCGCTGGCGGAAAAGCTCCGCAGCCTGGTGCTGGATATCCGCTCCGTTGGCGATGAGGTGATTACCGACAAGGCCGAGGTGCTGATGTTCTACGCGGCCCGGGTACAGCTGGTTGAAACGGTGATCAAGCCGGCGCTGGCGGCGGGGCAGTGGGTCATCGGCGATCGCCACGATCTCTCTACCCAGGCCTACCAGGGCGGCGGACGCGGCATTGACCAGCGGATGCTCGCCTCGCTGCGCGACGCCGTGCTGGGCGATTTTCGCCCGGATCTGACGCTGTATCTCGACGTCACGCCCGAGGTCGGGCTGAAGCGCGCCCGTGCCCGCGGCGAGCTGGACCGCATCGAACAGGAGTCGCTTAATTTCTTTAACCGCACCCGCGCCCGCTATCTGGAGCTGGCGGCGGCGGATCCGAGCATCCGCACGATCGATGCCACTCAGCCGCTGGACGCGGTGCTGCAGGATATCCGCCGCACGGTGACCGCCTGGGTCGGGGAGCAGGGTGCATGAAGTGGTACCCGTGGCTGAGGCCGCCGTTTGAACAGCTGGTTGCCAGCTATCAGGCCGGGCGAGGGCACCACGCGCTGCTGGTGCAGGCGCTGCCCGGCATGGGCGAAGATGCGCTGGTTTATGCCCTCAGCCGCTATCTGATGTGCCACGCGCCGGAAGGCAGCAAAAGCTGCGGCCGCTGCCACAGCTGCCAGCTGATGCAGGCGGGCACCCATCCGGACTACTACGCCATGGAGCCGGAGAAGGGCAAGAGTACGCTCGGCGTTGATGCCGTGCGCGCCGTTGCCGAGAAACTCTATGAACGCGCGCGCCTCGGCGGCGCGAAGGTGGTGCTGATAAGCGACGCCGCCCGGCTCACCGAGGCGGCGGCCAACGCGCTGCTGAAAACCCTTGAGGAGCCGCCGGAGAATACCTGGTTTTTCCTCGTCTCCCGCGATCCCTCCCGCCTGCTGGCCACGCTGCGCAGCCGCTGCCGCCATTTTCACCTTGCCCCGCCGGCGGAAAACTACGGCCTGGCCTGGCTTAATCGTGAAGTGACCGTGTCACAGGAAGCAGCGCTCACCGCGCTGCGCCTGAGCGGCGGCGTGCCCCCGGCCGCGCTGGCGCGGCTCGACGAGGCACAACTGGCCGCCCGGCGCCAGCTGCTCGAGGGCCTCGATGCGGCGCTGACCCACGGCGACTGGCTGGCGCTGTTGCCGGTATTCAACACCGACGCGGTTGCCGGGCGCCTGCATGAGCTGGCGTCGCTGCTGCTGGATGCGCTCAAGATACAGCAGGGCATTAGCCTGCTGACCAATGTCGACGCCGCGCCGCTGACGCAGCGCCTGGCCAGGGCGCTTTCCGCTACCCGCCTGCGGGCGATCGCGGTCGATGCCTGCGAGTGCCGCGAGCGCCTGCTCGACGTCACCGGGCTCAACCGCGAGCTGATGCTCAACAACTGTTTACTCCGCTGGGAGCACTGGCTGACGCCGGGCGCTGCGCTTCCGGCCCAACACATCTGAGAGAGACCCCATGTTTATCGTCGACTCGCACTGCCATCTCGATGGCCTGGACTATGACTCCCTGCACAAGGACGTTGACGACGTGCTGGCCAAGGCCGCCGCCCGCGACGTGAAGTTCTGCCTGGCGGTCGCCACCACGCTGCCCGGCTACCGCGCCATGCGCGAGCTGGTGGGCGAACGCGAAAATGTCGTGTTCTCCTGCGGCGTGCATCCGCTTAATCAGGATGAAGCCTATGACCCGCAGGATCTGCGGCAGCTGGCGGCGGAAGAGGGCGTGGTGGCGATGGGCGAAACCGGCCTTGATTACTACTACACGCCGGAAACGAAAGCGCAGCAGCAGGCCTCATTCGCGCACCATATCCGCATCGGCCGCGAGCTGAACAAGCCGGTTATTGTCCACACCCGCGACGCGCGGGAAGACACGCTGGCAATTTTGCGCGATGAAAAAGTGACGGATTGCGGTGGCGTACTACACTGTTTCACGGAAGATACGGAAACGGCCGGCAAGTTGCTCGATCTTGGATTCTATATTTCTTTCTCCGGTATTCTGACCTTCCGCAATGCAGAGCAGCTGCGCGAGGCCGCACGCTACGTGCCGCTGGACCGGATTCTGGTGGAGACCGACTCGCCGTACCTGGCGCCGGTTCCGCACCGGGGAAAAGAGAATCAGCCCGCAATGACCCGCGACGTCGCTGAATACATGGCCGTGCTGAAGGGCGTTTCCCTTGCGCAGCTTGCGCAGCAGACAACGGAAAACTTCGCTGAGCTGTTCCACATTGACCCCGCCCGGCTGCGCAGCGCCTGATTAGCTGGATTATTTTTCAGCTCGAAATTAATAGCCAAGCCAGGAATAATTCACCGCCGGTAAATCGGCGGTGTGGCGGCTATTTGGCCCTTAATCAGGCATGGTGGTGGATGTAAGTGCTGGATTTGTGGTGAGCAGGTGCTGAAACGTGACAACCATCAAACAATCGAAATCTTATTTATTTTACTCTGTGTAATTAATAAAAGGACGCTCAGATGTCCTGTTAACGGTGAGGTTCTCCCCCCTTACCAGCGCGCGTAAGCGTATAAAAAGCATATATACTCAGGAGCACTCTCAATTATGTTTAAGAACGCATTTGCTAACCTGCAAAAGGTCGGTAAATCGCTGATGCTGCCAGTCTCCGTACTGCCTATCGCAGGTATCCTGCTGGGCGTCGGATCGGCAAACTTCAGCTGGCTGCCCGCCGTCGTCTCCCACGTTATGGCGGAAGCCGGTGGGTCCGTCTTTGCCAATATGCCGATGATTTTCGCTATCGGCGTGGCGCTGGGCTTTACCAATAACGACGGCGTTTCCGCGCTGGCGGCAGTCGTGGCCTACGGCATTATGGTGAAAACCATGGCCGTGGTGGCTCCGCTGGTGCTGCACTTACCTGCCGATGAGATAGCAGCTAAGCACCTTGCCGATACCGGTGTTCTGGGCGGTATTATCTCCGGTGCGATTGCGGCCTACATGTTCAACCGCTTCTATCGCATCAAGCTGCCTGAGTATCTCGGCTTCTTCGCCGGCAAGCGCTTTGTGCCGATTATTTCCGGCCTCACCGCCATCATCACCGGCGTGATCCTCTCCTTCGTCTGGCCGCCGATTGGCTCTGCTATCCAGGAGTTCTCCCAGTGGGCGGCGTACCAGAATCCGGTGGTGGCATTCGGCATCTACGGCTTCATTGAGCGCTGCCTGGTGCCGTTTGGTCTGCACCATATCTGGAACGTACCTTTCCAGATGCAGATCGGTGAATACACCAATGCCGCAGGCCAGGTGTTCCACGGCGACATCCCGCGCTACATGGCGGGTGACCCGACCGCAGGTAAACTCTCCGGCGGCTTCCTGTTCAAAATGTACGGCCTGCCGGCAGCGGCTATTGCCATCTGGCACTCCGCGAAGCCGGAAAACCGCGCTAAAGTGGGCGGGATCATGATCTCCGCGGCGCTGACCGCGTTCCTGACCGGGATCACCGAGCCTATCGAATTCTCCTTCATGTTCGTCGCGCCGGTCCTCTATATCATCCACGCCATTCTGGCCGGTCTGGCCTTCCCGATCTGTATTCTGCTCGGCATGCGCGACGGCACCTCGTTCTCGCACGGCCTGATCGACTTTATCGTTCTGTCCGGCAACAGCAGCAAGCTGTGGCTGTTCCCGATCGTCGGCATCGGCTACGCGATTGTTTACTACATCCTTTTCCGCGTGGTGATTAAGGCGATGAACCTGAAAACCCCGGGCCGTGAAGACGCAACCGAAGAGAACAAAGCGGCCGCGACCGGTGAAATGGCGCCGGCTCTGGTGGCGGCGTTCGGTGGTAAAGAGAACATCACCAACCTCGATGCCTGCATCACCCGCCTGCGCGTTAGCGTCGCCGACGTGGCGAAAGTCGATCAGCCCGGGCTCAAAAAGCTCGGCGCGGCTGGCGTCGTGGTTGCTGGTTCCGGCGTTCAGGCGATTTTCGGCACCAAGTCCGATAACCTGAAAACCGAAATGGATGAGTACATCCGCAATAGCTAAGTGATAGCGTTTGGGGAGACTAAGGCAGCCGCGAGGCTGCCTTTTTTACTTCAGGTGGCGATAAAAGCCACGCGCGCGACGTATTGCCAGTGACGCTGGCCGCCGCGCCGATGACGCGTAAGTAAACGTAACCATAAGTCTTAATATTTTTCACTCATGGATGGCTGATGTGGTTAACTAAGCATCATCCGAGCGCATTTCGCCGGAAGAAAATGAGCAATCAGGTTGAAAGTGTAGGAGTAAGTCGCTCATACTCATACGCTCTTATCAGACGCGCTGATTGCCCGGCGATAATGGTTACTAAGGAAAAATGTCATGGCAGAAGAAACGATTTTCAGCAAAATTATCCGTCGCGAAATCCCGTCGGATATCGTGTATCAGGACGATTTAGTCACCGCATTTCGTGATATCTCGCCGCAGGCGCCGACCCATATTCTGATTATCCCCAATGTACTCATTCCGACGGTTAACGACGTGACCGCCGCGCATGAGCAGGCGCTGGGCCGGATGATGACCGTGGCGGCGAAGCTTGCCAAAGCAGAGGGCATCGCCGATGACGGCTACCGGCTGGTGGTGAACTGTAACCGCCACGGCGGGCAGGAGGTTTATCATATCCACATGCACCTGCTGGGCGGTCGCCCGCTCGGGCCGCTGCTTTCCCGTCAGGGCTAAACCATGAAGCGCACGCTGATGCTTGCCGCTGCGGCGGCGATGCTGCTGGCGGGTTGCCGCTCGCATCCGGAGATCCCGGTGGGCGATAGCCAGACGCTGGTGATGGAAGCTAACGTGCTGGCGGCCGGGATCAGCGCGGAAAATCCGGATCTCAAAACATCTGAAATTCAGTCCACCGCTTCCTCGCGTCTCTATAATGAACGCACCACCCCGGTGACCGTCCACTATCGCTTCTACTGGTACGACACCCGGGGACTTGAGATGCATCCGCTGGAAAAAACGCGCTCGGTGACGATCCCGGGGCAGTCGGCGGTGACGCTGTACGGCAGCGCCAATAGCCTGGGAGCACGCAAGGTCAGGCTTTATCTTTATCTTTAAGAGGTGATGAGCAATGAACACACTGAGCCGCTATGCGCTGATGACAGCCGTGGCGCTGATCCTCGCCGGCTGCGTGACGAAACGCGATGAGCCGGCGCCGGTTGAGCAGGCTAAGCCGCCGGTAGAGCAGCCGCCAACGACGGTCCCGACCGTGCCGCCCGTGCCGAAACAGCCGGGTCCTATTGAGAGCAACACCGGCACGGCGCAGCCCGCGCCGCGCGTGCGTCACTATGACTGGAACGGCGCCGCGCAGCCGCTAATGGGCAAGATGGCGCAGGCTGACGGCGTGCCCGCAGGCAGTATTCTGCTGATTGACAGCGTCAACAACCGCACCAACGGATCGCTGAATACCGCAGAGGCGACCGCAGCGCTGGGCGCGGCCCTGAAGGGCAACGGCAAATTTACCGTGGTATCGCCGCAGCAGGTGGCGGTGGCCAAGCAGCAGCTGGGGCTTTCGCCGCAGGACAGCCTCGGTTCGCGCAGTAAGGCGATGGGTCTGGCCCGCAGCGTGGGGGCGCAGTACGTGCTGTACTCAAATGCCACCGGCAACGTCAACGCGCCGACGCTGCAGTCGCAGCTGATGCTGGTGCAGTCCGGCGAGATTATCTGGTCAGGTAAAGGTGCCGTCTCCCAGCAGTAAGCTTTCGCGCGGCGCGCTGCTGTCGCGCTATTTCCCGCATTACCATGTCACCGCTCCCCCTGCCAGCGCAGGGCTGAGCGGCGGCAGCTGCATTATTGCGCGCGGCGGCGATCGCCTGGTGCTGCGCCAGCACCACGACGCCGCGGCGCCAGAGAGTCATTTCCGCAGACAGTACCGGGCCTTGCGCTCGCTCCCCGCGAGCCTCGCGCCGCGCGCGCTGGGCTATTATCCGGGCTGGATGGCGGTCGAGTATCTGCCGGGAGAGATCCCGGACGCCCTGCCGGCGGCCCGTGAGCTGACGGCTCTCCTTCTCCATCTGCACCGCCGGCCGCGCTTCGGCTGGCGCATCGCGCTGCTGCCTCTGCTGGAGCACTACTGGCAGTACAGCTCGCCCGCGCGCCGCTTTCCGCGCTGGCTGCGGATGCTTAAGCGGCTGCGCCGCCGGGGCGAGCCGCAGCCGCTGCGCCTGGCGCCGCTGCATATGGATGTCCATGCGGGCAATATCGTGCGCGGCGCGCAGGGGCTGCGCCTGATTGACTGGGAGTACGCCGGGGATGGCGATATCGCTCTTGAACTGGCGTCGGTATGGACGCAAAACGAGCAGCAGCGCCGGGCGCTGCTGGCCGAGTATACCCGCCAGGCATCGCTTGAGCAGGGGACGCTTGCGCGCCAGGTGCGCCGCTGGCGGCCCTGGGTGCTGATGCTGATGGCGGGATGGTATGAATATCGCTGGGCGCAGACCGGCGATAGGCAGTTTATTGCGCTGGCCGATGACGGCTGGCGGCAGCTAACGTTGAAAAAGTGAGGTGTATGTGGGTCCGGTAATGTTGGATGTCGAAGGCTACGAACTTGATGCCGAAGAGAGGGAGATTCTGGCCCATCCGTTGGTGGGCGGGCTTATCCTGTTTACCCGCAACTATCACGATCCCGCGCAGTTGCGCGAGCTGGTGCGCCAGATCCGCAGCGCGTCGAAAAATCATCTGGTGGTGGCGGTAGACCAGGAGGGCGGCCGCGTGCAGCGCTTTCACGACGGTTTTACCCGCCTGCCGGCGGCGCAGTCCTTTGCCGCGCTGCTCGGTCAGGAGGAGGGCGGCCAGCTGGCGGAAGAGGCGGGCTGGCTGATGGCCAGCGAAATGATCGCCATGGATATTGATATCAGCTTTGCGCCGGTGCTCGACGTCGGCCACATCAGCGCCGCCATCGGCGAGCGTTCGTACCACGCCGATCCGCAGGTGGCCCTGGCAATGGCGCGACGCGTTATCGACGGCATGCACGCCGCCGGCATGAAAACCACCGGCAAACATTTTCCCGGCCACGGGGCGGTAACGGCGGATTCGCACAAAGAGACGCCGCACGATCCGCGCGCGCAGGCAGAGATTCGCGCGAAAGACATGGCGGTGTTCAGCGCCCTGATAAGCGAGAACCGCCTTGACGCCATTATGCCGGCGCACGTCATCTATGACGACGTCGACCCGCGCCCGGCCAGCGGCTCTGCGCACTGGCTGAAGACGGTGCTGCGCGGCGAGCTGGGCTTCAACGGCGTGATTTTTTCTGACGATCTGTCGATGGAAGGGGCGGCGGTGATGGGCAGCTACGCCGAGCGCGGGCAGGCATCGCTGGACGCGGGTTGCGATATGATCCTCGTCTGCAATAATCGTAAAGGCGCCGTCAGCGTGCTGGATAACCTGTCACCGATCAAAGCCGAGCGTGTTACTAAATTGTATCATAAGGGTGAATTCACGCGTCAGGCGCTGCGGGACGCTCCCCGCTGGCAGCGCGTCAGCGCGCAGCTTGAAGTGCTGCACGAGCGCTGGCAGGCGTACAAAGAGACTCATTAATTCTCCCTTATCGGGACAGGCAGTATTGTGAGGATGTGATGATTATTTATTTGCACGGTTTCGACTCTAACAGTCCGGGAAACCACGAGAAAGTACTGCAACTGCAGTTCATCGACCCGGATGTTCGTCTTATCAGCTACAGCACGCGCCATCCAAAACACGATATGCAGCATCTGCTTAAAGAGGTGAATAAGTTACTGCAGTCGGCAGACGATGACCGGCCGCTTATCTGCGGCGTGGGGCTCGGCGGCTACTGGGCCGAGCGTATTGGCTTTCTGTGCGATATTCGCCAGGCGATTTTCAATCCCAACCTTTTCCCGCATGAAAACATGGAGGGTAAGATTGACCGGCCGGAAGAGTACGCCGATATCGCCACCAAGTGCGTGAATAACTACCGGGAAAAGAACCGCGACCGCTGCCTCGTTATTCTCTCCCGCCGGGACGAGGCGCTGGACAGTCAGCGCACTGCCGGGCTGCTGGATCCGTACTATGAAATTATCTGGGACGAAACCCAGACCCATAAATTCAAAAATATCTCCCCGCACCTGCAGCGCCTCAAGGCCTTCAAAACGCTCGGATAATCACCTCCCTCCGGCAGCATCAGGCTGCCGGAGCGGCGAAATGCGCCACGAACTGCTAAACTCGCTCAACTTTTCGGCGCCAAAATTGATTTACATCAATTTTGGTATGACCAATGCACCTGCCGTGTTATTCTCAATCCGCTGAATGGTTTCATGTCAATAACCTGTTGTTAATTAAGGGTTAAATAAATAACCTTTAGTTAACAATTGGTTGATATCTTTAGGGGGTCACGTTGACTGCACCATTAAAAAAAATTGTCATTGTCGGAGGTGGCGCCGGTGGACTGGAGCTGGCGACGCAGTTAGGCAAAAAGCTGGGACGCGGTAAAAAGGCGAAAATTACGCTGGTTGACCGCAATCACAGCCACCTGTGGAAGCCGCTGCTGCATGAAGTGGCTGCGGGATCGCTCGACGAGGGCGTGGATGCCCTGAGCTACCTTGCCCACGCCCGCAACCACCACTTCCAGTTTCAGCTGGGGTCGGTGACCGACATCTGCCGCGAGGCCAAAACCATCACGCTTGCCGAACTGCGCGACGAGAAGGGCGATCTGCTGGTGCCCGAGCGCAAGCTCCCCTACGACACGCTGGTGATGGCGCTCGGCAGCACCTCGAACGATTTCAACACGCCGGGGGTTCAGGAACACTGCATTTTCCTCGATAACCCGCACCAGGCGCGGCGCTTTCACCATGAAATGCTGAACCTGTTCCTCAAGCACTCCGGCAACCTCGGCCTGAGCGGCAAGGTCAATATCGCCATTGTCGGCGGCGGCGCCACCGGCGTTGAGCTGTCGGCCGAACTGCACAACGCGGTGAAGGAGTTGCACAGCTACGGCGTGAAGGGCCTGACCAACGAGGCGCTGAACGTCACGCTGGTAGAGGCGGGCGAGCGCATTCTGCCCGCGCTGCCGCCGCGTATTTCCAGCGCTGCGAATGACGAACTGAGCAAGCTCGGGGTGCGGGTCATGACCCAGACCCGCGTCACCAGCGCCGATGCCGGCGGCCTCAACACTCAGGAAGGCGAGCACATCAACGCCGACCTGATGGTGTGGGCGGCGGGCATCAAGGCGCCGGACTTCCTCAAGGACATTGGCGGGCTTGAAACCAACCGCATCAACCAACTGGTGGTCAATCCGACGCTGCAGACAACCCGCGATCCGGATATCTTCGCCATCGGCGACTGCGCCTCCTGCGCCCGTCCGGAGGGCGGATTTGTGCCGCCCCGCGCCCAGTCGGCGCACCAGATGGCGACCTGCGTGCTGAACAACATTCTGGCGCAGATGAAAGGTAAGCCGCTTAAAGAGTATGTCTATAAAGACTACGGCTCGCTGGTGTCGCTCTCCAACTATTCGACCGTGGGTAGCCTGATGGGCAACCTGATGCGCGGTTCAATGATGGTCGAGGGTCGGATAGCGCGGGTGATGTACATCTCGCTGTACCGGATGCACCAGATTGCGCTGCACGGCTATTTTAAGACCGGACTGATGATGATCGTCGGCAGGATCAACCGGGTTATCCGTCCTCACCTTAAGCTGCACTAAACCTCACGCCGGGGCCCGCGTTCGCCGGGCCCGTTTTAGGTTAATTCACTGTCGGCGTCCCTGAAAGTGTTAGGACTCCTCTGAATAGACCCGCCGCTGCGCTATTTACCGCATTTTTCATCCACTGTCTGATTTGCAGGTCAAGTCCCTTAGTTGCAAAATTGTTACCAACAGCAACATAAGGAGGAAGCCCCGTGAATAAATCTATGTTGGCGGGTATTGGTATTGGCGTCGCGGCTGCGCTGGGCGTTGCGGCAGTAGCCAGTCTTAACGTTTTCAGCAGCGGACCTAAATATGCCCAGGTCATTTCAGCAACGCCTATCAAAGAGACGGTGAAAACGCCGCGTCGCGAATGCCGGAATGTGGCCGTTACCCATCGTCGGCCGGTGCAGGACGAAAACCGCATCACCGGTTCACTGCTGGGCGCGGTGGCGGGCGGCGTGATTGGTCATCAATTTGGCGGCGGGCACGGTAAAGATATCGCCACCGTTGCCGGCGCGCTGGGCGGCGGCTACGCCGGAAACCAGATTCAGGGATCGATGCAGAACAATGACACCTACACCACTACGCAGCAGCGCTGCAAAACGGTGTATGACAAGTCGGAGAAGATGCTGGGATATGACGTCACCTACAAGATTGGCGACCAGCAGGGAAAAATCCGCATGGACAGGGATCCGGGAACCCAGATCCCTCTCGACAATAATGGTCAGCTGGTACTGAATAAAGCCTGATCTGACCTCGCGCCGGGCATCTGACGGGGGCGCTCCCCGTCAGAGCCGGAAGCTGCCAATCACCTTCTCAAGCTCTCTTGCCTGCCTTTCCATCGAATGCGCCGCGGCGGCAACCTCTTCTACCAGAGCCGCATTCTGCTGCGTGGTGCTATCCAGCTGATTAATGGCAATATTCACCTGATCGATACCGCGGCGCTGCTCATCGCCCGAAGTACTTATCTCGGTAATCAGCACGCTGACGTTATCCACTTTTTCCCGCAGGACGGTCATCGTGGCGCCGGCCCGTCTGACCTGCTCGCTGCCCTGGCCTACGCTGCTGGCCGATTCATCAATCAGCTTTTTGATCTCCTGCGCCGACTGCGCGCAGCGCTGCGCCAGGGAGCGCACCTCACCGGCGACCACCGCAAATCCGCGGCCGTGCTCGCCCGCTCTGGCGGCTTCGACGGCGGCATTCAGCGCCAGAATATTGGTCTGGAAGGCGATGCCGTCGATAACGCTGATAATCTCCGCCACGCGCGCGGAGGCGCCGGTAATGGCCTCCATGGTGGACATTACCTCACCCACCACCTGATTGCTCTGCTGCGCCGCTTGAGAGGCCTCCCCGGCCAGCAGGGTGGCCTGCCGGGCGTTATCGGCATTTTGCCGCACCGTGCTGGTGATCTCTTCCATCGACGCGGCGGTCTCCACAATGGAGGCAGCCTGCGATTCCGTGCGCGAAGAGAGGTCGTTATTGCCGCTGGCGATCTGCCCAGAAGCGGCGGCAATTTGCGTGGCGCTGCTGCCCACCTGCGTCATCAGCGACTGCAGGAAAGCGATAAAGGTATTGAAATTGTTGATGATGGCGTTAAATTCCGGATTTTTGCTGGCCGCCAGCCGCTGGGTCAGGTCGGCGCCGCCGCCGGAAAGGGCGGCAATATTGCGATTTAGCAGCGCGACGTTTCTGAAGATATTTCTGACTATCGCAATGACGATCAGCATGATAAGCAGGCCGAGTATCGCCTGCGCCACGATGAGCTTGGTCAGAATCGCATTCGACTGGCGGGCCAGCAGCGCATCGGGAATATCGACCGCCAGATACCACGGACTGCCCGCGATAGCGTGGACAAACAGCGAGTGGCTGCCGTCCTGGCCGTCGTAGTGCCCGGCGTAGTCGCGCCGCTCTCCGGTTTGCAGCAGCGCCAGCAGGGGCGCGGCGGCGGGCAGATTGAAGCGGCTCAGGTTTGTCAGCGGCGCCTCTTCCTGCACCCGGGAACCGTTGCCGATAATTTTCCCGTCCTTTTCAACGATCATCACCGTGCCTTCCACGGCCTTGCTCATCTTATGCGCCAGCTGGTTGAAAAAGCCGAGGGTGACGTCGATTGTCGCCACGCCCCAGGGTTTGCCATCCTTGATTATCGGCATCGCGCAGTTGGTGCGGGGCTGAGGGCTGGCGGCATCCTGATAGGCCTGCGCCCAGGCGCACTGGCCCGCGCCGGCGCTCATTCCCGCTTTATACCAGGGCTGCTCCCAGTATTTCAGGGAATCGGGCTGATTCCACACGGTATTGAGCTGGAGATCGCCGGCGGCATTCCGGGCATAGAAGGTGCTGAATCTCTCCCGCTGCGGGTCCCGCTGGCCGGGGAGCGGCCAGATACCGCCGCCAAAGACGTTAAGATCTTTATACTGGTTCACCAGCAGCGGAAGCTGGGCGTCGATGGCATCACTTTGCAGGGTGGGAACCAGTTCGGTAATGGCCCGCTGCTGGGCAACGACCCGGTTCATTTGATCGGTGATGCTGCCGCTCTCAAGGCGCACCGTGGTCTGAATATTTTTTAGCTCGGTGGCAGTGATCTGCGGAGCGATAAACAGCCGGATGACAATAAACGTCACCACCATAAGCAGCACGACAAAGCCCGCGAGCAGCAGGCTGATACGCGCCTGGGACGATCTCAATAGCATAATAATTTTCTCTTCCAGGTAGGGTACAGATAATTTCGGCCCGGAAGGAAAATACTTTAGGTATACTCTGCAGCGCGCTGGCGGCGACGGCGGTCAGACTTTGAGGATCTGGGGCCAGAGCTTCATGGTGGTTTCGGTGATCTGCAGCAGCTTCTCATAGCTTGCCCCTTCACGGGCGCTCACCGACATGCCCTGTAAAATACAGCTCAAAAATTCGGCCAACTGGCCGACGGGCTTGTCCGCCGGAATTTCACCGCGCACCTGGCGCTGGGTCAGAAAGTCGCACAGCGTCTTCTCCTGCATGGCGTGCCGCGATTTAATGGTCTCGGCGATCTCTTTCGAGGACGCGGCGAGGGCGCTTGAGGTGTTGATCATAAAGCAGCCCGCCGGCGTATCCTTGCTGGTGTAGCAGGTGGCGACGGCGGAAAAATAGTCCCGCAGCGCCTGCTCAACGCTTTTCTCTTCGCAGAACAGCTGCGCTTCGTGGCGGGCGGCAAAGCGTTCGATATAGCGATCCAGTACGGCGCGAAACAGCCCTTCTTTATTGACGAACTCGGCATAAAGGGTAGGTGCTTTTGCGCCCGTTGCCTCCACCAGGTCGGCAAGAGAGGTGGCTTCGTATCCGTGTTGCCAGAAGAGGGTCATGGCTTTATCCAGCGCGACTTCTCTGTCGAACATCTTGGGGCGACCCCGGCATTTTTTCGCGCAACCTGTGGCGTCAGTTGTCATGAGCCGTTGTACCTCCGTAAACATAGTGAACGATCATTATAAAAATAAACGGCGCTTACCACCAGCGCTGTCCGGCCTTATAAGAAAATCATAGAGATAAAATACAAATAGTGCTTTGTCTGGCGTGGGGGGCAGATGCAGCGGTGGAGGAGATGCGGGGCGCGTGAAAAAAAATTAAGAATTAATTTCTTAAAAATCAATACGAAAGCGGTTATTTTTGGCAATTTGTAGAATTTAAATAACGATCATTATAAAAACGTATTGACGAGTGATGGCGATCACACTATCATTTGTTTATCGATCGTTAAGTTAAAGAAAACGACCACCTAAAATCATCTGCAAAGGTATAACATTATGAAAACAATTAACGCTCTGGCCATCGCTGCAGTACTCAGTTCTCTCTCATTCGCAGGTTTCGCTGCGACTGAGGTACAGTCCACGCCTGCGGGCCAGCAGAAAATGGGCATTATCTCCGCTAATGCCGGTCCTAACCTGGAGTCGCTGGAAAACGCGCTCGCTGAAAAGGCGGATGCCATGGGCGCGACTTCATTCCGAATTACCTCTGCTACCGGGCCGAACAACCTGCACGGTACGGCTGTAATCTATAAATAAGGCCCTCCTTATTTATTAACCCTAAGGCAATGCCACTGCCGACAAACAAAGCCCGCAACCCCGGTTGCGGGCTTTTCTGTCTTCGGCTTACAGCGGTTGAGGGGCATCGTGCCGGGTGACGTCTACCGGCATGCCGGCGCGGACCTCAAATACCCGCTCCATCAGCGCGGCGTCGGTGGCGGGCTGTTCGCGGAAGCTTTTCATCGCCGGAGTGAGTGCGATGGGCATCAGCTGCGGATCATCGTCAATGTGCTTTGACAGCGGCTGGTGGACTTCAACCAGCCTTGCGCCGCCGGGCTCGGTAGAAACCTTAACGGGCGTATTGATGATGTTAACTTTGGTGCCCGGCGTGACTTTACGAAACAGCGTCTCGATGTCGGCGTCGCGCAGGCGGATGCAGCCGGAGCTGACGCGCATGCCGATGCCGAAGTCGGCGTTAGTGCCGTGCAGCAGGTAGACGCCGCCGTAGGCCGCGAGGCGAATCGCGTGGTGGCCCATCGGATTGTCCGGCCCGGCGGGTACCACCGCCGGCAGATCGATACCGTTGGCCTTATAGCGGGCGCGGATATTGGCGGTGGGCGTCCAGGTGGGATTGGCGCGCTTGTCGGAGACCGTGGTCACCATCGTCGGCGTCAGCGTATCGCCGCCCAGCTGGCCGATGCCGATAGGGTAAACGGTGACGCGGCTCTGGCCGGGCGGATAGTAGTAGAGCCGCAGCTCGGCGAGGTTTATCACGATACCTTCCCGCGGGGCGTCCGGCAGCAGAGTCTGTAAAGGGATGGTCAGTACGCTGCCCGCCCGGGGCAGATACGGATCGACGCCCGGATTGGCCTGCATCAGCGCCAGAAAGCCGACGTTATATTTTTTGGCGATCGCCTCCAGCGAGCCGCCGTCGTTCTCAACCACGTGATAGCGGTTTTCGCCCACCAGCCGGCTGCCTGCGGCGGGCAGCGGCCAGGTGTTGGCCCATGAAGGAAGCGCCAGCAGCAGGGCGGCGGTTGCCAGCGCCAGCCGGCGTTTGCAGGATGCGGAAAATGCGGACATAAGCGATGTGCTCAGCAGTATAAGTGAAACGCGTATTATGGCCGCCGCGGGCGTGAGGATATTTCAGGATATTGCAAAGAGTCTGTAAATCCGGACCGGCGGGCGCCGGTCCGGTATTCATCAGGCGATGGCGTTCTCTGCCAGCTGCTGCATAAAGTCGCGCACCCACGCCATGCGGATTTTACGATCGCCAAGTTCGGCGAAGAACTTGAGCCGGGTCGGGCCGTCCAGGCGGTAGTGCTGCGGCTGCTTCTGCAGCAGGCCGATAAGCCATGCCGGGTTGACGTGGTTCTTTTCGTTAAACTCGATCACGCCGCCTTTCTCATTGCCTTCCAGCTTGCGGATGCCGAGCTTCTGCGCCTGCTGGCGCAGGCGGGCGATATCCAGCAGCGTGCGCGCCGCGTCCGGCAGCAGGCCGAAGCGGTCAATCAGCTCGACCTTCAGTTCGTCCAGCTCAGGCTCGCTTTTGGCGCTGGCGATGCGCTTGTAAAATGACAGCCGGGTGTTGACGTCGGGAATAAAGTCGTCCGGCAGCAGGGAAGGCATCCGCAGCTCAACCTCCGTCTGCTGGCTGGTCAGGTCCTCAAGCGACGGCTCGCGGCCCGCCTTCATGGCGTCCACCGCGTTCTCCAGCAGCTCCATATAGAGCGAAAAGCCGATGGTCTCCATCGATCCGCTCTGGCCCTCGCCGAGCAGCTCCCCGGCGCCGCGGATCTCCAGATCGTGGGTGGCCAGCGCGAAGCCGGCGCCCAAATCTTCCAGCGTGGCAATCGCCTCCAGCCGCTTCTGGGCATCGGCAGTCATCGCCTTCGGATGCGGGGTCAGCAGCCAGGCGTAGGCCTGGTGGTGGGAGCGCCCGACGCGGCCCCGCAGCTGGTGCAGCTGGGCAAGGCCAAAGTGGTCCGCCCGCTCGATGATGATGGTGTTGGCCGTCGGAATGTCGATCCCGGTTTCGATGATGGTGGTGCACACCAGCACGTTGAAGCGCTGGTGGTGGAAGTCGTTCATCACCCGCTCCAGCTCGCGCTCGCGCATCTGCCCGTGGCCGATAGCGACCCGCGCTTCCGGCACCAGCGCCGCCAGCCGGTCGGCGGCTTTCTGGATGTTTTCGACATCGTTATACAGGTAGTAGACCTGGCCGCCGCGCAGCACCTCGCGCAGAATGGCCTCGCGCACCACCAGGCTGTCGTACTCGCGCACGAAGGTTTTTACCGCCAGGCGGCGGGCCGGCGGCGTGGCGATAATCGACAGATCGCGCATCCCGCTCATTGCCATGTTCAGCGTGCGCGGGATAGGCGTCGCGGTCAGGGTCAGGATGTCGACGTCGGCGCGCATCGCCTTGATGCGCTCCTTGTGGCGCACGCCGAAGCGGTGCTCCTCATCGACGATCAGCAGACCGAGATCTTTCCACTTCACGTCGCTCTGCAGCAGCTTGTGGGTGCCGATCAGGATATCGATCTTGCCTTCGGCGGCCTGCTCCAGCACCTGGGCCTGCTCTTTGGTGCTGCGAAAGCGCGACAGCATCTCAATGCGCACCGGCCAGTTGGCGAAGCGGTCGCGGAAGTTATCGAAGTGCTGCTGGGCCAGCAGGGTAGTGGGCACCAGCACCGCCACCTGCTTGTGGTTCTCAACCGCCAGGAACGCGGCGCGCATTGCCACCTCGGTTTTGCCGAAGCCGACGTCGCCGCACACCAGCCGGTCCATCGCCAGCGGCTGGCACATATCGGCGAGCACGGCGTTGATCGCCTGCGCCTGGTCCGGCGTGGTCTCAAACGGGAAGCTGTCGCAGAACAGCTGGTACTGCTCGCGGTCGTGCTTAAAGGCAAAGCCCGCTTTCGCCGCGCGCTGGGCGTAGATGTCCAGCAGCTCCGCCGCCACGTCGCGCACTTTTTCGGCGGCCTTCTGCCGCGCTCTCGCCCAGGCGTCGCCGCCGAGCTTGTGCAGCGGCGCGTTCTCTTCGGCGCCGCCGGCGTAGCGGCTGATCAGGTGCAGAGAGGAGACCGGCACGTACAGCTTCGCGTCGTTGGCGTACATCAGCATCAGGTACTCGCCCTTGATGCCGCCCGCTTCGAGAGTGGTCATCCCCGCGTAGCGCCCGACGCCGTGCTCCAGGTGCACCACCGGCTGGCCTTCGTGCAGTTCGGCGAGGTTGCGGATCAGCGTATCCGGGTTGATGGCGCGGCGGGTGTCCTGGCGGCGGCGGGCAACCCGCTCGCCGAGGAGATCGCTTTCGCAGATCAGCGCCCGGTTGCGCCGGGCGTCGATATAGCCGTGCTCCGCGGAGCCTATCATCAGGTAGCGGCCCGCGCCGCTGGCGTCGTCGAGGCGCAGAATGCGCTTCGGCGACAGCTTGATGCGCGCCAGCAGCTCGCCGAGCGCCTCGCGGCGGCCCTCGCTCTCCACCGAGAAGATCACCGGGCCGTCGAAGTTCTCGAGAAAGCGGCGCAGATTGTCCAGCGGCGCCTTCTGCTGGGCCTGCACCGCCAGATCCGGCAGCGGGCGATAGTCGAGATTAACGTTGGCGGCTTTGTCGGCCAGCGCGTCGGTCCGCAGCTGCACCCGCGGCCACTTTTTCAGCTCGCCGAACAGCGCATCGGTACGCAGCCACAGCGCTTCCGGCGGCAGCAGCGGGCGCATCGGATCGACGCCGCGGTTCTCAAAGCGCGCCCGGGTGTCGGCCTCGAAGCGGTCGGCGCTGGCCTCAAGATCGCCGGTGCTGACCAGCAGCGTGTTTTTGGGAAAATAGCTGAACAGCGGCGGCAGCGGCTCGCTGAAGAACAGCGGCTGCCAGTATTCGATCCCGGCGGGCAGGGTGCCTTTGCTCACCTGCTGATAGACATGCTCCGCGTCGCGCTTAACCTCAAAGGTGTCGCGCCACTGGGTGCGGAACAGCTCAATGGCCGCTTTATCGGTTGGAAACTCGTGGGCGGGCAGCAGGTTTATCGCCTCTACTTCTTCCAGCGTGCGCTGGGTGTCGGCGTCGAATAGCCGCAGGCTGTCGATTTCGTCATCGAAAAAATCGAGGCGATAGGGCTGCTGGCTGCCCATCGGAAAGAGGTCCAGCAGCGCGCCGCGGGTGGCGTACTCGCCGTGCTCCATCACCTGATCGACGTGTCGGTAGCCGGCGCTGTCGAGCTGGGCGCGCAGCGCATCGCGAGAGAGGCGCTGGCCTTTTTTCATCACCAGCGCGTGGCCGTGCAGATAGCTGTGCGGGCAGACCCGCTGCATCAGGGTGCTGACCGGGACAATCAGCACGCCGCGCTGCATGGCGGGAAGCTGATAGAGCGTCGACAGGCGTGAGGAAATTATCTCCTGGTGCGGCGAGAAGCTGTCGTAGGGCAGCGTCTCCCAGTCGGCCAGATTCATCACCAGCTGATCGGTAAACTGTCTGATTTCATCGTGCAGCCGCAGGGCGTTTTGCATATCCGGGGCAATGAGCACCACCGGCCCGGCGTGGCGCTCGGCGATTTCCGCCACTTCGGTGGCGCAGGCGGCGCCGGTCAGTTCGCCCAGCAGGCGCTGCTCGCCGGCGCTGGCGGGCAGGGTATAGCGTAGTTCTTCAGGCATAGTGCGTCTTGGGATCCGTAAAGGTTTGCTCCGGTTATGGGGGCAAACGTCCTGTCTTCAATGCAGATTATTATCCGCGATCCCCCGGGTTTAGCAAATCCGCTCGGCGTAAGCCGTTGACATCACGCATTTACGCTCCGCCCATTCGCTTATATACTCGGGCATCTGCTACCAGCAACCAGACGGATTACATGTACCAACCTGTCTCTCTCTTTATTGGCCTGCGCTACATGCGCGGGCGGGCAACGGATCGCTTTGGTCGCTTTGTCTCCTGGCTCTCGACAATCGGCATTACGCTTGGCGTAATGGCGCTGGTCACCGTCCTGTCGGTGATGAACGGCTTCGAGCGCGAACTGCAAAACAATATTCTGGGGCTGATGCCGCAGGCTATCCTCAGCGCCGACGGTAGCTCGACCAATCCGCAGCAGCTGCCGGAGAGCGCCGCGAAGCTCAGCGGCGTGACGCGAGTGGCGCCGCTGACCACCGGTGATGTGGTGATCCAGAGCGCGCGCAGCGTCGCCGTTGGCGTGATGCTCGGCATCGATCCTGCGCAGAACGATCCGCTGACGCCATACCTCACCAACATCAAACAGACCGCGCTGGCCGCCGGTCAGTACAACGTCATTCTCGGCGAACAGCTTGCCGAACAGCTTGGGGTCAACCGCGGCGACCAGATCCGCATAATGGTGCCCTCGGCCAGCCAGTTCACGCCGATGGGCCGTCTGCCCAGCCAGCGCCTGTTCAACGTCATCGGCACCTTTTCCGCCAACAGTGAAGTGGACGGCTATCAGATGCTGGTCAACATTCAGGACGCCTCGCGCCTGATGCGCTATCCGCAGGGCAACATTACCGGCTGGCGCCTGTGGCTTGATAAGCCGCTGGAGGTCGATACTCTCAGCCAGCAGAAACTGCCGCCGCACAGCAAATGGCAGGACTGGCGCGAGCGCAAGGGCGAGCTGTTCCAGGCCGTGCGGATGGAGAAAAACATGATGGGCCTGCTGCTGAGCCTGATCGTCGCCGTAGCCGCCTTTAACATTATCACCTCGCTGGGGCTGATGGTGATGGAGAAACAGGGCGAGGTCGCTATTCTGCAGACCCAGGGGCTGACGCCGCGGCAGATCATGGCGGTGTTTATGGTGCAGGGGGCCAGCGCGGGCGTGATCGGCGCGCTGCTCGGCACCGGCCTCGGCGTGCTGCTCGCCAGCCAGCTCAATAACCTGATGCCGATTATCGGCGCCTTCCTCGACGGCGGCGCGCTGCCGGTGGCCATTGAGCCGCTGCAGGTAATTATCATCGCGCTGGTGGCGATGCTGCTGGCGCTGCTGTCAACGCTTTATCCTTCCTGGCGCGCGGCCGCCACTCAACCCGCTGAGGCTTTACGTTATGAATAAGATCCTGCTGCAGTGCGACAGCCTGTGCAAACGCTACCAGGAAGGCACCGTGCAGACCGACGTGCTGCACAACGTCAGCTTCAGCATCGGCGAGGGCGAAATGATGGCGATTGTCGGCAGCTCCGGCTCCGGCAAGAGTACCCTGCTGCACCTGCTGGGCGGCCTGGATACGCCGACCTCCGGCGATGTTATTTTCGGCGACCGGCCGCTCTCTAAGATGTCTTTGGCAGCGAAGGCCGAGCTGCGCAACCGCGAGCTGGGCTTTATCTACCAGTTTCACCACCTGCTGCCGGACTTTACCGCTCAGGAAAACGTGGCGATGCCGCTGCTGATCGGCAAAAAGAAACCCGCTGAAATCGCCGAGCGCGCGAGGGCGATGCTGGACGCCGTCGGCCTCGATCACCGCCGCAATCACCGCCCGTCGGAGCTCTCCGGCGGCGAGCGCCAGCGCGTGGCGATCGCCCGCGCGCTGGTCAATGAACCGCGGCTGGTAATGGCCGATGAGCCGACCGGTAACCTCGACGCCCGCAACGCCGACAGCATCTTTAAACTGCTGGGTGAGCTGAATCAGAAGCAGGGTACCGCGTTTCTGGTGGTGACCCACGATCTGCTGCTGGCCAGGCGCATGGGCCGCCAGCTGGAGATGCGCGACGGCCACCTGAGCGCCGAACTGACCCTGACGGGAGCCGAGTAATGGCTTCTTCGCTCTCTCTGCTTATTGGCCTGCGCTTCCGCCGCGGGCGCCGGCGCAGCGGCATGGTGTCGCTGATCTCCGTTATCTCGACTGTCGGCATCGCGCTCGGCGTGGCGGTGCTGATCGTCGGCCTCAGCGCGATGAACGGCTTCGAGCGCGAACTTAACAACCGCATTCTGGCCGTGGTTCCCCACGGCGAAATTGAGCCGGTCAACCAGCCGTGGAACAACTGGCAGGAGGCCCTGGCCAACGTCCAGAAGGTGAAGGGTATCGTTGCGGCCGCGCCGTACATTCGCTTTACCGGCCTTGTTGAGAGCGGCAGCAACCTGCGCGCGATTCAGATTAAAGGCGTCGATCCGCAGCAGGAAACCCGCCTCAGCGCGCTGCCGACGTACGTGCAGAACAACGCCTGGGCGGGCTTTAAGGCGGGCGATCAGCAGATTATCCTCGGCAAGGGCGTGGCCGATGCCCTTAAGGTGAAGCAGGGCGACTGGGTCTCCATCATGATCCCCAACTCCGACAAAGAGCACCAGCTGATGCAGCCCAAGCGCGTGCGCCTGCACGTTACCGGTATTCTGCAGCTCAGCGGCCAGCTCGACCACAGCTTTGCCATGATCCCGATCGACGATGCCCGCCAGTATCTCGATATGGGCAGCAGCGTGACCGGCATCGCCCTGAAGGTGAACGACGTCTTCAGCGCTAACAAGCTGGTACGCGACGCCGGCGAGGTGACCAACAGCTACGTGTATATCAAGAGCTGGATCGGCACTTACGGCTATATGTACCGCGATATTCAGATGATCCGCGCCATCATGTATCTGGCGATGATCCTCGTTATCGGCGTGGCCTGCTTTAACATCGTCTCGACGCTGGTGATGGCGGTGAAAGATAAAAGTAGCGATATTGCGGTGCTGCGCACGCTTGGCGCGAAAGACGGGCTGATTCGCGCAATCTTCGTGTGGTATGGTTTGCTGGCCGGGGTGATGGGCAGCGTCAGCGGGGCGGTTATCGGCGTGCTCTGCGCCCTGAACCTGACCGCGATCATTAAGGGGATTGAAACCCTGATCGGGCATCAGTTCCTCTCCGGCGATATCTATTTTATTGACTTCCTGCCGTCTGAACTGCACTGGCTGGACGTCTTTTATGTCCTGATCACCGCCCTGGTGCTGAGCCTGCTGGCAAGCTGGTATCCTGCCCGCCGCGCCAGCCGCATCGATCCCGCCAGGGTGTTAAGTGGTCAGTAGTTCGGCGTCGTGCCAGCGACGACATCCGTAGGCCCGCGCAAGCGAAGTGCCGCCGGGCAACGCGCGGCACAACGTCATTTACGTCCTTGCCCTGTCGGGCAAGTTAAAGAGGAATGACCATGTACTACGGATTCGATATCGGCGGCAGCAAAATTGCCCTCGGGGTTTTCGACGGGCAGCGCAGGCAGCAGTGGGAAACGCGGATACCGACGCCGCACAGCGGCTACGACGCTTTTCTTGACGCCGTCTGCGGCCTGGTGGCGCAGGCCGATAGCCGCTTTGGCGTGAAGGGCTGCGTCGGCATCGGTATTCCCGGGATGCCGGAAACCGCCGACGGCACGCTTTACGCGGCCAACGTCCCGGCCGCCAGCGGCAGGCCGCTGCGCGCCGACCTCAGCGCGCGCCTCGGACGCGACGTGCGCCTCGATAACGACGCCAACTGCTTTGCGCTCTCCGAGGCGTGGGACGATGAATTTACCGCCTACCCGCTGGTGATGGGGCTTATTCTCGGCACCGGCGTCGGCGGGGGCCTGGTGCTCAACGGTAAATCGATTACCGGCCACAGCTACATTACCGGCGAGTTTGGCCACATCCGCCTGCCGGTGGATGCGCTGGAGGTGGTGGGGCGCGACTTTCCGCTCACCCGCTGCGGCTGCGGCCAGCTCGGCTGCATAGAGAACTATCTCTCCGGGCGCGGCTTTGCCTGGCTTTATCAGCACTACTATCAGCAGCCGCTGAGCGGGCCGGAGATCGTCGAACGCTGGCAGCAGGGCGATAAACGGGCCCGGGAGCACGTTGAGCGCTATCTTGACCTGCTGGCGGTGTGCCTGGGTAACATACTGACCATCGTCGATCCCGATCTGCTGGTGATCGGCGGCGGATTGTCTAACTTTAGTGCCATAGCGGATGGTCTGGCCACCCGCCTGCCTCGCCACCTGCTGCCGGTCGCCCGCGTTCCGCGCATCGAGCAGGCGCGCCACGGCGATGCCGGCGGGATGCGCGGGGCCGCATTTCTGCATCTTACGGAATAAACTCAGGAGTCCCTATGCAGTCGCGCCGACAACCCCGACTAATCCGCTTTCGTCGCAACAAACGTCGGCAGCGCCAGCGTCTGCGGCAGCGGATTTTTTTCAGCGATACAGCGGTACCCGATATGATGGAAAAACCAAGAGTCGTTGTACTGACCGGGGCAGGGATCTCGGCCGAATCAGGTATTCAGACCTTCCGCGCGGCGGACGGCCTGTGGGAAGAGCACCGCGTTGAAGACGTCGCCACGCCGGAGGGCTTCGCCCGCGATCCGGCCCTGGTGCAGGCGTTCTACAACGCCCGCCGCCGGCAGCTGCAGCAGCCGGCCATTGCGCCCAACGCCGCGCACCTGGCGCTGGCGAAGCTGGAGGCCGAACTCGGCGACCGCTTTCTGCTGGTGACCCAGAATATCGACAACCTGCACGAGCGCGCCGGCAGCCGGCGGGTTATCCATATGCACGGCGAACTGCTGAAGGTACGCTGCGCCTGGAGCGGCCAGGTGCTGGAGTGGACCGGGGACGTTAATCCCGGCGACAAGTGCCACTGCTGTCAGTTCCCGCAGCCGCTGCGCCCGCACGTGGTGTGGTTCGGCGAAATGCCGCTCGGCATGGACGAGATCTACAGCGCCCTGGCCGCCGCCGATATCTTTATCGCTATCGGCACCTCCGGCCACGTCTATCCGGCGGCGGGCTTTGTCCACGAAGCGAAGCTGCAGGGGGCGCATACCGTCGAGCTGAACCTTGAACCGAGCCAGGTGGGCAGCGAGTTCGAGGAGAAGCATTACGGGATGGCGAGTGAGGTGGTGGTCACGTTTGTGGACGAGCTGTTGAAAGATCTGTAACGTGTCTGGCAGTACAATGTCTCCTCCGTTGGGACATTGTACTGCGCTCTCCGGGTCGGCTATAAAGTTAATTTGTCGAGCAGTACCATCCAGCCCATCGGTTCGCTGATAATGCTCTCCGCATGATATTTATGAATTATCCTGCTCAGGCCGCGCTGGCTGAGGATCTCACTGATGATTTCCGTCGCTTTGCCATTGGTGGTTGTCTCTACGCGATCAAATAGCGCGCCGTTGCGATACCCGTCTCTTATTCTGTCGGTCTGATATTTCTTTCGAAATTGCTCTTTGTAAGCCAGGAAGTGTATTTGCTGACATATTTCTTCCAGCGCATCATTGTCAAGTTTAATGACGGTGTCGAAAAATTTTTTTGTTTGATTGAGATTGTCGGCGCCTGCTTTACCGGAGGTTTGCGACGGTGGCATTTGTTTATTGATCGCGAAATTAGTAATAAGTTTTTGAGTAAGATCAAGCGCGGGCGACACCGGTGCGACATAACTCATATCAGGGATCACGCCGCTACCGGGTAGCGATGAGAAGACGGCCGAAACGGTCTTTCTGGCGGTCTTCGCAGATTTAAGTTTGATAATAATGCCAAGGCCCTGTTTTAGCGTTGCGCTGTCGGCACCGATGGTGCCGGATGCGCCAATCTCTTTATTAATATTTATCAACTTACACAGGTGAGCAATTGAATTCTTGCTTGAATCAATTGCCGTGCCTAAGTTGATAACGTTAATGCCGGCGGTGTGCGCCAGCGCCGGCGTGAAACCTACGGACGCGGATTTCCTGAACAGGTTCTTTGCTTTCCGGTGGTGCAGATAGCTAAGGGTATTATTGTTAGCCTCTGGCCGGGTGAAACTCAGTAGGTTGTCAGCGGCTCTTTTCTCTTCCTGCGCCAGGGTTAACTTGTGGCCGCCGCGAGAAGCGGTGGCGCTATTTAACTGTGAAGTATTATAGTGGTATGAGGTCTGCGTATCGGGGTCCTGAGAGGGATCAACGTGAATGACTCTGGATTTTTCAAGGAGGTCGTAGAGAAAGTTTTTGATCAGCGGGTTCACACATTTATTAGGATCGTTTTTTATTTCACGTATTTTCTCTCCCCAGTCGATAACGCTGAGGATAACTTCAACGCCGCCCAGGCTATAACCCGAATAGTTATTATAGGTCATGCTGGCATCACCGGCCTTCAGACCACCATTGACGGTAGCATGGGTATTCTCGTGATTAGCTTTGATCTCTTTATACGATCTCTTACTGAATCGCTGGAGGAATGTTGTCATGATGAGTCCGCGAGAGTGGAGGTAAAATTAGCTTTCTGACGCTGGCAGAAAAAAGGCATGAATTAGCCCGTGGAATTTCTTAATACAACCGCGTGGCTGCGGGTAAGAAACGGACGTGGCTAATTCATCATGCGTGCAATGGCTTACGCTTCTTTATTTTCTTTGATGTTCCATCCGGCGGAGACTTCAGCCCCCTTACTGCCCTGCTGCGTCTGCTCCCAGTACTGCTGCTTAACCGAGGATGCCTGGAAAGAGTAGGCGACGCCTATTGTGTCATCGCCACCTGCGCCGGTATAGCGCACGGAGGTCACGAGCACATCGGTTAAGGTGATTTTTGCGTATTCAACCTGGTTCCCGCCCGCTTTGCAGACGGACAGCTCAACACTTTTAACATGCTTACCGCTGGCGCAGTACTTAAGGATCGAGGGCGTCGCTTTATCAATAAGCGCAATGACTTCGAGATCGTTAAAATTTACTTTTCCGGCGCCGCCGCCGCCGCCTACCGACATATTACCCGGCTGGCTTGCTCCCCACGAAAAAGAGTGTATGTCGGTCCAGTTTTTATGATTAGAATCATTGGATTCTCCCGTGACGCCTTCTACTTTCAGATACATATCGATAGACATATTTCATTCCATTAGCAGGTTAAGGATAAGCAGAGCAATTAATAAATAACGTTACCCGGTTGTCATTTCAATAAGTTTATTTACGGCAGTAACAATATGAGAGTTTTCTTAATAAGTGGCCCGCGTACTGCAATAAATCTGTCATAATTAACGACCGGCGATTCCTTCTGCTCATTGTTTATGCTGCTTTATATTAATAAAGGTTATGATTTGCCTGATTATATGAATATGCAATGACTTTCATTCGAAAATAAATGCAAAAACTATTTTCTTCGCTGACGGAAGTACAGGCCGGGGGCGTTACATTTTGATGCTTTTTTAAATGAAATATCTTTATTTGAAATAAAGAGTGACGATGCGCCAGCAGAGGGGGGAAGCGGGAGATAGCGGGTTTACCGGGTAAAAGGAGCGTGATGGCACGCTCCCTCCGGGGACAATTATCGTCCGGCCTTCAGCCGCTGATAATACTCTTCATAAATCCGGCTGGCGTCGCCGACGTCGTTCTGCCACTCGCCTTTTTTAATGGTTTCCGCATCCGGATAGAGGCTCTTATCGTTCGCCACCTCCGGGTCCAGCAGCTTGCGCGCCGCCAGGTTCGGCGTCGGGTAGCCGATGGTTTCCGCCACCTGTTTCGCCACGTCCGGGCGCAGCAGGAAGTTAATCAGCTTCAGCGCGCCGTCGACGTTTTTGGCGTTGGCCGGAATGGCGAGGCTGTCCATCCAGAAAATGCCGCCCTCGGCGGGCCACACGGTTTCCAGCGGCGTACCGGCCTGGCGGGCAACGTAGGCAGAACCGTTCCACACCATGCCGACATTAACCTCGCCTTCCATATACGGATTCGCCGGGTTGTCGGAGTTAAAGGCCGCGACGTTTGGCATCAGTTTCTGCAGTTCGTGATAGGCGGCTTCAATCTCTTTCGGATCGGTGGTATTACCGGACTTACCCATTTTGAGCAGCGCCATCTGGAACACTTCCCGGGCGTCGTCGGTCAGCAGCAGGCTGCCTTTATACTCCGGCTTCCACAGGTCGGCCCAGCGGGTGACCGTTTTCGGGTCGATAGCGTCGCTGTTAACGCCGATGGTGGTCGCGCCCCAGATATAGGGGATCGAATAGTCGTTGTTCGGATCGAACGGCTTGTTGAGCATCTCGGGATCGAGATTGTGGAAGTTGGTCAGCTTGCTTTTATCTATCTTCTGGATCATGCCCTCTTTGCGCATCTTATCGACGAAGTAGGTAGAGGGGACCACCAGATCGTAGGCGCCCTGCTTATAGGTCTTGAGCTTGGCGTACATGGTTTCGTTCGACTCGTAGGTCGAGTAGATAACCTTGATCCCGGTCTCTTTAGTGAACTGCTCCAGCAGCCCCGGCGGGACGTACTCGGTCCAGTTGTAGAAGTAGAGCGTTTTATTGTCATTGTTCGGCGCATCGGCAGCGCTGGCGGCGTGAATGCCCATCGCCAGCAGACCTGCGGCTACCAGAGGTGACCACTTTTTCATTGAGCCTGATTCCCCATAGTGAAGGTCGAAGCAAGAGGCGAAGCCTCTCCATCCTGCGACGTTGCAGGGGCGCCATTATAGGAGCCAGGGAGCGGAGGGTAAAGGAAAGCGGGCGGAACCGAAGATCCCGCCCGTGTTGACGGCTATTTAGTCAGCGTTTTCGCAACCGCTGTCTGCGCGGATGCCCGCTGGCTATCGCCCTGTTTGCGGGCGTAGAACATCAGGATACTGAGGCTGATAATCAGCGTGGCGGCAAGCTTGGTCTCGTCCGCGCCGGCCAGCGCCACAAAGCAGAACACGCAGCCGGCAAGCGAGGCAAAGGCGCTGAAGGTGTTGCGGAAGGTGAAGCCCTCCATCTGAATCAGCGCAATACAGGAGTAGAAGTAGGGGAGCATGGTGAGCAGCACCGCGATACCGATGAGGTTGCCGAAGATATCCGAGGTGTGCGCATTGCCGGCGCTCATCCAGGTCATCAGCGCCATCAGGGCCGTCATCTTCAGGGCCGAAAGCACGATCCCCATCCGCGGTACGCCGTGGCTATCCACTTTTCCGTAAATTTTCGGGAAGGTGCCGTCGCGGGCGGCGCGCACTCCGGCCTGGCCTACCAGCATCATCCACGAGCCGAGCGCTGCAAGGCAGGCAAAAGCGGTAAAGGCCGATACCACCGGGGCCGCCCAGCCGCCGACCATCATCGAGACGCTGGCGGCAAACGGCGCGCCGGTATGCGACATTGTTTGGGCCGGGAACATGCCGCTCATCACCTGGGTGGCGGCAATATAGACGATCCCCGCCATCAGCGTGCCCAGCATGGTGGCCAGGGGCACGGTGCGGGTTGGGTTTTTGACCAGACCGGAGCTGACCGCGGCGCTCTCGACGCCGACGAAGGCCCACAGGCAGATGAGCACGCTGTGCATGATCGCCGTTCCGTCGCTGACCTGGGAGGTGTTCCAGTTAGCCTTATACAGCGCCGGATCGAACCAGTGCCAGCCCGCGACGGCGGTTCCCACTACCGGGATAAGCACCAGAATCAGTCCCAGGGTCGTCAGGCGGCTGACCCAGTTACCGCCCAGCATATTGATGAACGCCATGATCCAGATGAAGACAATACTGGCGATGCCGGCCGGGACGGGATTGTTAAGAACGGGAAAAAAGACCGACAGATAAGCCACGCCGGCAATACAGTCGGCGAGATTACCGATCCAGTTGGCGTGGTAATAGAGCACCGCGGTCTGAAAGCCAAATGACGGTCCGATGCGCCCGGCGTAGGCGATGGGCCCGCCGACCTGCGGGTCTTTGGTGGAGAATCGGGCAAAGACATAGGCCAGCGACATCGCGCCGACCAGAGTAATTAACCATCCGAAAAGTGCAATAGAGCCGGTTTTCGCCAGATTCGCGGGAAGCAGGGCGATGCCGCTGCCCATCATGTTTCCCGCGACGATACCGGTACAGGCAAAAAGCCCGATTTGTTTTGAAGACGCCATTCAAGCCCCCGTTACGTCAGCCAGTGCTGCGTTCCTTCGCGGCTCGCTTAAGTGAAATTAAAAATCACCGTATTGTATGACAAAACGTGAGGTAAATCACATTCACCTGCACGGGGTACGCCTTCATTACAGCCCTTTTGTGCGGTCCCTCATGATCAGTTGGCTGCCGAGAACCAGCAGGAGGGAGAAGATCAGCAGGATGGTCGCAAGGGCATTCACTTCGGGCGAAACGCCAACCTTAACCATAGCGTAAATTTTGAGAGGCAAAATTTCGTAGCTCGGTCCGGTAACGAACGAAGAGACCACCACGTCGTCCATTGACAGCGTGAAGCTCAGCAGCCAGCCGGCGGCGATGGCCGGCAGCGCCAGCGGCATGATGATTTTACGCAGGATAATCAGCTCGCTGGCCCCCAGATCCCGGGCGGCCTCCAGCATCCGCACGTCAAAGCCTTTCAGACGCGAATAGACGGTGACCACCACAAACGGCAGGCAGAAGGTGATGTGTGAGAACAGCAGCGACCAGAAGCCGAGCTGGACGCCCAGCAGCATAAACAGCACCAGCAGAGAGATGGCCATGACAATATCCGGCGACATCATCACCACGAACAGCATCCCGCTGACGAACGGCTTGCCGCGAAAGCGGTAGCGGAACAGCGCCACGGCGGTCAGGGAGCCTATCAGCGTGGCGAAGGTGGCGGAGAAAACCGCCATCGTCAGCGAGTGCTGGGCCGCCTGCAGAAGGCTGTCATTGTTAACCAGCAGCTGATACCACTTCGTGCTGAAGCCCTGCCAGTTGATGCCAAAGCGCGAACTGTTAAACGAATTGACGATCAAAATAATGATCGGAATATAGAGATACGCGTAAATGGCGGTCATAAAGCCGCCGCGAAGCAGTCGGCCGATCATTCCAGCTCCACCTTTTTGTTCAGCAGGCGCGAGGCGCGCCAGTAAATCAGCAGCATCAGGCCCATCACCAGCGTCAGCGTGATGCTGGTGGCGGCGCCGAACGGCCAGTCGCGGATGTTGAGGAACTGGCTCTTGATCACGTTGCCAATTAGCAGGTTTTTGGCGCCGCCCATCAGGTCTGAGACGTAAAACAGCCCCAGCGCCGGGAGCATCACCAGCAGGCAGCCGGCAATGATGCCCGGCATGGTCAGCGGAATGATGATGCGGATAAAGGTCTGCAGCTTGCCGGCGCCGAGATCTTTCGCCGCCTCAAGCAGCGGTTTGTCGAGTTTCTCAATACTGGAGTAGAGCGGCATGACCATAAACGGCAGCAGGATGTAGACCAGGCCGATGATCACCGCCGAGGGCGTAAACATGATGCGAATCGGCGTCTCAATGACCCCCAGCCACAGCAGAAACTCGTTGAGATAGCCGCGGGTGCTGAGGAAAATCTTCAGGCCGTAGATGCGGATCAGCGAGTTTGTCCAGAAGGGCACAATCAGCAGAAACAGCAGCAGCGGGCGCACCTTCTGCGGCAGGCGCGCCAGAAACCAGGCAAAGGGATAGCCCAGGATCAGACAGGCCAGCGTCGCCATCAGGGCCATGTTCAGCGAGTGCATCAGCACGTCGAAATAGAGCGGATCGAGCAGACGCGCGTAGTTATCCAGCGTGAAGACCATTTTGACGAAGTTAGCGTCGTCGCGGGTCAGGAAGCTGGTGGCGATAATCATCAGGTTGGGCAGAAAGACGAACAGCACCAGCCAGCCGACGATAGTGGCAATCACCACATTCTGGAATTTACTGGTGTTCTTCATCGGCCAGCACCACCTCCCAGCTTTCGACCCAGTTAATGGCCATTTTCTGATTGAGCGAGTGATCGAAATCGGGATCATCCTCGTTGAAGAATTCGCTGACCATCACCATCTTGCCGTTTTCCAGCTCGACAACCGATTCGAGGGTCATCCCCTTGTAGTTACGCTCGCGTACGTAGCCGACCAGGCCGTCAATGGGGTTGTCGTGGTTAATTTCGTCCACGCGCAAATCTTCCGGGCGCAGCAGGACCTTCAGGCGCTGGCCATTCTCCACCGCAAAATTGACGTCAATATTGCATTCGCGCCCCTCGACGCTGGCGCGTACGCGACGATCGTCAAGGCGCTCAATCACCGTGGCGTCGAAGATGTTGATCTCGCCGATAAAGCTGGCGACGAACAGATTTTTGGGCTCCTCATAGATCTCACGCGGCGTGCCGTCCTGTTCGATTTTGCCGTCGCGCATCACTACGATACGGTCCGACATGGTGAGGGCCTCTTCCTGATCGTGCGTGACGAAGACGAAGGTGATGCCGAGCTTGCGCTGCAGCGCCTTCAGTTCGTTCTGCATCTGCTTGCGCAGTTTGTAATCGAGCGCCGACAGCGATTCATCGAGCAGCAGCAGGTGCGGTTTGTTGACCACCGCGCGGGCGATGGCTACGCGCTGCTGCTGGCCGCCGGAGAGCTGGTGCGGTTTGCGCTGGGCAAAGCTTTCGAGCTGCACCATGCGCAGGGCTTCCTCCACGCGTGGGGCTATCTCTGCGGCGGGCGTTTTCTGCATCCGCAGGCCGAACGCCACGTTCTCAAACACGGTCATGTGCGGGAACAGGGCGTAGCTCTGAAAGACGGTATTAACGTGACGGTTTTCGGCCGGGACATCGGTAATATCTTCGCCGCCGAGGTAAACGCGGCCTGAGTTAACACTTTCCAGACCGGCTATCAGACGTAGTACGGTTGTCTTACCGCAGCCGGAGGGACCCAGCAGCGTCAGGAACTCGCCGTGATTGATGGTCAGATTGAGATCGGAAATGACCGTTTTACCGTCAAAGCCTTTGCAGATCCCCGCCAGCTCGACCAGCGGTGAAAGCGAACGCGATTGTGTATTCAATTTTTTACTCTGTCCCAGTCAGACGTAACGGACGGCGGCCGTTACGGGGTTTGTGGTTAACCACCTTAGAGGTTCGGCACATAATTAAGGGCTGGCATTCTACGGCAATCCACTGAAATCGCCAATCATTCTGCGCCGTTCGGGCTACCTTTAATACAGTGACGGGAAATGGCGGGAAAATAATTTTTGTTTGCGGGAGCAAAAGTGACCTGACGCAATATTTGCGCTTTAGTGCTTACTGATAATATTGTCACAAAAAGAGAGGGTGGCTAAATGGATAAATTACTTGAACGTTTTTTGCAGTACGTTTCTCTGGATACTCAGTCGAAGCCCGGCGTACGGCAGGTCCCGAGCACTGAGGGGCAGTGGAAGCTGCTGCGCCTGCTCAAAGATCAGCTTGAAGAGATGGGGCTTACCCACGTCACCCTGAGCGAAAAAGGCACCGTGATGGGCACGCTGCCCGCCAATACCGACGGCGATATTCCGGCCATTGGTTTTATTTCTCACGTCGATACCTCGCCCGACTTCAGCGGTAAACACGTTAATCCGCAGATCGTTGAAAACTACCGCGGCGGCGACATTGCGCTGGGTATCGGCGACGAAGTGCTGTCCCCGGTGATGTTTCCGGTGCTGCACCAGCTGCTGGGCCAGACGCTGATCACCACCGACGGTAAAACCCTGCTCGGCGCCGACGACAAAGCGGGCGTCGCGGAAATCATGACCGCGCTGGCGGTGCTGAAGGCTAAAAACATTCCTCACGGCGATATTCGCGTGGCCTTTACCCCGGATGAGGAGGTGGGCAAAGGGGCGAAGCACTTTGACGTTGAGGCCTTTAATGCCCGCTGGGCCTATACCGTCGACGGCGGCGGCGTGGGCGAACTGGAGTATGAGAATTTCAACGCCGCCTCGGTGACCATCAAGATTGTTGGCAACAATGTTCATCCGGGGACCGCCAAAGGCGTGATGGTCAACGCCCTGTCGCTGGCGTCGCGCATTCACGCCGAAGTGCCCGCCGAAGAGAGCCCGGAGCAGACCGAGGGTTACGAAGGCTTCTACCACCTGACCAGCATCAAGGGCACGGTGGATAGCGCGCAGATGCACTACATTATCCGCGACTTTGACCGCAAACAGTTCGAGGCGCGCAAGCGCAAAATGATGGAAATCGCCAAAAAGGTCGGGAAGGGGCTACACCCGGACTGCTATATCGAGCTGATTATTGAAGACAGCTACTACAACATGCGCGAGAAGGTGATGGCCCATCCGCATATCGTCGACATTGCCCGCCAGGCCATGGTGGACTGCGACATCGAACCGGATATGAAGCCGATCCGCGGCGGCACCGACGGCGCACAGCTCTCCTTTATGGGCCTGCCGTGCCCGAACCTGTTCACCGGCGGCTACAACTACCACGGCAAGCACGAGTTCGTCACCCTTGAAGGGATGGAGAAAGCGGTACAGGTGATTGTGCGCATCGCCGAGCTGACGGCAAAACGTTGAGGGATGTGAGGATGCCGCAGGCCGGGCAAGCGCAGCGCCGCCCGGCACAGGTCTGACTCAGTCCTCGAAGAACCAGTAGCCGCTGTTAACCAGCGCGGCAAGCATGGCGAGGAACGAGGGATCTTCCAGCGCATCGCCGAAGTGGTCGGCCTTCAGCACGCAGTGGGCGGCGATGGCCTCCAGCGCCGGGCGGTGCGGGGAGTTCAGCACTTCGCCATTGACGAACACCTCGTCGCCGATGCGCAGGACCCGCAGTCCGCCCAGGCGCGCCAGGCTGTCGCCCTGGGTGAGCGCGTCGTAGATTTCGTCCGGCTGATAGGGCGGCTCCGGCGGAGAGACATCCAGTTCGTGGCGCGACTGGCTGATAAACTCGCCGAACCACTGGCTAAAGTTCTCCGGCTGGTTAATCATCCCGATCATCATTTCCCGCAGCCTGTCCATCTCCTGGGGCAGAATATCCGCCGGATGCGCGCGCGCGGGCACGTCCGGATCGGCATAGCGCTGCCCGCCCAGTTCGCGCTGCAGCACGTAGTCGGCAAAGCCGTTAATCAGCTCCTTGCCGCTCGGGGCGCGGAAGCCGACGGAGTAATTGAGGGAGTTTTCCAGCGAGTAGCCTTCGTGCGGGAATCCCGGCGGAATGTAGAGAATATCCCCCGGCTCCAGCTCTTCATCAATGATGCCTTCGAAACGGTCAACCTGCAGCAGATCGGGATGCGGGCAGTGCTGCTTCATCGGCACCTTTTCGCCTACCCGCCAGCGGCGGCGGCCGGTGCCCTGAATAATAAAGACATCATACTGATCGAGGTGCGGGCCGACGCCGCCGCCCGGCACGGAGAAGGAGATCATCAGATCGTCAATCCGCCAGTCGGGCAGCGCGCGGAACGGGCGCATCAGGGCGGCGGCGGGCTGGTGCCAGTGATCCACCGCCTGCACCAGCAGCGACCAGTTAGTTTCGCCAAGATGATCGTAGCTCTCAAACGGGCCGTGGCTGACCTGCCATTTTCCGTCGAGGTGGCTGACCAGGCGGCTGTCCACCTCATCTTCCATCGCCAGTCCGGCGAGTTCGTCAGGGCTTATCGGGTCGATAAAGTCGGTGAAGCCGCGCTTGAGCACTACCGGGCGTTTTTGCCAGTAGCGTTCGATGAATTCGGGCCAGTTGAGCGTTAAGTGATAGTCCATACTGTTATATTCCTGGGCAGGTTTTTGAGGATTATAACGGAAGCGACCGCCGGGAGATGCAGGCGATGGCAAATATTCTCAGTTACAGTTCGCCGCTCTCCGCGTGCTTATGGCCGAAAATCACCTCCATGCGCGCGCCGCCCAGCGGGCTGTCGCCGGCGACGATCTTCCCGGCATACTGATCGACGATTTCGCGGGCAACGGAGAGGCCCACGCCCTGGCCGGGGCGCAGCGTATCCACGCGCTGGCCGCGGTCAAAGACCAGGTCGCGCTTGCTTTGCGGGATGCCGGGGCCGTCATCGTCGACAATGATGTAGAGGTTATCCTCCGTCTGGCGGGCGGAGACTTCAACAAACTCCAGGCAGTATTTGCAGGCGTTATCGAGCACGTTGCCGAGCACTTCCATAAAGTCGTTTTGCTCGCCGAGGAAGCTAATTTCCGGCGACACATCGAGGCTGATATCCACGCCCTTGTGCTGATAGACTTTATTGAGGGCGGACGTCAGCTTGTCCAGCAGCGGTGCGACCGGATGCAGTTCGCGGCTCAGCAGGGCGCTGCCGCTGCGCATGCTGGCCCGGTGCAGGTAGTAGCCTATCTGCTGGGAGATGCGGCTTATCTGATCGAGCATCACCGGCTCCGCCGCCTCCACCGTCAGCTTATTGCTGCGCAGCGATCGCAGGGTGCTCTGCAGCACCGCCAGCGGCGTTTTCAGACTGTGGGTCAGATCCGTCAGGGTGGTGCGGTACTTATCGTAGCGCTCGCGCTCGCTCTTGAGCAGGCGGTTGAGATTGAGCACCAGATTGGTCAGCTCGCGGGTGGTTTGCGGATCCAGCGCTTCGCGATGGTGATCTTCCAGTTCGCGAACCTCTTTCGCCAGCGCTTCAATGGGCTTGAGGCTCCACCATGCGGCAATCCACAGCAGCGGGAGTACCAGCAGCAGGTTTGCCGCCAGCACGTAAATAAACCAGCTCCAGACCATATAGGAGCGCTTGAGCTCAACGGGGATCGTATCAACCACCACAATGCTCAGCTCCGGCATCCGTGAGGTGGCAGGATAAACGTTTACAGCCACCGAGTGGGTCATCTCGGAGTCGTCATCCTCTTCGCGGATCTCATCCAGCTGCGCCTGCACCGCCCGGTTATCGCGCAGCAGCATGCTGGAAAGACCGACATCGGTTTCGATTTCGTAAAAGCCGTCGGCGTGGAGCCACTCCGGGCGAATGCGCTTTTGCAGCCAGGGCACGTCGCGCTGGGCCCACAGCAGCTTGCCGTCTTTATCGTAAATCAGGGCTACCGTCGGGCTTTGCAGATCGATATTTTCCGGCAGTTCGAGGTGGAGTTTATTATTTTCATAGCGGGCGAGCGTATAGAACAGGTTGCTCTCACCGCGCAGCAGGCGAAAGGTGGTTTTATCGAAGCTGACGCTATAGCCCACCAGCGCTACCATGCCGTAGGCGAGCGACAGCACCGACACCACGGCGGCGGTCGCCAGCAGAAAGCGGACGCGGAGCGAGAGCGGAAGAATTCGTCTGAGCACGCTACTCCTCGCGCAGTTCGAAGAGATAGCCCTGGCCGCGGACGGTGGTGATCGCCTCCTGCGGATAGCGGGCCTGGATTTTCTTGCGCAGGCGGCCCATCAGGACGTCAATGGTGTGACTCTCGCGCAGCTCGGCGTCGGGATAGAGCTGCAGCATCAGGGAGTCCTTGCTCACCACTTTACCGCTATTGCGGATCAGCGTTTCTATAATGGTATATTCGAACGCCGTCAGCTTGATAACTTCACCATCGACCGAGAGTTCGCGGCGGGAGAGATCGACCTGGAAAGGCGCGATAGTAATGACCTGCGAGGCGAGGCCGCTATTGCGGCGCATCAGCGCCTGCATGCGGGCGGCGACCTCTTCGATATGAAAGGGTTTGGTCACGTAATCATCGGCACCGGCGCTCAATACCTCAACCTTGTCCTGCCAGCCTTCGCGCGCCGTCAGCACCAGTACCGGCACCGACACGTCGTGGCTGCGCCAGCGGCGGATCATCGACAGGCCATCTTCGTCCGGCAGGCCCAGATCGACAATGGCGATATCCGGTACGTGTTCGCTCAGATAGTAGTCGGCCTCTCTGGCGTCTTCAGCGGCATCCACCTGATTGCCCAGCTCCTGCAGCTGCACCTTTAAATGGTGGCGCAGCAGAGCGTTATCCTCGACAACGAGTACCCGCATGCGTTTTCTCCCTTTCTTCTTTAATGTGCCCAGTGTAGCGCTGAATGCGCCCTAAGAGCATAGCCCAGCAAAACTAAATACTGGCTCACTGCGGCGGCAGTTTTTCCCGGCTAAACAGACGCGCCAGGCGGCGGCAAGTTGCCGCGCGGTCGCTATACTGATAACAGACAATGAGATCTATAAAGCGCGCCCGGCGGAGCCGGACGTCTTTTCGTTGACCAGCCTGTCCGCTGGTCTTTTTATTGCTGTAATGTGAGGTTTTATGCTGTGGATGGAACAAGGCTTATATCTGCGGGTCCAGGAGCTTGCCAACGGCCCGCGTCCGCTGCCGCTGCAGAGCGGATTTAGCGTGGATACGGCCTACCGCGTGCTGGGCTGTTTTAACCCTTCTGAAACGTCTGACGCCTATTATATTTTGTCCAACGATCGGGACGAGATTTGGTTTATCTGCAACCGCCATCTGCGCACGGTCGGGCTCTATCAGGAACTGCACGACTTTCGCTTCCGGCTGCCGGAAACGCTGCGCCATTAGTAAAGGCCCGCCCTGAGGGCGGGGCCAGCTACTTTCCAGCTTTAGATTTTCTGCCGTAGAGATCCGGCTGCCCCGCGGGGCGCGTCTTGAACCTGCGGTGCAGCCACATGTACTGCTCCGGCGCCAGCGCAACGGCCTTTTCAATGGCCCGATTCATCAGCGCCGCCACCGTCTCTTTGTCTTTATCGTACAGCTCAGGGCCGATGTCAGGGAGGATGACCAGCTCGTAGCCTTTGCCGTCAGGCCTGCGGCGCGGCACGAAGGGGACCACCGCCGGGCGGGCGCTTTTAACCAGCATATAGCTGCCGGCGGTGGTAGCCGCATCCGGCACCTTAAAGAAGGGGACAAATACGCTGTTGCGCGGGCCGTAATCGTGGTCAGGGGCGTACCAGACGATCTCATCTTTTTTCAGCGCGCGGATCATGCCCTTCAGATCGTACCTGTCGACCATCGTTTTGTTGGATCGCAGGCGCCCCCGGGTCTGCAGCCAGTCATACAGCGGGTTATCGTTGGGGCGATAGACGCCGACGCCGGGATTGAGCATGCCAAAAATACGCGCCCCGAGCTCAAGCGTCAGAAAATGCATTCCGATCAGCAGCACGCCGCGCTGGTGATCGCGGGCCTGCTGCATGTTTTCATAGCCGCTGATGGTGAACCACTTACGCACCCGCCAGTCGGGCCAGAACCAGGCGATGCCGGTCTCCAGCACGCCCATGCCGACGGATTCAAAGTTTTTTCGCAGCCGTGCCTCGCGTTCGGCCTCCGGCAGTTCGGGAAAGCAGAGCGCGAGATTGCGCCTGGCAACCGCGACGCGCCCGGGAAGCAGGCGAAGTGCCGCTCTGCCCAGGCCGCAGCCAATTTTACACAGCAGAGGATAGGGGAGGAGTGTGATGCTCCACAGCAGCCCAATGCCGAGCCACAGGGGCCAGTAACGCGGGCGCAAAAAAGTAAAAGAGAATCTCGGTAACGTCGTCATTGAAGTAAAGCGGGTTCCTGGCCGTCAGCACTTTCAGCGCCATGGATAAATATTTCCGTAGGTTTAGCGCTTTTGAGTAGAGTTAAATAGTGAAGTTTAAACAATTGCAGCGGAATATCTTACCAGAGATTGCGAAACGGCGCAGCGATATGCCCGCTACCGGCTCTTTTTGCGAGCTGTTGACGCGAGGTTTAGCGAAAATAAGGCGGGCGGGAAATATGGCGCCGCGCCCCGGTGACGGAACGCGGCGCGCGGGGATTACTTCAGCTCGTCAACCATCGTCACGGCGCGACCGATGTAGTTAGCCGGGGTCATCGCCTTGAGGCGGACCTTTTCTTCTTCCGGCAGCGCCAGGCCGTCGATGAACTGCTTCATGCCTTCGGCGTCTACGCGCTTGCCGCGGGTCAGCTCCTTGAGCTTCTCGTAGGGCTTCTCGATGCCGTAGCGGCGCATCACGGTCTGAATCGGCTCGGCCAGCACTTCCCAGTTGTGGTCAAGCTCGTCGAGCAGGCGGTCGCCGTTCAGCTCCAGCTTGCTCACGCCCTTCAGAGTAGACTGGTAGGCGATCAGCGCGTAGCCGACGCCAACGCCGAGGTTGCGCAGCACCGTGGAGTCTGTCAGGTCGCGCTGCCAGCGGGAGATCGGCAGCTTGCTGGCCAGATGCTGCAGCACGGCGTTGGCGAGGCCGAGGTTGCCTTCGGAGTTTTCGAAGTCAATCGGGTTCACCTTGTGCGGCATGGTGGAGGAGCCGATTTCGCCGGCGACGGTTTTCTGCTTGAAGTGGTTAAGGGCGATGTAGCCCCACACGTCGCGGTCAAAGTCGATAAGGATGGTATTGAAGCGCGCGATGCAGTCGAACAGCTCGGCGATGTAGTCGTGCGGCTCAATCTGCGTGGTGTACGGGTTCCACTGAATGCCCAGCGAAGTGACGAACTCTTCGCTGAACTGGTGCCAGTCCACTTCCGGGTAGGCGGCGATATGGGCGTTGTAGTTGCCGACCGCGCCGTTGATTTTACCGAGGATCTCCACCTGGTCCAGCTGGCGGAACTGGCGCTCCATGCGGTAGGCGACGTTGGCCATCTCTTTACCCATAGTCGACGGCGTGGCCGGCTGGCCGTGGGTGCGGGAGAGCAGCGGCACATCGCGGTACTGCACGGCCAGGTTTTTCACCGCGTCAATCAGCTGACGCCAGTATGGCAGCACTACTTCATCGCGGGCGGTTTTCAACATCAGGGCGTGGGAGAGGTTATTGATATCCTCAGAGGTGCAGGCGAAGTGGATGAACTCCGACACCGCGTGCAGGGCAGGCACCGCCGCCACTTTCTCTTTCAGGAAATACTCTACCGCCTTGACGTCGTGGTTGGTGGTGCGCTCAATGGTTTTGATGCGCGCGGCGTCTTCTTCGCTAAAGTCGGCGACGATTTTATCGAGGAAACCGTTTGCGTCGGCAGCAAAAGCAGGAACTTCCTTAATCGCTGCGTGCGCGGCCAGCTTCTGCAGCCAGCGGACTTCAACCTGAACGCGGAACTTCAGCAGACCGTATTCGCTGAAGATGCCGCGCAGCGCGCTGACTTTATCGCCGTAGCGTCCATCGACAGGGGAAACGGCGGTCAGGGAGGATAATTCCATAGATCACTACTCCGGAGTTATATGAGCAAGAATTTGTTTGGCCTGAGTGGTCAGGCGATTACGGGAGAACATCAGCTGCAGGCGGCCGCCGCCGACCTGGTGCCACAGCACGGCGGCGCGGATGCCGGCCAGTAGGGATGCGCGCACTTTGGCCTGCACCTGCGGACTTTGCAGCACCGCCGGGGAGCCGGTGACCTGGATGCGCGGCCCCAGCGGGCTAATCACATCGACGTAAATGGCGGCCATGGCGCTGAGCAGCGTTTCTGACTGCAGATCGAAATGCTCCAGCTGGCGCTGCAGTCCGGCAATGCGGTTGCCGAGGGTGTCCATCGCGCTACCTGCGGCGGAGAGCTTGCGCTCCAGCACCATCAGGCTCAGCGTATAGCGGGTCAGTTCCGCGTTAAGACCCTGGCGGCTGCTGGCGTTGAGCACGCCGAGCAGCGTTTCCAGCCCGAGGCGAAGATTGGCTTCACTGCCTCCGAACACGCCGAGGGACGAGTCCGGGTTCAGATCGATGACGCTGTTGAGCGACACGTGCAGCGCATCGCTGTCGCAGTGTCCCTGATGGGCCAGCTGCTGCACCAGACGGGCCGACTGGCAGATGCCCGCCAGCGCCAGGGTGATGTCGTAGTAGTTCTTCGCCACGTGCTTTCCTTGTTCTGCTGTGTGTTAAACCGGCAGCGGCAGGCGCTGCTCGATAATGCCGCCGCCCAGGCACACGTCGCCGCTGTAGAAGACGGCGGACTGGCCGGGCGTTACGGCCGCGACGGGCTCGTCAAAGCGAACCTCAATTTTATCTTCGCTGAGCGATGTGACGGTGCAGGGAATATCAGTCTGGCGATAGCGGGTCTTCACCGTGCAGCGCAGCGTGCCGGTCAGCGGTTCGCGATCGACCCAGTGCAGCTGCTGGGCAATCAGGCCCACTGACATCAGGCGCGGGTGGTCGTGCCCCTGGGCCACCACCAGAATATTGTTCTCAACGTCTTTATCGACGGTATACCACGGCTCTTCGCTGCCCTCTTTGGTGCCGCCGATGCCCAGCCCCTTGCGCTGGCCGAGGGTATGGTACATCAGGCCCTGATGCTCGCCGATTTCGTCGCCGTCCACGGTGACAATTTTGCCCGGCTGAGCGGGCAGGTAGCGGCCGAGGAAGTCGCGGAACTTGCGCTCGCCGATAAAGCAGATGCCGGTGGAGTCCTTTTTCTTCGCGGTGGCCAGGTCGAGCTGCTCGGCGATGCGGCGCACCTCCGGTTTTTCCAGCTCGCCTACCGGGAACAGGCTCTGGGCAATCTGCTGATGGCTCAGGGTATAAAGGAAGTAGCTCTGGTCTTTATTGCTATCGACGCCGCGCAGCAGCTGGCTCTTGCCGTTAACATCGGCGCGCCGCACGTAGTGGCCGGTGGCGATGTAGTCGGCGCCTAAATCTTCGGCGGCAAATTCGAGGAAGGCCTTAAACTTGATCTCTTTGTTGCACAGAATATCCGGGTTCGGCGTACGGCCCGCCTTGTACTCTGCAAGGAACAGTTCAAAGACGTTGTCCCAGTATTCGGCGGCAAAGTTAACGGTGTGCAGCTCAATACCGAGCTTATCGCAGACGGCCTGGGCATCGGCCAGATCGGCCGCCGCAGTGCAGTAATCCTCGCCATCGTCTTCCTCCCAGTTCTTCATGAACAGGCCCTCTACCTTATAGCCCTGCTGCTGCAGAAGGTAGGCTGAGACCGAGGAGTCGACGCCGCCGGACATGCCGACGATCACTTTTTTCTGGCTGTTATCTGACATGGATTACTCACAACTATGAACTTCGAGGCGGCGTATTCTAGCACGCGGCCCCGAGCTTGACACCCTTATGTGACGGGTCAGTTAAATGCGCCGACGATCTCCAGCGGACAGCGTACGCCGCTCTGCCAGCAGCGAATGCTTTCCGCTACCAGCGGCGAGCGCAGATTATTGGCTGTGAGGATCTCATCGGCGGTAACCCACAGGCAGCGGTCGATGTCGCTGTCGTGCGGCTCGGTGGCGCAGGGGGCATCCAGTTCGATGGCGAAAAGAAAGCGCAGGAACGGCGTTTTGTCGGGTGCGGTCCACTGGTGCATACGTACAAATTCCTGCGGGACGGCGCGGATGCCGGTCTCTTCCCACAGCTCGCGCCCGGCGGCCTCCAGCAGCGTTTCGTTGGCTTCGAGGTGGCCTGCGGGCTGATTCCACGTCGCTTTACCGCGAATCGTCTCTTCCACCACCAGAAATTTGCCCTGCGCGTGAACCACGCAGGCGACGGTAACGTGCGGTTTGAACATGCGCTCTCCATTTAAAGCGGTTTATTGATCCCGGCGTAGACCTTATCCAGTTCACGCAGGCGCTGGTCATAGGCTCTGTTGAGGCAGCTGACGCTGCCGGCGCACTGGCGGCGGGTCTTCAGCCACGCCTGCTGACTGTCCTGCAGCGCGCCGCGTGCGCCCATGGCGAAAAGCCCTTTCAGGAACTGATACTTCGTGGCCATCTCGACATCTTTATCGTTCAGCGCCAGATGCGCGCAGATGGCCTTCTCATCCGGCGCGCTGGCCTTCGCGCAGTCGAAGCTGGCGGCACCCGCTGCCAGCGGCGCAAGCAGCGCCAGAATAGCGATATAGCGCTTCATGGTTTTCTCTCCGTAGTGAGTTCCCGCCACTGGCCGCTATCAAGCCCGTCCAGCGTGTAGTCGCCCATTGCGTAGCGGATCAGGCGCAGGGTAGGGAAGCCAACGTGGGCGGTCATCCGCCGCACCTGGCGATTGCGGCCCTCGTAAAGGGTGATTTTAAGCCAGCTGGTGGGAATAGACTGACGCTCGCGGATCGGCGGATTGCGCGGCCACAGCCAGGCGGGCTCTTCCACCCGCTCGGCGCCGGCGGGGAGCGTCGGGCCGTCCTTAAGCGTTACCCCGGTGCGCAGGGCGCCGAGCGCGGCTTCATCCGGCTCGCCCTCCACCTGCACGTAGTAGATTTTACCGGTGCGCTTGCCGGGCTGGGTCAGCCGCGCCTGCAGCGCGCCGTCGTTGGTCAGCACCAGCAGCCCTTCGCTATCGCGATCGAGGCGGCCCGCGGCGTAGACGTCCGCCACCGGAATGTACGCTTTCAGGGTAGCGCGCCCGGCCTCATCGGTGAACTGCGGCAGCACGTCGTAGGGTTTGTTAAACAGAATGACCCGCTGCGGCTGTGGTTTTTTATGCTGCCGGGGGGCAGAACGTGAGCTGAATCGCTCAAGCTTGTGATTTTTAACAGAAGTTCTTCGCATGGTATTTTCAGGCTATCGCAATTGCCGCATTATAGCCTAATTACGAAGACCTTTCATGGCGCCCGACATTAAGGTAGTATCAACGGGCTCATTACAAAATTTTAACAAAAATATTGCTCCCGCCTGGTCGCGCTGTAACGGACACGCACAGGGAACGCGATACAGAAAGGGCAATGACCAGAAGTGCTCGAAGGAGAGGTTAATGGAAAGCAAAGTAGTTGTTCCGGCGGAAGGCCAGAAAATCACCCTGCAAAACGGCAAACTTAACGTCCCAAACAACCCGATTATCCCGTTCATTGAAGGCGACGGCATCGGCGTTGACGTCACCCCCCCGATGATCAAAGTGGTTAACGCCGCGGTTGAAAAAGCCTACGGCGGTGAGCGCAAAATTTCCTGGATGGAAATCTACACCGGTGAAAAATCTACCAAAGTTTACGGCCAGGACGTCTGGCTGCCGCCAGAAACGCTGGATCTGATCCGTGAATACCGCGTAGCCATCAAGGGACCTCTGACCACGCCGGTTGGCGGCGGTATCCGCTCCCTGAACGTTGCCCTGCGCCAGGAGCTGGATCTGTACATATGCCTGCGCCCGGTACGCTACTATGAAGGTACCCCGAGCCCGGTGAAGCGTCCTGAAGATACCGACATGGTTATCTTCCGCGAGAACTCTGAAGATATCTACGCCGGCATTGAGTGGAAAGCCGACTCTGCCGACGCGGAAAAAGTGATTAAATTCCTGCGCGAAGAGATGGGCGTCAAGAAAATCCGCTTCCCGGAACATTGCGGCATCGGCATCAAGCCGTGCTCGGAAGAGGGCACCAAGCGCCTGGTGCGCGCGGCCATTGAGTACGCTATCACCAACGACCGCGACTCCGTGACCCTGGTTCACAAAGGCAACATCATGAAGTTCACCGAAGGCGCTTTCAAAGACTGGGGCTACCAGCTGGCGAAAGAAGAGTTCGGCGGCGAACTGATCGACGGCGGCCCGTGGCAGAAGATCAAAAACCCGAAAACCGGCAAAGAGATTATCATTAAAGACGTGATCGCCGACGCCTTCCTGCAGCAGATCCTGCTGCGCCCGGCCGAGTACGACGTTATCGCCTGTATGAACCTCAACGGCGACTACATCTCTGACGCCCTGGCCGCCCAGGTTGGCGGCATCGGCATCGCGCCGGGCGCCAACATCGGCGACGAGTGCGCGCTGTTCGAGGCGACCCACGGCACCGCGCCGAAGTACGCGGGTCAGGACAAAGTAAACCCGGGCTCCGTAATTCTGTCCGCAGAGATGATGCTGCGCCACATGGAGTGGTTCGAAGCCGCAGACCTGATTGTTAAAGGCATGGAAGGCGCTATCGCCAACAAGACCGTGACCTATGACTTCGAACGTCTGATGGACGGCGCTAAACTGCTGAAATGTTCAGAGTTTGGCGACGCGATTATCGCGAATATGTAATTCAGCCTGCGGGTTGATGCATCAGGGAGCCGGAAGGCTCCCTTTTTTATTGGCACAACAATGACGCTCACAGAAGTCAGGAGTGCATTACCGCTGATGCTGCTGTCCCGCCTGCGCGGTGGAATAGCCAAACTCCCCGTTGCAGGCCATAAGTGAGCAGCTGAGGGCGGCAATAAGCGAGAGCGCAATCCAGACTTTCATTTTTTCACACCGTATTGTTAATGAGTTAATAAAGCGTAAGTCTGGCAGTATGCCCGTGAATTGCGAATTACCAGGCGGCATTAAGGAACTATCCGAGACGCGGCGTGGTGTCAGAAGAAGGGTGCCTGAACGCGCCCGCGCTTCACACAGCCAAGGCGGCGGGGATCTCTCCCCGCCGGTTCAGCTCTTACTCCTGGCCGCCGCAGGCCATGATGGCCGCAACCTCCCGTTCACCGTCCCGTATTCGCAGTTCGTAAAGCGAATGGCGGGTCAATAGCGTGAATGCCAGTATCGTTAAACATACGATAGCCAGGCACCAGATAACGGCAGTTTGCGTTTTCATGGCAGCGTCTCCTTGTCCTTTCGCAGTATCCGGTTATAGACAGCAGCGGATATTGCTTTCGACGGCGTAAGAGGCTAACCTTGCATGTGTCTAGCATACGAGGGGCCTCGGGTTGATTGAAAAATCACTCGGGGCCTTTTCTGTTTCTGCTCAGCGCGTACCTGAGACAGAAAGCATCAGGCACCCGCGCTCATCATAGCGTCGACTAGGTTGAAATTTCGGCTGTGGGTGAACAAAAATGCATTTCCAGAAGCATGCCCGAATAACGGCGTGCAACAACAGCAACGGGAGCCAGCGGCTCCCGTTTTTTGTTGGTTTCAGAGCAATTAGAGCCCATTTTGCCGCGGCGGGCAGCGCTCCAGCAGCTCGACGCTGCCGTCGGCGTTCTGCTGCTCCAGCATAACGTCAAAGCCCCACAGCCGGTGGACGTGCTTGAGTACTTCCCGGCGCCCCATATCCAGCGGAGCGCGGTTGTGCGGAACGTAGCGCAGGGTCAGGGAGCGGTCGCCGCGCAGATCGACGTTCCACACCTGAATATTCGGCTCCAGGTTACTGAGGTTGTACTGCGACGATAGCCGGTTGCGGATCTCGCGGTAGCCCTCTTCGTTATGAATGGACGAGATCTCCAGATAGTTGTTGCGGTCGTCGTCGAGCACGGTAAAGAAGCGGAAGTCGCGCATGATCTTCGGCGACAGGAACTGGCTGATGAAGCTCTCGTCCTTAAAGTCGCGCATCGCAAAATGCAGCGTCTCCAGCCAGTCGGAGCCGGCGATGTCAGGGAACCAGTATTTATCCTCTTCCGTTGGCGACTGGCAAATGCGCTTGATGTCCTGGAACATGGCAAAGCCCAGCGCGTAGGGGTTAATGCCGCTGTACCACTGGCTGTTATACGGCGGCTGATAGACGACGTTAGTGTGGCTGTGTAGAAACTCCAGCATAAAGCGGTCGGTGACTTTGCCTTCGTCGTAGAGGTGGTTGAGGATGGTGTAGTGCCAAAAGGTGGCCCAGCCTTCGTTCATCACCTGAGTCTGCTTCTGCGGGTAGAAATACTGGCTCACCTTGCGCACGATGCGCAGGATCTCGCGCTGCCAGGGCTCCAGCAGCGGCGCATTCTTTTCCATAAAGTAGAGCAGGTTCTCCTGCGGCTCGGAAGGGTAGCGGCGGGCAGCGGCTTCTGTTTTCTCTTCCTCTTTTTTCGGCAGGGTGCGCCACAGCATATTAACCTGGCTTTGCAGATACTCTTCCCGGCTTTTCTGCCGGGCCTTCTCCTCCTGCAGGGAGATTTTCTGCGGGCGCTTGTAGCGGTCCACGCCGTAATTCATCAGCGCGTGGCAGGAGTCGAGCAGTTTTTCGACCTCATCAACGCCGTAGCGCTCTTCGCACTCGGTAATGTATTTGCGGGCGAAGATCAGGTAGTCAACGATGGAGCTGGCGTCGGTCCAGCTGCGGAACAGATAGTTATTTTTGAAAAAAGAGTTATGGCCATAGCAGGCGTGGGCCATGACCAGCGCCTGCATGGTCATGGTGTTCTCTTCCATCAGATAGGCGATGCAGGGATTGGAGTTGATGACGATTTCATAGGCAAGGCCCTGCTGGCCGTGCTTATAGAGCCGCTCGGTTTCGATGAATTTTTTACCAAACGACCAGTGGGTGTAGTTAATCGGCATCCCGACGCTGGAGTAGGCGTCCATCATCTGCTCTGAGGTGATGACCTCAATCTGATGCGGATAGGTATCCAGCCGGTAGAGCTTCGCTACCCTGTCGATCTCCGCAAGCCAGGTATCCAGCAGATCGAAGGTCCAGTCGGGTCCATCGCTCAGACGTGAGGTGTCCTTGTTCATGGAGTCAATCGTAGCCATTAGCGCGCCCTCATTGTTGGCGGCTCCCTCTGTACGGAGAGCCTCAGATCAAGAATAGAACACCCCGCGCCGGTACGCGCCAATGACAAATTTTTTTCTTCGCGATTTCTCAATTTTATGACCCTTTCCGCCTCGAAAAGTCAGCATTTAATGCTGGAGAAATTCCAGGCGCAGCAGGAGATCGTAAAACCCGCCACCTCCCGCAGTGCGCGGCCTGTGTGAGTTTAATCACCATAACTAAAGCGTATGTTGAATAATATTTTCAACTGAGTTATCAATTTGTAATTAGATGATTGTTCTTTTACTTATCTGGAGCGTTGAGCAATGCATGTGGTCATTCTGGGTAGTGGAGTTGTCGGTGTGGCGAGCGCCTGGTATTTGCGCCAGGCGGGTCACGATGTGACGGTTATCGATCGCGAGACCGGTCCGGCGGAAGAGACCAGCGCCGGCAACGCCGGGCAGATCTCGCCCGGTTACGCCGCGCCCTGGGCGGCCCCCGGCGTACCGCTGAAGGCGGTGAAGTGGATGTTTCAGCGCCACGCGCCGCTGGCGATAAGCCTCGACGGCACGCAGTTTCAGCTGCGCTGGATGTGGCAGATGCTGCGCAACTGCGACACCCGCCACTACGCCGAGAACAAAGGCCGCATGGTTCGCCTGTCGGAGTACAGCCGCGACTGCCTGAAGGCGCTGCGCGAGTCCACCGGCATTCAGTACGAAGGCCGCCAGGGCGGGACGCTGCAGCTGTTCCGCACCGCGAAGCAGTATGAAAACGCGACCCGCGATATCGCTGTGCTCGAAGACGCCGGCGTGCCTTATCAGCTGCTGGAGTCATCGCGGCTTGCCGAAGCCGAGCCGGCGCTGGCCGAGGTGGCTCATAAGCTCACCGGCGGCCTGCGCCTGCCCAACGATGAGACCGGCGATTGTCAGCTCTTTACCCGCCGTCTGGCGGAGATGGCGCGCCAGGCCGGGGTGGTGTTTCGCTTTAACACGCCGGTCGATAAGCTGCTGGTCGAAGGCGACCGCCTCTGCGGCGTACAGTGCGGCGATGAGGTTATTAAAGGCGACGGCTACGTCATGGCCTTTGGCTCCTACTCAACGGCGATGATGAAGGGCATGGTCGACATTCCCGTCTATCCGCTGAAGGGCTACTCCCTGACCATACCACTCAAAGAGGAGAGCGGGGCGCCGGTCTCCACGATCCTCGACGAGACCTATAAGATTGCCATCACCCGTTTCGACCAGCGCATCCGCGTCGGCGGCATGGCGGAGATCGTCGGCTTTAATAAAGCTCTGCTCAAGCCGCGCCGCGAAACGCTGGAGATGGTGGTGGGCGATCTGTTCCCGCGCGGCGGCTTCATTGAGCAGGCGACCTTCTGGACCGGCCTGCGCCCGATGACGCCGGACGGCACGCCGATCGTTGGCCGCACGCCCTATAAAAATCTGTGGCTGAACACCGGACACGGCACCCTGGGCTGGACGATGGCCTGCGGCTCCGGGCAGCTGCTGAGCGACCTTATCTCCGGGCGCACGCCGGCTATCCCGTTTGAGGACTTAAGCGTAGCGCGCTATGCGCCAGGCTTTACGCCTTCCCGCTCACAGCAGCTGCACGGCGCGCACGGATAAGGGTGAAGAGATGACACGTCCCGTTTATGCGAGACTCGATCTGCAGGCGCTGAAAAACAACCTGGCCGTGGTGCGCCGCGCCGCGCCGAACTCGCGGGTCTGGTCGGTGGTCAAGGCCAACGCCTACGGCCACGGCATCGAGCGAGTGTGGAACGCCCTTGGCGCGACCGACGGGTTTGCCATGCTCAATATCGAAGAGGCGATTTTGCTGCGCGAGCGCGGCTGGAAGGGGCCGATTCTGATGCTGGAGGGCTTCTTTCACGCCGACGATCTGCCTCTTTACGATAAATACCGGCTGACCACCAGCGTGCACAGCAACTGGCAGCTGAAGGCCATTCAGAACGCGCAGCTGCGGGCGCCGCTGGATATCTACCTGAAGGTAAACAGCGGCATGAATCGCCTGGGCTTCACGCCCGACCGCGTCCACAGCGTCTGGCAGCAGCTGCGGGCGATGAAAAACGTCGGCGACATGACGCTGATGACCCATTTTGCCGACGCCGACAGTCCGCAGGGCATTGATGAGGCGATGCGCATGGTTGAGCAGGCGGCGGAGGGGCTGGCGTGCCCGCGCTCGCTGTCCAACTCTGCGGCCACCCTCTGGCACCCGGAGGCGCATTTCGACTGGGTCCGTCCGGGCATCGTGCTCTACGGCGCCTCGCCGAGCGGCCAGTGGCAGGATATCGCCAACAGCGGGCTGAAGCCGGTGATGACGCTCGGCAGCGAAATTATCGCCGTTCAGAATCTGAAGCCCGGAGAGACCGTGGGTTACGGCAGCACCTACAGAGCGAGCGGGCCGCAGCGCATCGGGATTGTCGCCTGCGGCTACGCCGACGGCTATCCGCGTATTGCCCCGCACGGGACGCCGGTGCTGGTGGACGGCATCCGCACCGGCACCGTGGGCCGCGTATCGATGGATATGCTGACGGTCGATCTCACGCCCTGTCCGCAGGCGGGGATCGGCACGCCGGTCGAGCTGTGGGGCAGGGATATTAAGATAGACGATGTCGCCACCTGCGTCGGCACGGTGGGTTATGAACTGATGTGCGCCGTCGCGCCGCGGGTGCCATTTATCACCGGGTGAGCGTCGGGACAGGGAACAATTGAATCAGCAGGGATGCAGCCCGCCCTCTCCGCGCCTGCGCGGGGAGGGGGGTATTAACGGCTCTCGGGCATGGTTTTCTGCATTTTGTGCCAGATGAGTCCGCTGTCGTGGCCGTAGCTGCGGACAGTCTCGTAGACCTTGTCGTGCTGACCCTCTTCGCACACTTTACTCAGCTCATGATAGAAGCCGAGCGCGCGGGCGCGGGCCTCCGGGTTCGCGAAGTAGTGGCGGCCGATGCGGGTGTAGAGCCCCTTCATGCCGTTAAGGATCAGACCGTAGATCGGGTTACCGGAGGCAAACGCCAGCCCGCGGAAGATGTTGTAGTCGAGTTCGGCAAACGCATCGGCGTGGTCTTCGACGGCTGTGGCGGTTGCCAGCACCTCCAGCGCCTTATCGGGATGCTGGCGGAAAGCGGTACGGATAAAGATAGTGGCAATATTGGTACGCACGGAGAGCAGGTTATCGAGCAGCTGCGGGACCCGGTCGTGGTCGAGGCGCGCCAGCGTTTCGAGGATATTGAGACCGGACGTCTCCCAGAAGTTGTTCACTTTGGTCGGCTTGCCGTGCTGAATGGTCAGCCAGCCGTCGCGGGCCAGACGCTGCAGCACTTCACGCAGGGTGGTGCGCGTAACGCCAATCAGTTCGGATAGCTCACGCTCTGCTGGGAGGATAGAGCCGGGAGGGAAGCGGTTATTCCAGATGCTCTCAATGATGTACTCTTCCGCGAAGCCCGCCGGGCTCTGCGCCTTAATAACCATAATAAGATTTCCATTACACAGCGTTCTAATTTGGAACTCATCATACCAGAGGCACAAAGGGCCAGATAGCGGGTCAGATGAATTAAAAAGGGATCGCCGTTCTATTTTTATCATTTTGATTACCGCAGATTTGCTTGAAACCGGCCGGGCAGGGCTGATACTTTGGCTGCTCGCTGGATACTCTTTTTTGACGGGACCGGAAAACTGTCGTGGACATCTCTTATTCTCGCGCCCTGTGGCGCAACTTTCTCGGCCAGTCGCCAGACTGGTACAAACTCACGCTTATCTTCTTCTTACTGATAAACCCGCTGCTGTTTATCGTTAGCCCCTTTGCGGCCGGCTGGCTGCTGGTGGCAGAATTTATCTTTACGCTGGCCATGGCGCTTAAGTGTTATCCGCTGCTGCCGGGCGGTCTGCTGGCTGTTGAAGCGGTGATGATTGGCATGACCAGCCCGGAACACGTCCGCGAGGAGATTGCCAACAATCTTGAAGTTTTGCTGCTGCTGATGTTTATGGTCGCCGGGATCTACTTTATGAAACAGCTGCTGCTGTTTATCTTCACCCGGCTGCTGCTGAGCATTCGCAGCAAAATGCTGCTCTCACTGGCTTTTTGCTTTGCCGCGGCTTTTCTGTCGGCGTTTCTTGATGCCCTGACGGTTGTGGCGGTGATCATCAGCGTTGCGGTGGGTTTTTACGGCATCTACCATCGCTTCGCCTCGTCCCGGCCTGAAGACAGCGATCTGCAGGACGATAGCCACCTCGACGCCTACAACCACGAAGTGCTGGAGAAGTTTCGCGCCTTTTTGTGCAGCCTGATGATGCACGCCGGCGTCGGCACCGCCCTCGGCGGGGTAATGACGATGGTGGGCGAGCCGCAGAACCTGATCATTGCGAAAGCCGCCGGCTGGCACTTCAGCGAATTTTTCCTGCGCATGCTGCCGGTGACATTACCGGTATTTATTTGCGGCCTGCTGACCTGCATGCTGGTTGAGAAATTTAAGCTGTTTGGCTACGGAGAAACGCTGCCTGACGCCGTTCGCGCGGTACTGCAGGAGTATGACACCCGCAGCCGTCAGAAGCGCACGCGGCAGGAGACGCTGAAGCTTGTGGTCCAGGCCATTATCGGCATCTGGCTGATTATCGCCCTTGCGCTGCACCTGGCGGAGGTCGGGCTAATTGGTCTGACGGTGATTATTTTTGCCACTGCGCTGACCGGCGTTACCGACGAGCACGCCATCGGTAAAGCCTTTACCGAGTCGCTGCCTTTTACTGCCCTGCTGACGGTTTTTTTTGCCGTGGTGGCGGTGATTATCGATCAGCAGCTGTTCGCGCCGATCGTGGACTTCGTGCTGCAGGCGTCGCCGCACGCCCAGCTGTCGCTGTTTTATCTCTTTAACGGTCTGCTTTCCTCTATATCGGATAACGTGTTTGTCGGCACGGTCTATATCAACGAGGCAAAATCCGCCCTTGAGCACGGCGCTATTTCGCTCCCGCAGTTTGAGATGCTGGCGGTAGCCATTAATACCGGCACGAATTTGCCGTCGGTAGCAACGCCCAACGGTCAGGCCGCGTTTCTGTTTCTGCTGACCTCGGCGCTGGCGCCGCTCATCCGCCTTTCCTACGGACGCATGGTGTGGATGGCGCTGCCCTATACCGTGGTACTGACGCTGGTCGGGCTGCTGTGCGTGGAGTTTACGCTGATGCCGTATACGGATTTATTAATGAGCAAGGGCTGGTTAACCGTGCCTGCGGGGATGAGCCATTAAACAAAACAGGCGGTCAGACAGCATAACCGGACGAAATGTCCGGAAATAGAGACTGTCACCTTTTAGCGAGTGGCTAACAGCATGTTTTGGTTTACACTGCACTGATTTAGCCTCTTTCAGGGAAATAATTATGTTGCGATATTTGAATCAATGCTCCCGCGGACGCGGAGCGTGGCTGCTGATGGCTTTGACCGCTTTTGCGCTGGAGATGGTCGCGCTCTGGTTCCAGCACGTCATGTTACTGAAGCCCTGCGTGCTCTGCATTTATGAGCGCAGTGCGCTGTTTGGCGTTATGGGGGCGGGCATTGTGGGAGCCATTGCCCCGAAGACGCCGCTGCGCTATGTCGCGATCGTCATCTGGATCTACAGCGCGCTGCGCGGCCTGCAGCTCTCCTGGGAACACACCATGATTCAGCTGCATCCCTCGCCGTTTATGACCTGCGATTTCGCCGCCCGTTTCCCTGCCTGGCTACCGCTCGATAAGTGGCTACCGCAGGTGTTCGTGGCCTCCGGCGACTGCGCTGAGCGCCAGTGGTCGTTTCTGACCCTGGAAATGCCCCAGTGGCTGCTGGGCATTTTTGCGGCTTATCTGGTTGTTGCAATACTGGTACTGATTGCCCAGCCGCTGAAACCGAAAAAGCGCGATCTGTTCAGCCATTAAATCCTTTCCCTCTGGTGCCCCGGAGGGAAAACCTCTGCCGCTCATGCACAAGAGCAGGAGGGCGATATCGCCTGACCTGCCGGTGAGCGGCGCTGCGACATCAGCCAGCATTTTTTTGATTTGTCAGCGCTGCTGACAAATCTTTGTGCAATAAAGCTTGCGACTTAAACCCTATCATGCGTTAATGGCTTATCGGTTTGACAATAAACGATATCCGAATCAGTTCTCTCAAGTTGCTCCATCATTAGTCTCTCCTTTGATGTCTCTTCTTCAGTTCTTTTTCCTCTCTGATATCTTTTTTTCAGACCCTAATGCCTGCGGGTGATATAAATAATAAGGAACGAAAGATGACGACTAAAATGACCGGTCTAGTGAAATGGTTTAATGCAGATAAAGGCTTTGGCTTTATTACTCCGGAAGATGGCAGTAAAGATGTGTTCGTGCACTTCTCTGCGATTCAGAGTGATGACTTCCGCACGCTGCACGAAAACCAAAAAGTTGAATTTGCTGTTGAAAATGGTGCCAAAGGCCCTTCAGCAGTAAATGTAGTGGCGCTCTGAGGACATCACTATTACTGACGCTATTCATTTTCGCTGCCCATGCTGCCACGGGTCTCAATACAGAGTATCGCATTTTGATGTCTCTGAAAAAAATCCGTTCGGTGCCAAATGTATTTTTTGCAAATCGGCAATGGTAACTTTCGATAATATCTATTCTGCCGTGCAAGCAAATCATGGCATGAACGCTTATCGGCAATAATTCCCGCGCGCTTATGCCGGGGATGCAGCGAACTGTGCTATAAAACCGCCTTCGGGCGGTTTTTGTCGTTTAATTTCAGTCTCTATGCCCAACGGCGCCGTAACGTCAATTCCCGCAAAGAATAAAAAGTATGCCATTGCCTGTTTTCTCAATCAGTTAATCTTGTGACTTTTATTTTGAAATGTTAAATAACAGGCCAGACAAACTCTGCAAAGGAATGGTTCATTTATGTGGTTTATTCTGGCGTTATCATTAGTCCTGCTGCCGTTTAATCGCCGCATCGCCGGCTTCCCGGCCGTTTTAGCGATCGTACTGGCCGCCGTGCAGGGCGTGCTTGACTGGCGGGCGCTGGCCAGCATTGGCCTGATTATAGTGCTCGCCGTCGCGTGGCATAAATCGAAGGCAAAACCCGTGCTGCGGGCAGGCTTCGAGCTTCTGCTCTTTATCGCCGCGCTGGCGCTGATGGTTCACCAATTGCCCGGATTCCACAATCTGAAAGTGCTGGATGGCGTTCGGGCGGGCCCGCTGAGCGCGCCTTTCACGATGTATTACAACATCGATAAGGCGCTGGTGCCTTTTGTCGCCTTTATGGTCATCAGTACGCTGTTTACCGATGGCAAAAAGCACCCGGTAGCGGCCTGGCGCTGGGGGGTTTTAGCGCTGTGCATACCGGCACTGCTGATGCTTGCCGCGCTGGCCGGCGGTCTGCAGAGGGAGTTCCATCTCCCCGCGTGGCTGCCGCAGTTTCTTTTCGCCAACGTGCTGTTTGTTGCGTTCGCCGAAGAGGCGCTATTTCGCGGTTGGATCCAGCAGCGGCTGACCCGGTGGCTATCCGCGGCGCCGGCGCTGTTAATCGCCTCGCTGCTATTTGGTCTGGCGCACTTCAGCGGCGGCCCGCTGCTGATGTTTTTTGCCACGCTTGCCGGGGTGATTTATGGCCTGGCGTGGATGTGGAGCCGCAGGCTTTGGGTTGCCGTACTCTTTCACGCGGGCTTTAATCTTTGCCATCTGCTGTTCTTCACCTACCCGCTGCTGCGCCCGCTACACGCGTAGTGGTAATGTACTCTTTTGTTGACCGCGTCCGTGGCGAAACGGGGTCGCATCCGCTAGATTGTAATTGAATATACTGACAATTTTAGTGGTGTCGCAGTGAAAAACGTTCAGGACGGGGTAAGAAAGCGGCAGGCGCTGTTGTTTTCCGCCGCCATTACGCTGATTTGCCTGACCCTGTGGGTGTTTTTCCTCCACCAGAACCGGCTGAGTCAAGTCAGTAATGGCATGAGCGAAATGATCACCCGGATGATCATTGTCTTCAATGACAATGAACTGATTGCCGATGCCACGGGCGTTCGCTTCGAGCAGCTTCGCAACGGTAATCGCTGCGGTGAGATGAGCGACTTCAGACGCCTTGATAACGGGAGCTGGGCGATCAATGGCGATAAGACAAGGCTCAACCCGGCGCTTGGCACGCTGATTTCCCGCTCCGCCAGCCAGGATGGCCGCTGCATGTATGCGGCCGCGGAATTCATTCGCCACAAAATAAACGAGCTTAACCCCGGTGAATTTAACGTTCATCGCTACATCATCGCCCGCGACGCCGAATGGCTGTACTGGTTTGCGCCCGAGGATTCAACGCTATTTAGCTTCAGCGACTCGTCCATGGCGAAAGATCCCGCCGCTTTTTTTACACCACCGGTCTCTTTTTATGACCGCGTGTTGCAAAAAAATGTCAGGATCAAAGCCAGCAGCGCGACGGACTTTTACAGCGACAAAATCACCGGCGGCAGGGCATACAGTATCGTCAGCTACATCTACGATCTTTCCGGGGAGGATGTCTCGTCGCATATCGTCGGCTATCTGCTTTACGATCATTCGCAAAAGGAGCTGCGGCGAGAGCTGACGAATGCTTTTGCCGGCGCGCTGCCTCCCGGACTGATGGTCTCTTTGTACAACCTATCGACCCGGGAATCAGTCTGCCTGACGGAGAGCTGCTCCTGGCTGCGTCCGCAGGTAACGCGCCAGATCTCCAGCCGCTATGCGTTTCGCTACGCGCTGCCGCTCTACCTGCTGGCGATCCGCGATCCGGCGGCTTCGGTGGCTATTGTCCTGTCGCCGTTGTTGTTTCTGCTGATAGCCTTTTTTCTGCGCAAGCGCCTGAACCTGCACGATATTAAAACGTATACCGATCCGCTGACCGGCTGCTTTACGCGTAAAATCATGGAGTTTATCCGTAACCGGCAGGACGAGTATTCGGTGGTGATTCTGATGGACTGTAATAAATTTAAGGCAATCAATGACACATGGGGTCACGGCGTTGGCGATCGGGCGCTGCAGATTATTGCCCGGCAGATGATGCTCAACGTGCGCTCGGAGAAGGATCTGGTGATCCGCACCGGCGGCGATGAGTTCGTCATTCTGCTCAATCAGACGCCGCTGGCCGAGGCCAAAAGCATTGCCGGCAGAGTCGCCGAGCGGATCGTCGACAGCGATTTTACCGCCGGTGGCGCGAAAATCCCGCTCTCGGTATCATGGGGCGTATCGCTATTTCAGGGCGATCTGGATGAAACCATCCAGCTGGCGGATGCGGATATGTACCGGATGAAGCATGAACTTCACGAAGGCGACGAAGCCCGCCGAGCGGCATCCGCGAAAAAAAGCCCCGCCGGGGGAGACGGGGCAAAAACTCATTGATTATGGAATGATCTGTTCCCGGGTCAGTGCGGGAACGGAGCTAATTTACGCAATAAAAGTGCAGCTAAAATGGAGAAATCGTGAAGGTGACTATGAAATTGAATAAGATCGCGACAGTGCGTCGTGCCGGCTATTTAGCGCTTTCGCTGCTGCCGCTTGCGGGATGCGCTCAGCACAACGATGCGCCGCCGCCGCCAACAGTGGGCATGGCGAATCCTGCATCCGTCTATTGTCAGCAGAAGGGCGGCACGCTGGTGCCGGTAGAGACGCCGCAGGGCGTGAGCAGCAACTGCCGGCTGCCCGGCGGCGAGACGATAGATGAGTGGGAGCTCTACCGTCGCGACCACAAGCAGCCCTGAGGTATCATGCCTTCAGGCCGCGGAGCCACCCGGCCAGAACCTGCGCGTGATTCTGGCTGTCCGCTTTGGCGGCATACAGCAGCGTCACCGTTCCCCGCTGCGCCAGCCCGGCAATACGCAGGCCTTCGTCAGCCTGTTGCTCAAGCTCTGCGAGATAGCGCTGGCGAAAGCTGCTGAAATCAATCACCTCACTGTGAAGCGCTTTACGCAGGTCGCCTGAAGGGGCCAGCGCTTTACACCACTCGTCCAGCTGCAGCGCCTCTTTTTTAATGCCCCGCGGCCACAGCCTGTCAATCAGAACACGATATCCGTCTGTTACGTCCGCCGCATCGTATACCCGCTTAAGCTGAATCATGCCGCTGCTCCTGCTCTCTCGTTCCCGAAGGCGGCAGCGTAAATGCCGCCGCCTCAGCATCTAAAAATATTGTCATTATATCGCAATCCCGGTAATCTGAGGTTCCTTATGTAGCCCCCAACCGCAACGCATAAGGACCTCTCTATGGAACACACCAGCGCTATCCAACCGCTTCGCATCGCCCTTGTCGGCGACGTTAATCCTGACGTCATTGCCCATAAGGCCATTCCGCTTGCCATCGACGATGCCGCTGCCGTACTGGCGCTGACGGTGGAGTATGAATGGCTGGCCACCCGCAATATCCAAAGCGCGGATGCGCTAAGCGGTTTTGACGCCGTCTGGGTTGTTCCGGCCAGCCCTTATCAGAATGCAGACGGCGCGTTTATTGCGATTCGCCACGCCCGCGAAAACGGTCTCCCTTTTCTCGGGACCTGCGGCGGATTTCAGCACGCTATCATCGAATATGCGCGCAATATGCTGGGCTGGGAAGATGCGGCCCACGCGGAGACCGACAGCGAAGGCCGCATGGTGATTGCGCCGCTGGCCTGCTCGCTGGTGGAGAAGTCTGATGTTATCGAGCTGCGGCCCAATACGCTGATCGCTAAAGCCTACGGCAGGGAGAGCATCGAAGAGGGATATCACTGCAATTACGGCATCGCACCAGAGTTTGCCGCGGGCCTGGAGGCCGGGCCGCTGCGGGTAAGCGGCTGGGATGAAGAAGGCGAGATCCGCGCCGTTGAGCTGACGACACATCCTTTCTTCGTCGCCACGCTGTTTCAGCACGAGCGCAACGCGCTGGCGGGGCGCCCGGCGCCGCTGGTCCACGCCTTCCTGCGCGCAGCGGCAAATTAACAACTCGCCCGGCGTCGGCCGGGCTATATCACTGCACTTCGCGGTTACGCCCGGCCAGGCCGCCAAACAGCGCCATAATCAGCGATATCACCGCCACTGCCAGTAGCGGAATGTTCCAGCTGCCGGTGGCGTCGTGGATTTTACCCATCACCGGCGGGCCGCAGGCGGCCAGCAGATAGCCTACGGTCTGCGCCATGCCGGAAAGCGCCGCCGCCTGGTGCGCCGATCCCGCCCGCAGGCCGATAAAGATCAGGCCGAGGATCATGGTGGCCCCGGAGCCGAAGCCAAAAATCAGCGTCCACGCGACCGAATACTGCGGCAGCAGCCAGTAGCCCACCGCGCTGACGGCGCACATCAGCGCGACGCTAATGGCTATCCCTCTTTGATCGCGCAGCTTGTGCAGCACCAGCGGGATCAGCAGCCCCGGCGCAGCGGTCGCAAGCTGCAGCAGACCGTGCAGCGATCCCGCCTGGGCCTCGCTGTAGCCGCCGCTTATCAGAATGGCTGGCAGCCAGCCGATAACTACGTAGTAGACCAGCGAATTGATGCCGAGAAACAGCGTGACCTGCCACGCCAGCGGCGAGCGCCAGATACCTCTGTTACTCAGGTTGCCGGGACCGGTGATGGTGCCAGGCGCGCGGTTGCGCAGCTGCGGCAGCCAGATAAGCAGCGCGAGCAATGGAAAGACCATCAGCGCCAGCAGCGCGCCGCGCCAGCCAAGGCCGACCAGGGCCAGCGGCACCACCAGCGCCGAACCCAGCGCCGCCGCGCCGCCCATGGTCAGCGAGTAGGCGCCGGTCAGGCGGGCAACGTGTCCGGCAAAATCGCGCTTAATCAGCCCCGGCAGCAGCACGTTACCCAGCGCTATTCCGCAGCCGATAATGGCAGTTCCGGTGAACAGGAGCCAGGGGGCGGGCAGGGAGCGTATGGCAATACCGCCGCAGATCAGCAGCATGGCCATGCCCAAGCTGCGCTCCATACCGATGCGGCGGGCGATGCCCGCGGCCAGCGGTGAAATCAGCCCGAAGGCCAGCAGCGGCAGGGTGGTAAGCAGCCCGGTCTGCGCGGTAGTCAGGCCATATTCGGCGCGAATGTTGTCCAGCAGCGGCGCCGCGCCGGTAAAGGTGACGCGCAGCGTCGTGGCGATGAGCAGGATGCCGATAACCAGCAGCAGATTCTGTTTACGGGCGATAGTGAACGCAGTACTCATGTTTTTCTCGATTTATTGCAGGTGGGCACAGCTTAGCGGTTTTGCGCACTGCATCAATCAAGCTAGAATGACAAATAATCTCTAAAATCGGACAAAATGGATGACGGGACTCGTTCTTGACGGCTTTGAGCCTGACCTGCAGCATGAACCGGCGGTCGCCTTTCGCATTCAGGTGGCCGCCGATGAAGCGTTTATTCCCGCCCACCGGCACCGCAAGGGGCAGCTGATCCTCGCCCTGCACGGCGCCATCACCTGCGAAGTGGAAAATGCCATGTGGATGGTGCCGCCGCAGTACGCGGTGTGGATCCCCGGGCAGGTGATGCACAGCAACCGCGCGACCGCCGGGGCGCGGCTCTGCTTTCTCTTTATCGAACCGGGCGCGGCTGAGATGCCGGACCGCTGCTGCACGCTGGAGATTTCGCCCCTGGTGCGGGAACTGATCCTTACCCTCGCGGCCCGCGGCGAAGCTCTGCGGCAGGAGAGCGCCGGACAGCGGCTGATTCAGGTGCTGTTTGACGAACTGCCGCAGCAGCCGCAGCAGCACCTCCGGCTGCCGGTATCGGCCCACCCGAAAATCCGCCAGATGGTCGACAGCATGGCCGCCGAACCGACCCACCGGCAAACCCTGGGCGAGTGGGCGCGGCGGCTGGCGATGAGCGAACGCAATCTCTCACGGCTGGTGGTCAGAGAGACCGGGATGAGCTTCCGCCGCTGGCGCCAGCAGCTGCAGCTGATCCTGGCGCTGCAGGGGCTGGTGCGCGGGCAGAGCGTGCAGCAGGTGGCCCATGCGCTGGGCTATGACTCCACCACCGCTTTTATCACCATGTTCCGTAAAGGGCTCGGGCAGACGCCGGGGCGCTATTTAAGCTCGCTGGCTACGCCTTCCCGATAAGCAGCGACACCAGTCCGGCGGCGATAAGCGGCCCCACCGGCACGCCGCGAAACAGCGCGACGCCGAGCACGGTGCCGACCAGCAGTCCTGCCACCATCTGCGGCTGGGTGCCCATCAGCTGTACACCGCGCCCGCCGAGCCAGGAGACGAAAATACCCACCGCAATGGCTATCAGCGACTTCCAGTTGACGAACGAATGGAGCAGGGTGGACGCCGGCAGCGTGCCGCTGGCGATAGGCGCCATCACGCCGATGGTCAGAATAATGATGCCTACGGTCAGCCCCTGCTTTTCAATCCAGGGGAAAAAGCCGTTCAGCGGCGTCACGCGCACGATGATCAGCACCAGAATGGCCACGGCAACGGTGGTGTTATGGCTGATCAAGCCGAGGGCAGCCAGCCCCAGCAGAATAAGCAGAGTCGGGTCAAACATGGGTGTCCTTGCCAGAAAGAGAAAGTTAGCCTGCTCACTTTACGCAGAAACGCGCCAACTGGCAGACTTTTTTTCCCATTAATACCGCGTCAGACGGTGCGGCGAAACGCCACCAGCGCCGGTCGGGCAATGCGCAGATAGTCTTCAGTATTCATCACCACCGACTTTTCCAGCAGTCCGGCATTGAAGGCGATTTCATCGAAGCGCTCGAACAGCAGCGGATCGGCGATCAGTTTAAGGTCGGGATGAAAGCTGAAGGGCGGGATGGCGCCAAATACGCAGGCGGTCAGCGCATCGACTTCTGCGGGGCTTGCCAGCGAGGCTTTAAGTCCCCCGAGGTGGGCTGCAAGTTTGCCGAGGTCCGCCTGCTGATCGGCCGCCAGCACCGCCAGTACGTGCTGTTTAACGCCGTTGCCCTTTACCTTGCACACCAGGGCCTTGGCGCCCTGACCCAGCGCGGTTCCCCGCAGTTCGGATACGGCTTCGCATTTACCGACGGCGTCATGTTCGATAACGCGAAAGCGGGCCCGCTCGCCATCAAGAAGGGAGAGAAGGTGCTGGTGAATATTTCGTGAGGCAATGTCAGACATGATAGCTCCTGTATGCAAACCGGAGTATCAGCATAGAGCAGGCGGGAAAGCCCCACAAGATCTGGCAGTTGCATAAAGCTGTAACAGAGGCGCGGGCGGAAAAATGAAAATCAGCCAGCTTAACCACTCGCTGGCTGATTAAGTGCGGCTACTCTTTTGCGGCTCCCTGTTTGTGAAACAGCTCCCTGAATACCGGGTAGATATCTTCCTGATCGCGGATATGCTGGATAGCAAAGTTATCAAACATGCCCTGCAGGTGCTCGTACTCGCGCCACAGGGTCTGGTGCGCCCGGCGGGTAATTTCGATATAGCTGTAGTAGCGCACCACCGGCAGGATCTTCTTCGCCAGAATTTCATGGCACAGCGGCGAATCATCCGCCCAGTTATCGCCGTCAGACGCCTGCGCGGCGTAGATGTTCCACTGCGCGGGATCGTAGCGCTCCTTGACCACCTCATCCATCAGCTTCAGGGCGCTGGAGACGATTGTGCCCCCGGTCTCCTGCGAGTAGAAGAATTCGTGCTCGTCCACCTCTTTGGCCTGGGTGTGGTGGCGGATATAAACGACATCAACGTTCTTATAGGTCCGGCTGAGGAACAGATACAGCAGAATATAGAAACGCTTGGCCATATCCTTGGTGGCCTGATCCATCGAGCCGGAGACATCCATCAGGCAGAACATGACCGCCTGGCTGGAAGGTTCCGGGCGCTTTTCGTAGTTGCGATAGCGCAGATCGAAGGTGTCGATAAACGGCACCCGCTCGATTTTGGCCCGCAGTTCGGCGATCTCTTTACGCAGGCGCTCCTCTTCCAGCAGCTGCGCGGGTTCACTTTTGGCGACAGTCTCAAGGCTCTCCTCAAGCTCGCGCAGCGCGCGGCGTTTTCCCGCCGTCATCGCCGTGCGGCGGGCCAGCGAATTCTGCAGCGAACGCACGACGCTGATGTTGGCCGGTACGCCGTTGGCGGTGTAGCCGGCGCGGTGGGTTTTATACTCCGTTAACTGACGATGCTGATTTTTGCGCAGATTGGGCAGGGCAAGGTCTTCAAACAGCATATCCAGATATTCATCTTTCGAGATCTGGAAGACAAACTCGTCCTGGCCTTCACCGTCCTGGCTGGCCTGCCCCTGACCGCTGCCACCGCCGCCGCCTCCGCCCTGGGGACGCTCGATGCGGTCATTCTGTACAAAGTGATCGTTGCCGGGGTGCACGCGATGGCGCAGGCCGCCGCGGCCCTGATGAAACATCGGTTCGCTGATGTCGTCCGTGGGGATCGACACCGACTCGCCGCTGTTAATATCGGTCACCGAGCGCTTATTAATGGCCTCGGAGATCGACTGCTTAATCTGCGCCTTATAGCGGCGCAAAAAGCGCTGGCGGTTTACCGCGCTTTTATTTTTACCGTTCAGGCGCCGGTCTATGAACCAGGTCATATGCCCCTCCCGTTGTTGCCAACTTCACGCACTTAACCGCAAAGGCCGGATGTCGCGACGCGCACCCGGCCTACAAGAGTCTGTAGGCCCGGCAGGTGAAGCGACGCCGGGCATCAACTGCGGTTACGACGACTTCCGCACGCGCAGGTACCACTCGCACAGCAGGCGAACCTGTTTGCGGGTGTAGCCTTTCTCCATCATGCGATCGACAAAGTCGTCGTGTTTTTTCTGCTCGTCGGTCGAGGTTTTGGCATTGAATGAAATCACCGGCAGCAGCTCTTCGGTATTGGAGAACATCTTCTTCTCAATAACCGTGCGCAGCTTCTCGTAGCTGGTCCAGTTCGGATTACGTCCGTTGTTATTGGCTCTGGCGCGCAGCACGAAGTTGACGATTTCATTACGGAAGTCTTTCGGGTTGCTGATCCCGGCAGGCTTCTCGATTTTTTCCAGCTCGGCGTTGAGCGACTCCCGGTCGAACAGCTGGCCGGTATCCGGATCGCGATACTCCTGATCCTGGATCCAGAAATCCGCATAGGTTACGTAGCGGTCGAAAATGTTCTGGCCATATTCGGAGTAGGATTCCAGATAAGCCGTCTGGATCTCTTTGCCGATAAACTCGGCGTATTTCGGGATCAGATAGCCTTTGAGGAACTCCAGATAGCGTTCCGCCTGCTCCTGCGGGAACTGTTCGCGCTCGATCTGCTGCTCCAGAACGTAGAACAGGTGTACCGGGTTAGCCGCCACTTCTGCGTGGTCAAAGTTGAACACGCGGGAGAGGATTTTAAAGGCAAAGCGGGTGGACAGACCGTTCATGCCCTCATCGACGCCGGAGTAGTCGCGATACTCCTGGTAAGACTTCGCTTTCGGATCGGTATCCTTCAGGCTTTCGCCGTCGTAGACCCGCATCTTGGAATAGATGCTGGAGTTTTCCGGTTCCTTCAGACGCGACAGAATAGAGAAGCGCGACAGCGTTTCCAGCGTGCCCGGCGCGCAGGGCGCGTGGGTCAGCTCGCTATGGTTAAGCAGCTTTTCGTAAATCTTGATCTCTTCCGAGATACGCAGGCAGTAAGGCACCTTGACGATATAGACGCGGTCAAGGAACGCCTCGTTATTTTTGTTGTTGCGGAAGGTGACCCACTCCGATTCGTTGGAGTGCGCCAGAATAATGCCGTTGAACGGCAGGGCAGAGATGCCCTCGGTACCGTTGTAGTTGCCTTCCTGGGTGGCGGTCAGCAGCGGATGCAGCACCTTAATCGGCGCTTTAAACATCTCAACGAACTCCATCACCCCCTGGTTCGCCCGGCACAGCGCGCCGGAGTAGCCGTAGGCATCGGGATCGTTCTGGGCGTGGTTTTCCAGTTTGCGGATATCGACTTTACCGACCAGTGCGGAGATATCCTGGTTGTTTTCATCGCCGGGCTCGGTTTTGGCGATGGCGATCTGCTCAAGAATCGACGGCCACACCTTCACCACGCGGAATTTGGTAATGTCGCCGCCAAACTCGTGCAGACGCTTGGCCGCCCACGGTGACATAATCGTCCCGAGGTAGCGGCGCGGTACGCCGTACTCTTTTTCCAGAATCTGCGCGTCTTCCTGCGGGTTAAACAGGCACAGCGGATGGTCGTTCACCGGGCTGCGCTCGCCGTTAGCGCTCAGCACGTAGATTGGTACGCGCTGCATCAGTGATTTCAGGCGCTCGGCGAGAGAGGATTTACCCCCGCCCACCGGGCCCAGCAGATAGAGGATCTGTTTCTTCTCTTCCAGACCCTGCGCCGCATGTTTGAGATAAGAGACAATCTGCTCTATTGCCTCTTCCATTCCATAAAACTCTTCAAACGCCGGGTAGCGGGCAATCACCCGGTTCGAGAACAGACGGGACAGCCGTGGCTCAGTGGCGGTATCTACCATAACGGGCTCGCCAATAGCCATCAATAGCCGTTCCGCTGCATTCGCATAGGCGCTGCGATCTTGTTTACAGATGGTCAGAAATTCCTGCAGGGTGAACTCTTCGTCCTTGGCAGCTTCGTAACGCTGGCGATAGTGATCGAATATATTCATGGCATGCCGTCCTTTCGTATTTAGCACAGGATAAGAGCCGTTCATATGAATAGTAGAGGCCCCGGGAAGAGGTAAGCCGGGCGCCGCTCAACCTTTTACCGAGCAACCCTCGTGCCAGGTTGTCAGGCCAGTCAGTTAAACCGGGTCCGCGATTACACCTTCTGAATTTAAGCGTAGATGCATTTGCAAAACTTGCATGGCCTGGAAAATTAATTTCAATGACTTATCAATAACTCATCGTGCGATATCGCCATTTAAATTGTCAGGAGATGTCACGCATTCATCGGCCTGTCATCCCATTATCAGCAGCTTGTCATCCGAAAGCGCCATTCTGTGCGGTTAAATATTGTGTTCAGATGTAAAGAATTTGAGCTATGGACGGTGGACGATTAGACTTGAGCCGGTTTCTAATTTGAAAGGGAATAGCATTGTGACAAACTTCAAACTTTTGGCCGCAGGCGTGCTGCTGAGCGCGGTGTCCGCAACGGCGTTCGCCGAAAATGGTCTGACGGTGGGAGCCGGCGTGGGCGTGGGGAAATCGCCCTATAAGCAATATGACAACGACGCCTTTCCGGTGCCGGACATCGACTACGATAGCGACCACTTCTGGTGGCACGGCCTCGGCGGCGGCTACTACCTGTGGAACGATGAATCGGATAAGCTTTCGGTGACCGGCTTCTGGGATCCGATGCGCTTCAAGCCCAGCGACAGCGATAACCGTCGCCTGCGCCAGCTGGACAAACGCCGCTCCACGGTGATGGCCGGGCTCTCTTACCAGCACTTCACCCAGTACGGCTTCCTGCGCACTACGCTTGCGGGCGATGTGCTGGACAACAGCAACGGCTTTATCTGGGATCTGGCGTGGCTTTACCGCTATACCAACGGCGGCCTGACGGTCACCCCCGGCATCGGGGTTGAGTGGAACAGCGAAAACCAGAACGACTACTACTACGGCGTTTCCCGCAAAGAGTCCCGCCGCAGCGGCCTTGACCACTATAATGCGGATGACAGCTGGAACCCCTATCTGGAGCTGTCGGTTAACTACGCGCTTACCCGCAGCTGGAGCGTTTTCGCTTTCGGTCGCTACACCCGCCTGACGGATGAAACCAAAGACAGTCCGATGGTCAACAAGTCATGGATGGGTATGCTTTCCACCGGGATTAGCTACACTTTCTGACTTTTGCATTAATTTAGTGCAGTGGATGCTTCACAGCAGGGCGAGTCGCCCTGTTTTGCTTTATGGCGGTGCGCGAGGCGACTTCGCGCGCCGCGCTGACGCTACCGGAGGCATAAATGAAGTCACATGTAATATCGTTTGACGGCGCACGCGCGCTGCCCGCCATTGGTCAGGGCACCTGGTACATGGGGGAGCAGCCGACGCTGCGTGGCAAGGAGGTCGCTGCCCTGCAGGCGGGCATCGATCTTGGACTGCGGCTGATTGATACCGCGGAGATGTACGCCGACGGCGGGGCGGAGCGGGTAGTGGGGGAAGCGATCCGCGGCAGGCGGGATGAGGTTTTCCTGGTGTCAAAAGTCTATCCGTGGAACGCAGGCGGCGATAAGGCTATCGGCGCCTGCGAAGCCAGCCTGCAGCGTCTCGGCACCGATCGGATCGATCTCTACCTGCTGCACTGGCGCGGCAGCTTCTCTTTTGCCGAAACGATTGCCGCGATGGAGAGCCTGATTGCCCAGGGCAAGATCCTGCGCTGGGGCGTGTCGAATCTCGACGCCGACGATATGCAGGCCCTGTGGCAAACGCCGGGCGGCGAGGCCTGCGCGACCAATCAGGTGCTGTACCATCTTGCCTCGCGCGGTATTGAATACGATCTGCTGCCCTGGTGCCGGCAGCACGACCTGCCGATAATGGCCTACTGCCCGCTGGCGCAGGCGGGTAAGCTGCGCAGCGGGCTGATGCAGAGTCCGGTCGTAAAGGCGATTGCCCGGGCGCTCGACGCAACGCCGGCCCAGGTGCTGCTGGCGTGGGTCATCAGCCGCGAGGGGGTGATGGCGATTCCAAAAGCGGCGACGGCGGAACATGTTGCGCAAAATGCGGCAGCCCTGAGGCTGACCTTAACGCAAGAGATGCAGGAGGCGCTGGACAGGGCGTTTCCGGCGCCGGGCCGGAAAACGCCGCTGGACGTGGTGTGATTACGGCTTCGCCACGCGAATAGTCTGCGCCAGGCGCGCCGGTTTTTCTTCGGTTGCCTTCTGCTGCCGGGTGGCGCAGGCGGTTTCTACGCAGACAAAGGTTTTGTAGCCGTCATCCGGCATATCGCCCATGCTGACCGACAGCGCCGGGCCGGGGTTCCAGCCGACAACGTTGCAGTGGTGGCTGTGGATGACATTAATATTGCGCTTCAGCGCCGCGTCCTGGATAACGCTGCAGGCTTCCGGGTTGAGATAAACGCGGTCGGTGCGGTCCGGGAAGGTCTGCACGCCGTCGCTGAGCGCGCCTTCTTCTCCGTCCTTCACCTTATCAATATAGCGGTCGCCGAGGCCGCTCACTTTGACGCCGGCAATATCGCCTACGTGGAAATAGCTGTGCAGGGCCGACGTCGCTTCAAACTCGCCGTGGGCCTCCAGCTCTATTTCGCAGGTTTGTCCCAGCTTGAAGCGGGCGTAAAGGGTGAACTCGTGCGGCCAGAGCCTGCGGGTTTCGTCGTTGCTCTGGAGTTCAAACGTCAGCACCACGCCGTCGGCGTTCTCATCGTGCGCCTTCAGTATCCAGGCCTGGTTGCGGGCAAAGCCGTGAGAGGGCAGGCCCTTCTGCGCCGCCGGGCCGAACCACGGCCAGCAGACGGGCACGCCGCCGCGCAGCGCAACGCCGGTTTTGAACGGCGTATTGTTGCTCAGCCACAGCACTTCCTCTTCGCCGGCCGGCTTCCACGACAGCAGGTGTGCGCCCTGCAGGGCGATAGAGGCGTTGACCTTGGGGTGGTTAACGACGATAAGCTCCAGCTCGTCCAGCTGGCGACGCGAAAGTACAGGGGTAATCTGTTCAACAACCGGAAGCGCGAAAATTTTATCGATCATAGGAGCAGTCCTCTTATTCGGGCAAAAAAAAGAGCGACCGGAGTCGCTCTTTTTGATCAGCTTGTCATCTCAACTTATTTAGAGATGTGAGCGATCAGATCCAGAACCTTGTTGGAGTAGCCGGTTTCGTTGTCGTACCAGGAAACCAGTTTCACGAAGTTGTCGTTCAGCGCGATGCCTGCTTTGGCATCGAATACGGAAGTGCAAACTTCGCCGTTGAAATCGGTAGAGACAACGTCGTCTTCGGTGTAGCCCAGAACACCTTTCATCGGGCCTTCGGAAGCGGCTTTGATCGCTTTTTTGATTTCTTCGTAAGACGCTGCTTTTTCCAGACGAACGGTCAGGTCAACAACGGATACGTTCGGAGTCGGAACGCGGAACGCCATACCGGTCAGTTTGCCGTTCAGTTCCGGCAGTACTTTACCGACGGCTTTCGCAGCACCGGTAGAGGACGGGATGATGTTCTGGGATGCGCCGCGGCCGCCGCGCCAGTCTTTGTGAGACGGGCCATCAACGGTTTTCTGAGTAGCGGTAGTCGCGTGAACGGTGGTCATCAGACCTTCGATGATGCCGAAGTTGTCGTTGATCACTTTAGCCAGCGGTGCCAGGCAGTTAGTGGTGCAGGAAGCGTTGGAAACGATGTCCTGGCCTGCGTATTTTTCGAAGTTAGCGCCTTTAACGAACATCGGGGTGCTGTCTTTAGACGGACCAGTCATAACAACTTTTTTCGCGCCAGCAGTGATGTGCTTACGTGCGGTTTCGTCAGTCAGGAACAGACCAGTTGCTTCAGCAACGATGTCAACGCCCGCTTCGTTCCACTTCAGGTTAGCCGGGTCACGCTCAGCGGTAACACGGATTTTTTTACCGTTAACGATCAGATGACCGTCTTTCACTTCAACGGTACCGTTAAAACGACCGTGAGTGGAGTCATACTTGAGCATGTAAGCCATGTACTCTGCGTCTAACAGGTCGTTGATTGCAACGATCTCGATGTCAGAACGTTCCTGAGCAGCACGGAAAACAATGCGACCGATACGGCCAAAACCGTTGATACCTACTTTGATAGTCATATATTCCACCAGCTATTTGTTAGTGAATAAAAGGTTGCCTGTAAAATTACAAAAACCTTACGCAGCGTCAAGCGGAATCGTGTCAATCATTGCGACAAATCAATCCTCTGCATAGCCATTGCACGATTGATCGCCTCACTCATCCCTCAGGCCAAATTCCACATATGGGCTGCGGCAGGAATTTTAAAGACCGCAGGTAATAAAAATGCGATTTGGATCACATAAACCTGGCTATCCTTAAGCAAGAGACAAGTTTAGAACAAAACCGCAGGTTTCACTGTTAATGTTTTGTTAGAATCCGTAGAGAAGTTGTCCCTAAGCACAGCGAGAATGAGCACATGTCGAACAAACCCTCACCGGACGCGCTAAAGCAGTCCCTGAGCGAAATGCAGTTTTACGTGACGCAGAATCACGGTACTGAACCTCCTTTCACCGGCCGCCTGCTGCACAACCAGCGCGACGGGGTTTACCACTGCCTGGTCTGCGACGCCCCGTTATTTCACTCCCGGACAAAATTTGACGCCGGCTGCGGCTGGCCGAGCTTTTATGAACCCGTCAGCAGCGACGCGATTCGCTACCTCAACGACGACTCGCACGGTATGCACCGCGTCGAGATCCGCTGCGGCAACTGCGACGCGCACCTCGGCCACGTGTTTCCCGACGGTCCGCAGCCGACCGGTGAACGCTACTGCGTTAACTCCGCCTCAATGAGCTTTACCGATGCCGAAGACGGCAAGCAAACCAAAGGCTGAAGAAACGATTCAGCAAATTATTCCAATTGTGGAGGGCCAAAGATGGAAATCGCACAGATCGTAGAGAACATGACAGAGGACGTTTATCAGCGCCTGGCCACTGCCGTTGAGCTAGGAAAATGGCCGGACGGCGTTGCGCTGACGCCGGCGCAGAAAGAGAACTGCCTGCAGCTGGTGATGCTGTGGCAGGCGCGATACAACAACGATGCCCAGCACATGACTATCGACACCCGGGGTCAGATGGTGATGAAAAGCAAACAGCAGCTGAAAGAGGATTTTGGCATTGCGCCAAAGCCTATCGCTACGCTGAAGATGCAGTAGCCTTACTGCACCTCTCCTGCGCCGGTGCCCACGCTCATTGTTGCCGGGCACTGGGCGGAAACGCCATTCAGCCCTTCTGACTCCACCGTGAAGGACTTGAAATGATACTCATCATCCAGCCTGACGACGTAGATCGTGTCAAAATCCGACGGTGTCCAGAAAGGCACCTTTGTTGAATCTCCACCGGCCTTCGCCACCAGTCTGCGCGTGGCAATCACCAGATTTTTATGCTCCCAGGCAATATAGGTCACATCGGCCTTATCCTCTTTTAGCAGCGCGTTGATGAGCTTGCGCGTCTGGTCGGCGTGATAGCGCAGGATGATTGGCTTAGAAACTCGCATAGCCACTGGCGTCATGGTTAGCACGGCGCGCAATGAACTGCCGGCCTTATTCTGATAAGGGGCCGAGGTATAAAGCATGTCGGGCATGCCGTAGCGGTTGAGCAGGACAGGAGGCAGGCTCAGGGCGCGGTTAAGGCCCTTACAGGTGAGCTGCCCGCTGTCGTTATCGGGTTTTTCGCCGTGGCGAAAGAAAACGTAAACTTTATCTGCCTGTGCAAATAACGGCGTAACCAGCGCAACGCCAAAAAGTAGCGCTAAAAATTTTCTCATTCTTTAGTAGACCAGGTAGAGCGATCCTTGAGATCGGAGACTGCTGCGATAGCGTGGATCGCTAGCCGAATCTGGCCCTCTGCATTCAAGGGGCAATACCGCAAGTGTAACGGTATTTCTGCGGTAATCTATGGCGGCGAATGCCGAGTGGCACGAATCGTGAATTCACCCGGCATTCGCCAGCCTTAATGTGCGTTAGCGGACGATGCCCAGCGAATCGGCAAGCTGCGTCGCCAGCTGATTATCGTCATCACCGCTGTAGTCCCAGAACATGGCTCCGCCGAGGCCCTTCTCTTTGATGTACTGCGCTTTTATGTCAACCGAGCGCGGATTTTCATAGGAGAGCGCAAACAGCGGCTTACCGTCTTCGGATCGCACCGACAGCCACGGCACCTTCGCCTCGTCGTCCCACTGCTCGGTAAAGCGCTTTTGCGGATCGTTAAGCAGTTTGCTGACAATGGCGTTGTACTTCACGTAGGTATCTTTGTTCAGGTCGAAGCCGAGAGAGGTAAACAGCGCCAGCTGCTGCGGACCGAAGTAGGGCTGCGTCGCCGGATGTTTGGCCGCGTCCGGTTTACTCCAGTCGATGCCCGGCTCGATGGCGCGTTTAGGCACGCGGCCATAAAAGCCGACTCCGAGATTCATTTGCGCAGGCTTAAGCCCGGCGGCGATGTAGTTATTGACCACGGCGTCGACGCTGTACTTATCCGCTGCCGCAACGGTAGGCCAGCGGGTAGAGTCGTACAGGTTGGCGTTAAAGTACTGCGTGCCGTAGGCCAGATCGTAAGTCATCAGGTTGATATAGTTGAGATAGGGCGCAATTGCCCTGACGTCAACCCAGCTTTTTGGACTCTCGGCATTGGCGCCTACCGCCACGGTCACCAGTTTCCCTTTTGGCAGCGCCTCGCGGGTCTCTTTCAGCAGCGCCGTGAAGTTATCGCGATCCTCGGGCGTCGAATCCATCAGTCCCCAGGCGCCGTTGACCGGATACTCCCAGTCAAGATCGATACCGTCCAGTCCGTAGGTGGTGACGATCTCCTGCACCGATTTAATAAATACCGCGCGATTGTGCTGATTTCTCGCCGCGCCGGAGAAGCCTCTGGCTCCCCAGCCGCCGACCGACAGCAGCACTTTGAGATCCGGGTTCTGCGCCCGCAGATGCGGCAGCTTCTTCAGATCGGCAATGGTCTTCGGCGACAGCCAGATCTGGTGCAGCCGGCTGGCGTCCTTCAGCGCCGGGTTAGTTTCGCCCTCTTCGTCGTTATAGATAAGGCCGAAAGCGTAGTTGAGGTGGGTAATCTGGCGCACGTCCAGTTTCTCAATATCGCTGCCTTGCCCGGTCATCGCGTCGTCGCTGCCGTTGAAGTAGCCGACGGACATCAGGCTGCCGGCGAAGGCGCCGGAGGCGCAGAGCAGGGGTAAAGCTGCCAGAAGCGGCAATCGTTTCATCGTAGTTTCCTCTTTGACTAAAAAATAAGCGCGCCGCAGCGCGGCGAAAAAATAGCACCGTCAGGCTAGCACCGCAGGCAGAGAAAAACTGCGAAGAGGATTCAGTTTAGCGAGAAAAAAGAAGGCGTTATCTGCCGGGCGCGGGGAGGGCGCCCGGCAGGCTCAGGCGTGCGTCTCCAGCCAGTCGGCGAGAGTAAAGAGCGTGGCGCCCTCGGCCGCCATGGTCATAAAAGCATCGGCGCTGTCCTGCGGGGTAATGTTCACGCCCCGGCAGCCGTCGGTGATGACGTTAACGCGATAGCCGAGCGCCAGCGCGTCCAGCACGGTGAATTTCACGCAGTAGTCGGTGGCGAGGCCGAGAACGATCAGTTCCTCAATGCCCCGCTGGCGCAGCCAGGCGTCGAGCGCGGTGTGCTGGCGGTGGCCGTTGTCGAAGAAGGCGCTGTAGCTGTCGATATTCGCCGCTTCGCCTTTCGGGAAGGTGGCCGCAATCAGCGCCCGGTTGAGCAGAGGGTGCAGTTGGGCGCCCTCGCTGCCCTGTACGCAGTGATCCGGCCAGAAGGTCTGCGCCAGCCCGTCCAGTTCGCCCCGGCTGTAGGGCGCAACGCCGTGCTGGCTGGCGAAGCTGCCGTGATTAGCCGGGTGCCAGTCCTGGCTTGCGACAGCGGCCTCGCCGCGGGCACTGCACCACGCGATAAGGGCATTTGCCACCTCCACGGTGCTGTCGCCTTCCGGCACCGCCAGCGCGCCTCCGGCGCAAAAGTCGTTCTGGATATCCACCAGCAGCAGGGCTCGTGTATTCATCATCGCTCCTTAATCGTCCGGCGTCAGTTCGCCGCGCAGGTTCTGCTGCATGGCGCTGCGCACCGCGTCGGCGCAGAGATCCTGGCTCAGCAGATAGTGCAGCTTGGTGAGCGTGGCCTCTACCGTCATATCAAAACCGCTGACCACGCCCGCCTGGGCCAGCGCATTGCCGGTGGCGTAGCCGCCCATGTTGACTTTGCCCGACATGCACTGGGTCAGGTTAACCACCACAATACCCCTCTCGCCGGCTTCCGTCAGCGCTTTCAGAAAATCGCCGTTCTGAGGCGCATTGCCGACGCCGTAAGAGCGCAGGATCAGCGCCTTAACCGGCTGCAGCAGGAAGTTGCGCACCACCGCGGCGGAAATCCCCGGATAGATAGTCACCACGCCGACCGGCTGGGGCGTAATGGCGTGAACGATAAGATCGCCGACGCCGTGCGGCGCGGGCGGGGTGCCCAGGCGGCGGATGTGGATCCCGGCTTCCAGCAGCGGCGGCAGGTTGGGGGAGGCGAAGGCGTCAAAGCCGTCGGCGTGGGCCTTGGTGGTGCGGTTGCCGCGAAACAGGCGGTTGTTGAAGAACAGCGCCACTTCATTTATCGGATAGTTTGCCGCCACGTACAGGGCGTTGAGCAGGTTGGTCTGGCCGTCGGAGCGCAGCTCCGCCAGCGGGATTTGTGACCCTGTCACGATTACCGGCTTGCTGAGATTTTCCAGCATAAACGACAGCGCCGAGGCGGTGAAGGCCATGGTATCGGTGCCGTGCAGGATCACGAAGCCATCATACTGGTCGTAGTGCGCCTGAATATCCTCGGCAATATGCTGCCAGTCTTCCGGCGTCATGTCGGAGGAGTCCATCAGCGGCTGGTACTCATGAATAGTGAAGTCCGGCATTTCCGGGCGATGGAACTCCGGCATCAGGGCCAGCTGGCGCTGCAGATGCCCGGAGACGGGAATATAGCCGTGATCGGAGCGCTGCATCCCGATGGTCCCGCCGGTGTAGGCGACGTAAATCGATTTCTTTTTCATGATAGGTCATTAAGGCAGAGCAAAAAATCCCCTCCGGAGAGGGGATGCGAATCAGCGTATATTGGCGCAGGTGAGGCAAAATGCATAGCGATTTTGCGGGTCGTTAAAGGCGGCGAGCTTATCGCCTTCCTCTTTCATCACTTTGGCCGCAGCGGAAAGCGGCGCCGGCAGATACGCCTGCAGCGCTTCCGGCAGGGCCGCCCGCACGGAGCCACTCATGCTGCTGAGCACCATATTGACCAGCGAGGGATCCTGCTGATAGTAGTCGACGTGCCACTGCTTGAGTTTCGCCAGCTCGGCGGCTTTTGCCACCGCATCGTCGAAGTCGCCGAGGCTATCGACCAGGCCATTGGCCTTGGCATCTTCACCGGTCCAGACGTGGCCCTGGGCGATTTTATCCACCTGATCCGGCGTCATGTGGCGGGACTGGGCAACGATATTGAGGAAGCGCTTGTAGCCGCTCTCAATGCTGAGCTGCACCATATCCTGCACTTCCTGCGGCAGCACCTTCGTCATCGACACGTCCGCCAGCGGTGAGGTGGCCACGCCGTCAGTGTGCACGCCGATGGCGTCGAGGCTGTTTTCAACGGTGTTAATAATGCCGAAGATGCCGATCGAGCCGGTCAGCGTGCTCGGGTTGGCGACGATATAGCTTGCCGGCGTGGAGATCCAGTAGCCTCCGGAGGCCGCCATGCCGCCCATGGAAACCACCACCGGCTTGCCTGCCGCGCGCGCGGCGGCCAGCTGGGAGCGGATCACCTCAGAGGCGCTGACGCTGCCGCCGGGGCTGTTCACCCGCAGCACAATGGCTTTCACTTTCGGATCGAGGCGCGCGTCGCGGATCTGTGCGGCGGTCGTGTCGCCGCCGACGGTCCCGGCGGTCTCTTCGCCGTCGATAATCGCCCCGTCGGCAAAGATAACCGCGATGCTGTCACCGGCGTCAGACGGGTCTTTCACCGCATAGTCGTACATGCTGACCGCGCGATAGTTATTATCCGCCTTGCTCCAGCCGAACTGCTTGGTCAGGATTTTTTCGACCTGCGCGCTGTCGGCCAGCTCATCCACCAGCTTGTTATCCAGCGCATATTTCGCCGTGTCGCCGTCGACCTTGCGCAGGCCGTCAAGCATCCCTTTTGCGCCGGGGAACAGCTGCTGGGCGCCTATCTGGCGGTTGGCGGAGACGGTGTTGAGGTAGTTCTGCCACAGCTCGCCGATCCAGCGGCTGTCCGCATCGCGGGCCGCCGGAGACATATCGTCGCGAATAAAGGGCTCGACCGCCGACTTATAGGTGCCGACGCGGAAGACGTGGGTGGTGACCTTCAGCTTGTCGAGCAGCGATTTGTAGTACAGGCCGTTGGTCGCAAAGCCGTGCAGGTCAACCACGCCCTGCGGCGAGAGATAGATTTTGTTGGCAAAGCTTGCCAGATAGTACTGGCCCTGGGTGTAGCTGTCGCCCACGGCGTAAACCGGCTTGCCGCTGTCGCGGAACTCGCGCAGGGCCTTGCCGATGTACTGCATGGAGGGCTGATCGGCCCCGGCGAAGTTTTTCAGATCCAGCACAATACCGGTGATATTGCGGTCATCTTTCGCCTGGCGAATCGTCTGCACGATATCAAACAGCGAATTCTCCTGCAGGCGATCCGAGCTGGCGCCCAGCAGTTCGCGGGTCAGCGTGCCCAGCTTGCCGCTGGTTGACGGCTTGTCGACAACGACGCCGGTGATGTCCATCAGCAGGGCACCGCGCCCGGTGCTTTCTGCTGAGGTGCTTTTTAACTGCATCCAGACGCCGACGCAGACCAGCACCAGCAGGATAAAGAAGATGTTGAGGACCATATCGCGAATAAAATTGAGTATGCGCCATGTCCATTTAAAGAATCCGGCAATAAATCGCCAAAGGGTTCGCATGTTTTCTCCCTGACTGTATGAAATGAAGCCGCCCGCAAGGGCGCAACGTGTGGCTATCCTAAAGAGAGCGCTGCCGCTTGTCAGCAGGAATCGCCATCGCGGCTGTAACAAAATCTCCCGTCATGTTAATTTTGTGAAAACACATAGAGCAGGAGTTAATTAATGGATGCACTTGAACTTCTCGTCAACCGACGCAGCGCATCTCGCCTCGCCGATCCGGCGCCGGTGGGCGATCAGCTGGAGAATATTCTGCGCGCCGGCCTGCGCGCCCCGGATCACGGTACGCTGACGCCGTGGCAGTTTTTTATCATTGAGGGCGAGGGGCGGGCGCGCTTCAGCGCGCTGCTGGAAAAAGCCGCCGTTGACGCCGGTCAGGATGAAAAAGCGATCGACAAGGCCCGCAGCGCGCCGTTTCGCGCGCCGCTGATCATCACCGTTGTCGCCAAATGCCGGGAACATCACAAGGTGCCGCTGTGGGAGCAGGAGATCTCCGCCGGCTGCGCGGTGATGGCAATGCAGATGGCCGCCGTCGCCCAGGGCTTTAACGGCATCTGGCGCAGCGGCTGGTTTACCGACAGTCCAATCGTGCGCGACGGTTTCAGCTGCGGCGAGCTGGATAAAATCGTCGGTTTTCTCTACCTCGGCACCCCGCAGCTGAAGGCCTCTACCAGCATTGCGCCGGCGGATACGGCGCCCTTTGTGGTGCGCTTCTGAGTTAAGACGCGCCGGCGCCTTCGGGTGAGGCAATGCCCGGCAGCAGGTGATTGACGCGGCCGGCGGGGCCTATGGTGACGAGCCCGCCATCTGTCAGGCCTTTCGGCCGCTGCCGAAGTTTGGCGATAGCTACACGCTTATCGGCAGCTGGATAGTCGATGACGAGGCGGTGGGAATGGGCATTCGCGAGGACGCCACGCTGATAACTCGCGATACTTCGCGCTTTGTGCCTCACTATATTACCGGATGAAAAGTGGCCCGGCGCGCCGCCGGGCCGAAAGGCTACTGCTTCGCTTTGGCGAACTCATCCTTCGCCTTCTGCAGCTGCTGCTGGAAGGCCGGATTGGTATGCAGGGTCGCGACCACCGCCGAGCCGACGATCCTCGCTGCATCAACGTCGCTCTGCCAGTGGTAGCCGCAGATCACCCGGCTCTGGCCGAGATCGTAGCCGCGCTTGAGGATCTCATTCTGGCGGGCGGGGTTGATCTCTGCCAGCACCAGCGCGGTGGCCCACCCGATGGAGGTATGGCCGGAGGGATAGGAGCCGTTTTTCGCCAGCGTATCCTGCTCTTTGGTGTTGCAGGTCGGCACGCCGTAGAAGGCGAACGGACGGATGCGCATGTAGTGCTGCTTCGCCGAACGGGTCGCCAGATCGCCCGCGTCCTCAATCATATTGGTCAGCAGCTTGTGCAGCGCCGGGCTGTCCTTTTCGGTGATCGGCGAACCGAAGGCGGCGGAGAAGGCGTTAGCCACGCCGCCGGCGCTGAGATTGGCATCCTCTGCCGCCTGCTTGCCGCGCTCGGTGCTGCGCTGCAGGCGCCCCTGCTCGTACATCGCCTGATCGTTAAGGAACGCAATGCTGCCCACTTCCGGCGGCGGCGGCAGCAGGGCCAGGCTATCGATGGCCTGGGCATTCTTCAGATAATAGAGGTCAGGTTTCGTGGTGGCGTCATTGCCCGAGGAGGGGGCCAGCGCAAAGGCGTTAACGCAAAACAGACCGGTCAGGCAGAGGGTAATAAGGCTTTTTTTCATCAATGGTTCCTTTCGTTATGAATATCTTCCCGCATAACTGCTTAATTTCGGCTACATTGTTGCCACAAACTGCCAGCTTAGAGAAAGCGGTGGCCGTAAAGTTTGCGCAGCTTCACAAAATGCCCGACGCTTTGTTAAGCACCGCTGCGCGCGGAACGAGCAACGGCGCGCGATTTCGGATAGTCGGACTTATCAACACCACGTTTGGGCGCTACCATAGCGGCAGAGAAATGACAGGAGATCTCCATGAGCGAGCAAGCCATTCGTCTGACGCAATACAGCCACGGAGCCGGTTGCGGATGCAAAATTTCCCCAAAAGTGCTTGAAACTATTCTGCACAGCGAGCAGGCGAAGTTCATCGATCCCAACCTGCTGGTGGGCAATGAAACCCGCGACGATGCCGCGGTCTACGATCTCGGCAACGGCACGTCGATTATCAGCACCACCGACTTCTTTATGCCGATCGTTGATAATCCCTACGACTTCGGGCGCATCGCCGCCACCAATGCCATCAGCGACATTTTTGCTATGGGCGGCAAGCCGATTATGGCGATCGCTATTCTCGGCTGGCCGGTGAACACCCTGGCGCCGGAAATAGCCCGTCAGGTGGTGGAAGGGGGGCGCTTTGCCTGCCAGCAGGCGGGTATCGCCCTGGCCGGCGGCCACTCCATCGACGCCCCGGAGCCCATTTTCGGCCTCGCGGTGACCGGCGTGGTACCGACGGAGCGCATCAAGAAAAACAGCACCGCCCGCGCGGGCTGCCGGCTCTATCTCACCAAGCCGCTCGGCATTGGCGTGCTGACCACCGCCGAGAAAAAATCGCTGCTCAAGCCCGAGCATCAAGGCCTGGCCACCGAGGTGATGTGCCAGATGAACCTGGCCGGCGCGGCCTTTGCCGACATCGACGGCGTCAAGGCGATGACCGACGTCACCGGCTTCGGCCTGCTCGGCCACCTCAGCGAGATGTGCCAGGGCGCGGGCGTGCAGGCGCAGCTGCGCTTTGCCGACATTCCCAAACTCCCGGGCGTCGAAGCCTATATCGCTCAGGGCGCGGTGCCCGGCGGCACCGGCCGCAACTTTGCCAGCTACGGCCATCTGATGGGCGAGATGCCGGACGCCTGGCGCGATCTGCTCTGCGATCCGCAGACCTCCGGCGGCCTGCTGCTGGCGGTCGAGCCGGAAGCGGAAGACGAGGTGAAGGCCGCCGCCGCGAAGTTTGGCATTACGCTGAGCGCGATTGGCGAACTGGTGACCGCCCGCGGCGGCCGCCCGATGGTCGAGACGTTCTGAGCGGATGCGCCTGTTTATTGCCGAAAAACCGAGCCTGGGACGCGCCATCGCCGACGTGCTGCCGAAGCCGCACCGCAGGGGCGATGGTTTTATTGAGTGCGGCAACGGCCAGGTGGTGACCTGGTGCATCGGCCACTTGCTTGAGCAGGCGCAGCCGGACGTCTACGACAGCCGCTACGCCCGCTGGAACCTGATGGACCTGCCTATCGTCCCGGAGAAGTGGCGCCTGCAGCCGAGGCCGTCGGTCACCAAACAGCTCAACGTCATCAAGCGTTTCCTCGGGGAGGCCAGCGAGGTGATCCACGCCGGTGACCCGGACCGCGAGGGGCAGCTGCTGGTGGATGAAGTGCTCGACTACCTGGAGCTGCCCGCGGAGAAGCGCCAGCAGGTGCAGCGCTGCCTGATTAACGATCTTAACCCGCAGGCGGTGGAGCGGGCCATCAGCCGCCTGCGCGCCAACAGCGAGTTTATTCCGCTCTGCGTGTCGGCCCTGGCCCGCGCGCGCGCCGACTGGCTGTACGGCATCAATATGACCCGCGCCTATACCCTCCTCGGTAAAAATGCGGGCTACCAGGGCGTGCTGTCGGTGGGCCGCGTGCAGACGCCGGTGCTCGGGCTGGTGGTGCGCCGCGACGAAGAGATCGAGAACTTTGTCGCCAAAGATTTCTTTGACGTCAAGGCCCACATCGTCACCCCTGCCGATGAGCGCTTTACCGCTACCTGGCAGCCGAGCGAGGCCTGCGAGCCCTACCAGGACGAAGAGGGGCGGCTGCTGCATCGCCCGCTGGCGGAGCACGTGGTCAGCCGCATCAGCGGCCAGCCCGCGATGGTTACCGCCTACAACGATAAGCGCGATTCAGAACCGGCGCCGCTGCCGTTTTCGCTCTCCGCGCTGCAGATTGAGGCGGCCAAACGTTTCGCCATGAGCGCCCAGAACGTGCTCGATATCTGCCAGAAGCTGTACGAAACCCACAAGCTCATCACCTATCCGCGCTCCGACTGCCGCTATCTGCCGGAGGAGCACTTTGCCGGGCGCCACGCGGTGCTCAACGCGATTAGCGTCCACGCGGCGGATCTGCTGCCGCAGCCGGCGGTAGATCCGGAGATCCGCAACCGCTGCTGGGACGATAAAAAGGTCGATGCCCACCACGCGATTATTCCCACGGCCCGCAGCAGCGCCGTGAAGCTCACCGATAATGAGGCGAAGGTCTACGGTCTCGTCGCCCGCCAGTACCTGATGCAGTTCTGCGCCGACGCGGTATTCCGCAAGTGCCAGATAGATCTTGAAATCGCCCAGGGCAAATTTATTGCCAAAGCCCGCTTTCTGGCGGAGGCCGGCTGGCGCACGCTGCTGGGCGGCAAAGAGCGGGATGAAGAGAATGACGGCACGCCGCTGCCGGTGGTGGCGAAAGGCGACGAGCTGCTGTGCGAAAAGGGCGAAGTTGTCGAGCGTCAGACCCAGCCGCCGCGCCACTTTACCGATGCCACGCTGCTGTCGGCGATGACCGGCATCGCCCGCTTCGTGCAGGACAAAGAGCTGAAGAAGATCCTGCGCGCCACCGACGGGCTCGGCACCGAAGCGACCCGCGCCGGGATCATCGAACTGCTGTTTAAGCGCGGCTTCCTGACTAAGAAGGGGCGCTACATTCACTCTTCAGAGGCGGGCAGGGCGCTGATCCACTCTCTGCCGGAGATGGCCGGCAGGCCGGATATGACCGCCCACTGGGAGTCGGTGCTGACGCAGATCAGCGAAAAGCAGTGCCGCTACCAGGACTTTATGCAGCCGCTGGTGGGCACGCTGTTCAGCCTTATCGATCAGGCGCGCAGCACGCCGGTGAAGCAGTTCCGGGGCCTGGTCGCGCCCGGCGGCGAACAGAAGAAAAAAGCCTTTAAGCCGCGTAAGAAAAAAACGGCCGGAGAGAAGCCCCCGGCCGCCTCCGCCTGACGCCGGGGCTACACCACGCCCTGCGCCAGCATCGCATCGGCTACTTTTACAAACCCTGCGATGTTGGCGCCGCGCACGTAGTGCGTCTGCCGGCCATCACCGCCGTGCTCAACGCAGGCCTGATGGATATCGAGCATGATGTGGTGCAGGCGGGCATCGACTTTTTCCGCCTTCCAGCCCAGCCGCGCGGCGTTCTGCGCCATCTCCAGCCCGGACGTCGCCACGCCGCCGGCGTTGGCGGCTTTGCCCGGCGCGAACAGCACGCCCGCCGCCAGAAACAGATCCGTTGCCTCAATGGTAGTCGGCATATTGGCGCCTTCCGCTACCGCCCTGACGCCGTTGGCAATCAGCGTCCGCGCAGCCTCCGCGTCCAGTTCGTTCTGGGTTGCGCACGGCAGGGCGATATCGACCGGCACCGCCCACGGCTGCTGGCCTTCGAGGTAATGCAGCCCGAACTCGCGGGCGTAGTCGGCGACCCGGCCGTCGCGGCTGCTTTTTATCGCCGCAAGGCGGGCCAGCTTCTCCGGGGTAAAGCCCGCTTCGTCAACCACCGTACCGCTGGAGTCGGAGGCGGTCACTACCCGGGCGCCGAGCGACATCGCTTTTTCGATTGCGTACTGGGCGACGTTGCCGGAGCCGGAGACCGCTACCCGCATGCCCTCCAGAGCCAGGCCGTGGCGCCTGAGCATCGCCTCAGTAAAGTAGATAAGCCCGTAGCCGGTGGCCTCTGGGCGGATCAGGCTGCCGCCGAACGACAGCCCTTTACCGGTGAAAACGCAGGCGGTGTTATTGGAGAGTTTTTTCATCATCCCGGCCATAAAGCCGACTTCACGGCCGCCGACGCCGATGTCGCCCGCCGGCACGTCGGTATCGGCGCCCAGGTGGCGGTACAGCTCGGTCATCAGCGCCTGGCAAAAGCGCATCACTTCGCCCTCGCTTTTCCCTTTCGGATCGAAGTCGCTGCCGCCTTTACCGCCGCCCATCGGCAGAGTGGTGAGGGCATTTTTAAAGGTCTGTTCAAAGCCGAGAAACTTCAGGATCGACAGGTTTACCGACGGGTGAAAGCGCATCCCGCCCTTGTATGGGCCAATGGCGGAGCTAAACTGCACGCGCCAGGCGCGGTTGACCTGCACCTGGCCGCGGTCGTCCAGCCAGCTGACGCGGAACTGAATAACCCGCTCGGGCTCAACCAGACGCTCCAGCAGCGCCATCTGCCGGTAGCGCGGATTGGCCTCAAGAAAGGGCCACAGCGTGCTCATCACTTCGCGCACGGCCTGGGCAAATTCGGGCTGGTGGGGATCGCGCCGCTGTACGCGGGCAAGAAAGTTTTCCAGAGAGAGAGTCGATTCCATTGAAATAAGTTCCTCTTATGGCTTTGGGTGAGTGATGTCGTTATGTTTTTAAGCTTTAGCGTTTTTTTTGAACTATATCACTCACTGCAAACCTTCTGACAAGCTGAATTCTGCTCCCGGCGGCAAAATTTATAATTGAATGAGCGTCATAACTAAAAGCGATGATGCGAGACATTTAAGTTTGTGCGGCAGCCGGCCGATAGTAGTTAACTCACGCGTAAAAAAGGATCTCTTATGAAGCCCTATCTGATAGCCCTGCTGCTGGCGGGGACCGCCCACGCGGACCGCCGCCTGCCCGACGTTGAAGTGGACGCGCCGCCGGAGGTCTTCACCGGCGGCGGCCAGCGCGAGCAGTTCTGCAGCCAGTGCTGTATTTATGAAAATAAAAACTATTCGGAGGGGGCGGTCATCAAGGTTGAGGGCGTGCTGCTGCAGTGCGGGCGGGACCCGCACGTGGTGGGCACTAATCCGCTGGCCTGGCAGCGCATAAAGCCCTGAAGGCCGCCAGCAGCGGAATATCCGCCGGCGCCAGACTGTAGCTCAGCGCCTCCTGGGGGGAGACCCATACCAGCGCGCTGTGTTCCATAGCCGTCACTTCTCCTTCCCAGGCGGGAACGTGCCAGGCGTGGAGGTGGATCATACGCCCGGAAACCGCCTTACGCTGGCTGGCAACATAGCCCGCCGGACGCGCCTCGATCCCCAGCTCTTCGCGCAGCTCGCGAACAAGCGCCTGCGGCTGGCTCTCACCCGGCTCGACTTTACCGCCGGGAAACTCCCACAGGCCCGGCTGATCGGCGCTGGCAGGGCGCTGCGCTAGCAGGATCTTACCATCCCGCTCGATAATGGCGGCCACGACATCTATGATTTTTAGCATGAGGGTCAATGTTCCTGGTAGGGGAGTGGCATATTATCGCTGCCCCCGATAAAGATGAAGAACACAGGCGTTATTCGATGAAAAATCGCTCAGGCTGGGTGCCGCCGCTCGCCCGCATTCCGCGCGCGCTCGCGCCCATCGTCGGCATGCAGAAAAAGCATTACGGACAGATCCTTAATCCCACCCGCTGGTGGGGGCGCATGCCGCGTCTCTTCTGGCTGGTCGCGCTGTTTGTCGGCTGGCTGGAGCGTAAAAACGGCATTATTTCGCCGGCGCTGAGGGCCCTGCTGATGACCCGCGTTTCGCAGCAGTGCAGCTGCGCGTTCTGCATCGACGCCAATAGTCTGCGCCTGGCCGAGCGGGTCGATATCCTGGAGAAAGTACAGGCGGTCAACGACTGGCGAGCCTCGACGCTGTTCTCCGCCGAAGAGCGCGCCGCGCTCGCCTATGCCGATGCGGTCACCGCCACGCCGCCCGCGGTCAGCGAGGATCTTAAGTCTGAGTTACGGTGTCACTTCAACGCTGACCAAATCACCGAGCTGACGGCGCTGGTGGCCTTTCAGAATCTCTCCGCCCGGTTCAACGCCGCGCTGGATATCCCGTCCCAGGGATTGTGCGCCAGCCGGGGCCAGCCGCATGCTTGACCGCCATCTGCATCCGCGAGTTAAACCGTGGCTCAACCGCGCGGCCCGGCGGCTGGACAGACCGGGCATCTCGCCCGACGGCCTGACGCTGTCGGGCTTCGCCATCGGCGTACTGGCGCTGCCGTTTCTGGCGCTGGGCTGGTACGGTGCGGCGCTTGCCGCCATTGCCGTTAACCGCCTGCTGGACGGACTGGACGGCGCCCTGGCGCGCCGCCGGGGCCTCAGCGATGCCGGCGGATTTCTCGATATTTCGCTGGATTTTCTCTTCTACGCCCTGGTGCCCTTCGGTTTTATCCTTGCTGAACCGCAGGACAATGCCCTGGCGGGCGCCTGGCTGCTGTTCGCCTTTATCGGCACCGGCAGCAGCTTTCTCGCTTTCGCCGCGCTGGCGGCAAAGTACCGGCTGGATAATCCGGGCTACGCCCACAAGTCGTTTTACTACCTTGGCGGGCTGACGGAGGGGACGGAAACGATGCTTCTTTTTACCCTGAGCTGTCTGTTTCCGGACTGGTTTGCACCCCTGGCGTGGATCTTCGGCGCGCTCTGCTGGCTGACGACCTTCACCCGCATCTGCAGCGGCTACTGGACCCTGAAGAAAGCCCCGCCGGAGCGGGGCTAATCTAAGGTACACCTAAGCCTCGTCAGCGGCGGCCATTGCCATTTTCCTCTCTGTCGCCGCGCGTTTCGTAAACGCACTGTTGCGGAAAGTTCGTCTCGATATAGCGCACCGCGAGCGGGGCGACGATATGAGTCAGAACCACGAGCACAACGGCTTTCAGGAAGTCCATGTCTAAAGCCCACTTGATTTGGCTAACGCTGGCGGCTATCCTTGAAGTGCTGAAGTTCAAGTGAACACCCCCGTTTGTTGCCTGTTTAACATCGCAACGTGCGGGGGTTTTCTCTTTCTGACGCAAGGAGCCGCGAGAGAAGAGATCCCCCCGCGTCGCTGCACCTGCTGGTTATAAAACCAGCGCCGTTATCATGCGGGGGACAAAGGCGGTCAGTCAACCAATTAACTGACCGCCCTCAGTTCGGATCCGGACTAAAAAAGAAAGCCCCGCTGGAGCGGGGCTAATCTAAGGTACACCTAAGCCTCGTCAGCGGCGGCCATTGCCATTTTCCTCTCTGTCGCCGCGCGTTTCGTAAACGCACTGTTGCGGAAAGTTCGTCTCGATATAGCGCACCGCGAGCGGGGCGACGATATGAGTCAGAACCACGAGCACAACGGCTTTCAGGAAGTCCATGTCTAAAGCCCACTTGATTTGGCTAACGCTGGCGGCTATCCTTGAAGTGCTGAAGTTCAAGTGAACACCCCCGTTTGTTGCCTGTTTAACATCGCAACGTGCGGGGGTTTTCTCTTTCTGACGCAAGGAGCCGCGAGAGAAGAGATCCCCCGCGTCGCTGCACCTACTGGTTATAAAACCAGCGCGGTTATCATGCGGGGGCAAAGGCGGTCAGTCAACCAGTTAACTGACCGCCCGCAGTTCGGATCCGGACTAAAAAAGAAAGCCCCGCCGGAGCGGGGCTAATCTAAGGTACACCTGAGCCTCATCAGCGGCGGCCTTTGCCATTTTCCTCCCTGCCGCCGCGCGTTTCGTAAACGCACTGTTGCGGAAAGTTCGCTTCGATATAGCGCACCGCAAGCGGGGCGACGATATGAGTCAGAACCACGAGAACAACGGCTTTCAGAAAGTCCATGTCTAAAGCCCACTTGATTTGGCTAACGCTGGCGGCTATCCTTGAAGTGCTGAAGTTCAAGTGAACACCCCCGTTTGTTGCCTGTTTAACATCGCAACGTGCGGGGGTTTTCTCTTTCTGACGCAAGGAGCCGCGAGAGAAGAGATCCCCCGCGTCGCTGCACCTGCTGGTTATAAAACCAGCGCGGTTATCATGCGGAGGAGAGCGACGGTAGTCAATTGCTTAACCTGCCGCCTGAGGTTCGGATCCGGATTCATCACCGTCAGCGCCTGTGAGGAGCCCGACATAAAGGTTAAAGGGATGATGCCGGGCCGCGTTCGCCGCGGCTGACCGGATTTTTCGCGTCCTGACTCCACTCATACCAGCCTCCGTCATAGACAGAGATATGCTGCCAGCCCATTGCCCGGGCGTACATGAAAGTCTCCGCCGCCCGCCAGCCGGTACCGCAGTAGAAAGAGACCTGCTGATCTGAAGTAATATTCCACGCTTTCCACATCGCGGTGATATCGTCTGCGCTGCGCATCGTCCCGTCGGGGTTATGGAAATCCTCCATGTGCGTCGAGTCGCTGCCCGCGTGGCCCCAGCGGGCGCCGGCAATATCGCCCTTCGGCTTGATATAGCTGTAGCCGCTGGTGGTGCCTATAAACTCCGGCCAGGAGCGAACGCTGACCAGCGAGGCGTCGCGGCGGTGCAGCAGGGCGCGGGCCTGTTCGAGGCCGAGCATCAGCTGCGGCTGACCGGGGATCGGCGCGCCGAAGTCAGGCGCCGGCGTCATTTTTTCCGGCATCCCGCGCCCGACCGGCAGATCGGCAGCGGACCAGGTTTTCCAGCCGCCGTCCAGCAGGCGCACGTCTTTTACCCCGGCGTAGAGCAGGATCTGCGCGACGCGGGCGGCAGCGTATACGTCGCGGCCATAGAGGATCACCGTCGTGTCGTGGCGAATGCCGCTTTTGGCCAGCAGGGCTTTCAGCTTATCGTCCGGGACCTTGTTCCACAGCGGCTCGCTTTCGACATCGTTAGTGTCGATATAGCCCGCGCCGGGGATGTGGCTCAGCAGGTAGTATTTCGGCGCGCCCCAGCCGGCTTCGAAGACTTTCCATTCGCCTGCAGGGGCCGCCGCCACCTTTTTCCCCTGCTGCAGGTCGCGCAGCCACTGCGGATAAACCAGCTGTTCGAAGTGGGGCAGCTTCTGCAGGCGCTGCGGCTCGGCGAGCGCATCGGCAAGGGCGCTGATGTGCTTCAGACCCGCTTTTTGCAGGCGTGCGCTGACGGCGCGGGTTTCCCTATCAGCGCCGTACAGCGCCACCGGCGTATCGGCCGCCAGCTTATGCTGCTTCAGCCACTCGGCGAGCTGTTCGTCGCTCATGGCCGATAGCCAGCCGGCGGAGAGATTGAGCGCCGCGGGTTCGTGACCCTGCGGGCCGTTAAGCGCCTGCGGCCAGCCGTTGTAGAAAGCGCTCTGGCGGGTATCAATGGCGATACCGCTGCGCTGCTGCAGTTGCTGTAGCGTCACGGAGGCGGCCATATCAGCGGCCCCGGCGCAAGAGGAGGCCAGCCCGACAAGCAGGGCCAGCGCGGTCAGGTGAGAAACACGTTTCATCGAAATGCCGGATAGTAATGAAAAGAGGCAACATTCTGACCCTCCGGGGGCGACAAATCCATGCGCTGGCGCAGCTTAGCCCCAGCTTTCAAGCGGCAGGCAGCGGCCGCCGGGCGGCACGTCCGCCGGATCGTGGGTGACCAGCAGCACCGGGAGCGCCTGCTGGCCGGCGGCGGCGAAAACGTCCCGCCGAAAGCGCGCCCGCAGATCGGCATCGAGGCGGCTGAACGGTTCATCGAGCAGCAGCGCCTGAGGCTGCGCCAGCAGGGCGCGCAGCAGCGCGACCCGCGCCCGCTGGCCGCCTGAGAGCGTTGCCGGATCGCGGTGAAAGAACCCGGCCAGCCCGGCGTTCTCCAGCGCCTCCTCCGCCCGCGCCCGCCGTTCGCCGCGCGTACCGCCGGCGGGCAGGGCAACCAGCAGGTTCTGCCCGACGCTGAAGTGGTCGAACAGCAGCGCGTCCTGAAACAAAATGCCTATCCGCCGCGCTTCCACCGGCAGCGTATCGCAGCGCCGCCCGTCCAGCCACAGCCTGCCCTCGGCGCGAAAGGCGGGCGGCAGGGCGCCCACGATCCACGAAAACAGCGTCGATTTACCGCTGCCGGAGGCGCCGGTGAGGGTGACGATTTCGCCCGGCGCGACGCTGAGGCTGAGGTTGCTCACCAGCGGCGCACCCTTCAGGCTGAGGGTTAAATTTTCAATCTGCAGCATATTAGCGGAGTCCTTGTCGGTAGCGGCCAATCAGGCGCATCAGCAGCGCGGCCAGCGTGAAGACGGCCAGCGGCAGCAGCGACTGCCACAGGGCCTGGGCGGCCAGCAGCGGCGCGCTGCCTCCGCTGCTGAGGGCTACGGCGTCGGTGGTGAGGGTGGTAATGCGTCCGCCGCCGAGCCACAGCGTCGGCAGATACTGGGCGACGCTCACGGAAAAGCCCACCGCGAAAGCGGCCAGCAGGGGCCGGGCAAGCTGCGGACAGCTGACCTGCCAGAAGCAGCGGGCGCGGCTCCAGCCTAGCGTCCGGGCAATCAGCCGCTGCCGGGGATCGCGCCGCCGCCAGGCGGGGCGCAGCATAAACAGCGTCCAGGGAAAGACCCACAGCAGATGTCCCCACAGCACCGTCAGCCACTCGCCGTCGATCCAGCCCATCAGCGCCAGCTGATATTGACCCGCCGCCAGCGGCAGGGCAGGTAGCAGCAGCGGCAGCCAGATCCCGCCGCCGCGCCGGGGGCCGCAGGCCAGCCACAGCAGGCACAGCGGAAGGGTAATCAGCGCCGACAGCGCGCCCAGGCCGAGCGTATTAAACAGGCTCTGCGCGTCGGGCCGCTCGCCCCTGGCGCAGAGCAGCAGCGTCGCCAGGGCCAGCAGGCTGGCGGGCGCCAGCAGCGAGGAGGGCAGCCGCCAGACAGGTTGGCATCTGTCGGGGCGGCGATGGCCGGTAAAATCCGGCGTCAGGGCGCGCAGCAGCCGCCAGATAAGCCGGGCCGCCAGCGCAATGGCCGCCATGACCGCCAGCAGCAGCAGGCAGGCCAGCGCGCCCTGAGCCTGCTGCGCGTCGTCGCCCGCGGATAGCCACTGCGCGGCGAGCACCGCCAGCGTCGGCGGATTACCCGGGCCGATAACGATGGCGACATCCACAGCAGACAGCGTCCAGGCAAGGGTTGCCAGCAGAACGATGCTCATCTGCGGCAGCAGCCGGGGCGCGATAAGCCACAGCAGGCACTGCCAGCGGCCGTATCCCTGACTGCGCAGCACCAGGCACTGCTGGCGCAGGCTCCGCTCATCCAGCAGGGCGTACGCCGCCCACAGCAGGAAGGCGCTCTCCTTGACGGCCAGCACCGCGCCGAGGCCAATACCGTAGCGGTCCTGGGGCGCGGTCAGGACGGGAAAGAGGCGGAACAGCCAGCCGCCCTCGGCAAACAGCAGCAGCGCGGCGGCGGCGAAGGCGACGTGGGGAAGGGCCAGCAGCAGCGGCAGCCGGCTCACCAGCCGCTGCCAGCGGCGGGAGGGCCAGAGGGCGGCGATGGTGAACATCGCGATTGCCAGCGCGCCCGTCAGGGCGACGGCGGTGGAGACAAGCGTCGCCAGCAGCGCGCCGGGAAGCTGTGCGTCTGCCAGCAGTGTCAGCCAGCTGTTGAGGTGCAGGGCCGGGCTGATGATTATCAGCCCGGCCGGAAGCAGCGGCAGATAGATGACGCCCACCGCAGCCCACGCCAGCGCCGTCAGCGCGATCCGTAGCGGCGCAGCCATTCCTGCTCCAGGGCGTCCACCCAGGCGGCGTGGGGTTCGGCAAGCGTCGGGACGCTCTCGTCAGCCGCCGCCTGCGGCCAGCCGGACGGTACGCGGCGGCGATCCAGTACGGTCGGATCGCCCCACGCGGCCGGATCGGCCTTGCGCCGCTGGGCCTCTGGTGAGAGCAGAAAGTTAGCGACAACCCTGGCCCCGGCGGCCGCGCGGGCGTTGGCCGGGATAGTGACAAAGTGGACGTTGCCAATCATACCTTCGCGAAAGCCGAAGCCGTAGCTGTCGGCCGGCAGATCGCCGCTGGCCGCCTTCTGCACGGCGTGTAGCGGATTAAAGCTCAGCGACAGGCGCAGCGTCCCGGCCGTCAGCATACTGTCCATTTTGGCCGGCGAGGCGGGAAAATCGCGGCCCTGACGCCACAGCAGCGGGTGCAGTTTGTCGAGATAGTCCCACAGCGGAGCGGTGATGCGGGAAAAGCTGCCCGCCTGCGGCGCCTGCCCGAGCGCGCACGGCTCGCGGGTCAAATTGAGCAGCAGCTGTTCGAGAAAGGCGGTGGCGGTAAAGTCCGGCGGGCGCGGGTAGGTGACGCTGCCGGGGTGCGCGGCGGCAAAGGCCAGCAGCGCCTGCGGATCCTGCGGCGGCTGAGGCGTTTGCTGGCGGCGGGCGATAAAGGTCAGGCGGGCGGTGCCCCACGGCGATTCGGCGCCGTCGGTAGGCACTGAGAAGTCCTCCCGCGCCGGGAGACGCGTGTCCACATAGCGCCAGTTGGGCAACTGCTCCGCCCAGCCGGTCAGCAGCAGATTGTCCTGCTTCAGGGCGCGGAAGTTTTCGCCGTTGACCCACAGCAAATCGACGGATCCGCCGCGGCTGCGTCCGGCGCGGGCCTCGGTGCGGATGCGCTTCACCGCATCGGCGGCATCGGCAATGTGCACGACCTTCAGGTTGACGCCGTAGGCTTGCTTCACCTCGCCGCTCACCCAGTCAAGATAGCGGTTAACCGCCGGATCGCCGCCCCAGGCGTTAAACCAGACCGTCTGGCCCCGGGCCTCCGCTTCGGTCTGCTGCCAGTCGGCGAGCGCCTGCAGCGGGGCGCAGAGCAGCAGACCCGCCAGTAAATAGCCGTAGCGCGCTGAACGCATGGCAGCTCCTTTAGCGATGTTGAAGACGTTCGGTAAGCCAGCGCGAGGCCAGCGGCAGCAGCCCGATAAGCACAAAGGCCAGCAGCATGCCCGGCGACAGAATACCCGACAGCGAGGTCAGCTGGCCGAGCTGGCGCCCGGCGTTGAGGTAAACCAGGGTAGCGGGCAGCATGCCCAGCTGACTTACCCACCAGTAGCGTAGCAGGCCGATGCGGGTGACGCCCGCCAGCAGGTTTACCACAAAAAAGGGAAACAGCGGCATCAGGCGCAGGGCGAAGAGATAAAAGGCGCCGTCCTTCGCCATGCCGGCGTTGACCGTCGCCATCTGGCGCGGAAAGCGCTGGCTGACCCAGCCGGTGAACAGGTAGCGGCTGGCGAGCATCGCCAGCAGCGCGCCGAGCGTTGAAGCAAAAGAGACCAGCACCACCGCCTGCCAGAAGGGAAAAATGGCTCCGCCGAGCAGGGTCAGCGCCGTGGCGCCGGGTACCGACAGGGCGGCCGCCGTCGCGTAGAGAATAAAGTAGATCAGGGCCGCCGAAAGGGGCCGCTGCGCGTGCCAGAGCGCGGCATCGTGCTGCCAGGACTGAAGAGCGGAGAGGGTGAGCATCTCCCGGGGCATCAGTAGGCACCCGGTAATAATCAGCGCTGCCAGCAGGGCCAGCAGCGCGTATTTACGTCTGTTCAAAATACTGCGTTAGCCTTTAAAGGTGGCCCATACCGGCGCATGGTCGGAGGGTTTCTCCATGCCGCGGATCTCATAGTCGATGCCGGTTTCCACGCAGTGCGGAGCCAGCGCCTCGCTTGCCAGCAGCAGGTCGATACGCAGGCCGCGGTTGTCGTCAAAGCCTTTGGAGCGGTAGTCGAACCACGAAAATTCCGCCTGGCTTTCCGGGTGCGCGTGGCGATAGGTGTCCACCAGGCCCCAGTCGAGCAGGCGGCCCATCCACTCGCGCTCTTCCGGCAGGAACGAGCACTTGCCGGTGCGCAGCCAGCGCTTGCGGTTCTCTTCACCGATGCCGATATCGAGATCCGTCGGGCTGATGTTCATATCGCCCATGATCAGCACCGGGTTCTCTTTACTCAGCTCGCTCGTCAGATAGTCCTGCAGGTTTTGATAGAAGGCGGCCTTGGCCGGAAATTTGGTCGGATGGTCGCGGCTCTCGCCCTGCGGGAAGTAGCCGTTGATCACCGTCACGTTGCCGAACGCCGACGGCACTTCCGCCATAATGATGCGGCGCTGGGCCTCATCGTCGTCGCCCGGAAAGCCCCGGCGCACCGCAACCGGCGCCTCTTTGGTGAGCAGCGCCACGCCGTAGTGGCCCTTCTGGCCGTGATAGAAGACGTGATAGCCAAGCTTTGCCACGTCTTCCAGCGGGAACATGTCGTCGTGAACCTTTGTCTCCTGCAGGCCGATGACGTCCGGCTGATGCTTGTCGACGATGGCTTGTAGTTGATGAGGGCGGGCGCGCAGGCCGTTGATATTAAAAGAGACAAATTTCATAGTCGCTGCCACTGTGCAAGGTGAATGAAGCGGGCATGTTAGCAGAATTTTCGCCGCCTGACTGCATGCGCGTTTGCGGGGCGCGTGCACCAGACTGGGGCGCAGGCGTACGCTTTTTCTCGCAGCCGATCACAGAATGCGAATTCAGTTTTACTAATGAATAATCTTTCTCTTATTAGCGGTGCTAATGGCGGGACTCTCCCCTTTTATGCACTTTTTATGCACTTTTAATGAATAATAGCTACTGCTAACTTATTGATATTTTATCTCTCTGCACCATTTATGCACTTTTCCCACTGGCTGGCACGATGTCTGCACTATACATTTACAGCGCAAACACCCAATTAATTAACATTACGATAACGTTATTTTTACTCCGGAAGAGGTTGCCATGACACAGCCAGTAACGCGTGACGATTTTGATGCCTGGATGATGCCGGTATACGCCCCGGCGCCCTTCATACCGGTACGCGGCGAAGGCTCACGGCTGTGGGACCAGCAGGGTAAAGAGTACATCGATTTTGCCGGCGGCATTGCGGTAAATGCCCTGGGGCACGCCCACCCGGCCATGGTGCAGGCGCTGACGGAGCAGGCGGGAAAATTCTGGCACACCGGCAACGGCTACAGCAACGAACCGGCCCTGCGTCTGGCGAAACAGCTGATTGACGCCACCTTTACCGACAAAGTCTTTTTCTGCAACTCCGGCGCCGAGGCCAACGAGGCGGCGCTGAAGCTGGCGCGTAAATACGCCCACGACACCTTCGGCCCGCACAAAAGCGGCATCGTGGCATTTAAAAATGCCTTCCACGGGCGGACGCTGTTTACCGTCAGCGCCGGGGGGCAGCCGGCGTACTCAAAAGATTTTGCCCCGCTGCCGGCGGAGATTCAGCACGCGGACTATAACGACATCGCCTCGGCGCGGGCGCTGATTAATGACAATACCTGCGCGGTGATCGTTGAGCCGATGCAGGGCGAGGGCGGCGTGGTGCCCGCCAGCGGCGAGTTTCTGCAGGCGCTGCGCGAGCTGTGCGATCGCCACCGCGCGGTGCTGATTTTTGACGAAGTGCAGACCGGCGTCGGCCGCACCGGCGAGCTGTATGCCTACATGCACTACGGCGTGACGCCGGACGTGCTCTCTACCGCCAAGGCGCTGGGCGGCGGTTTCCCCATTGGCGCGCTGCTGGCCCGCGCCGAGTATGCCGCGGTGATGACCGTCGGCACTCACGGCACGACCTACGGCGGCAACCCCCTGGCCTGCGCCGTGGCCGGCAAGGTGCTGTCGATTATCAATACGCCGGAGGTACTGAGCGGCGTGCGCCAGCGCCACCAGTGGTTCAGCGAGCGTCTTGGCCACATCAACGCCCGGCTGGACCTGTTCGACGAGATCCGCGGCCTCGGCCTGCTGATCGGCTGCGCGCTGAAGTCCGAATATGCCGGCAAAGCCAAGCTGATAAGTCAGCTGGCGGCAGAAGAGGGGGCGATGATCCTGATCGCCGGGGGTAACGTCGTGCGCTTTGCGCCGGCGCTCATCGTCAGCGAGGAGGAGGTCACCGCAGGGCTGGACCGCTTCGAGCGGGCCTGCGAGCGCTTTCTCGCCGGGGACGCCGTATGATGGTTATTCGCCCGGTCGGAAGGGAGGATTTATCCGGCCTGATGGCGCTTGCGGGAAAAACCGGCGGCGGACTGACTTCGCTGCCCGCCGATGAGGCGACGCTGGCGGCGCGCATTGAGCGCGCGCTCAGCACGTGGGAAGGCGCGCTCGAAAAGGGCGAGCAGGGCTATGTCTTCGTGCTGGAAGACGTCACTGGCGGCAAAGTGGCGGGCATCTGCGCCATTGAGGTGGCGGTGGGCCTGCACGATCCCTGGTACAACTACCGCGTCGGCACCCAGGTGCACGCCTCCAAAGAGCTGGGCGTCTATAACGCGCTGCCGACCCTGTTCCTCAGTAACGATCACACCGGCAGCAGCGAACTCTGTACGCTGTTCCTCGATCCCGACTGGCGAAAGGAGGGCAACGGCTACCTGCTGTCAAAATCGCGCTTTATGTTCATGGCGGCCTTTCGCGATAAATTCAATGAGAAAGTGGTGGCCGAAATGCGCGGCGTCATTGACGAAAACGGCTATTCGCCCTTCTGGGAGAGCCTGGGGCAGCGCTTTTTTTCGATGCCGTTTGCCAAAGCCGATCGTTTGTGCGGCACCGGTCAGAAGGCATTTATCGCCGAGCTGATGCCCAAGCACCCTATTTATACCGACTTTTTGTCGGAGTCTGCCCGCAGTGTGATAGGCCAGGTTCACCCGCAAACCGCGCCGGCGCGGGCAGTGCTGGAAAAAGAGGGTTTTCGTTTTTGCCACTACGTCGATATTTTCGACGGCGGCCCGACGCTGGAGTGCGATATCGACCGGGTGCGGGCGATCCGCAGAAGCCGGCTGGTGGAGGTAGCCGAAGGGCAGCCGTCCGGGCGCGGCCTGACGGCCTGCCTGGTGGCCAACGAGCAGTATCACCACTTTCGCGCCGCGCTGGTGCAGGCGGATCCGCATACCGACAGGCTGCTGCTGAGCGCGCAGCAGCTGGACGTTCTCAAGGTTCGGCCCGGCGACAGCGTGCGCCTGGTCCGCCTCTGTCCCGAGGAGAAAACAGCATGAGCTTATGGATTAACGGCAGCTGGGTCGCCGGGCGCGGCGACGCGCGGGAAACCCGCAACCCGGTCACCGCGGAAGCGGTCTGGCGCGGCGCGGATGCCGATCGCCGCCAGGTAAGCGACGCGGTCGCCGCCGCCCGCGCGGCCTTCCCCGGCTGGGCGCGGACGCCTTTTCACGCCCGCCGGGAGATCGCAGAGACCTTCGCCGGCCTGCTGGAGACTCATAAAGCAGCCCTCGCGGAGACCATCGCCCGGGAAACCGGTAAACCGCGCTGGGAGGCGGCGACCGAAATTGCCGCCATGATCGGCAAGGTCGCCATTTCGCTGCAGGCGTACCGGGCGCGCACCGGCGAGCAGGAGACGCCGATGGCCGACGGGGCGGCAACCCTGCGCCACCGCCCCCACGGCGTAATGGCGGTCTTCGGCCCCTACAATTTCCCCGGCCACCTGCCCAATGGTCACATCGTTCCGGCGCTGCTGGCGGGCAATACCGCGGTCTTTAAGCCCAGCGAGCTGACGCCGATGTGCGGCGAGGCGGTGGTAAGACTGTGGGAGAAGGCGGGCCTGCCCGCCGGCGTGCTGAACCTGATTCAGGGCGGGCGCGAGGTTGGCGAAGCCCTGGCGGCGCAGGACGATATTGACGGCGTGCTGTTTACCGGCAGCTCCGCCACCGGCTTTGCGCTGCACCGCCAGCTGGCCGGGCGGCCGGACAAGATCCTCGCCCTTGAAATGGGCGGCAATAACCCGCTGATTGTCGATGAGCCAAAAGACGTTGATGCGGCGGTGCACGCCGCCATTCAGTCGGCCTTTATTACCGCCGGGCAGCGCTGCACGTGCGCCCGACGCCTGCTGGTGAAGCGCGGTCCGCAGGGAGACGCCTTTCTGGCGCGGCTGGTGACGGTGGCGTCGCGCATCGTGCCGGACCGCTGGGACGCCGATCCGCAGCCGTTTATCGGCGGCCTGATCTCGCCCGCCGCCGCGCAGAAGGTGATTGACGCCTGGCGCCGCCACGTGTCCAACGGAGCGCAGACCCTGCTCGAACCGCGCCTGCTGCAGCCGGGCACTTCGCTGCTGACGCCGGGCATCATTGCGATGAGCCGGGCGGGGGACGTTCCCGACGAAGAGGTGTTTGGCCCGCTGCTCTGCGTCTGGCGTTACGACACCTTTGATGAGGCGATCTGCCTTGCCAACAATACGCGCTACGGCCTCTCCTGCGGGTTGCTCTCGGACGACAGGCAGCAGTTCGAGCGCCTGCTGCTGGAGGCAAGAGCGGGCATCGTTAACTGGAACAAGCCGCTGACCGGCGCGTCGAGCGCCGCGCCGGTCGGCGGCGTGGGCGCCTCCGGCAACCACCGCCCGGGCGCCTGGTACGCCGCCGACTACTGCGCCTGGCCGATGGCCTCCCTGGAGGCCGCGGCGCTGAGTCTGCCGGGCACGCTGAGTCCGGGGCTGGATTTTAGCGCGGAGGAGCCATCATGAGTGCCCGCGAAGTCAACTTCGACGGCCTGCCGGGGCCGACGCACCACTATGCCGGGCTGTCGTTCGGTAATGAAGCCTCGGCGAAGCACCGGCTGAAGATCTCTAACCCGCATCTCGCCGCCCGCCAGGGGCTGCTGAAGATGAAGGCCCTGGCCGATCTCGGCTTTGTCCAGGGAGTGATCCCGCCCCAGGAGCGGCCTAACGTGCCGCTGCTGCGCCGCCTCGGCTTCGCCGGTAGTGATGAGCAGGTGCTGGCGAAGGCGGCGGCGCACTCGCCGCAGCTGCTGTCGGCGGCGAGTTCGGCTTCATCGATGTGGGTGGCCAACGCCGCCACCGTCTGCCCGTCGGCGGACGCGCTGGACGGCAAAGTCCACTTCACGGTGGCGAACCTCAACAATAAGTTTCACCGCGCCAGCGAGGCCGACACCACCGGGGCGCTGCTGCGGGCGATTTTCCGCGATCCGCAGGCGTTTGCGGTCCACGATGCGCTGCCGCAGGTGGCCCTGTTTGGCGATGAAGGCGCCGCTAACCACAATCGACTCGGAGGCGATTACGGCCAGCCGGGTCTGCAGCTGTTTATCTACGGGCGCGAGGAGGGCAGCGCCCACCGGCCCGGACGCTATCCGGCGCGCCAGACCCTGGAAGCCAGCCAGGCGGTGGCGCGGCTGAACCAGGTTAATCCTCAGCAGCTGCTGTTTGCCCAGCAGAACCCGGAGGTCATCGACCGGGGCGTGTTCCACAACGATGTGATCGCGGTCAGCAACCGCCAGGTGCTGTTCTGCCATCAGCAGGCGTTTGTTAACCAGCCGCAGCTGCTGGCCCGGCTGGCGGAGCGGGTGCCGGGCTTTCAGGCGGTGCAGGTGCCCGCCTCAAGGGTATCGGTTGCCGATGCGGTCGCCACCTATCTGTTCAACAGCCAGCTGCTGAGCCGGGACGACGGCAGCATGCTGCTGGTGCTGCCCAAAGAGGCCGAGGAGCACGCGGGCGTCCGGGGCTATGTGCAGGAGATGCTGGCGGCCGACAATCCCATTGCCGCGCTGAAGATCTTCGATCTGCGGGAGTCGATGGCCAACGGCGGCGGCCCCGCCTGTCTGCGCCTGCGGGTCGTGCTGACGGAGGCGGAGCGTGCGGCGGTCAACCCGGCGGTCATGATGAACGACGCCCTGTTTGACACCCTGAACGGCTGGATTGACCGCTACTATCGCGACCGGCTGAGCCAGGCGGACCTTGCCGACCCGCAGCTGCTGCGGGAAGGGCGCGAGGCGCTGGACCAGTTAACGCAAATCCTGAGTCTTGGTTCGGTCTATCCGTTCCAGCAGTAGTGAGGGCGACATGAATGATTTTCTGGCATTAACCCTGGCCGGGCATCGCCCCGGCCGGACGCAGGGCGAAACGGCGGAGATCTACTGGCAGTGGCACGATGCCGGCATTCTCGAGCTGACGCCCTTCGCCGCGAGCGAGCGGGCGCTGGTGCTCTCCTGCGGCGTTCACGGCAATGAAACGGCGCCGGTAGAGATAGTCGATGCCCTGCTCGGCGCGCTGCTGGCGGGCGAACTACCCCTGCGCTGGCGGCTGCTGGTTATTTTCGGCAACCCGCCGGCGCTGGCGGCCAATAAGCGCTACCTGCACAGCGATATGAACCGGATGTTCAGCGGCCGCTGGCACGACGTTACGCCGAGCGGCGAAACCGCGCGGGCCGCCCGGCTGGAGCAGGCGCTGCGCCAGTTCTACCAGCCGACGGACGCCCTGCGCTGGCACCTCGACCTGCACACCGCCATTCGCGGCTCGCACCACCCGCGCTTCGGCGTCCTGCCGCAGCGCGATGCGACCTGGGACGAGGATTTTATCCACTGGCTGGCGGCGGGGCTGGAGGCGCTGGTGTTTCATCAGAGTCCGGGCGGCACCTTTACCCACTTCAGCAGCGCGCAGTTCACCGCCCAGGCCTGTACCCTGGAGCTGGGCAAGGCGCTGCCGTTTGGTCATAACGATTTGCGGCAGTTTGCGACCACCCGCGAGGCGCTGGCCGGGCTGCTGGCGGGCGGGATAGCCAGCGCGCCGCTGCCCGTCCGCTATCGCGTCGCGCAGCAGCTGACCCGCCATGGCGACGATTTCCGCCTGCATATGTCGGCGCAGACCCTCAATTTTACGCCGTTTGCGGCCGGGACGCTGCTGGCGGAGGAAGGGGAGAGGCGCTACACGGTGCAACACCATACGGAATATGTGCTGTTCCCCAATCCGGACGTCGCGCCGGGGCTGCGGGCGGGGCTGATGCTGGTGCGTGAACCCTGATAAACATTAATTGGCCATCCCTCGCGTTGGCCATTTTCTTGATTTATCCTGCTTTTTATCGCTATTTACGGATAAGTCCTGGTAAATGCTTTATTTATAATCAGCAATGCGCTAGAGTTCTCCATAATTTCTTTAATAACAGTGCGTTATTAATTATTTCTCGCAGAACTCCACAATTTTTCCTTATTTTCCTCATCATTGCCGATAAATTCGCTTTTACACTTTCATCGTTTTACGCTTGCTCTGATTAATTGACGTTAAACCCCGTAAAGTTAACTCCGTCAACACGGCAATGCGCCGCAAGAATAACCGATAGTAAGGAACTTATTATGAAAAAGCTGACCGCACTGATCATTGCCTCTACCCTCTCCCTGGGCGCCGCTAACCTGGCGCACGCTGCCGACACGGCGGCGACCGCGCCGGCTGAAAAAGCGCCGATGATGCACAAAGGCAAGCCTGGCATGCATCACGATATGATGTTTAAAGGCCTTAACCTGACCGACGCCCAGAAGCAGCAGGTGCGCGACATCATGAAGGAGCAGCGCGGGAAAATGCAGCGCCCGTCCGCCGATGACGCCCGCGCCATGCACAGCCTGATCGCCAGCGATACCTTCGATAAGGCGAAGGCCGAAGCGATGGTTGATAAGATGGAAGCGAAGCACAAAGAGATGGCGCTCTCCCGCATGGAGACCCAGAACAAGATTTACAACATCCTGACCCCGGAGCAGAAGAAGCAGTTTAACGCCAATTTTGAGAAGCGTCTGACAGAGCGCCCGGCGCATCAGGGTAAAATGACTCCGCCGGCTGAATAATCCGGCACCCTGCACGCAAGACCGCCGGTCTTGCCCGTACGCCAGAAGGCTGCGGGCAGGCCCGGCGGTTTTTTTATTATTCGCTCAGGGTAATGATCTCGGCGCTCCCGGCCAGCAGCGGACGGCAGAGGATTTTATAGCCGTCGTGGTCGAAGCTGGCGGGCAGGCGCGATAGCGTAGCGGCCTCGGCCAGGCTGGCGACCGATCCCAGCCACAGCCAGTTGTGAATGATGTGATACTCGGTGAGGTCGGCGCTTTGCTCCTTCAGCGCGATCGCCCCGCGCCAGGGCCAGCAGGTGAGCTGCAGGCGCGAAAGGGCCTCTTTGAGACGCCGATCGTGGGCCTCCAGCGGCTCTTTGCCGCAGCAGGCTCCCGCGCAACGTCCCAGCGCCGAGCGAAAGCAGCCGCGGCCGCGGCTGACCGCCTCCAGGCCCAGCAGACCGTAGCAAAGGCGCTGCTCGTCGGCGAGGGTTTTCAGCGCCTGCAGCGCCGCCCGGCGATTGGCAAACAGGCCGTACAGCCCCGGCTGGCTGGAGAAATCGATCTCTTTCGCGTACACCACCTGCGGCCGTGCGTCGGTCAGCAGCAGAGAGCAGAGCTGGCGATTGCGGCGCAGGCGCTTGTTGAACAGCGGCTGCTGCGCTTTGATCATCTGTGCCTCAAGCAGCAGGGCGCCAATTTCACCGGCGGTGCAGATCCAACTGATGCGCCGGGACTGGCGCAGCATCGCCGCTTCCTCCGGCGTGCGCAGATGAGAAAGCACCCGGCTGCGCAGGTTGACGCTCTTGCCAATATAGAGCGGGAGGGTGTCGCTGTCGCCGTGGAAGGTATAGACGCCGGGCCGGGCGGGCAGCGCCTCCAGCGACGGGCGCAGGTGTTCCGGATATTCATAGATTGCCGCCGCCTCGAAGGCCAGGCGCGGGGCGGAGGGACGTTTTGCCACAAAGACTCCTGTACTGATGATTTATACAGTGTAACCCGGAGCGGCAAAAAAGAAAATGATGTACCGGCGATTTCCCCCCCGCTCAGGCGCTGGGCCTGTTTGCGCAAATGGCCGATGGTCGGCTGCCGGGTGGCTACCCTATATCCTGCCCAGGAGGCGTTTGCGCAGGATGCCGTTCTGGATTTGTGCGCGCGGGCGCACGGCGAGTAGCGTGTGAGAGAAGCAAAATTGCCGGGGTGTCAGCGCTTGCCGCAGCGGCGACGATTTTTCTTCAGGCGGGCCGGGCGCTGGCGCAGCACGTTGATGCGCTGCGCCTGGGGTCAGGCGCCCGGCGATGGGGTAACCTTACTGCTTCCAGAAGTCGTCGAACACCGTGATCGGCGGGCGGCGCTTGTGCTCGGTCTTCAGATACCAGCCTTCAATGATTTTGCTAATCTCTGCAGGCACGGTTTTGCCTTCCAGATAGTCGTCGATATTTTCATACGTGACGCCAAGCGCGGCCTCGTCCGGCAGGGAAGGACGATCGTCCTCAAGGTCAGCGGTCGGCGCCTTCTTATAAAGATGCTCCGGACAGCCGAGCGCCGCCAGCAGCTGCTTGCCCTGGCGCTTGTTGAGGCGAAAAATCGGGTTGATGTCGGTGCCGCCGTCGCCGTATTTGGTAAAGAAGCCGGTGACCGCTTCGGCGGCATGATCGGTGCCGACCACCACGCCTTTGCTCATGCCGGCGATGCTGTACTGCGCCTTCATGCGCTCGCGGGCCTTTTCGTTGCCGCGCACGAAGTCGCTCAGCTCAATGCCCGCTTCGCGCAGGGCCAGTTCGCTGGCGAGTACCGCGCCCTTAATATTGACGGTCAGCACGCGGTCCGGCTGGATAAAATCAATCGCGTCCTGGCAGTCCTGTTCATCGGCCTGCACGCCGTAGGGCAGGCGCACGGCGATAAACTGCAGGCTCTGGTCACCGCTTTCTGCGCGCAGTTCGCTGATGGCGGTCTGGCACAGCTTGCCGGTGAGGGTGGAATCCTGGCCGCCGCTGATGCCCAGCACCAGAGATTTAATAAAAGGAAAGGTTTGCAGGTAGGACTTGAGAAAATCCACGCTGCGGCGGATTTCCTCTTCGCTGTTAACCTGCGGCTTGACGCCGAGCGCTGCGATAATCTCTTGTTGCAAAGCCATGTCTCTCTCCCGGAAATGATCAGTTGCAATAAAGCTACCTCTTTGTCGTTAAAACGACAAGGATCACAGTTTTGAGTGCTGCAAAACAGCACGGTTCAGAGTCTCGTGCGGCCTTTAGGGAATGTTCTGAAAGTTATCCCTCTTAAATCATCAGGTTGAAAAATAGCGATCTTTATTCCAGGCTTAACCCTGCACTGATAAAAAAAACGAGGATGGAATATGAACAAGAATATCGCAGGAATGTTAGGCGCAGCAGCAGTACTGGCGATGCTGGCAGGGTGTACTGCCTACGATCGTACCAAAGATCAGTTTACTCAGCCGGTGGTCAAGGACGTGAAAAAAGGCATGACCCGCCAGCAGGTTGAGGCCCTGGCAGGTAAGCCGTCTTCAGAAGTCTCAATGATCCACGCGCGCGGAACCTGCCAGACCTATATCCTGGGTCAACGCGATGGTAAAATTGATACCTATTTTGTTGCCCTGGACGATACCGGCCATGTCATTAACTCCGGTTATCAAACCTGCGCCCAGTATGATACCGATCCGCAGGCGCCGCAGCAGACAAAGCAGCAGAGCGGACTTCTGCGCTAACCAAAAATCACAACCCGGTCTCCTGACCGGGTTTTTTATGTCGCGTTGCTTATTTAATTGCGCGAATTATTTGGCCGAAATGTGAAGGTAGTCATAAGCAAAGGTCAATGAGAGACAATTTTCCCCTATAGCGAATTATCCTGGCGTAAAGTCATGCCGTATACTCACCTCATAAGCACGACGTAACATTTCGTTACCGCTGCCCCGGCCCGGCGCCACAGGAGTGAGCCCGTCAGCCGGCAAAAAAGCCAATTGAGGAAGCTAATATGGAAAAGAAACATATCTATCTGTTTTGTTCAGCGGGCATGTCCACCTCTCTGCTGGTCTCAAAAATGCGCGCCCAGGCTGAGAAATATGAAGTGCCGGTTATTATTGAAGCATTTCCCGAAACCCTCGCGGCTGAAAAAGGCCAGCAGGCCGATGCCGTATTATTAGGACCGCAAATTGCCTATATGCTTCCGGAAATCCAGCGCCTGCTGCCGAATAAGCCGGTACAGGTTATTGATTCCGTACTGTATGGCAAAGTCGATGGTTTAGGCGTTCTCAAAGCCGCCGTCGCGGCGATTAAGCAGGCAGCAGCACAGTAATTTTTGTATTTATTTTAATTTTCCCGTCAAAGAGTTATTTCATACACAAGCGCCGTAACTTTCGGTTACGGCTTTTTAAGGGTATTTTCTATGAGTAAAGTTATTAGCTCTCTTGAAAAGGTACTCCTTCCTTTTGCAGTTAAAATAGGAAAGCAGCCGCACGTTAATGCGATTAAAAACGGCTTTATTAAACTGATGCCGCTGACCCTCGCGGGGGCCATGTTTGTATTAATTAATAACGTTTTTCTCAGTTTTGGCGAAGGCTCCTTCTTCTATTCACTTGGCATTCGTTTAGACGCTTCCACCATTGAGACCCTGAATGGTTTTAAAGCCATCGGCGGCAACGTGTACAACGGTACGTTGGGCATTATGTCGCTGATGGCGCCTTTTTTCATCGGCATGGCGCTGGCAGAAGAACGAAAAGTCGACCCTATGGCGGCGGGACTGCTGTCGATTGCGGCCTTTATGACCGTTACCCCTTACAGCGTCGGTGAAGCCTATGCGGTAGGCGCCAACTGGCTGGGCGGGGCGAATATCATCTCCGGCATTATTATTGGCCTGGTGGTGGCGGAGATGTTTGCCTTCGTGGTGCGCCGCAACTGGGTTATTCGGCTGCCGGCCAGCGTTCCTGGATCGGTTTCCCGCTCTTTCTCGGCGGTGATCCCCGGCTTTATCATTCTCTCTATTTTCGGGATTATCTCCTGGGCGCTGGGCCACTGGCAGACCAACTTCCACCAGATAATCATGGATTCCATCTCCACGCCGCTGGCGTCGATGGGCGCCGTGGTCGGCTGGGCGTACGTTATTTTTACCTCGCTGCTGTGGTTCTTCGGCGTGCACGGCTCGCTGGCGCTCACCGCGCTGGACAGCGGCATTATGACCCCGTGGGCGCTGGAAAATATCCAGCTCTATCAGCAGTACGGCTCCGTTGACGCGGCGCTGGCGGCGGGTAAAACCTTCCACATGTGGGCCAAGCCGATGCTTGACTCCTATATTTTCCTCGGCGGCACCGGCGCTACCCTGGGTCTGATTATCGCCATCTTTATCGCCTCGCGTCGCCAGGATCATCGTCAGATTGCCAAGCTGGCGCTGCCGTCGGGCATTTTCCAGATTAACGAGCCTATCCTGTTTGGTCTGCCGATCATCATGAACCCGGTGATGTTTATCCCGTTCGTGCTCATCCAGCCGCTGCTGGCCGGCATCACCATGACCGCCTACACGCTGGGGATCATCCCGCCGGTCACTAACCTGGCACCCTGGACGATGCCGACGGGTCTGGGGGCATTCTTTAACACCAACGGCAGTATCGCCGCGCTGCTGCTGGCGCTGTTCAACCTCGGGGTGGCGGTCGTGGTTTACCTGCCGTTCGTGGCGATCGCCAACAAGGCGCAGACCGTCATCGAGGAAGAAGAGAGCGAAGAAGATATTGCCAACGCACTGAAATTTTAATTTCCCGCGGTGCGGCACGCGCCGCGCCGCCCGAACCGAGAAGGAATAAGCATGTTCGATCTGGATAATGTTGTAGCGGAAGAGGTCAAGGAAAACGATCTTGAAGAGGTGGTGATGGGGCTTATCATCAACTCCGGACAGGCCCGCAGCCTGGCCTACTCCGCCCTCAAGCAGGCAAAACAGGGCGACTTTGCCGCCGCGAAGGCGACGATGGAGCAGTCGCGGGCGGCGCTGAGCGACGCGCACCGCGTGCAGACCCAACTGATTGAGAGTGATGAAGGCGAGGGAAAAATGAAGGTCAGCCTGGTGCTGGTTCATGCGCAGGATCATCTCATGACCTCAATGCTGGCCCGCGAACTGGTAGCCGAATTGATTGAACTTCACGAGAAGGTACAATAACGGGCAGATATCGCGATGAGGCAACCGAAGATGACGACCGTGGAGATGAACACCGCCCTTGAGCAGAAGCTGTTTAACGGCAAAAACTTTCACGTCTTCATCTACAACAAAACCGAAAGCATCAGTGGGCTGCACCAGCACGACTACTACGAGTTCACGCTGGTGCTCACCGGACGCTGCTATCAGGAAATTAACGGCAAGCGGGTGCTGCTGGAGCGTGGGGATTTCGTCTTTATCCCGATTGGCTCCTGCCATCAGAGCTTCTACGAGTTTGGCGCGACCCGCCTGCTCAATGTCGGCATCAGCCGCCGCTTTTTTGATAAGCACTATCAGCAACTGTTGCCCGGTTTTCTGGTTGCCTCACAGGTCTACTCCGTTAAGAGTCCCTTTCTCAGCTATATAGAGTCGGTTATTGCATCACTGAATTTTCGCGACAGCGAGTTTGATGAATTTATTGAGGTGGTCTCTTTTGCCATTATTAACCGCATGTGCCACTTCCGCGAAGAGCAAACGCAGGACGTGGTACCCCAGTGGTTAAAAACAACGGTGGAAGTGATGCACGATAAAAATAAATTCGGTGAAAATGCGCTGGAAAATATGGTGGCGCTGTCGGGTAAGTCACAGGAGTATTTAACCCGGGCCACCCAGCGCTTCTACAGCAAAACACCTATGCAGATAATTAACGATATCCGCATTAACTTTGCCATGAAGCAGCTGGAAATAACCAACTATTCGGTAACCGATATTGCTTATGAGTCCGGGTACAGCAGCCCCAGCCTTTTTATTAAGACGTTTAAAAAGCTGACCTCCTTTACCCCCAGCAACTATCGCAAGCGGCTTACCGTTATTAATAACTGACGGCGTGCGGGTGCCCGCAGCCAATTAATCAATATTATTTTTCCGCGCGCAGCGGGAGGGATCCCCGCATCCCGCATGCGGAAATCAAAGGGAGAACGTGATGAGCCAGAAATTAAAGATTGTCACTATCGGCGGCGGCAGCAGCTATACGCCGGAACTGCTTGAAGGCTTTATCAAGCGCTATCATGAACTGCCGGTCACCGAGCTGTGGCTGGTGGACGTGGAGGAGGGGAGCCACAAGCTCGACATCATTCACGCCCTCTGCGAACGGATGATAGAAAAAGCGGGCGTGCCGATGAAGGTCTATAAAACCCTCGATCGCCGCGAGGCCCTTAAGGGCGCGAACTTTGTCACCACCCAGCTGCGCGTCGGCCAGCTGCAGGCGCGGGAAAAAGATGAACGCATCCCGCTCAGCCACGGCTATCTCGGCCAGGAGACCAACGGCGCGGGCGGCCTGTTTAAAGGGCTGCGCACCATTCCGGTTATTTTCGACATCATTAAAGACGTGGAGGAGATTTGCCCCGACGCGTGGGTGATTAACTTCACCAATCCGGCGGGCATGGTCACCGAGGCGGTCTATCGCCACACCGGCTTTAAGCGCTTTATCGGCGTGTGCAATATTCCGATTGGCATGAAGATGTTTATCACCGACGTGCTGGCGCTGACGCCGGAAGACGACCTCTCTATTGACCTCTTCGGTCTCAATCACATGGTGTTTATCCGCGATGTGCTGGTCAACGGCGAGTCGCGTTTTGCTGAACTGCTCGACGGCGTGGCCAGCGGCAAGCTGACCGCCAATACGGTGAAAAATATCTTCGATATGCCGTTCAGCGAGGGGCTTATCCGATCCCTTAACCTGCTGCCGTGCTCCTACCTGCTTTACTACTTTAAGCAGAAGGAGATGCTGGCCATTGAGATGGGCGAATACTACAAGGGCGGCGCCCGGGCGCAGGTGGTGCAGAAGGTTGAGAAGCAGCTGTTTGAACTCTATAAAGACCCCGATCTGAAGGTGAAGCCGAAAGAGCTGGAGATGCGCGGGGGCGCCTACTACTCCGACGCCGCCTGCGAGGTGATCAACGCCATTTATAACGACAAGCAGGCCGAGCATTATGTTAACGTACCGCATCACGGCCATATCGATAATATTCCCGCCGACTGGGCGGTGGAGATGACCTGCATTGTAGGCCGCGACGGCGCGAAGCCCCACCCGCGCGTCACCCACTTTGACGAGAATGTGATGGGGCTTATCCAGACCATTAAAGGTTTTGAAGTGGCGGCAAGCCGGGCGGCGCTCAGCGGCGAACTCAACGACGTGGAGCTGGCGCTGAACCTTAGCCCGCTGATCCACTCCGACAGCGACGCCGCCGTACTGGCAAAAGAGATGCTGCTGGCCCATGAAAAGTGGCTGCCGAACTTCGCCGCGGCGATCAAAGCGCTCAGACAGTAACGGGAGAGGCTGATGGAACGTATTCTGATCGTCAATGCCGATGATTTTGGCCTCAGTCGGGGCCAGAACTACGGTATCGTCGAAGCCTGCCGCAACGGGCTGGTGACCTCAACCACCGCGCTGGTTAACGGCGAGGCCATTGTCCACGCCGCCGGGTTGAGCCGCACGCTGCCCGAGCTGGCGGTGGGCATGCATTTCGCGCTCACGCTCGGTAAACCGCTGACCGCCATGCCGGGCCTGACCCGCGACGGCAGGCTCGGGAAGTGGCTCTGGGAGATGGCGGAAGCGGGCGCGCTGCCGCTGGACGAAATCCGCCGCGAGCTGATCGCCCAGTACCAGCGCTTTATCGACCTGTTCGGCGCGGCGCCAACCCATATCGATAGCCACCACCACGTGCATATGATCCCGCCGGTTTTTGCCATCGTCGCCGCTTTTGCCAAAGAGATGGGCGTACCTGTACGCATTGATCGGGCGCTGCAGCAGCGCGATGGCCTTGATGCGGCCGGCCTGCGCAGCAGCGACGGCTTCAGCAGCGCCTTCTACGGCAATGGTGTCAGCGAAGCGCTGTTTCTTGAGGTGCTGGAGACCTCAATTGCCGCCGGAGAGCGATCGCTTGAGGTGATGTGCCATCCCGCGTTTGTGGACAATACCATTATGGGCAGCGCCTACTGCTATCCGCGTCTGGCGGAACTGGAGATACTGACCTCGGCATCGCTGCAGCAGGAGGTGGCGATGAAAGGGTATCGCCTGGGAAGTTACCGGGACGTGTAGGGAATTGCGCCCGGCACATTTGCCGGGCGCGTTTTGAGGGTTAGACCGGGCGCAGACCCGGTTTTTTTTATGCCGGAATGGCACCTATTTTTGCTTCTCGCGACCACACGCGGTGGGCGGCCAGCAGATCCATCAGCGCGTCCATGGCATCTTCCGTCACGCGCTTATCTTCGACCAGCCCCTCTTCGCCGCCGCTGCTGACGCCGAAAGCGTCCTTAAAGTCGCGGGCATCGCCGGCCAGCAGGATCGGCTTAAGGTGCTTGTAGGCCTCCAGCAGATAGTAGCGCGCGTCGCCGCAATCCTTCAGGCTGGCGGCGCCTTCTCCGGGGACAATCACCGCATCAACCGTCAGCGAGGGGGCCGCGGTGAAGGTGGCGCTCACCGGCAGCTGGGTGCCGTCGTCCGCTTCCACGGTGCCCATCCGCCGATAAAGCAGCTTGGCATGCACGCCTTTATCCTTCAGCGCCTGCAGCAGCGTCAGGATCTCGTCGGCGGCGGGCTTATCTCCCAGCAGCACGCCAACCACTCGCCCTTTGATCGATCCGCCCGGCAGCGCGTAGAGGCTGAGGGTTGGATCTTTGCTCAGGCCGTTTACCGGCGGCGGCGGAGCCACGCTGCGCTGCGCATCGCTGAGGGTAATACCGAGATTGTCCGCCACGCCCTGCGCCAGCTGAAGATCGATATGCGTCAGCCTGTCGACGACCCGCTCGCGGATATAGGCGCGTGCGACTTTACTCAGCTCAAAGCTGAAGGCGTCGATGATGTGCTGCTGCTCAACCGGCGTCTGGCTCAGCCAGAACAGGCGCGGGTGGGCGTAGTATTCGCCGAACGACGGGCTGCGCTGGCGGATGGTCTCGGCATCCACGCGCTCGCGGCGGGACTCGAAGCCGCCGCCTTTCGCCGCCGGCGGCGTTTCCCGCGGCCAGTTATCGTTGATCGAGTTGGGCTCATAGTTCGCCGGATTAGTATCAATATCCATCCGGTGCATACCGTCGCGCTGCAGGTTATGGTACGGGCAGGTGGGACGGTTAATCGGGATCTCGTGGAAGTTCGGCCCGCCCAGGCGGCTTATCTGGGTATCGGTGTAGGAAAATAGCCGTCCCTGCAGCAGCGGGTCATCGCTAAAGTCGATACCGGGTACGATGTGGCCCGGATGGAACGCCGCCTGTTCGTTTTCGGCGAAGAAGTTATCCGGGTTGCGGTTAAGCACCATTTTGCCCACCCGCTCGACCGGCACCAGCGCCTCCGGGATAAGCTTGGTCGGGTCGAGCAGGTCGAAATCGAATTTAAACTCGTCCTCTTCCGGGATCAGCTGCAGGCCCAGCTCGTATTCCGGATAGTCTCCGGCCTCGATGGCCTCCCACAGCTCGCGGCGGTGGAAATCCGGATCGCGCCCGGTAAGCTTCTGCGACTCGTCCCACACCATAGAGGCGGTGCCCGCTACCGGCTTCCAGTGAAAGCGCACGAAGGTCACTTTACCCTCGGCATTGATCAGCCTGAAGGTGTGGATACCGAAGCCTTCCATCGTGCGGTAGCTGCGCGGCAGGCCGCGGTCCGACATCGCCCAGATAACGTTGTGCAGCGTTTCCGGCTGTAGAGAAATATAGTCCCAGAACGTATCGTGGGCGCTGCCGCCCTGCGGTATCGCCCAGTGCGGCTCCGGCTTCACCGCGTGAACGAAGTCGGGGAACTTGATGGCGTCCTGAATAAAGAAGATGGGGGTATTGTTGCCGACCAGGTCAAAAATGCCCTCGTCGGTATAGAATTTGGTCGCCCAGCCGCGGATATCGCGCACCGTATCGGCGGAGCCGGCGCCGCCCTGGACAGTGGAGAAGCGGACGAAGACCGGCGTCTTTTTCGACGGATCGCAAAGAAACGCGGCTTTGGTTATCGCGCTCAGGTCCTTATACGGCTGGAAGTAGCCGTGCGCCGCAGAGCCGCGGGCGTGAACGATACGCTCGGGGATACGCTCATGGTCAAAGTGGGTGATCTTTTCGCGAAGGATGAAATCCTCCAGCAGGGTAGGGCCGCGATTGCCCGCCTTCAGCGAGTTCTGATCGTCAGCGATGCGTACGCCCTGATTGGTGGTCAGCGGCTGCTCGTCGCCCGCTTTACGAAAGGCCTCCAGCGCGTCCAGCTTATCGCTGTGTGTATCCGGCGCTTTGCGGCTACCCGGGGCCGTTGGCGCTTCGCCGGGCGCCGTAGGATGCGGCGGCGCGAGGTGCGCGTTATCTGCCGGGGCAAGAGAACCCAGTCCCGGCTTGCCCTGTGCCTCATCGCTGACCGGCACGCCGTGGTGATGCTGTTTTTTATCCGACATTGCGTTCTTCTCCCGTTACCAACTTGCGGTATTTTTTTAGTTAAAAACCCATTAACTATAGACAAAGAACGAATACCCCTGGAAATAACCGGATTAATCCCTACTCAACGGCAGGGGCGACGCGCGGGTCTGCGATCGGCTATCATAGAGGGTCACGACTTCGTTTACTGTTTTGGTACTTCCGCCTATGAAACCGCTGCGTCAGCAAAACAACCGCCCGATAATCAGCTATGTGCCCCGCGTTGAACCGGCGCCGCCGGAGCACGCCTCAAAAGTTGAGGGCTACCGGGACGTCTGGCTGCTGCGGGGCAAATATGTGGCTTTTGTGCTGATGGGCGACAGGTTCGCACGCTCTCAGGCCTTTAGCGTGCCGGAGGCGGCCCAGCGCTGGGCGGCGCAGATGCGCCAGGAAGGGGAGGTCGGGGAGGAGTAAGTGCGGCGGCGACCGGGAAAGCGTATCGTGCCGGTCGCCGCGCGGTAAGGCTTGGCTAGCGCGCTTAGCGGTGCGCCAGCTCGACTTCTTCTTCACTGTCAAAGACCGTTTTGTCGGTCTGGCGCAGCCACTGGCTGGTCAGGGTGCCGGCGGTCATCGAGCCGTTAACGTTCAGGGCCGTACGTCCCATATCAATCAGCGGTTCCACCGAGATAAGCAGGGCCACCAGGGTGACCGGCAGGCCCATCGCGGGCAGTACAATCAGCGCCGCAAAGGTGGCGCCGCCGCCCACGCCGGCCACGCCCGCAGAGCTGATGGTGACGATCCCGACCAGGGTGGCGATCCACACCGGATCCAGCGGGTTGATGCCGACCGTCGGGGCGACCATCACCGCCAGCATTGCCGGATAGAGTCCGGCGCAGCCGTTCTGGCCGATGGTCGCGCCGAACGACGCGGAGAAGCTGGCGATCGACTCCGGCACGCCCAGGCGGCGGGTCTGGGTTTCAACGTTCAGCGGGATTGACGCGGCGCTGGAGCGGCTGGTGAAGGCGAAAGTCAGCACCGGCCACACTTTGCGGAAGAACTTAAGCGGGTTAACGCCGTTTGCGCCGAGCAGCAGGCCGTGGACCACAAACATAATCGCCAGCCCGAGGTAGGAGGCGATCACGAAGCTGCCGAGCTTAATGATGTCCTGCATATTGGAGCCGGCCACCACTTTGGTCATCAGCGCCAGCACGCCGTACGGCGTCAGCTGCATCACCAGGCGCACCAGCTTCATCACCCAGCTCTGCAGCGTGTCGATGGCGGTCAGCACCCGCTGGCCCTTCGGCGCGTCGTCTTTCAGCAGCTTCAGGGCGGCGACGCCGAGGAAAGCGGCGAAAATCACCACGCTGATGATGGAGGTCGGGCTGCCGCCGGTGAGGTCGGCAAACGGGTTTTTCGGAATAAAGGAGAGCAGCAGCTGCGGCACCGACAGGTCGGCTACTTTTCCGGCGTAGTTACTCTGGATAGCGTTCAGGCGCGCGGTCTCCGCCGAACCCTGCACCAGCCCTTCGGCGGTCAGGCCGAACAGGTTCGTCACCAGCACCCCCACCAGCGCGGCTATCAGGGTAGTAAACAGCAGCGTACCGATGGTCAGGACGCTGATCTTACCGAGCTGAGAAGCGTTGTGCAGGCGCGCGACGGCGCTAAGAATAGAGGCAAATACCAGCGGCATCACGATCATCTGCAGCAGCTGCACGTAGCCGTTGCCGACAATGTTGAACCACTGAATGGCGTCCTTCAGCACCGGGCTGTCGGCGCCGTAGATCAGCTGCAGCCCGAGGCCAAACACTACGCCCATGACGAGGCCAAGAAGGACCTTTTTAGCCAGGCTCCACTGCTTGTGGCGGGTTTGCGCCAGCAGCAATAGCAAAGCCGCGAACACGGCGATGTTCGCGATAAGTGGAAAATTCATCCTGTTCTCCTGATGGTGTAATACGATCCTGTACCGGATCGATTTTAATCGCGCAAGAGTAACAGATGTGTGATTTGCTGCTTATATCCAAATGGAATGGGTTATAGCGAAATGCATTTTTTCGTTTAGCAATCATCCACTTTGATGATGAATAAGCCTGTCGAAGCGTATCTGCAGCGTGCTGATGAGGCTGGACGACCAGCGCACCGCGCTATTGTCCGGCAGCGACTGCGGCATCCACACGGCGTAAACGAACAGCGCCATGCACAGCACCCGCTCCAGCTGATTACCTTTTTGCGGCACCAGGATCGGCAGGCGAAAGCGCCAGCGGCAGGGCCACAGCAGCGGTACGCCCGCCGGCGTCAGCATATCGGCTAGAATATGGCTCAGATAGCCGAGCACCAGCCCCTGCAGCACATCGGCGGGCACGATCCAGCTATCCGGCACCTTAAGGTAGAACAGCGTCAGCGCACCAAACACCGCCAGCAGGCTGTGGGTGAAGCCGCGGTGGCCGAAGGCCCTCGCTATCGGTTTTGAGATCCAGCTTAACCGCTGGCCGAGGAGCGATCGGGGGTGGTCGATATCCGGCAGCAGGCAGGTGACCACCGCAGCCGGAACGATGTGCCACCAGTCGCCCTGCGCCAGCACCGGAGTCAGTTCGGCGTTTTTGGCGAACACCGCGCAGGCTATGGAAAAGAGCAGGTGGCCTTCTGCCGTCATAATGATACCCATAAACTGTTAATCTATACAGTATAGGGTTTTTATACAGGGTACGGAAGAGGTGACGGTGTAACTCTTTGTCACAAAGGTCAACTTTTTCTGGCGGCGGGTGCCGCCAGCGGGGGGATTAGCCGAGAAGGTGTGCCGCGGTGAGCTGTTCCATTGTCGGGAGCTTAACATCGGCAAGGGCGTAGCGCGGATCGTTAAAGATAGCGTGTTCGGGCACCACAATAGATCGCATGCGCGCCGCTTTGCTGGCGATCATGCCGTTGACCGAATCCTCTAGCGCCACGCAGGCCAGCGGAGAAACGCCAAGCTGCTCCGCGCAGTTGAGATAAACCTGCGGATGCGGCTTGCTGTAGGGCAGCGCTTCCGCGGAGGAGAGCGCGTCAAACTGGTCGCGCAGGCCGAACATCGCCAGTACCTTCTCCAGCATGTGCAGCGGCGACGCAGAGGCCAGGCCGACCTTCAGGCCCTGGTCTTTACACAGGGCGATGGCTTCGCGTACGCCCGGCAGCAGGGGGCGCTCTTCTTCAACCAGGGCGATAGCGCGGTTGATAATCTGCGCCGTGACCTCGGCACGTCCCGGGCCCTGCCAGGGCTGCTGGGCATACCACAGGTCGACGACCATATCGATGCGCAGTCCGAGCGTGTCCGGCAGTTCGCCGCGGCGGGACACGTCAACGCCCAGTCCGGCGATAACCTCGAGTTCGGCGCGATCCCATAGCGGCTCAGAATCAATTAACAGGCCGTCCATATCAAAAATAGCGGCTAAAATGTGGCGCCGGGTGGTCATCATAGAACTCCTTCGAAGTAAAAATGCCAAAAATCAGGCATTCATCCTACCGCATTCGCCTTTAAAGCGCAGGCGAAAAGCCGCAACACAGGGTAGACTTACAGCCAAACTAAGCACGTCAGAACAAGGGGAACTCATGACGTATCAACAGGCCGGCCGCATCGCCGTGCTGAAACGGATCATTGGCTGGGTCATTTTTATTCCAGCCGTTCTTTCTACGCTTATTTCGCTGTTCAAGTTCATGTATGACCACAGCGAGAAAAAACCGGGTATTGACGCCGTGCTTCTCGACTTTGCCCACGTGATGATCGAGATGATCCGCTTCAACACGCCGTTTCTTAATTTCTTCTGGTACAACTCGCCGACGCCAGATTTTCACCACAGCATGAATATCGGCTTCTGGATAATTTTTGCGCTGGTGTTTGTGGCTCTGGCCCTGCAGGCCTCCGGCGCGCGGATGAGCCGCCAGGCGAAATTTCTGCGCGAAGGCGTGCAGGATCAGCTGATCCTTGAGCGCGCCAAAGGCGCGGAAGGGCTCAGCAAGGAGCAAATCGACGCTAAAATCGTCGTGCCGCGCAACACCATCTTCCTGCAGATATTTCCGCTCTACGTCCTGCCGGTGATAACCATCGTGGCGGGCTACTTCTTCTTCCGGTTGCTGGGCTTCCTGTAAGCGTAAAAAAACCGGTCATCGCTGACCGGTTTATTTCACGCCTGCGGCAGCGCTCTTGGCCTGCCGCTGTCGTCGACGGCGACGTAGATAAACAGCGCCTCCGTTGCCTTGTAGCGCTGGCCAATCGGCTCTGAGGCGACCTTTTTCACCCACACTTCAATATTAATGGTGATCGAGGTGTTGCCACGCTTGGTGCACTTCGCATAGCAGCACACCACGTCACCCACCGCCACGGGACGCAGGAAAGTCATTCCGTCGACCCGCACGGTCACTACGCGCCCGCGGGCGATCTCTTTGGCCATGATGGCGCCGCCGAGATCCATCTGCGACATCAGCCAGCCGCCGAAGATATCGCCGTTAGCGTTGGTGTCCGCCGGCATGGCCAGGGTGCGCAGAACCAAATCGCCCTGCGGTGCATCTTGAGTATTGCTCATTTGTTATCGTCCTGAGGCATATGACGGTAGATGTAGATGCCGCTGACGACGGTAAAAGCCAGGGTCAGGGCGGTCAGGCCAAAGACTTTGAAATTCACCCACACGCTCTGCGGTAGCCAGAAGGCGATATAGATATTCGCCAGGCCGCAGAGGATAAAAAACAGGGCCCACGCCACGTTCAGCCGCGACCAGACGAAGGCGGGCAGCGCCAGCTCTTTGCCGAGCATCTGCTGAATGAGCGGCTTTTTCATCACCCACTGGCTGATCAGCAGGGCGCCGGCAAACAGGGCGTAGATCACGGTGACCTTCCACTTAATAAATTCATCATTGTGAAAGAACAGCGTTAACCCGCCGAAGACGGCCACTAGGATAAAGGTGATCAGCGCCATTTTTTCCACTTTACGGTAGCGGATCCAGCTGTAAATCAGCACGGCGGCGGTGGCAATAATCAGCGCGGCGGTCCCGGCGTAGATGTCGTAAAGCTTATAAAAAGCAAAGAACACCACCAGCGGTAAAAAATCCAGAAACTGCTTCATACATCGATTCCGTATTTCAGTAGCGGCCCGCCAGCGCGGGCCAAAAGGGTCAGTGACGAATAAGCATATACAGGCGGAACAAATAGATAAGCAACAGGGCCGAAATAAGGTTGCTAATGCAGTTGACGACCACTGCGCCGACCGTCGGACTGAGCACTGCGACGTTGGGCGCAAACATCAGCAGCAGCGTTTTCGCCAGCAGCCAGGCAATAATCGCGGGTGCGACGACGCGCATATTCGCCCACGCCAGCCGCATGCTGTTGCGCATGGCGGTGAAAATGCCCACGCGCTCCTGAACCAGAATGACCGGCGCGAAGGCGAGCACGATAGCCAGCAGCACGCCGGGGACGATGACCAGCATCATGCCAACCTGCACCAGGAGCGTGGTCAGGAAGATAAGTATAAACATCATTGGCAGCACCGGCGCGCTGGCGCCAATCGCCAGCAGGGCGCTGACCCGCTTGCCGGCGGAGACCATCTGAATCAGCATCAGAATACCGCCCGCCAGAATCGCATTACCGATAAGCCCGGAAAACGTCGAGGCTGCCGATGCGTGCAGCAGTATCTGCTGCTGCTCCGGCGTCAGGTTCTGAATCATCTCAAACAGACTGATGCTGCCGGTAAAGCTGTCCCCTTCATTGAGAATGTCCATCTGGGCGTCGCTCGGCGAAAAGGCGTGGCCAAGCACCACCGTGATAAAAGCGCACAGCAGCGCAATGAGTAAAACAGTAACAAACTGATTACGAAAAAAATTACCCGTGTCACGGTAAACGGACTTCGCCGTGATAGACATGCACTCTCCTTGAGACTGACTGGTATTAAGAAGCCGTCGATTGTAACTCACCGCGCGCTAAAGTGGCAGCAGCAACCTCTGTATGGATAAGCATATCTTTGTAAAGGGGCGGTAAGCCATACCGCGCTCTGGCGCGATTGCAGGCATCGTTAATCTGCCCGTCTTCACCGGACATGGCGAACTCCCGGCAGGGAGAGGGCCGATTCTCGTACATGGAACAGCGAACAGATTCCCCCACCTCGCCCTCAAGCGCCACGCAGCGGCTCTGCTTTTGATTCGTCCCGCGCATGCAGCGCAGAAAGGGAGTGACCGGCTCGGTCAGATCGGCGGGTACCGTGCCGCCGCCGTCATCGGCTTCGGCCCAATAAAAGGAGACTCGAAAATACGCACAGCAGGCACCGCAGGTCATACACGGGTTTACATCGCTCATAGCTCACCTGAAAAAACGCATCAACACAGATTGTCGGCAGATAAATTATCCAGCGCGAAGAGGGAGAGCAAGAGGGGGCCGCGCGTTTTTTTTGTAACATTCGTCAGACGCAAAATTGATATGGATAGCGTTTGTTCTTCTAAATTCCCCTGCAAAAAATTAATCCAGATCAATGAATGTTAAATCTCAGAAAATGAGTGTGATCTAAGTTTGACTGTTTGTGCCCAATTGTAGGTATATTTTGCGAGCATAAAAACATAATGAAGGAGCATGTATGAAAAAGTTAGCAGTGGCTGCGCTGGTGTTAAGTACTCTCTCTACTGGCGCATGGGCGCACGAGCAGGGCGAGTTTTTTATTCGGGCAGGTTCGGCAACGGTAAGACCAACGGAGGGGGCGCACGGCACGCTTGGCCACCTCAATGGCTTTAACGTTGATAACAATACCCAGCTCGGGCTGACGTTCACCTATATGGCAACGGACAATATTGGCGTCGAGCTGCTGGCCGCTACGCCATTCCGCCATAAAATCGGAACCGGCGCCACCGGCGATATCGCCAAGGTGCATCATCTGCCGCCGACGCTGATGGCGCAGTGGTACTTCGGCGACGCCAGCAGCAAACTGCGTCCGTACGTGGGCGCGGGTATTAACTACACCACCTTCTGGGGCGATAAATTTAACGATAACGGTAAAGAGACGGGTCTGTCTAACCTGAGCCTGAAGGATTCCTGGGGCCTGGCTGGACAGGTCGGCTTAGATTATCTGATCAACCGCGACTGGCTGATCAACGCCTCCGTGTGGTATATGGATATCGACACCAAAGCGCGCTACAACTCAGACGGTACTGCGGTACCTGCTGGCCATTACAGCGACAAAGTGCGCCTCGACCCGTGGGTATTTATGTTCTCTGCCGGTTACCGCTTTTAAGCCGGTTACCGCTTTTAAGTTCTCTCCCAATACTGGCTGCCGGGCAGCCAGTATTATTTCCCGTCTCGCGCAGTTCTCAGCGCTACTTCGTATTTAACCTTAACTTACAAATCTATAACCCTGTGTTGCTACGCTTATGCCATCGCCACGATAACCGGGAGGCAGTATGAGCAGAAATCTACAGGACATCGATCTTCTCGTTCGCAGACTTAACACCTCATTACATGCCCATTTTAAATGGCTGGTGGAGGTCCTGCGCTATGCCGTGGTCCGCGATCGCCAGATCCCGTCGATATGCAGTGAATCGGCGCACGATATTTGCGTTTTCGGCTACTGGATTAATGCCCAGCTTGCGGTACGCAGTGCGGATGATGGCTATCTGATTGCCATTCATCAGCGCCATCGCGAGGTACATCAGGTTTGCCGCCGGCTGATTGACTCTGTTGTCAATGATGAGGTGAAACTATCCCTCTTTGACGCCTTTGAAAGTACGCTGCAGAAGCTGATTGATGCCATCAGCGCTTACCAGCGGCATCTGCTTCAGCTACGGGTGAGCTATGATGCGCTAACCTCGCTTCCCTCCCGGCGCATACTTGATGAGTCTTTTACCGCCCAGGCGCACAATCAGCGCGGGCACAAACTCTACGCGCTGCTTACTGATATCGATCACTTCAAGCGAATCAACGACACCTTCGGCCATCTGACGGGGGATGAAGTGCTGAGGGTTTATGCCCGGATGCTTCAGTCCTGCACCCGTTCGGAGGAGCAATCTTATCGTTATGGCGGGGAAGAGTTTGTTACTCTACTGCGCGCCGGCAGTGACGAAGAGGCATGCTGCGCGGGATTGCGTATTATAGAGGCGATTGCCAGTCAGCAGATAGAAATCGGCCCTCACTTTATCGGGATCACCGCCACCGCTGGCCTTACCCGGGTACGGGAAGATGAACCGTTGCATAAAGTCCTCGAAAGGGCGGACATCGCACTTTACCGCGGCAAAGAGAGCGGGCGTAATCGCTGCATGTTCATTGATCAGAAGCGGGAAGTCAGCTGGGTCAGCCGGCATGAGGCGAAAAAAAGCCCGCACGAGTGCGGGCAAATAATACTGGAAGCAATGTGAGCAATGTCGTACCGAATACCTGAGCGATTTGCTCAACTATTCGGTAATGAGAAAGATAATACTTCTCATTAAATGATGCAACCCTTTCTTTTTTGTGGTCGTCGCATTCATGTATGCGAAGAGGGAAAGGGGCCGTCCCGCCGGGGGCGCGGACGGCCTGGAGAGATTATGCCCGGCGGGTTGCGGCCTTCATGCTTTGCGCAAAGTTTTTCAGCTGCGCCAGCATCGCCGGATAATCATCGACATTGTTCTCAATGATTTTGACAATCGCCGAGCCGGAAATCGCCCCGGCGGCGCCGGCGTCCAGCGCGGCGGTCACCTGATCGGGGGCCGAAATGCCGAATCCCTGCAGCGGCGGCGCGGCGCGGTACTCGGTCAGCTTCTCCACCAGATGGTGCAGCGGCAGGGCGGCGCGGTTCTCCGCCCCGGTGACGCCCGCCCGCGACAGCAGATAGGTGTAGCCGCGGCCATAAGAGGCAATCTGGCGCAGCAGGGCGTCGTCGGCGTTCGGCGGGCAGATAAAGATCGGCGCCACGCTGTGGCGCATCGCCGCCTGGCGAAACTCCGCCGATTCTTCTACCGGCACATCGGCCACCAGCACCGAATCAACGCCTACCCGGGCGCACTCGGCGTAGAAGGCGTCAATGCCGCGATTGAACACCAGGTTGGCGTACATCAGCAGGCCAATCGGAATGGTCGGGTGCTTCTGGCGAATGGCGGCCAGCATCTCGAAGCACTGGGTCGGCGTGACGCCCGCGGCAAATGCCCGCAGAGTCGCGTTCTGGATGGTGGGGCCGTCCGCCAGCGGATCGGAGAACGGGATCCCCAGCTCCAGCGCGTCGGCGCCGGCCTCAATCAGCGTATCGATGATCTTCAGCGACTGGCCCGGATTCGGATCGCCGAGGGTCACGAAGGGGACGAAGGCGCCTTCCCGGCGGTTTTTCAGCTCAGCAAACAGGTTGTCATAGCGTTCCATCAGATTTCCCCTCGCGCTTTCAGAATGTCGTGGACGGTGAAGATGTCTTTATCGCCGCGGCCGGAGAGATTGACCACCAGCAGCTGCTCTTTTTCAGGATTTTCGCGCATCATTTTCAGCGCGTGGGCCAGGGCGTGGGAGGACTCCAGCGCCGGGATAATGCCCTCGTGGCGGCAAAGCTGTTTAAAGGCGTCCAGCGCTTCGTCATCGGTGATCGACACATAGTCCGCGCGCCCGGTGCTGTTGAGGTAGGCGTGCTGCGGCCCGACGGACGGGAAGTCGAGGCCCGCGGAGACGGAATAAGACTCCTCAATCTGCCCTTCGTCGGTCTGCATCATCGGCGACTTCATGCCGAAGTAGATGCCGACGCGGCCGTGCTTGAGCGGCGCGCCGTGTTCGCCGGTTTCGATACCGTGACCGCCCGGCTCAACCCCAATCAGCCGCACTGAGGTTTCGTCGATAAAGTCGGCAAACATGCCGATGGCGTTAGATCCGCCGCCGACGCAGGCCAGCACCGCGTCCGGCAGGCGGCCTTCGTGCTCCCGGATCTGCGCTTTGGTCTCTTCGCCGATCATGCGCTGAAACTCGCGCACGATGGTCGGGAAGGGGTGCGGACCGGCGGCGGTGCCCAGCATGTAGTGGGCCTTTTCATAGCTGCCGGACCAGTCGCGCAGCGCTTCGTTACAGGCATCCTTCAGGGTGGCGGAGCCGCTGTGGACTTCGATAACTTCGGCGCCCATCAGCCGCATGCGGAAGACGTTCGGCGACTGGCGCGCGGCGTCTTTGGCGCCCATGTAGACCCGGCACTTGAGGCCGAGCAGCGAGCAGGCCAGCGCCGAGGCGACGCCGTGCTGTCCGGCGCCGGTTTCGGCGATAATTTCAGTTTTACCCATCCGCTTCGCCAGCAGCGCCTGGCCCAGGACCTGATTGGTCTTGTGGGCGCCGCCGTGGAGCAGGTCTTCACGCTTGAGATAGAGCGTCGTTTTGGTGCCGGCGGTCAGGTTGCGGCACTTGGTCAGGGCCGTCGGGCGTCCGGCGTAGTTTTTCAGCAGGTCGGTAAATTCGGCCTGAAACTCAGGATCCTTCTGGGCGCTGACGAACGCCTCTTCCAGCTGGCGCAGGGCCGGCATCAGGATCTGCGGCACGTACATGCCGCCAAATTCGCCAAAATAGGGGTTCAGTAGTGTATTCATCTCTTATCCTTAATATGCGCGCAGCGTCTGGAATACGGAGGCCAGCTTCCCGGCATCTTTGATGCCCGGCTGCGACTCTACGCCTGAATTAAAATCGAGTCCGGCGCAGCCGCTTTTGGCGGCGGCGACGCAGTTATCGGGGCCGAGACCGCCGGCCAGCATGACGTTGCCCAGGTCCTGTCCGGCAAGCAGGGACCAGTCAAAGGGCTGGCCGCTGCCGCCCTGGCCGTTATCCAGCAGATACCTGTCAACGTGGTTAAGATCGCGGGCGGGCAGGCTCGCTTTGACGCTCAGCGCCTTCCAGATCTGCACGTTTTCCGGCAGCGCCGCGCGCAGGGCGTCGATATAGGTCTGATCCTCATCGCCGTGCAGCTGTACGGCGGCGAGGCCCAGCGCCTCGGCTTTGGCAGCCACCTCCGCAAGCGGGGCATCGCGGAAGACGCCGACGTAGCGCAGCGGCGCGGCGGCGATAACCGCCCGCGCCTGCGTTTCATTGACGCAGCGCGGCGAGGCGGGAACGAAGATCACGCCGCCGTAAATCGCCCCGGCCTCAAGGGCCGCCCGCGCGTCTTCGGCCCGGGTGAGGCCGCAGACTTTGTTGTCGCCCAACAGCACCCGGCGCACGGCGGCGTCGAGATCGTCAAAGGCCATCAGGGCGGAGCCAATCAAAAAGCCGTTGGCGAAGTGGCTCAGCTCGCGTACCTGGCCGTAGGTGCTGATACCGGACTCGCTAATCACCGTCACGCCCGCGCCGAGTTTCGGCGCCAGCTGGCGGGTGCGGTTGAGGTCGATCGACAGATCGCGCAGATCGCGGTTATTGATACCCACCACCTTCGCCTCAAGGGCGATGGCGCGCGCCAGCTCATCTTCGTTGCTCACTTCGGTCAGCACGCCCATGCTCAGGCTGTGGGCGACCGCGGCCAACTGGCGATACTCATCGTCGCTGAGCACCGAGAGCATCAGCAGGCAGGCATCCGCCTGATAGTAGCGCGCCAGGTAAATCTGGTACGGATCGACGATAAAATCTTTGCACAGGATCGGCTGCGGCGCGATCCGGCTGACCACCGGCAGAAAGTCGAAGCTGCCCTGAAAGTATTTCTCATCGGTCAGCACCGAAATGGCCGAAGCATACTGCTTATAGATCCCGGCGATGCGGGCCGGATCGAAATCATCGCGGATCACGCCTTTCGACGGCGACGCCTTCTTGCACTCCAGAATAAAGGCGGTGCGGGCGCCGCGCAGGGCGTCATAGAAGTGGCGCTGGCTCGGCACAACCTCATTCTGAAAGCTGGCCAGCGGCTGCTGCGCCTTGCGGGCTTCGACCCAGATGCGCTTATCGGCAACGATTTTCGCTAAAACGGTTTCCATTACTTATCCTCTTGCTGCCAGGGCGGTAACCCGGTCGTAGGCCGCGCCGCTGCGCAGAACGTCCAGCACCTTGCGGGCGTTGGCTTTTAAATCTTCATGACCGTGCAGGCGCATCAGCATGGCGACGTTGGCGGCGACGGCGGCCTCGTGGGCGCTCTCACCTTTACCCTGAAGTAAGCGCGTGAGAATGTCACGGTTTTCTTCAGGGGTACCGCCCGCCAGCTGCTCCTGACGGTACGGCGTCAGGCCGAAATCGTCGCCGGTGAGCTGGTAGTTGTGGATCTCGCCGTTTTTCAGCTCGGCAACCACCGTCGGCGCGTGGAGCGATACTTCATCCATGCCGCCGCTGTGCACCACCGCCGCCCGCTGATAGCCGAGCACCCGCAGGGTTTCGGCAATCGGCAGCACCAGCTCCGGGCTGTAGACGCCGATCAGCGCCAGCGGCGGGTGCGCCGGGTTAATCAGCGGCCCCAGCACGTTGAACAGGGTGCGGGTTTTCAGCTGCTGGCGCACCGGCATGGCGTGGCGGAAGCCGGTGTGGTACTTCGGCGCGAACAGGAAGCAAACGCCGAGTTCGTCCAGCGCCTCGCGGGAGCGCTCGGCGTTCATATCGAGATTGATGCCGAAGGCCGCCAGCAGATCCGATGAGCCGGACTTGCTGGAGACGCTGCGGTTGCCGTGTTTAGCAATCTTCAGCCCGCAGGCCGCCGCCACGAAGGCGCTGGCGGTGGAGATATTGATGCTGTTGCTGCCGTCGCCGCCGGTACCGACGATATCGGCAAAGATATATTCCGGGCGCGGGAAGGGCGCGGCGTTCTCCAGCAGGGCGCTGGCAGCGCCGGCTATCTCTTCCGGCTGCTCGCCGCGCACCTTCATGCTGACCAGCGCGGCGGCCAGCTGTTCGGGCTTCACTTCCCCGCGCACTACGGCGGAGAAGAGCTGGTGGCTCTCCTGGCGGGTCAGGGTCTGGGCCTGATACAGCCGCTCCAGGATTGGCTGCAGGGTATTAGCCGGCTCCAGCTTCTGCAGCGCCCACTCCAGGGTTTGCTCCAGCAGGCGCGCGCCGCTGCTGGTCAGAATGGATTCCGGATGAAATTGGAAGCCAACCACGCGATCGGCGTCGTGGCGCACCGCCATCACCATGCCGTCGAAGCTGGCGTTCACCGTCAGCCCGGCCGGAATGTTGCTGCCCACCAGCGAGTGGTAGCGCGCCACCGGCAGCGGGTTCGGCAGGCCGGCGAACATCGCCTGATTGTCGTGCTCAATGCTCGAGGCTTTGCCGTGGAGGATCTCGCCCGCCTGGCCTACGTAGCCGCCGTAGGCCTCAACGATGGCCTGATGGCCGAGACAGATGCCGATAATCGGCAGCCTGCCGCGCAGGCGGGTCAGCAGTTCGGGCATACAGCCCGCCTCCGACGGCGCGCCGGGGCCGGGGGAGAGCATCAGCACCGGGTTGTCCATGGTCTCCAGACGCTCGATCAGGGTCTGGGCGGGAACGTGATTGCGGTAGATAACCACGTTGTGGCCGCTGGCGCGCAGCTGATCGACCAGGTTATAGGTAAAAGAGTCGATATTATCGAGCAGCAGAATGTCGGCCATCAGAAAATCTCCTGTGCGTGGTGGGCTTTGGCAATGGCGCGCAGCACCGCGCGGGCTTTACTGCGGGTTTCGTCGGCTTCCGACTGCGGTACGGAGTCCAGCACCACGCCGGCGCCGGCCTGCACGGTGGCAATGCCGTCTTCCACAAACGCCGAGCGGATAACGATACAGGTGTCGAGGTCGCCGTGGGCGGTAAAGTAGCCCACCGCGCCGCCGTAGCTGCCGCGGCGCTGGCCTTCGGCGGCGGCAATCAGCTGCATGGCGCGCACCTTCGGCGCGCCGCTGAGGGTGCCCATATTCATACAGGCGCGGTAGGCGTGCAGCACGTCCAGATCCTTGCGCAGCTCGCCGACTACGCGGGAGACGAGGTGCATCACAAACGAGTAGCGGTCCACTTTCGTCAGGTCGGCCACGTAGCGGCTGCCCGGCGTGCAGATGCGCGCCAGATCGTTGCGGGCGAGATCGACCAGCATCAGATGCTCGGACAGCTCTTTATGGTCGGTGCGCATCTCAAGTTCGATGCGGCTGTCGAGATCGCGGTCGAGGCTGCCGTCGGCGCGGCGGCCGCGCGGACGGGTGCCGGCAATCGGGTAGATCTCAATCTGCCGGCTGCTGGCATCATACTTCAGCGAGCTTTCCGGCGAGGCGCCGAACAGCGTAAAGTCGTTATCCTGCATAAAGAACATGTACGGGCTGGGATTGCTCTTCTTCAGCACGTCGTACGCCGCCAGCGGCGAGGGGCAGGGCAGCGTGAAGCGGCGCGACGGCACCACCTGAAAAATTTCCCCGGCGCGGATGGCGCGCTGCAGCTTGCGCACCACCGAGCCGTATTCATCATCGCTCTGGTCCACTTCGGTTTTCATCTGCTCAACTTCGGTGACCGGCAGCGGCATCGGCGGCTCGTTCATCTGCTGGCGCAGCTGCTCAAGGCGCTGGCTCAGGCGCTGCTTCTCGGCGGCGCAGGGCGCAAACAGGCTGGCCTGCAGGCGGCTGGTCTTGCTCTGGTGGTCAATCACCAGCAGGGTTTCCGCCAGGTAGAAGCAGTAGTCCGGGCAGGCGGTTTCGTTGTCGAGCGGCGGCAGGTTTTCAAAACCGGCCACCAGGTCGTAGGCAAACAGGCCGCCGAAGAACATCGCTTCGCGCTCGTTTTCCGGCACGCTGACCAGCGACTGCAGCAGGCGGAAGGCGTCGAACACCGACAGGGAGCAGAGGCGGGCGTCTTCGTCCAGCAGATTGCTCACCGCCGGAAAGCGCAGCACGCGGCCGTTGGGCTGCGGGCGGCTATCGATGCCCGCCGGCAAAATGGCGTCCAGCCTGTCGAGCAGGGCGGCGCCGTTCGCGGAGAATGCCTGAATGGTGACGGTGTCACCTAACGCGGTAATGCGCAGGGCGCTGTCTACCAGCAGCAGGCTCTTAAGGTCATCTTTGCTGTCGATGTCCGCAGACTCCAGCAGCAGGGTCGCCGGACGGGCGCCGCACAGCTGATGAAACAGCGCCGTCGGATTCTCCCGATAGATGGCGTCGCAGGTCAGAAGTTCGAGCGCGGTTTTCTCGGTTTGCATTGTCGTTCTCGCCTTATCCATGAATTTTGTTCAAAAAAAAGCCCGCTTGCGGCGGGCCAGGTATCTGTATGTCTTTATCAAGACGATAGCGCACAGCCCGTTAACAGGATGAACGCCACCAGCCGTGCATGTTGATGAAGAGCGTTGTCATGGCAGATACCTCGTTGTGTGAACTTGCGTACTAGTTAACTGGTTCGCGGCAATAAAGTCAACCCTGATTTTCGAAATTGTTTTACAAAGGCTATCATGACCGCCGCCATACATTAATGAGTCATTACCGGAGCTATTTTGAGCGACCCCTCTTTCGCGATAATTTACGACCTGCACAGCCATACGACCGCCTCTGACGGACAGCTGACGCCCGAGGCGCTGGTGCACCGCGCGGCTGAAAAGCGCGTGGGGACGCTTGCCATTACCGACCACGACAGCGTGGCCGCTATTCCCGCCGCCCGCGCCGAAATCGCCCGCGCCGGGCTGGCGCTGACCCTGATAAACGGCGTGGAAATCTCCACTCTGTGGGAGAACCACGAAATCCATATCGTCGGCCTCAATATGGATACCACCCATCCGGCGATGAACGACCTGCTGGCCGCTCAGCACGCGCGCCGCCAGCAGCGGGCGCAGCTTATCGCCGAACGGCTGGAGAAGGCACATATTCCCGGCGCCTGGGAAGGCGTACAGCGCCTGGCCGACGGCGGCGCCGTGACCCGCGGCCACTTTGCCCGCTTTCTGATTGAGGCGGGCAAGGCGACGACCATGCAGGAGGTGTTTAAAAAATACCTCGCGCGCGGGAAAACCGGATACGTTCCGCCGCAGTGGTGTACAATAGATCAAGCTATTGATGTCATTCACCATTCCGGCGGTAAGGCCGTGCTGGCCCATCCGGGGCGCTACAACCTTTCCGCCAAGTGGCTAAAGCGGCTGCTGGCCTTTTTTAGCGACTGCGGCGGCGACGCGATGGAGGTTGCCCAGTGCCAGCAGGCGCCCAACGAGCGCGCGCAGCTGGCGGCATACGCCCGGCAGTTTGGCCTGCTGGCGTCACAGGGCTCTGATTTTCATCTGCCCTGCCCGTGGATAGAGCTCGGGCGCAAGCTGTGGCTCCCCGCAGGCGTACAGCCGGTGTGGGAGAGCTGGGCGCCGCGGCCACAGACGATTAACGAGAGGGAAGTATGAGTCAGTTTTTTTACATTCACCCGGACAATCCCCAGCAGCGCCTGATCAACCAGGCGGTGGAGATTGTGCGCAAGGGCGGCGTTATCGTCTACCCGACCGACTCCGGCTATGCGCTGGGCTGCAAAATTGAAGACAAGGGTGCAATGGAGCGCATCTGCCGCATCCGTGACCTGCCGGACGGCCACAACTTCACGCTGATGTGCCGGGATCTCTCCGAGCTGTCCACCTATGCTTACGTCGATAACGTGGCGTTTCGCCTGATTAAAAACAATACGCCGGGCAACTACACCTTTATCCTCAAGGGGACGAAAGAGGTGCCGCGCCGTCTGCTGCAGGACAAGCGTAAAACCATCGGCATGCGCGTACCGTCAAACCCGATTGCGCAGATGCTGCTGGAGGCGCTGGGCGAGCCGATGCTCTCCACCTCGCTGATGCTGCCGGGCAACGACTTTACCGAATCCGATCCCGAAGAGATCAAAGACCGGCTGGAGAAGCGGGTCGATCTGATTATTCACGGCGGCTACCTCGGCCAGCAGCCGACCACGGTTATCGATCTCACCGAAGATGCGCCGGTGGTGGTGCGTGAAGGGGTCGGCGACGTCAAGCCATTCTTATAACCGCAGGCTCACCTTAAGGAGCAGCGCGCCGCTCCTTAAGGGCCTTTGCCGCGCTGCTTTATTTCTGTCCTCTCCTGCTGGCTCCGCTCTCCCTGCGGATAATTCGCCCATTTCTCCGTTAATGAGATGAATCATTTACGCCGGAATTCATGTAAACTGTGCGGCCACGCAGCGCTGCGGCGGCCACAGCCACGGCGACAACACGATTAAGATTAATGAGATTAAATTATTAACTCATTGATTAATAAATATATACCAGACGCCTGGGAAGGCGACACCAAAAGGAAGCTCTATGAGCGAGAAGTTACAGAAAGTGCTGGCCCGCGCCGGCCACGGCTCCCGCCGCGAAATTGAGTCGATCATTGAAGCCGGACGCGTCAGCGTCGACGGTAAAATAGCCACCCTCGGCGATCGCGTTGAAATTGTCCCCGGCCTGAAAATCCGCATCGACGGCCACATTGTCTCCGTTAAAGAGTCCGCTGAACAGATTTGCCGCGTGCTGGCCTACTATAAGCCGGAAGGCGAGCTGTGCACCCGCAGCGATCCGGAAGGTCGTCCGACCGTCTTCGACCGCCTGCCTAAGCTGCGCGGCGCGCGCTGGATTGCGGTAGGGCGCCTGGACGTCAATACCTGCGGCCTGCTGCTGTTTACCACCGACGGTGAACTGGCGAACCGCCTGATGCACCCGAGCCGCGAAGTTGAGCGCGAGTACGCGGTGCGCGTATTTGGCGAAATTGACGACAGCAAAGTGCGCCAGCTGGCGCGCGGCGTGCAGCTCGAAGACGGCCCGGCGGCGTTTAAAACCATCAAGTTTACCGGCGGGGAAGGGATCAACCAGTGGTACAACGTTACCCTGACCGAAGGCCGCAACCGCGAAGTGCGCCGCCTGTGGGAAGCGGTTGGCGTACAGGTCAGCCGCCTGATCCGCGTGCGCTATGGCGACATTAATCTGCCGAAGGGCCTGCCGCGCGGCGGCTACGCCGAGCTGGACCTGGCCCAGACCAACTACCTGCGCCAGCTGGTGGAGCTGAAGCCGGAAACCGAAAGTAAAGTAGCGGTCGAAAAGGACCGCCGCCGCATGAAGGCTAACCAGATCCGTCGGGCGGTCAAGCGTCACGGCCAGACCAGCAGCAAGCCCGCCCGCAGCGGCGGCCGCCGCGCCAGCACCCGCAATAGCGGCACCGGTTCCTGATCCGGCAGCCGGGCAGGCCTTTGAGCCAGCCCGGCAGAGCTTTAAACCAGCCCCGTCACCATCCGTTTTGTTAGGTTTCCGCCTCCTTACCCCGTTTGTGCTGTAAACGCTCGGTCATGGACAATCAGGGCGGTGAAGGGCCCGCCGCCGTTTTACTTCAGTAATCAATCCCGACCTGCGCCTTAATGCCCGCATCAAACGCGTGCTTCACCGGGCGCAGTTCGCTCACCGTGTCGGCCAGTTCGATGATTTCCCGGTGGCAGCCGCGGCCGGTGATGATAACCGTCTGGTGATGCGGGCGCTCGCGCAGGGCGCTCAGCACGTCCTCCAGCGGCAGATAGTCGTAGGCCACCATGTAGGTCAGCTCATCGAGGATCACCAGATCCAGTGCCGGATCGGCGAGCATCCGCCGGGCGTGCCGCCAGACGTCGAGGCAGGCGGCGATATCGCTATCGCGATCCTGCGTTTCCCAGGTAAAGCCGGTGGCCATTACCTGAAACTCCACGCCGTGCGGTTCCAGCAGGTTGCGCTCGCCGTTGGGCCATTCGCCCTTAATAAACTGAATGACGCCGACTTTTTTGCCGTGGCCGACCGCCCGGGTGGCGGTGCCAAAGGCGGCGGTGGTTTTACCTTTACCGTTGCCGGTCAGCACCAGCAGAATACCGCGCTCCTCCTGCGCGTCGGCGATGCGGGCGTCCACTTTCTCCTTTCTGCGCTGCTCGCGCTCGCGGTGGCGTTCGTTGCTCATTGTGATATCCCCGGTTTGCGGCCCGGCTGGGCGTCGTAGGTACCGCCGGTTTTGCGGCGGCTGTCGTCGCCCATCAGCCACAGATAGAGCGGCATGATCTCGGCGGGCGTCTTCAGCTTCAGCGGATCTTCCGTCGGGAAGGCGCTGGCGCGCATGCCGGTGCGGGTGCCGCCGGGATTAATGCAGTTGACGCGCAGGCGGCCCTGATACTCCTCCGCCAGCACCTGCATCATGCCTTCGGTAGCAAATTTGGAGACCGAGTAGGCGCCCCAGTTGGCCCGGCCCTGGCGGCCGACGCTGGAGGTGGTGAACACCAGTGAGCCGGATTCCGCCTTGAGTAATAAAGGAAGCAGCGCCTGGGTCAGCATAAAAGTACCGTTGACGTTGACCTGCATCACCTGCTGCCAGACATCGGGATCCTGGCGATCCATCGGCACTACATCGCCGAGCAGGCCCGCGTTATGCAGCACGCCGTCGAGGTGCGGTGCGTGAATAGCGATTTTCTGCGCCAGCTGCTGGCACTCCTGCGGCGTGCAGGTCAGCAGATCGAGGGTGAACCACTGCGGGGCGACGCCGCTCTCGCGCTCTATCTGCTGCGCCACGTCGCGCAGCTTGTCCGCGCTGCGCCCGAGTAAAATAACGCGGGCCCCGTAGCGCGCATAGGTCAGGGCGGCCTCGCGGCCGATACCGTCGCTGGCGCCGGTAACAAGAATAGTGCGATTTTGCAGCAGATCGCGTTGCGGTTGATAGTGCACGGAGTCTCTCCTGTGGCCTGCGGCGGACCACGTTGCTGTTTTGTTTCAGTTTTCGGCTTTATGCCTGAAAAAGCGCGCTGTTTCAATCGGCCAGCCGGACGCTTTGCGCAACATTAACATTTTGCAATCATTTCACGACGATAAATTTCAGGAATCCGCCTCGCAGCTGCGGCAGTGCGGGCAAGACGCGCCGACGGGGCTGTTGTACACTGGTCGGCCTGAACGTGTTTTTTTCAAGGTGGAAGCGTGGAACTACTGTCTGAATATGCGTTGTTTTTGGCGAAAATTGTCACGGTTGTCGTCGCAATAGCGGCTATTGCCGTCATTATTATCAATCTTTCTCAGCGTAACAAAAAGCAGCGCGGTGAGCTGAGGGTGACCAACCTCAGCGAACAGTACAGGGAGATGCAGGAGGAGATAGGCAGCGCCCTGCTGGACGGCCCGCAGCAGAAGCTGTGGCTGAAGGCGCAGAAGAAAAAGCACAAGCTGGAGGCGAAAGCCGCCAAAGCGAAGGCAAAGCGCGGAGGCGCCGACGACGCCGCGAAGCCTCGCGTCTGGGTGCTGGACTTCAAGGGCAGCATGGATGCCCGCGAAGTGGGCGGTCTGCGCGAAGAGATTAGCGCCGTGCTGGCGGTGGCGAAGCCGCAGGACCGCGCGGTGCTGCGGCTCGAGAGCCCCGGCGGCGTGGTGCACGGCTATGGTCTGGCGGCTTCCCAGCTGCAGCGCCTGCGCGACAAGCAGATCCCGCTGACCGTGGCGGTGGATAAAGTGGCGGCCAGCGGCGGCTACATGATGGCCTGCGTCGGTAACCGCATCGTGGCCGCGCCGTTTGCCATTATCGGCTCCATTGGCGTTGTCGCTCAGGTGCCGAACTTTAACCGTCTGCTGCGCAATAAGGATATCGATATTGAGCTGCACACGGCGGGGCAGTACAAGCGGACCCTGACGCTGCTGGGTGAGAACACCGAAGAGGGACGGCAGAAGTTCCGCGAAGATCTCAACGAAACTCACCGCCTGTTCAAGGCGTTCGTGCACCGCATGCGCCCCGCGCTGGATATCGAGCTGGTGGCCACCGGCGAGCACTGGTACGGGCAGCAGGCGCTGGATAATGGCCTGGTCGATGAAGTAGGCACCAGCGACGATCTGCTGCTGGGCCTGATGAACGACTATGAGCTGCTGAGCGTGCGCTACGTGCGGCATAAAAAACTGATGGACCGCTTTACCGGCAGCGCCGCCAACAGCGCCGACCGGCTGCTGATGCGCTGGTGGCAGCGCGGGCAGAAGCCGATGGCGTAGTGGCTGCAGACGCCGCTGAAATAAAACGCGAGGCCCGGGCCTCGCGTTTTTTGTTTAGTCGGCCAGGTGATACTTTTCGGAAAGTTCGTGGGCCAGGTACTTAAACATATTGAACACCGCGGTGCTCTTCGGCGTCGGCAGGCCCTGCTCATCGAGATAATATTCGCCGCTGAACACCAGCACGCCGTTGCGCTGCTCAACGCCGGTGGCCTCAATGCCCTTCAGCGTATCTTCGTGATCGCGGATCATCTGGTTAGCTAATGCCAGCAGGGACTGACGATCGATAGGTTGGGATGTTGACTGCATAATTGACTCCTTAACACTCTGGCGCGTAGTCTACGCCGCGCGGGCTTTGCGGGCAAATTTTCCCTGCCAAAAGCAGGGCTTTTGCCGACGGCAAGCCGCTGGCGGGAATTGCGTTTGCATGCTAATAAAGTTGCGTAACGAATTTTATCAGGTACAGTGTGACGCTTTCAGCGATCTGGCAACAGATTTGCTTGACATTCGAGCAAAAATTCTTCGTGCTGTATCGCCGGGTACAAAAAGCCCTGCAATCTCAGCGAGCTGACGCATACTTCTGGAGCATGCGGTCGTGAAGGGGTTGAGATCCATTGACGCTGCCGCAACATCCTGGCTGTCTCCAGTGGAAGGTGATTCAGGTACGAACTATGTGCAGGCCGCCAGTGCTGCGCGTATTTCTGGAAGAAGAAAAATCAGGTAAAGGTGAATATGGGTAAAGCTCTCGTTATCGTTGAGTCCCCGGCAAAAGCCAAAACGATCAATAAGTATCTGGGAAATGACTACGTGGTGAAATCCAGCGTCGGTCATATCCGCGATTTGCCGACAAGTGGCTCAGCAAGCAAAAAGAGCGCCGACTCTGCCTCCACCAAAACGGCGAAGAAGCCGAAAAAGGACGAACGCGGCGCGCTGGTCAATCGCATGGGTGTCGACCCGTGGCACGACTGGAAAGCGCACTACGAAGTGCTTCCGGGTAAAGAAAAGGTAGTTTCAGAGCTCAAACAGTTGGCCGAAAAGGCTGACCACATCTATCTCGCAACCGACCTTGACCGCGAAGGGGAGGCCATTGCATGGCACCTGCGGGAAGTGATTGGCGGTGACGACTCGCGCTACAGCCGCGTGGTGTTTAACGAGATAACCAAGAATGCGATTCGTCAGGCGTTTGAGAAGCCGGGCGAACTGAATATCGATCGGGTAAACGCCCAGCAGGCCAGGCGCTTTGTCGACCGCGTGGTCGGCTACATGGTCTCGCCGCTGCTGTGGAAGAAGATTGCCCGCGGTCTCTCTGCGGGGCGCGTACAGTCTGTAGCGGTGCGCCTGGTGGTCGAGCGCGAGCGCGAAATCAAAGCCTTTGTCCCGGAAGAGTTCTGGGAGATTGACGCTAATACCACTACGCCGTCGGGCGAGGCGCTGCCGCTGTCGGTGACCCACCAGAACGACAAGCCGTTCCGGCCGGTCACCCGCGACGAAACCCTGGCTGCCGTCAGCCTGCTGGAGAAAGCGCGCTACACCGTCGCCGAGCGGGAAGATAAGCCCACCAGCAGCAAGCCCGGTGCGCCGTTTATCACCTCGACGCTGCAGCAGGCGGCCAGCACTCGCCTGGGCTTCGGCGTCAAGAAGACCATGATGATGGCCCAGCGTCTGTACGAGGCCGGGCACATCACCTACATGCGTACCGACTCCACCAACCTGAGTCAGGACGCGGTCAGCATGGTGCGCGGCTATATTGGCGACAATTTCGGCAAGAAATACCTGCCGGAGAGCGCCAACCAGTACGCCAGCAAAGAGAACTCGCAGGAAGCGCACGAAGCGATTCGTCCTTCCGACGTGGCGGTGCTCGCCGAAACGCTCAAAGACATGGAAGCGGACGCACAGAAGCTGTATCAGCTGATCTGGCGCCAGTTCGTGGCCTGTCAGATGACGCCGGCCCAGTACGACTCCACCACGCTGACCATCAGCGCCGGCGACTTCCGCCTCAAGGCGCGCGGACGCATCCTGCGCTTTGACGGCTGGACCAAAGTGATGCCGGCGTTGCGCAAGGGCGATGAAGATCGCACCCTGCCGTCGGTCAACAAGGGTGACAGCCTGTCGCTGGTGGAACTGCTGCCCGCGCAGCACTTCACCAAGCCGCCGGCGCGCTTTAGCGAAGCCTCGCTGGTGAAAGAGCTGGAAAAACGCGGCATCGGCCGGCCGTCCACCTATGCGTCGATCATCTCGACCATTCAGGATCGCGGCTATGTCCGGGTTGAAAGCCGCCGCTTCTACGCGGAAAAAATGGGCGAGATCGTTACCGACCGCCTGGAAGGCAACTTCCGCGAGCTGATGAACTACGACTTCACCGCGCAGATGGAGAACAGCCTCGACCAGGTGGCCAACCACCAGGCCGAATGGAAGAGCGTGCTGGACGACTTCTTCGGCGACTTTACCCGCCAGCTGGAAACGGCGGAAAAGGATCCGGAAGAGGGCGGCATGCTGCCGAACGCGATGGTGCTGACCAGCATCGACTGCCCGACCTGCGGGCGCAAGATGGGGATTCGCACCGCCAGCACCGGGGTGTTCCTCGGCTGCTCCGGCTACGCGCTGCCGCCGAAAGAGCGCTGCAAAACGACCATCAACCTCATTCCGGAGAACGAAGTTCTTAACGTGCTTGAGGGCGATGATGCCGAAACCAACGCCCTGCGCGCTAAGCGCCGCTGCAAGAAGTGCGGTACGGCGATGGACAGCTATCTCATCGATCCGAAGCGCAAGCTGCACGTCTGCGGCAATAACCCGACCTGCGACGGCTACGAAATCGAAGAGGGCGAGTTCCGCATCAAGGGGTACGATGGGCCGATCGTTGAGTGCGAGAAGTGCGGCTCCGAAATGCACCTGAAAATGGGCCGCTTCGGCAAGTACATGGCCTGCACCAACGACGAGTGTAAAAACACCCGCAAGATCCTGCGCAACGGCGAAGTGGCGCCGCCGAAGGAAGATCCGGTACCGCTGCCGGAGCTGCCGTGCGAGAAGTCAGACGCCTACTTCGTGCTGCGCGACGGCGCGGCCGGCGTGTTCCTCGCGGCCAACACCTTCCCGAAATCGCGCGAAACCCGCGCGCCGCTGGTGGAGGAGCTGTACCGCTTCCGCGACCGTCTGCCGGAGAAGCTGCGCTATCTGGCCGATGCGCCGCAGGCCGATCCGGAAGGCAATAAAACGCTGGTGCGCTTTAGCCGTAAAACCAAGCAGCAGTATGTGTCATCGGAAAAAGAGGGTAAGGCCACCGGCTGGACCGCTTTCTTCATTGACGGCAAGTGGCAGGAAGCGAAGAAATAGCGCTTTCTCATGCTGTTAACCTGAAGGGCCGCGCTGCGGCCCTTTTTCATTATTTCCTGTTCACACCTATACACATCTTGCATAAATGTTATAGTGTTATAGCAACATCCATTCTTATTATAAATTCGTATTAAGCTTCGGCTTGTGAAACCAGCGGAAAACGGTCATGAAACTACAGCAGCTTCGTTACATCGTTGAGGTTGTGAACCATAACCTCAATGTATCGTCAACGGCCGAGGGTTTGTATACTTCTCAGCCGGGCATCAGCAAACAGGTGCGGATGCTGGAAGATGAACTGGGTATCCAGATATTTGCCCGCAGCGGCAAGCATTTGACCCAGGTGACGCCAGCCGGCCAGGAAATTATCCGCATTGCCAGGGAAGTCCTTTCGAAAGTCGATGCCATTAAATCCGTAGCCGGAGAGCATACCTGGCCCGATAAAGGCTCGCTCTACGTCGCTACCACCCATACCCAGGCGCGCTACGCGCTGCCGGGCGTGATCAAAGGCTTTATCGAGCGCTACCCGCGCGTCTCATTGCATATGCATCAGGGCTCGCCGACGCAGATTGCGGAAGCGGTATCGAAGGGCAACGCCGACTTTGCCATCGCCACCGAGGCGCTGCATCTGTATGACGATCTGGTGATGCTGCCGTGCTACCACTGGAATCGCTCCATCGTGGTCACTCCGGAGCATCCGCTGGCGGGAAAAGAGTCCGTCACCATTGAGGAGCTGGCCCAGTATCCGCTGGTGACCTACACCTTCGGTTTTACCGGCCGCTCCGAGCTGGATACCGCCTTCAACCGCGCCGGGCTGACGCCGCGCATTGTCTTTACCGCCACCGACGCCGACGTCATCAAAACCTACGTGCGGCTGGGGCTGGGGGTCGGAGTGATCGCCAGCATGGCCGTCGATCCTGTTTCCGATCCGGATCTGGTCAAGCTCGACGCCCACGGCGTGTTCAGCCACAGTACCACCAAAATCGGCTTTCGCCGCAGCACCTTCCTGCGCAGCTACATGTATGACTTCATTCAGCGCTTCGCCCCGCACCTGACCCGTGATGTGGTCGATACCGCCGTGGCGCTGCGCTCGAATGAAGACATTGAGGCGATGTTTAAAGATATTAAGCTTCCCGAGAAATAGCGGGGCCTAGCGCAGCGCCTTGCTGTTTTGCAGCGGCTGCGCTGCGTCGGCGCGCTTTTTACCGCCGGCGCGCTGCAGCAGCGTTTTCAGGCTAATGCCGACCAGGCCCGCCGCGTACTTCAGACAGGCGCCGATATTCCCCTGGTGGCGGGCGTGCTTCAGCGCGTGGCGCCAGAGTATTTTTTTATGGGGCTTAACCAGCGGCACCGACTTCCACGGTGAGCACGCTTTGTAGCGCATGAAATAGTCTGCGCTGGCGTAGGGCTCTGCCCATTCATGCCACGGTTTGGTTGCGCCGATATAATGAAGAAACGTAATATCCGCGGGCAGCGCACTGTCTGGCCCTTTATATTCGTCGTTGAGGGAATATTGCGTATTATATTTCCCGTCGAGAAACGTTACCCGCCCTGCGACGGCAATATTAATCAGATCCTGGTCGTAATAGAGCAGCGCGTCTTTAATTTGCGGGTCGCACAGTCCGCGGGCAATTCTGGCGGAGATATCTCGATCTTGCCAGGCCCGGGTGTTAACCAGCAGTACCCCGGAATTGAAATATTTTCCCCGAACCTCCGGCGCATTAAGCTTCGCAACGCGATCGCCCTCGTCAATAAAATCGATATCCAGACAGGCGGCCACGGCGTTATCGCCAATATCGGCAGAAATCAACGGCGCGATGTCGGCGCAGCAGGTGATATCCGAGTCAAGATAGAGCACGCGGGCGACGCGGCTGGCCAGATAGTCGATGGCGACGATCCTGAAATAGATGGCGCTGGGCCATCTTGCCTTCACCGGCAGCGCGGCCAGCTTGTCGGTATCGACCAGGTACACCGTCATGCTGAAGGCCTGCTCCCGCCCGTATGCGCGAAACTTGTCGATGAAGTCTTCGGAAATCCGATCGGTAAAGAGGTGAAAATGCGGCAGCACCTGCGGGCTGTTGTGCAATACCGAGACCGCGGAGACGACCGTCCCGAGGGCAAAGTTGATGTCGGCCCCGTAAGCAATGTGGACAATCTCTTTGCCGTCATCGGGCCTGGCTTCGACAACAGCGATCGTTTCTTTAACTAAATGACAAAATGACAGCATAATTTTTACTAATTCCGTCAGTAAATTTACATTAAATAACGCCGGCACGCGGGCGGCGGATAAAAAGCGCGGGCAGCGCGCGAAATTCGTTTTTAAAGTGAAAATTCGCAGCCGAGTAATGAGTACGGGAAATCATTGATTTTGCAATTATCTTTAAGTCTTTTGCCAACGATGCCGCCTGCCGGGCAATCATACGCTTTACAGGTTCAATAGTTAATAAACTCGCGCCAGGTGATATCTGAAAAAAGCGGATTGTTATTTTTATCAATTTGAGTTGTTATCAAAACGTTACGTTCGGGATGTGTTATGTTTATTAACAGACCCTGAGGAGTATCAGGGCATGTTTCCCCACCATTAAGGAGGAGCTATGTCGTCAACCCTACGCGAAGCCAGCAAGGACACTCTGCAGGCGAAAGCAAAAACCTACCACTATTACAGCCTGCCGCTGGCCGCCAAACAGCTCGGTGATATTTCCCGCCTGCCCAAATCGCTGAAAGTGCTGCTGGAAAACCTGCTGCGGTGGCAGGACGGTGACTCGGTCACTGAAGAGGACATTCGCGCGCTGGCGGGCTGGCTACAGCACGCCCATGCCGATCGCGAGATCGCCTATCGCCCGGCCCGCGTGCTGATGCAGGACTTTACCGGCGTCCCGGCCGTGGTCGACCTGGCCGCCATGCGCGAAGCGGTGAAGCGCCTCGGGGGCGATACTGCGAAGGTTAACCCGCTCTCGCCGGTTGACCTGGTGATTGACCATTCGGTGACCGTGGACCACTTCGGCGATGACGATGCCTTTGCCGAAAACGTGCGCCTTGAAATGGAGCGCAACCACGAGCGCTACGTCTTTCTGCGCTGGGGCCAGCAGGCCTTCAGCCGCTTTAGCGTGGTTCCGCCGGGCACCGGCATCTGTCACCAGGTGAACCTCGAGTATCTCGGTAAGGCCGTGTGGAGCGAACTGCAGGATAAGGAATGGGTCGCCTACCCGGATACGCTGGTGGGGACCGATTCGCACACCACCATGATCAACGGCCTCGGCGTACTGGGCTGGGGCGTCGGCGGCATTGAAGCCGAAGCGGCTATGCTCGGCCAGCCGGTATCGATGCTTATCCCTGACGTCGTCGGTTTTAAACTCAGCGGCAAGCTGCGCGAAGGCATCACCGCCACCGACCTGGTGCTGACCGTCACCCAGATGCTGCGCAAGCACGGCGTGGTGGGCAAATTTGTTGAGTTCTATGGCGACGGCCTCGACGCGCTGCCGCTGGCGGATCGCGCCACCATTGCCAATATGGCGCCGGAGTACGGCGCCACCTGCGGCTTCTTCCCGCTGGATGCGGTGACCCTCGACTACATGCGCCTCAGCGGGCGCAGCGAGGATCAGATTGAGCTGGTCGAGAAATATGCCAAAGCGCAGGGCATGTGGCGCAATACGGGCGATGAGCCGGTCTTCACCAGCACCCTGGCGCTGGATATGGGCGACGTTGAGGCAAGCCTCGCCGGGCCGAAGCGCCCGCAGGACCGCGTGGCGCTGGGCGATGTGCCGAAAGCTTTCGCTCAGAGCTCGGAGCTGGAGCTTAACACCGCGCAGAAAGATCGCCAGGCGGTGGACTATACCCTGAACGGTCATCAGTATCAGCTGCCGGACGGCGCGGTGGTGATTGCCGCCATCACGTCGTGCACAAACACCTCTAACCCCAGCGTGCTGATGGCCGCCGGGCTGCTGGCGAAAAAAGCGGTGGAAGCTGGCCTCGGCCGCCAGCCGTGGGTGAAGGCCTCGCTGGCGCCGGGTTCTAAAGTCGTCTCAGACTATCTGGCCCACGCGAAGCTGACGCCGTATCTCGACGAGCTGGGCTTCAACCTGGTGGGCTACGGCTGTACCACCTGTATCGGCAACTCCGGTCCGCTCCCTGAACCGATTGAGACGGCGATCAAGAAGGGCGATCTCACCGTCGGCGCGGTGCTTTCCGGCAACCGCAACTTTGAAGGTCGCATCCATCCGCTGGTGAAAACCAACTGGCTGGCGTCGCCGCCGCTGGTGGTGGCCTATGCGCTGGCGGGTAACATGAACGTCAACCTGATGCGCGATCCGCTCGGCAACGATCGCGACGGCAATCCTGTCTACCTGAAAGATATCTGGCCGAGCGCCCAGGAGATCGCCGCCGCGGTGAAAGAGGTTTCTACCGACATGTTCCGCAAGGAGTACGCCGAGGTGTTCGAGGGGACGCCGGAGTGGAAGGCGATTCAGGTGCAGGACTCCGACACCTACGGCTGGCAGCAGGATTCGACCTACATCCGCCTGTCGCCGTTCTTTGACGAGATGGGCCCCGAGCCGGATGCGGTTGAGGATATCCACGGCGCGCGCATTCTCGCCATGCTCGGCGATTCGGTCACCACCGACCACATCTCTCCGGCGGGCAGCATTAAGCCGGACAGCCCGGCGGGCCGCTATCTGATGGATCACGGCGTTGAGCGCGGGGACTTCAACTCCTACGGCTCCCGCCGCGGCAACCATGAAGTGATGATGCGCGGTACTTTCGCCAATATCCGCATTCGCAACGAAATGGTGCCGGGCGTGGAGGGCGGTATGACCCGCCATCTGCCGGGGACGGAAGCGATCTCCATCTACGATGCGGCGATGCGCTATCAGCAGGAGGGCACGCCGCTGGCGGTCATCGCCGGCAAGGAGTACGGCTCAGGCTCAAGCCGCGACTGGGCGGCCAAAGGGCCGCGCCTGCTGGGCGTGCGGGTGGTGATCGCCGAATCATTTGAGCGTATCCACCGCTCAAATCTGATCGGCATGGGCATTCTGCCGCTGGAATTCCCGCAGGGCGTCAGCCGTAAAACGCTGAATCTCACCGGAGAAGAGAAGATTGACGTCAGCAATCTGCAGGCTCTGCAGCCGGGCGGCACTATTGCGGTTGTGCTGACCCGCGCCGACGGTACGCAGGAGACGCTGGAATGCCGCTGCCGGATTGATACGGCAACGGAGCTGACTTACTACCAGAATGACGGGATCCTGCACTACGTGATCCGCAATATGCTGAAGTAACGCATCGGCCCGGCGGTCAGGCCGCCGGGCTGGAGGGGTTATTTTTTGAGCAGGTGGCCCATTTTGGCCGCTTTGGTATCCAGATAGTGTTCATTATTCGGGTTCCGTCCGACAATCAGCGGAACCCGCTCCACGATATTGATCCCCGCCTCGGACAGAATCTCCACTTTGCGCGGATTGTTGGTCAGCAGGCGCACTTCATCGATTCCCAGCAGCTTAAACATATCTGCGCAGAGAGTGAAATCGCGCTCGTCGGCGGCAAAACCGAGCTGGTGGTTGGCCTCGACCGTGTCGTAACCCTGATCCTGCAGCGCATAGGCGCGGATCTTATTCAGCAGGCCGATATTACGGCCCTCCTGGCGGTGATAGATCAGCGCGCCGCGGCCCTCTTCGGCGATGTGGCTCAGCGCGGCCTCCAGCTGAAAGCCGCAGTCGCAGCGCAGGCTGAACAGCGCATCGCCGGTGAGACATTCGGAGTGAACGCGCGCCAGTACGGGCGTGCTGCCGGAAATATCGCCAAAAACAAGGGCCACGTGGTCCTTGCCGGTTGCCAGTTCTTCAAAGCCCACCATCAGGAAATCGCCCCAGGGGGTTGGCAGTTTGGCTTCTGCCACACGGTTAAGCTGCATGAAATTCTCCAGAGTAAAGCGGCATGCATTGGCCTTCTGTTTGCGATATTTTGCCACAAGGCCCGGTCTTCGCCTAATTGCAGGCGAACGACTGCGCTATAAGCGCACAATTCGGTATTTTTTACCGCCGTGACTATTTTCAGTTATGATTGTGATGCTTATGTAAAAGGAGAGAAAATGCTGTCGATTGCCAGACGTACTGCCGCCGGTGCGGCGCTGCTGCTTGTTATGCCTGTTGCGGTTTGGGTTTCAGGCTGGACCTGGCAGCCGGAGCCGGGCGGCTGGGGCCTGAAAATGTTCTACTGGATCACCGAAACGGTTACCGAGCCGTGGGGCGTCATTACTCACGTGCTGCTGTTCGGCTGGTTTCTCTGGTGCCTGCGCTTCCGGCTTAAGGCCGCCATTGTCCTCTTTGCCATTCTGGCCGGGGTGATTCTGCTCGGGCAGAGCGTTAAGTCCTACGTCAAAAAAAGCGTGCAGGAGCCGCGGCCGTTTGTGGTCTGGCTTGAGAAAAATAAGCAGGTGCCGGTGGACGAGTTCTATGCTTTAAAGCGCAAGCAGCGCGGTGAGCTGGTGGAACGGCAGCTGGCCGATATGGATTCACTGCCGCTTTACCTGCGTAAGCACTGGCAGTTCGAAACCGGATATGCGTTTCCTTCCGGGCATACCATGTTTGTCGCCAGCTGGGCGCTGCTGGCGGTAGGGTTGCTGTGGCCGCGTCGGCGCACGTTCACTATTGTGCTGCTGCTTGCGTGGGCGACCGCGGTGATGGGTAGCCGCCTGGTGCTGGGCATGCACTGGCCGCGGGATCTGATTGCCTCGACGATCGTCTCCTGGCTTTTAGTGACGCTGGCGACCTGGCTTACGCGAAAGCTCTGCGGTCCGTTAACGCCGCCGCCGGAAGAGGCCAGCGATATACGAGAACGTGCTGAATAATCATGCCAACGGTTGATTTAGGGCGCTGACGCCCATAAATCCGCACAATGCAGCACTTATGCCAGTTTCACCCTAGTAGCGAAAATGGTATTTTATAAAGCTTGAATTGGTCGGCCGAATATTCTCTTTTCGCACTAACCACATGACGGGAAGTAATGTGAAATATTTTCTGATTTTCTTACTGGTGTTAGCGATTTTTATTATCTCTGTCACCCTCGGGGCCCAGAACGATCAGCAGGTCACGTTCAACTACCTCCTCGCTCAGGGAGAGTTTCGTATCTCCACGCTGCTGGCCTTACTCTTCGCCGCCGGCTTTGCTATCGGCTGGCTGGTGTGCGGCATGTTCTGGCTGCGCGTGCGCGTTTCTCTGATGCGCGCCGATCGCAAAATCAAGCGCCTGGAGCAGCAAATTTCTCCTGTCGTTCCCGCTTCACCCGCGCCGGCAGCCCCTGCGGTGAAGGAATAAGACTTTATGCTGGAACTGCTGTTTCTGCTGTTGCCCGTTGCTGCCGCTTACGGCTGGTACATGGGCCGCAGAAGTGCACAACAGTCTAAACAGGAAGACGCCAGCCGCCTTTCGCGCGATTACGTCGCGGGGATGAACTTCCTGCTGAGCAACCAGCAGGATAAGGCGGTTGACCTGTTCCTCGACATGCTGAAGGAAGACACCGGCACCGTTGAGGCCCATCTTACTCTCGGCAATCTGTTCCGCTCGCGCGGCGAAGTTGACCGTGCTATCCGCATTCACCAGACCCTGATGGAGAGCGCGTCGCTCACCTATGACCAGCGCCTGCTGGCGATCCAGCAACTGGGCAAGGATTACATGGCCGCCGGCCTGTACGATCGCGCTGAAGATATGTTCAGCCAGCTGGTGGATGAAACCGAATTTCGCATTGGCGCTATGCAGCAGCTGCTGCAAATTTATCAGGCCACCAGCGACTGGCAGAAGGCCATCGAGGTCGCCGAGCGGCTGGTCAAGCTTGGCAAAGAGAATCACCGCCTGGAGATAGCCAATTTCTGGTGCGAACTGGCGCTGCAGCAGATGGGCAACGGCGAAATGGATAAGGCGATGGTGCTGCTGCGCAAGGGCGCCTCGGCGGACAGCAGCAGCGCGCGTATCTCCATCATGATGGGCCGGGTATGGATGAGCAAGGGCGACTACGGCAAAGCCGTGGAGTGCCTGCAGCGGGTCATCGATCAGGACCGCGAGATGGTCAGCGAAACCCTGGAGATGCTTCAGACCTGCTACCAGCAGCTGGGCAAAGAGGCGGAGTGGGAGCACTTCCTGCGCCGCGCCGTGGAAGAGAACACCGGGGCGACCGCCGAGCTGATGCTGGCGCAGCTGCTCGAGCAGCGTCAGGGCGTCGATGCCGCCCAGACCTACATCACCCGCCAGCTGCAGCAGCATCCGACCATGCGCGTTTTCCACAAGCTGATGGACTATCACCTCAGCGAAGCGGAAGAGGGCCGCGCCAAGGAGAGCCTGGGCGTGCTGCGCGATATGGTCGGCGAGCAGGTGCGCAGCAAGCCGCGCTACCGCTGCACGAAGTGCGGCTTCACGGCCTACACCCTCTACTGGCACTGCCCGTCGTGCCGGGCGTGGTCCACCGTTAAGCCAATTCGCGGCCTCGACGGACAGTAATTTTATAAAAAACGCCCATTTTAGTTACAACATACTTATATGCTTCTGCTCCAGCTCAGGCCTTGTGCCGCGTTTTTTCTGCAGGGCGAAAAGGGCCGACGGGCGGCCTGCGCATTTAGTTTCATTCCGAAATAATTTCTGCAGAGTTATGCGCTACACTGGCGTGTGGAGGACGGGATGAAACGACCTGTAGGGAAAATGCTGCTACTGCTCATGCTTGCGCTGGTCGGCGCCGCGCGCGGGGCCGATATTGCTATGGATCCGCAGACGGCGAATCAGGTAACGCGCATTGTGACCACCCGGGTCCTTCCCTGGGCGGGCGAGCCCCACGGAACAACCCTCGGCCGCGTTTCCGCCGCGTTTCTCGGCACCCGCTATCGGGCCGGTACCCTCATCGGCGGTCCCGACACGGCGGAGGCGCTGGTCGCCGACTTCAGCGGCGTGGACTGCTTCACCTACGTCGATTACGTCGAAGCCCTGAGCCACAGCCGCGACCGGCAGAGTTTTCTGCAAAATCTGGCCCGCATACGCTACGTCGGCGGCCGCGTCGGCTACCTCAGCCGCCGCCATTTCTTCAGCGACTGGTTCGCCACGCAGCCGCGCAACGCCGCAGATATCACGCCGCTTCTCAGCCCGCGCTACCGCACGGCGCAAAAGCGGCTTAACCTGCGCCCCAGCGGCGGCGAATTTATTCCGGGGCTGGGCATTCGTCCGCGCACGATTAACTATATTCCGGGCCGGGCGGTCGACGCCGGCGTGATCGAAAAACTAAAAGAGGGCGACTACGTGGGGATCTACTCCCCGCTGGCGGGGCTGGACGTGACCCACGTCGGCATCGCGGTACGCCACGATGGCCAGCTGTGGTTTCGCGACGCCTCATCGCTCGCCGCTGAGCGCAAGGTGATGGATTCACCTTTTCTGGCCTACGTTCGCCAGAAGCCCGGCATCGTGGTACTGCGTTCACCGTAGCCTCTGATTCTTTCATCGCCCGGGCGAGAATTAAGCGATCTCTGTTTATCAATCCCGGCCAGTCAAAGAGCAGGGGTAACGGCCTGTTCATTTTGTCCCGTCGCGGGTAGAATGCACGCCGTTTGCCCTTTTTCCGCCGGTCCGGCCCCAACAACAAGGTCTGAACATGACGTCTGAATCCCGAATTGTGACTTCCTCTCCCGTTGTCGTTGCGCTTGATTACCGCGACAAAGACAGCGCGCTGGCTTTCGTCGACCGCATTGAGCCGCGCGACTGCCGCCTGAAGGTTGGCAAAGAGATGTTTACCCGCTTTGGTCCCGGGTTTGTGCAGGCGCTGCAGCAGCGCGGTTTTGAAGTATTCCTCGACCTGAAGTTTCACGATATTCCGAACACGACGGCGCACGCCGTGGCCGCCGCCGCCGACCTGGGCGTATGGATGGTCAATGTCCACGCTTCCGGCGGCGCGCGCATGATGACGGCCGCCCGCGAAGCGCTCCTGCCGTTTGGCAAGGATGCGCCGCTGCTGATTGCGGTGACGGTGCTGACCAGCATGGAAGCCAGCGATCTGCAGGACCTGGGCGTGACGCTGTCACCGGCAGAGTACGCGCTCAGGCTGGCGGCGCTCACCCAGCGCTGCGGCCTCGACGGCGTGGTCTGTTCGGCGCAGGAAGCGGTGCGTATGAAGCAGGAGCGCGGCCAGGCGTTCCGGCTGGTGACGCCGGGCATTCGTCCGGCCGGCAGCGAGGCGGGCGATCAGCGCCGCATTATGACGCCCCGGGACGCGAAAGCGGCCGGCGTGGACTATATGGTAATTGGCCGCCCGGTGACCCAGTCGGCCGATCCGGCGCAGACGCTGCGCGATATTAACGCCTCTCTCGCCTAAGGAGCCGATATGAGCGATTCCAACAGCCGCCTGGTCTACTCTACGGAGAGCGGGCGCATTGACGAGCCAAAAGCCGCGCCCGCGCGGCCAAAAGGCGACGGTATCGTGCGCATCCAGCGCCAGACCAGCGGCCGCAAAGGGAAAGGCGTGTGCCTGATAACCGGTATTGACGCCGACGACGCCGCGCTGGCGACGCTCGCCGCCGAGCTGAAAAAGAAGTGCGGCTGCGGCGGATCGGTCAAAGAGGGCGTGATTGAAATTCAGGGCGACAAGCGCGAGCTGATTAAATCGCTGCTGGAGACCAAAGGGATGAAGGTTAAGCTGGCGGGCGGCTAAAAGCAAAAGAGCCACGGATTGCCGTGGCCCTTATATTTCACATAGTAGGTGGAGCGATTATTTACCAACCTGATGGCCGATAATACCGCCGACGGCGGCGCCGCCGAGAGTGCCAAGGGTGCTGCCGTCGGTCAGTACGGCGCCACCGACTGCGCCCGCGCCTGCGCCAAGCGCCGTATTACGGTCGCGTTTCGACCAGTGTCCGCAGGCGCTCAGAGACATTGCTAAAGTTACTGCTAACAGCGATGCGGTCATTTTTTTACTTATTAACATCATAATTTTCTCTCCTGAATGAACAATTTCCGGACAGCACCTTCAGTTTAGCGTAACGCTATAAAAACTCTGTGTGCATACCGAGCTATCTGCGCAGGTGTTGCTCAAATCACGCAAGTGATAGTCACTTCCTGTCATATCGCTAATAAGAATTGTAAGGCAGTCCACCCAATGAAGGAGGTTAAAAACTCTTAATTACGGGCTCGGAAGAATCTGGATATGTCAAAATATGGCGGAGTGCTTCGGAATACCTCTGCGTCGCAGAGGTATCGTTTCAGGAGCGGGGAACAATATTCACCTGCAGGCCGCTCGCCAGGAGCTGCTGCTGCATCTCCCGGGCGATCCCATCGTCGGTGATGACCCGGCTGAATTTTTGTGCCGGGGCAAAAGGATAGGGGTGCACGGCGCCGAATTTTGAGCTGTCGCTGAGCACGATTGCCTCGCAGCCTTTGTCCAGCACCGCGTTAACCACGTCTGCGCGCATCATATCCCGGCAGGTGAAGCCGGTCTCAGGCCGCCAGCCGTCGACGCCGATAAACGCCTTACTGAAATGCACCTGCTGAATACACTGCCGGGTCAGCGGGCCCACCATGCTTTCACTCTTTTTCTGATAGATGCCGCCAAGCAAAATAACCTGCGCAGGCTGCTCCTTGAGCAGGTGCGCAATATAGCTGCTGACGGTGATAATGGTGATATCCGGCTGCGCGGCCAGCACGCGGGCGAGCAGAGCGTTGCTGCTGCCGTTTTCAATAAATACCGTTTCGCCCGCGCTGACCTGCGAGGCGGCAAATTCCGCCAGCTCGCGCTTGAGGGCGAAATTATTCATCATGCGGGTCTCAACGTCTTCGCTGTCGATGGGTACCGCGAAGCCGTGGGTGCGGCGCAGGAAACTCTGTTTTTCCAGCAGATTGAGATCCTGGCGGATGGTGACCTCAGAAACGCCGGTCATATGGGCAAGATCGACAACGCTCATGCGGCCTTTGTCGATCACCATTTGCAAAATAGACTGTTGTCGGGTGTTCATATTCGTTTCGCGGCGGCGGTTAAATTTCCCAGGGCGACTTGGGCTGCGCGGATCTATTATCCTGCGGGTTGGCAACCTGTTCCAGCAGCTCCGCCTTGAGGATTTCCAGATTTTTGATTGCCGACTGGTGATCGCCACCAACCAGAATATCCAGCACAATATCAATCCGCTGGGCTAACTGACGAGCATCTAAATTGGACATAAATTATCCCGCAAGGAAATTAATAAAAATCAATGATGCAAAAAATGATGGAAAAAGAGAAGCAGAAATTGGCGGCTGGTCAGAGGTGATGGTCAAAAACGCCGTTATTAATCAAAAAAACGCAAAGCGCGGACGGCGTGGCTAACGACTGGTAGCCACGCCGTGCCGCTTAGGCCCTGAAAGGTCGGGCGATGACGCTGCGGGTTTCCATACGTACTTCGGCGATGGTGACGTCAATCACGTCGCTGACCCGGTAGGCCGTTTCACCTTTGATCTGCACGGTACCGTTCTCCTGGCTGCAGACCAGCTCGTCGCGCACCGCGTGGATAAAGGGCGCCGGAATAAAGGCCACCGCGCCGTTATCCACCAGCCGCACGCGCATACCGCCGCGGCTGATATCGATGATTTCTGCGCTGAAGCGGGTATCGGTGCCGGCTTTATCCTTCAGGAAGCGGGCATACAGCCAGTCGGCCACGTCGCGCTCCGCCATACGATTGGCGCGGCGGCGCTCGGCCATCTGTACGGTAATATCGTCCTGCGGGCGGGCCGGAGATTCCCCTTTGATGATCGCCTTCAGCAGGCGGTGGTTGACCATGTCGCCGTATTTGCGGATAGGCGAGGTCCAGGTGGCGTAAGCCTCAAGACCAAGGCCAAAGTGCGGGCCCGGCTCAACGCTGATTTCCGCGAAGGACTGGAAGCGGCGAATGCGGCTGTCGAGGAAGCCGGACGGCATGGCGTCCAGCTCGCGGCGCAGCTTGCAGAAGCCGTTGAGGGTCAGCACTTCCTGGGCGTCAACGTGAACATCGTGGGTCTTCAGCAGCTCGGCCAGCTGTTCCGTTTTCGCCGCGTCAAAGCCGGTGTGCACGTTGTAGATACCGAAGCCGAGCTTGTCGCGCAGCACGCGGGCGGCGCAGATGTTGGCGGCGATCATTGACTCTTCAACGATGCGGTTAGCGATGCGGCGCGGTTCGGCGACGATATCCAGCACTTCGCCTTTTTCGCCCAGCACGAAGCGGTAGTCCGGCCGGTCTTTAAATACCAGAGCGTGATTGTGGCGCCACTCGCCGCGCAGGGCGCAGATGCGCGCCAGCAGCGTGATCTGGGCCGCAATGGCGTCGCCCGGCGGCGTCCAGCCGCCGTTGCCTTCCAGCCAGTCGGAGACGCTGTCGTAGGCCAGCTTCGCCTTCGATTCGATGGTGGCGGCAAAAAATTCAATGTCATCGGCAATGGCGCCGTCGGCGTCGATAATCATCCGGCAGGCCAGCACCGGGCGCGGCTCGTTGGCGCGCAGCGAGCAGAGGTCGTCAGACAGCTCGCGCGGCAGCATCGGGATATTGAAGCCCGGCAGATAGTTGGTGAAGGAGCGAACCTTCGCCGCTTTATCCAGCTTGCTGCCTTCGACAATCCACGCCGTTGGATCGGCAATGGCGACGGTCAGGTGCAGCCGGCCGTCGGCCGCTTCTTCCGCGTACAGCGCATCATCCATATCTTCGGTGCTGGCGCTGTCGATGGTGACAAAGTCGAGGCCGGTCAGGTCGCGGCGCTCAAGGCCTTCATCCTGCATTTCGGTGGCTATACCGTCCGGCGCCTCTTTTTCCAGGTTATGGCGCGCCAGGGTCACCCACCACGGCACGAAGTGGTCTTCGCCGTAGGTAATGAACTGGGTCAGCTCCGCGTAGAAACTGCGGTCGCCCTTCAGCGGGTGACGGCGCATTTCCGCAACGGCCCAGTCACCTTCTTTAAAATCGTGCTCAACGCCGCGGGCGGCGCGGCAGGGGATAGCGTCCTTCAGCAGCGGATGATCCGGGACAATAGACAGGCGATCGTCTTTACGCTGAACGCGGCCGACGAAGCGGGTCAGGAAGGGCTCGACCAACTCTTCCGGCTCCGCGCTCTCTTTGTCTTTCTCGCTGTGGATAACGGCAATAATGCGGTCGCCGTGCATCACTTTCTTCATCTGCGGCGGCGGAATGAAATAGCTTTTCTGGGCATCGACTTCGAGAAATCCGAAGCCCTTTTCGGTGCCTTTAACGACCCCTTCAGCGCGGGGAGTCTGGGAATGAAGTTGCTGTTTTAACTGCGCGAGCAGCGGATTGTCCTGAAGCATAATAATCTGTTTTCGTGGCTGGATGAGCGGCTGACAGTTTTACGCGATATTCCCCCCGTCAGCAAGCGCTCTTTAACCCTTTTACGCAACCGCTTCGGTGTCACCAAGGCCGATTCTCAGGCGGTTGAGCCATCCGCTCAGGCCGCACCACGCCAGCAGGCCGAAAGTCTGGCTGACGGAGAGGCCCTGTTCTGTCAGCGCCGTGAACTGTCCGGCGCTGAACCGGTCCGGGGCGCGGGTCAGCAGCTGGGCCGCCTGAATGATGGCGCTGTCGTCCGGGTGCTGATGCAGCCACTGGCGCAGGGCAGGGTCGCCCTGGCGAATCGCATTCATCAGGCTGGCGTCTTCCGTTTGGCGGGACGCCAGGGCGTTGAAACAGCTTACGCTGCCGTTAATCCGCGCCGCGACCAGCGCGGCGAGGATCGTCAGCCGCTCGTCGTCAAAGCGCGCCAGCAGTCCGGAGAGCGTCAACATCAGCGGCTTGTCCCAGGCCAGCAGCGGCACCAGCGGCTGCAGAAAGGCGGTGACCTCCGGCGGATGCCGGGTATCGCCTGGCGGCCGCTCTTCGGCCAGCGATTCATCCGCTATCCAGCGGCAGGTACGGCAGCTGAAGGGCGCGGCGTCGGCATCGTCCTGCACCGGCATCCCGGGGATCCAGCGCACGGGCAGGCCAAGCAGGGCGTGCCCGGCGGCGATGACTCGCGCCTGCCAGGCGGTGAAGCCGACTATCTGGGTGATCAGCACAATATCCGGCGCCGACAGCCCCACGTCGCGCAGCTGCTGGCGCGACTGCGGGGTAATGACCGACGGCGAGGCGGCAAGCTGGCGCGCATACTGGGTGATCTGCGCCAGCCGGTAGTTGCTCTCGCGGGAGGAATCCGGGCCGGGAAGCGGCGCGAGGCGGGCGGCATAGTGGTTACAGAGGCGCTGAATACCGCATACCTGCGCTACCGTCAGCGCCGTGCTGAGGCGCTCATAGACGCTAAACGTGTGCAGCCGGGTCGGGGTAACCTCATCGGGCATCAGCGCCTGCGCGAGGCTGCGCGCTTGCGAAAGCCAGGGGCCGGCTTCGGCAATAACGGGGACGGGAAGGGCCAGATCCAGCAGAAAGCGATCGCGAACGTGCGCGGCTTCCGGTACCAGCGGCAGAACATCCGCTGCCTGCTGGCGGGACTGGGTTTCATGATACCACTGGCTTTTGCCGTAAACGCGGCGTTGCTCCATATGAGTTCCTTCTGAACGTCGTTTCGCTTATGGAGAGCTATCCTGACGCAAGGCAGGAGCAGGGGAAAATATTGATAGGTGATAACAAATAACGCGGAGGAATAATGAAATAATTTGAAATGATAAGCGCCCTGCATGAGCAGGGCGCGGACGAACTTACTTCAGCTCAAGCTCGTTCATCGCAGCGATGCTGAAACCGCCGTCTACGTGCAGAACTTCACCGCAGATACCGGCAGAGAGATCGGAGCAGAGGAAGGCCGCAGTGTTACCCACATCTTCTGTGGTCACGGTGCGGCGAATCGGGGTGACGGCTTCGCAATGCGCGAGCATTTTACGGAAGTCTTTGATGCCGGATGCCGCCAGGGTGCGGATCGGACCCGCGGAGATGGCATTGACGCGCACGCCTTCCGGGCCCATCGCGTTCGCCATATAGCGGACGTTAGCTTCCAGCGAGGCTTTCGCCAGGCCCATCACGTTGTAGTTCGGGATGGCGCGCTCGGCCCCCAGATAGGAGAGGGTCAGCAGAGCGGAGTTCGGGTTCAGCATGCTACGGCAGGCTTTTGCCAGCGCAACAAAGCTGTAAGTGCTGATGTCATGTGCAATTTTAAAGCCTTCGCGGGTTACCGCATTCACATAGTCGCCATCCAGCTGATCCGCAGGGGCAAAGCCGATGGAGTGAACGAAACCGTCAAACTTCGGCCAGGTTTTGCTCAGATCGGCAAACAGCGCGTCGATGCTCTCATCTTTGGTAACGTCGCACTCCAGCACGATGCTGGAACCCAGCTGAGCGGCGAACTCTTCAACGCGGCCCTTCAGCTTGTCGTTCTGATAGGTGAACGCCAGTTCAGCGCCTTCACGGTGCATCGCCTGCGCGATACCCCAGGCGATGGACAGTTTGCTGGCAAGGCCAGTAATCAGAATGCGCTTACCGGAAAGAAAACCCATAGCTTTTAATCCTTATGTCATTGTTGTAGCGGCTGTACGAATTATAGCCAGCCGTCGTTAAACGTGGCGATTCTAGCATAGAGTCGCCGGGAGCGTTAATCCGACCACTGCCGGCAAGCACTTAACGATCTTTTCGCCACGCGTCGGCGGTCAGCGCTTCGCCAAAGTGGCCGGCGATAAGCCGTTTGGTAAGATCGTGCAGCGGCGAAGCCAGCACGTCGGCGGTGCTGCCGCGCTCCACGACTTCGCCCTGATGCATCACCATCACCTGGTCACTGATGTGCTTCATCATACCTAAATGCTGAGTCACATAGATGTAGCTCAGGTTATGCTTTTCCTGCAACTCCAGCATCATGTTCACCAGCTGGGAGCGCATCGACATGTCCAGCGAGGCCAGGGCCTCATCGGCGACAATCACTTTCGGCCGCAGGATGAGCGCCCTGGCCAGCCCCAGGCGCTGCTTCTGGCCTGGCGCGAACATGTGCGGATAGTAGCTAACGTGGTCCGGCAGCAGGCCGACGATGCGCAGGGTTTCGATAATGTGCTTGCGCCGCGCCTCGGCGTCCAGTTCGGTATTGAGGCGCAGCGGAAAATCGAGGATCTGTGAAATGCGCTGGCGCGGATTAAACGACGTCGACGGATCCTGGAAAATCATGCGGATGCGCTGGCTGCGAAAGGCGTAGTCGCCGTACTTCAGCGGATGATCGTCGATCAGCATTTCGCCGCCGCTCGGCTCGATCATGCCCGCCAGCATCTTGGCCAGCGTCGACTTGCCGGAGCCGTTTTCGCCGATGATCGCCAGGGTCTGCTTTTCGCGCAGCGTAAAGCTCACCGGCTTCACCGCCTCGACGTGCTGGCGGTGGAACAGCCCGGTGCGATAGCGGAAGGTTTTACTCAGATTGCGGACTTCGAGCAGGGTTTCAACCATCTCACTCTCTCTCCATGTTCAGCGGGAAATGACAGGCGTACAGATGGTTTCTTGCCCCGGTGAGCCGCGGCGTGACGATACACTCGCGCTGGGCATACGGGCAGCGCGGCCCCAGGCGACAGCCGATGGGCAGCGACTCCAGCAGCGGAATAGCGCCGGAGAGCGTATTCAGGCGGCTCTTGTGCGGCATCGGGCTGCCGAAGTCCGGTATCGCGCGGATCAGCGCCTGAGTGTAGGGATGATGTGGAACGGTCACCAGATCCTCGCTCGGGGCGCTCTCTACGGTCTGACCGCAGTACATAACGTTTATCTTATCCGCCCAGTGGCTCAGCATCTGCAGGTCGTGGCTGATCAGCAGGATGGTGGTGTTGTTGTTCTGGTTAAGCCGCGTCAGCAGGCGGAAGATCTGCGCCTGCGTGGTCGGCTCCATCGCGTTGGTGGGTTCGTCGGCAATCAGCAGGCGCGGCTTATTGGCCAGCGCAATGGCAATCATCACCTTCTGACATTCGCCCTCGGTCAGCTCATACGGGAAGCTGCGCATGATATCGCGGTGGTCTTTGATCCCGACCCGATGCAGCAGCTCAATGGCCCGGCGCTTGCGCCAGCCGAAGCGCTGCCACCAGCGGCCCTTATAGGTCCAGCCGGGAATGCTTTGCAGCAGTTGACGCTTGATGCGCTCGGAAGGGTCGAGGCAGGACTGCGGCTCCTGGAAAATCATCGACACGTTATGGCCGACCAGGCGGCGGCGCTCGCGGTTCGACAGGCGCAGCAGATCGATGTCGTCAAAGCGCATCCTGTCGGCGGTGATGCGCCAGTTGTCTTTCGCCACGCCGCAGATAGCTTTAGCGATCAGGCTCTTGCCCGAGCCGGATTCGCCCACCAGACCGCGAATTTCCCCTTCGTTAAGGGTCATACTGACGCGGTCAACGGCTTTCACCCAGCCTTCGCCGGTGCGAAACTCAATGGTCAGATTGCGGATATCCAGTAGCGGCATTATTGCACCCCGGCATTGATGGCCCGGCGAATACCGTCGCCGAGCAGGTTAATCAGCAGCACGCTAATCATGATAGCGCCGCCGGGCAGCATCACCGTCCACGGCGCCACGTAAATCAGCTCCAGCGCGTCGCCGAGCATCGCCCCCCACTCCGGGGAGGGCAGCTGGGCGCCGAGGTCAAGAAAGCCCAGCGCGGCAATATCGAGAATCGCCATCGACAGGGCGCGGGTTATCTCGGTCACCATGCCGGCGGCGATGTTGGGCATAATCGCGAACCAGAGGATATTCAGGGTCGTCGCGCCGTCGAGGCGGGCGGCCACCACGTACTCTTTTTCCAGCTCGTCGTGCACCATGCTGTAGACTGAACGCACCATCCGCGGCAGCAGCGCCAGCCAGACGGCGAACATCGCGTGGCTCAGGTGCGGGCCGGCAAAGGCCACCACCACAATCGCCAGCAGCAGCGAGGGGATCGACAGCAGCGTATCGAGAATATGGTTGAGAACCGCCGAGCGCAGGCCGTGGGTCGCGCCGGCGATCACGCCCAGCACCAGGCCGCAGAGGGTGGCCCCGAGGGTGACCACAAAGGCGCCGCCGACGGTAGGCGCTGCGCCGCTCAGCAGACGGCTCAGCACATCGCGGCCCAGATCGTCGGTGCCGAGAAAGAAGGAGACTTCGCCATAGCGCGACCACGACGGCGGCAGCAGCTGATAGCCGAGGAACTGCTGGTCGATGCCGTAGGGCGCGAACCAGCCGCCGAACACGCACAGCAGCACCAGGGCGCCGCAGCCGTACAGACCGACCATCGCCACGGCGTCGCCGTAAAATTTGCGCCAGACGGTGCGCAGCACGCCCGCCGGACGCTTCTCCTGATAGACGCTATCGTAGGGCATACCATTCCTTATGTTTCAATGGGTTGGCCATGGCGCCCAGAATGTCAGAGATCACGTTCACAATAATCACCAGCGCGCCGATCACCATCACGCCTGCCGAAATGGCGGCGTAGTCCTGCTGGCGAATGGCATTAATCACCCAGCGCCCCAGGCCCGGCCAGCTGAACACCATCTCGGTGATCATCGCCAGCGTCAGCATGGTGGAGAACTGCAGGCCCAGACGCGGGATCACCGGCGGCAGGGCGTTGTGCAGCACGTGGCGGCGCAAGATAGTCAGACGGGAAATGCCGCGGGTCGCGGCGGCCTTGATGTAGTTAGTGTCGTACACGTCGATCGTGCTGAGGCGCATCAGGCGGATCACTTCCATCGTCGGCGCCACCGACAGCGTCAGCACCGGCAGCACCATGTGGGTTAAGGCGCTGATAAACATCTCGTGGCGCCACGGCGAATCCGACAGCCAGGTGTCGATCAGCGCAAAGCCGGTGACGCTTTTCACCTCATAGAGCAGGTCGTAGCGCCCGGACACCGGCAGCCAGCCGAGGGTCAGGGAGAAGAACAGCGTCAGCAGCAGCGCCAGCCAGAACACCGGCATTGAAAAACCGAGCAGGGCGAGGGCGCTGATGAACTTGTCCTGCCACTTGTAGCGCATGATGCCCGCCAGCATCCCCACCGGAATGCCGACCAGCAGCGCAAAGCCAAAGGCGAGAAAGCATAGCTCCATCGTGGCGGGAAACACCTCTTTCAGCTGTTCGGAGATCAGCTGCCCGTTGATGCTCGACACGCCGAAGTCCCAGTGCAGCAGCCCTTCGAACCAGAACAGCCAGGCGTTGAACACCGACGCGCCCTGCAGCGGCGCGTGGGGCGTGAAGTAGCTCAGACTAAAGGCGACGAAGGTCAGAAAAAAGAGCGTCACCACCAGCAGCAGCAGGCGGCGAAGAGTAAAAATAATCATGGTTTTTTCACCTCTTCGGTGCCTTCGCGCGACACGCCCGCAAAGGAGGAGTTGCCGAAGGGGCTCAGCACCAGCCCCTTAATATCATAGCGGTAGGCCTGCAGCCGCAGCGAGGAGGCCAGCGGCAGCACCGGCAGCTCGCGGGCGAGAATGTGCTGCGCCTCGCTGTAGGCATCGACCCGTGACGACAGCTGCTGGGAGGCCAGCGCCTTTTGCAGCACCGCGTCGAAATCGCGGTTACACCAGTGGGCATAGTTGGTCTGCGATCCGATGGCGGCGCAGCTCAGCAGCGGGCGGAAGAAGCTGTCCGGATCGTTACTGTCCGTTGCCCATCCGGTGAGGGTCAGGTCGTGGTTCATGGCGTTGAGCCGCGCCTCCTGGAAGCGGCCCTCTACCGGCACAATCACCACCTTCACCCCGACCTGGGCCAGATCCGCCTGCAGCAGCTCGGCGGTTTTCAGCGGGCTGGGGTTCCACGCCTGGGAGCTGCTCGGCACCCACAGGTGCAGGGTCAGGTTCTCGATGCCCAGCTTCTTCAGCAGGTCGCGGGATTTCTGCGGATTGTACTCGGTGATCTTCGCCTCATTATCGTAGGCCCACGACGCGCGGGGCAGAATCGACGCCGCCGTTTCCGCCGTGCCGTAATAGATGGACTGCATCAGCCGCTGGTTATTGATCGACAGCGCCAGGGCGTGGCGCACTTCGGGATTATTCAGCGGAGGTTTATCGGTATTGAACGCCAGATAGGCAATGTTCATTCCCGGACGCAGGGTCAGGCGCAGGCGCGGATCGTCGCGCAGGATAGTGAGCTGGCTGGCGGCCGGCCAGGCCAGCACATCGCACTCTCCGGTCAACAGTTTGGAAAGCCGCCCGGTACCGCCGGAGCCAAGATCGACCACCACCTGCGGCATCAGCGGCGTACCGCGCCAGTAGCCGGGATGGCGCTGCAGGCGGATATACTGCCCGGCGTGGTACTCCGAGAGCTGATACGGGCCGGTGCCCACCGGCTGGCGGTCCAGCTGCTCCTGGCGATCGGTTTTGGTCAGGTCGGCGGCGTACTCAGCCGACATTACCGACGCGTAGTGGGTCGCCAGGTGCCAGAGAAACGAGGCGTCCGGCTTCTTCAGGCGAAACTCGACCGTGCGGTTATCAAGCTTGCGCACGCTGTCGACGCTGTCGGCAAACTGCAGGCTGTCAAAATAGGGAAAGCTGTCGCCGTTGATATTGTGCCAGGGATGATGGCGGTTAAAGATGCGCTCGAAGGTAAACACCACGTCGTCGGCATTCAGCGCGCGGCTGGGCTTAAACCACGGCGTGCTCTGAAACTGCACGCCGCTGCGCAGATGAAAGCGGTAAGTGGCACCGTTGTCCAGCACCTCCCAGCTCTCCGCCAGCTCCGGTACCAGCCGATAAGTATAGGGATCGACATCCAGCAGGCGATCGTAGAGCTGCGCCGCCAGGGTATCGACAATCAGGCCGCTGCCCGCTTTCTGCGGATTAAAGGTATTAACCTGCCCGCTAACGCAGTAAACGAAGCCGCTGCTGCGGATATCGCCGTGGGCCAGCTGTGCAGGCGGCGTTGCCGCTGCGGCAGCGCCGCACAGCAGCCCCATCGCTGCGAGGAGGGATGTTAATTTCAGGTGCATAATGGATTCATTGTTCGGACCGATCTGCAAAGTGTATCGCACTTGGGGCAGGGAGGTACAAAAGTCTGAGATTGAATGGTGGAAAAGTCGGCAGAATTATTGTTAGCTGACACAGACCAATATCAATGAGTTAAATTAACGACGATGGAGCGAAGATGATTGTAAGAACATTGCATGGCTGCGTACCCCGCGAATTTGCCGAAGGTTTCGCCGCGCACCTGCAGGTTACTGGCGTCAGGCACTCTGAAAGTATTGAGGGAAACCTCGGCGCCAGCGTCAGGCGAGAAACGCAGGGCGATTGGGAGCACTTTTTTCTCGCCACCTGGTGGGACAGCCTGGCGTCCGTAAAAGCATTTGCCGGAGAGAACTACCATATTGCGGTAACCTACCCCGAAGATGATAAATATCGTCTGCTGTCCGATCCCTACGTGTTTCAGCACGAAGTCGAAGCGATCTCGGCGCTTTGAGCGACGGGCGTCAGCTCATAGAGCATCAGCGCATTGCTCTCAAGGGCGCCCGAAGCCTGCCAGCCCGCCTGCAGCTGTTCATCGTGAACCGAGAGCGTCGGCCGCGCTTTGTGAAAGACCCACTTCAGCACCTCTTCATCTGGCCCGCTTTGCGCCTGGAATGCCTGCAGCAGAGGGAAAAGCGCACCGTTTCGCAGATCGAAAAGATGGCTCTTTACGCGCCACCGCCCCTGAATGCCCGCTATCCGGATCAGATACTGCTGGCGAAAGCGCTGGAGGAACGCCTCTTCGCCGGATAGCCAGGGATTGAAGATGGCGGCATTGTGCACCAGCAGCTGATACCCTCGCTGGTGGCGGAGAAAGAGCAGGTGCCGATCCTGCAGAATGATCTCTCCGCGCAGGCGCTGCCACAGCCAGAGTACCCAGAAAATCGGCCGCGGCAGGCCGTGATTGTACTGCAGGGCGAGGCTTGAGGTATCGATAGTGCCGCTGCTGCGGGTCTCTCCCTGCAGGCTTGAATTGAGCCAGAAGCCGGTCACGGCGACCTTTGTCGAAAGGCCCAGCAGGTTTTGCATCAGCAGCGCGCCGCGGAAAAAGCTGCCGTTGGTCGTGCGGGTCTCACCGGTGAGCGTATTCCAGGAGAGAAGCCAGAGGGGGAGAGGCCGCCCCTCTTCGCGAAGCGTATTCTGAATCTGCTCGACGCGCTTCACGGGATAATTTTCTGCCGCCGCGAGGTGGGCATGGCGGAGTTGCGCAAAATTAAGCAGCTCATTGCTGTCGGCGGAGCAGGCAAGAAAATCAGCCTGCAGCCGCGGGAGCTGCCTCAATAGCGCAACATCCTTTTCAGAAAAGGCATCGGGTGCAAAGCGGTGCCATATCCCCACTCTGGACCCGGGCAGCATGTTCTTCAGCATGGCGCGCTGGCTCTGCCATGCCGCCTGCCGCGGCGCATCCTCGGACTGCTGTGACCAGTGAAAAACAAAATCCCACTGGCGGGTGACCGTCGGCGGGAAATGGCCGCACGCGCACTCGATGAAGTGCTGCAGCAGATCGCTGCGGGTGGTCTGGCTGGTGTGGAGCAGAACCGAAAGCTCTCTTTCTGCAAGCCAGGTGAAGATCTGATGCAGATTGTACCAGCTGGCGTAGCCCATCATCTGCGGATCGTCCCAGCCGTGGGCAAAGAGCCGGCTGCTGAGAAAGGGCTCGGCAATATCTATTCCGCTGATGCTAATTTCCGCCCGCAGGGCATCCAGATCCCGCCGAACGTCGCCGCGGAGTAAATCGTCCAGCTCCCGCAGCGTGACGACAACACCGCTGCGGGCGAGCCGGACGCCCTGCCCGGAGAGGTGATCCAGTTCGATACGCCTTTCATGGACCTGGTTTAGCGTATTCGCATAGTTTTCCCACCCCTGCGGCTCTGGCGTATTGAGCAGGTGAAAAAGGCGGTCAGGGGCGACAGGGCGAAGGTTTTCACGCTTCCCGCGCGGGCGCGCGATGTTTTCAGCAGCAAGCTTTTGCCGGCGAAATTTGCCCGGCGTCATCGCGTAGTGGCGTCGAAAAAGGTCGCTCATCATTCGGGTGCTGGCGAATCCGTGCGCCTGGGCTATCTGGTGCAGGGGCTGATTGCTGCTGCGCAGGGCCGCGGCGGCTTTTTCCAGCCGCAGGCGGGTGATGTACTGCATAAAGCTAATGCCGACTTCTTTATGGAACAGGCGGGAGAGCCAGGGTTCAGACACGAACTCCGCGCGGGCAATTTCCGCCAGCGTAATACGGCGGGTGTAGCCGGCGTTTATGCGCTCAACGACATGGCTAATCCGGCGGCTCCATCCGGGGTTTTGTTGACGAACCCGCAGAGCGTGCGGCTGCTGAAAACGGCCGGTGAGCAGCAGCAGGATCTCGCTGATCCAGCGGGTCGCCTCCAGCCGGTAGCGGGGCGAGTGATTGAGCAGCGTGCCCGCCAGCAGCTGGTGCAGCAGATGGCGCAGCGCGTCGCAGTGCGGCAGGCGGCCATCGCTTTCGTCAGGAACCGCATACTCGTGGCTGAAAAATTCGGGGTAGAGCTGACAAAGCCAGGCGGCAGAGAGCACAAGCCGCAGGGTGACGTTGTCAGGCGAGCCGGAAAGCGTCCAGCGCTGGTGGCCGTTAATAATATGCAGGGCGTTTTGGTCGAGACGGCGGCTTTCGCCTTCCACCTCCAGCGTTTGCGTCCCTTCAAGGACCCACAGCAGCGTCAGGGCGCTTTTACCTTCCTCGCTGAGAGAGAGGATTTCCCCGACATCTACCGAAAACTCGCTATCGCTCTGCGCCATCCCGTCCCCCCTGAAGACAAAAAACTGCGGTTATTTTTTGCCATAACTGAATTGTATGAAAAACAATCATCAATAATGCGTTATTTCACATTAAAAAACAGCACAATCTCACCCGTATATCGACTTAGACTCGTGCTTAATCCCTGTAAGTAACCTGAGATTAACAAAAATGACACATTCAATTATTTCTGCACTACAGGACAGTGAAGAGCGGTTCATCGCATTACGCCACCACTTTCATCAGCACCCGGAGCTCGGTTTTGAAGAGCACCTCACCAGCGATCGCGTGGCCGAGCTGCTGGCGGAGTGGGGGTATGAGGTCGATCGCGGACTGGCGGGCACCGGCGTGGTGGGCACGCTGAAAGTCGGCAGCGGCGGTAAGCGTCTGGGCCTGCGGGCCGATATGGACGCGCTGCCGATGCAGGAGATGAGCGGCAAAGCCTGGGCCAGCGCCACCGACGGTAAATTTCACGGCTGCGGTCACGACGGGCACACCACGACGCTGCTGTACGCCGCTGAGTATCTGGCGCGAAAGCGTCATTTTAACGGTACGCTGCACCTTATCTTCCAGCCGGCGGAAGAGCTGCTGTACGGCGGACGCGTGATGCTGGAGGACGGACTGTTCGACCGCTTTCCCTGCGACCATATCTTCGGTCTGCACAACATGCCGGGGCAAAAACTGGGCAAAATCGGGCTGCGCGCGGGCCCGATGATGGCGTCCGCCGATACGCTGCACATTGAGGTTAACGGCGTTGGCGGTCACGGCGCCGTGCCGGAGCATACCGTTGATGCGACCCTGGTTGCCTGCCACATCACCCTGGCGCTGCAGTCCATCGTTTCGCGAAACATTACGCCGTTTGCGCCTGCGGTGGTCACGGTGGGCAGTATTCAGGCCGGGCACGCGCCCAATATCATCAATGAAAAAGTGCTGATGAAGCTGACGGTACGCACCCTGAACGAGGCGGTGCGCGAGAAGGTGCTGCAGCGGGTGCACGATATCGCCACCGCCCAGGCGCAGAGCTTTGGCGCCACGGCAACCATTAGCCATATTCACGGCAGTCCGGTGCTGAATAACGACCCGCAGGCCGTTGAGATGGTGCGCGCCGTAGCAACCGATCTTTTCGGTCAGGATGCGACGGCGGAAATCCCGCCCTTTATGGGCAGTGAAGACTTCGCTTTTATGCTCGAAAGAAACCCCAACGGCTGCTACTTCACCATCGGCGCCGGCGACGAACCGGATCGCTGCATGGTGCACAATCCCGGCTACGACTTTAATGACCAGATCCTGAAAACCGGGGCCGCTATCTGGGCCGGCCTGACGGAATACTATTTGCGCTAACGGCGTCGCGAGGAGGAGTGCTGCATGAGTACCGTTCCCCTGACTGAAACCCGCCCATTCACCGGAAATGATCGTCTGCTGGTGGGCATTGTGCTGAGCGTACTTACTTTCTGGCTTTTCGCTCAATCGGTGATTAACGTCGTGCCGGCGATGAAAAGCAGCCTGGCGATTTCGCTTGAGACGCTGACGCTTGCCGTGAGCCTCAGCGCGCTGTTCAGCGGCTGCTTTATCGTGGCCAGCGGCGGGCTTGCCGATCGGTTTGGACGCGTGCGCATGACGCTCGCCGGGCTCTCGCTCAGTATCATCGGCAGCGCGCTGCTGGTGTTCGCCGACGGACCGGCGCTGTTTCTGGCCGGGCGCGCCCTGCAGGGGCTCTCCGCCGCCTGCATTATGCCCGCGACGCTGTCGCTGATTAAAACCTGGTACGAGGGCAAAGCCCGCCAGCGGGCGGTGAGCTTTTGGGTCATCGGCTCCTGGGGCGGCAGCGGCCTGTGCTCCTTTGTCGGCGGGGCGATTGCCACCGGGCTGGGCTGGCGGTGGATCTTCATCTTTTCCATCGCCACCGCGCTGGCGGCGATGGCGCTGATCCGCGGAACGCCGGAGAGCCGCAGCGAGGGCGCGGCGGATCGCCGGCTGGACGTTAGCGGACTGCTGAGTCTGGTCATCGGGCTGGTGCTGCTGAACCTGTTTATTACCAAAGGCCACGCCTGGGGCTGGAGCAGCGCAACGACGCTGCTGATGCTGGCCGGGGCAGGGCTGGCGATGGCGTGGTTCGTGGTTTCGGGGCTGCGCAAGGGCGAGGCCGCGCTGATCGACTTTGCCCTGTTCCGCAACCGCGCCTACAGCGCGGCGGTGCTGTCGAACTTTCTGCTCAACGGCTGCATTGGCACGATGATGATTGCCAGCATCTGGCTCCAGAGAGGGCATCATCTTTCGCCGCTGCAGACCGGGATGATGACGCTGGGCTATCTGGTGGCGGTGCTGAGCATGATCCGCGTCGGAGAGAAGCTGCTGCAGCGCTACGGGGCGCGCCTGCCGATGATGTTCGGCCCGGTGATTACGGTGCTTGCCATCCTGCTTATCTCCTGCACCTTTCTGGCTAAAGAGACCTATATTATCACCGTGCTTATCGGCAATGTTCTGTTCGGGCTGGGGCTCGGCTGCTACGCAACCCCCTCCACGGATACGGCGGTGCTCCACGCCCCGGCGAACAAGGTCGGCGTGGCGTCGGGCATCTACAAGATGGGAAGTTCGCTGGGGGGCGCGATGGGCATTGCCGTGACATCGTCACTTTTTGCGCTATTTTTACCGCTGGGGATGGCCAGCGCGGCGCAGTATGCTCTGCTGGTTAACTGCGCCATCTGCCTCTGTTCGACGCTGGTCACCTGGCGCCTGCTGCCCGCGTCTCCTCAGAGCTGATGCTTCTTCACCAGCGCCCGCAGCTGGTGATAGGTCAGCCCCAGCAGATCCGCCGCTTTCTTCTGATTAAACCGGGCCTGCTCCAGCGCCTTCTGCAGCAGGTCTTTCTCCTGCGCCAGCTGAAACTCCCGCAGGTCCAGCGGCAGGGAGATGCTGTTCTCTGCCGCCTGCACGCTGATTTCCGGCTGCCGCGCGCGGCGGAACGGGTCGATGACGATATCATCCAGCGGCGCCTCGCTGCTGCCGTGGCGGTAGACCGAGCGCTCGACGACGTTTTTCAGCTCGCGGATATTGCCCGGCCACGCATAGCCGAGCAGCGTTTCGCGGGCGGCTTCGGTAAAGCCGGGGAACAGCGGCAGCCCCAGCTCGCGGCACATCTGAATGGCGAAGTGGTCCGCCATTAATAAGATGTCGCTCTGACGCTCGCGCAGGGGCGGCAGCTGCACCACGTCGAAGGCCAGCCGGTCCAGCAGGTCGGCGCGGAAGCTGCCCTCGCTGACCATCTCCGGCAGGTCGGCGTTGGTGGCGCACACCAGCCGGACGTTGACCTGCAGCGGCTGGCTGCCGCCGACGCGCTCCAGCTCGCCGTACTCGATAACCCGCAGCAGCTTCTCCTGCACCAGCATCGGCGCCGTCGCCAGCTCGTCGAGAAACAGCGTCCCGCCGTCGGCCCGCTCGAAGCGGCCGGGATGGCGCTTCTGCGCGCCGGTAAAGGCGCCGGCTTCGTGGCCGAACAGCTCGGAGTCGAGCAGGTTCTCGTTAAGCGCCGCGCAGTTGAGCGAAATGAACGGCCCCTGCCAGCGGGAAGAGAGGAAGTGCAGGCGGTTGGCGATAAGCTCCTTGCCGGTGCCGCGCTCGCCTACCACCAGCACCGGCTTATCGAGCGGCGCCAGCCGCGAGACCTGCTCCAGCACCTCAAGAAAGCTGTTGGCCTCGCCTAGGAGGTTATCTTTGTATTCAGCCATGATGAAATTCACCATATGTTAGTGATATTCGCCATATCACTGTAGCCAATAGCCGCCTTATTTTCAATCATAATTAGGTAAATCAATAAGATAAAAAGTTGGCACGCCATTTGTATTATTCATTGAGCAAGGGCCTCGCCCGATAACAGAACTGACCGAATGAGGATGTGATTATGGGAATTTTTTCTCGCTTTGCCGATATCGTGAACGCCAACATCAACTCCCTGCTGGAGAAGGCGGAGGATCCGCAGAAGCTGGTCCGCCTGATGATTCAGGAGATGGAAGATACGCTGGTTGAGGTGCGCTCCACCTCCGCCCGCGCGCTGGCCGAGAAGAAGCAGCTCACCCGCCGGATCGAACAGGCGACCGCGCAGCAGGCCGAGTGGCAAGAGAAAGCCGAGCTGGCCCTGCGCAAGGATAAAGACGATCTGGCCCGCGCCGCGCTGATTGAAAAGCAGAAGCTGACCGACGTCATCACCACCCTGGAAAATGAAATCACCCTGGTGGGCGAAACCCTGGACCGGATGAAAAAAGAGATCGCCGAGCTGGAGAACAAGCTCAGCGAAACCCGCGCCCGCCAGCAGGCGCTGACCCTGCGCCACCAGGCCGCGAACTCGTCCCGCGACGTGCGCCGCCAGCTCGACAGCGGCAAGCTGGACGAAGCGATGGCCCGCTTTGAGTCCTTCGAGCGCCGCATCGACCAGATGGAAGCCGAGGCCGAAAGCCACAACTTCGGCAAGCAGAAGTCGCTGGATCAGCAGTTTGCCGACCTCAGGGCCGACGATGAGATTGCCGCTCAGCTGGCGGCGCTGAAGGCTAAAATGAAGCAGGATAACCAATAATAACGCCGGGCGGCACGCTACGTGCCGCCGCTCATCACCCGTAAGGAGACCCTATGAGCGCGCTTTTTTTAGCCATACCGCTGACGCTGTTTGTGCTGTTCGTTTTGCCGGTATGGCTCTGGCTGCACTACAGCAACCGCTCCGGCGGCGAACTGTCGCAGAGCGACCAGCTTCGCCTGCAGCAGCTGAATGACGACGCAAAGCGGATGCGCGATCGCATTCAGACCCTGGAAGACATTCTTGACGCGGAGCATCCGAACTGGAGAGAAAAATAATGGCGATACTCGATTTCAGCAAAAAACTCTGGCGCATCCCGCAGAAGGGCATGGTGAAGGGCGTCTGCGCGGGCATTGCCGACTGGCTGGGCGTCCCGGTTAAGCTGGTGCGCATCGCCACCGTGCTGGCGGCCGTCTGCGGTCTGTTTTTTGTGGTGCTTGCCGCCTACATCGTGCTGACGTTTGCGCTGGATCCTATCCCGCAGAGCGAGCTGTACGGTGACAAAAACCCCACCAGCGGCGAGCTGCTGGACGCGGTGGACGCCGAACTGGCCGCCGGCGAACAGCGCCTGCGCGAGATGGAGCGCTACGTGACCTCCGATACCTTCTCGCTGCGCAGCCGTTTTCGCCAGCTTTAATCAATCCGAGGAGAGGCAATGAACCAGAAATGGCAGCGCGCCGGGCAAAAAGTGAAGCCCGGCCTGAAGTGGGCGGGCCGGCTGGCCCTGCTGAGCGCGTTACGCTACGGCCCGGCGGGCGTTGCCGGCTGGGCAATCAAATCGGTGGCCCGCCGGCCGCTGAAAATGCTGCTGGCGGTGGCGCTGGAGCCGCTGCTCGCGAAGCTGGCCAACCGGCTGGCGCGCGGCATGAAATAACACCGGGGCGCAGCCGGAGGCTGTGCCTGATGCCTTGCAACCTTGCAGACTGACCCCATGTTATAATCCTTTCATTACTAAACACTTCAGGGCGCAACCGGATGGCGATGAAGCGACTTAAAAGCGAATTTAATGCTCTGGTGAACCGCGGCGTGGATCGACATCTGCGCCTGGCGGTCACCGGGCTGAGCCGCAGCGGCAAAACGGCGTTTATCACCTCGATGGTCAATCAGCTGCTCAACCTGCACGCCGGGGCGCGGCTGCCGCTGCTCGGGGCAGTGCGCGAAGAGCGGCTGCTGGGCGTCAAGCGCGTGCCGCAGCGCGATTTTGGCATCCCGCGCTTTACCTATGACGAAGGGCTGGCGCAGCTCTACGGCGAACCGCCCGCCTGGCCGACGCCGACCCGCGGCGTCAGCGAAATCCGTCTCGCCCTGCGCTACCGCTCGAATGACTCCCTGCTGCGCTACTTTAAGGAGACCTCGACGCTCTATCTGGAGATTGTCGATTACCCCGGCGAATGGCTGCTGGATCTGCCGATGCTGGCCCAGGACTATCTCAGCTGGTCGCGGCAGATGACCGGCCTGCTGAAGGGGCAGCGCGGCGAGTGGTCCGCGCGCTGGCGGCAGCTGTGCGCGGGGCTGGATCCGCTGGCTCCCGCCGACGAGAACCGGCTGGCGGAGATAGCCCAGGCCTGGACCGACTATCTGCACACCTGCAAGAAAGAGGGCCTGCACTTTATCCAGCCGGGCCGCTTCGTGCTGCCGGGGGACATGGCGGGCGCCCCGGCGCTGCAGTTCTTCCCCTGGCCCGATGTCGACGCGGCGGGCGAGGCGCGGCTGGCGCAGGCGGAAAAGCACACTAACGCCGGGATGCTGAGGGCCCGCTTTAACTACTACTGCGAACACGTGGTTAAGGGCTTTTACAAGAACCACTTCCTGCGCTTCGATCGCCAGATTGTGCTGGTGGACTGCCTGCAGCCCCTCAACAGCGGGCCGCAGGCGTTTAACGATATGCGCCTCGCGCTGACCCAGCTGATGCAGAGCTTTCACTACGGCCAGCGGACGCTGTTCCGCCGCCTGTTTTCGCCGGTGATCGACAAGCTGCTGTTTGCCGCGACCAAAGCCGATCACGTGACCGTCGATCAGCACGCCAATATGGTGTCGCTCCTGCAGCAGCTGATTCAGGACGCGTGGCAGAACGCTGCCTTTGAAGGCATTAGCATGGACTGCCTGGGGCTGGCCTCGGTGCAGGCCACCGAAAGCGGGCTGATTGACGTTAACGGCGAGAAAATACCCGCCCTGCGCGGCAACCGTCTGCGCGACGGCGAGCCGCTGACGGTCTATCCGGGCGAAGTCCCGGCCCGCCTGCCGGGCCAGGCGTTCTGGGAGCAGCAGGGCTTTCAGTTTGAGGCGTTCCGCCCGCGGTCGATGGACGTCGATAAGCCGCTGCCGCATATTCGCCTCGACAGCGCGCTGGAATTTTTAATAGGAGATAAGCTGCGATGAGCGAGCAGATTAAGCCGCGCATTGATTTTGCCGGTCCGCTGGAAGCGGAAACCCTTGAACAATTTAAGGCGGCGCGGGCTTTTACCGACGCCGAGACCTTTTCCCCGGCGGTGGTGGATTCGCCGCTGGAGGATGATGGCCCCGCCGAGGCGGTAGTCGAGGCGGCCCTGCGTCCGAAGCGCAGCCTGTGGCGCAAGATGGTCGGCGCCGGGCTGGTGCTGTTTGGCGTCAGCGTCGTGGCCCAGGGCGTACAGTGGACGGCGCACGCCTGGCAGACCCAGGACTGGATTGGCCTCGGCGGCTGCGCCGCCGGCGCGCTGATTATCGGCGCCGGGGTCGGCTCGGTGGCGACCGAGTGGCGGCGGCTGTGGCGGTTGCGCCAGCGCGCGCACGAGCGCGACGAAGCGCGAGATCTGCTGCACAGTCACGGCGCCGGGAAGGGGCGGGCGTTTTGCGAACAGCTGGCGGCGCAGGCAGGGCTGGATCAGTCCCATCCGGCGCTGCAGCGCTGGTACGCGGCTATTCATGAAACCCAGAGCGATCGGGAGGTGGTCTCCCTCTACGCCCACCTGGTACAGCCGGTGATGGACGCCCAGGCGCGGCGCGAAATCAGCCGCTCGGCGGCGGAATCGACGCTGATGATCGCCGTCAGCCCGCTGGCGCTGGTGGACATGGCGTTTATCGCCTGGCGCAACCTGCGCCTGATTAACCGCATTGCCGCCCTCTACGGTATCGAACTTGGCTACTACAGCCGCCTGCGCCTGTTCCGGCTGGTGCTGCTCAACATCGCCTTCGCCGGCGCCAGCGAACTGGTGCGCGAGGTGGGCATGGACTGGATGTCGCAGGACCTGGCCGCCAGACTCTCCGCCCGCGCCGCGCAGGGCATCGGCGCCGGTCTGCTGACTGCCAGGCTTGGCATTAAGGCCATGGAGGTGTGCCGCCCGCTGCCGTGGATCGACGGCGATAAGCCGAAGCTCGGGGATTTCCGCCGGGAGCTTATCGGCCAGCTGAAAGAGACGCTGAATAAAAAAGCGTCATAACCGTCGCGCCGGGCCGCCGGCGTGAACGCTTTGTGCTCTGAAGGCGCTTCTTTACGGCAAAGCGCCTGATTTTCCGCCATACTGTCAATAATTGTTGACAGTTATCTTCCCGTCTCCCGGGAACTGTCTTATCATCCACCTCGTCTTTTGCTCTGAAGGGTGATATTTCCCATGCGTCTTGAAGTGTTTTGTGAGGACCGCCTTGGTCTGACCCGTGAATTACTCGATTTGCTGGTCCTGCGCGGCATCGATCTGCGCGGCATCGATATCGATCCCGTTGGCCGAATCTACCTTAATTTTGCCGAGCTGGACTTCACCATCTTCAGCTCCCTGATGGCGGAAATCCGCCGCATTGCCGGCGTTACCGACGTACGCACCGTGCCGTGGATGCCCTCCGAGCGCGAACACCTGGCGCTTAGCGCGCTGCTGGAAGCGATGCCGGAGCCGGTGCTCTCCCTCGATACCCGCAGTAAAGTCGAAGTGGCTAATCCCGCCAGCTGCCAGCTGTTCGGCCAGAGCCAGAGCCGGCTGCTCAGCCACACGGCCGGTCAGCTGATCGGCGGATTCAATTTTCAGCGCTGGCTGGAGGATGCGCCCAGCGCGCCGCACAGCGAGCATGTGGTGATTAACGGGCAGAATTTCCTGATGGATCTCACGCCGGTGGCGCTGGAGGGCGAGGGCGCCGCCCGGGTGTTTATGGGCGCGGTGGTGATGCTGCGCTCCACGCTACGCATGGGCCGCCAGCTGCAGACCATGACCAGCCAGGACGTCAGCGCCTTCAGCCAGATAGTCGCCGTCAGCCCGCGCATGCGCCATGTCATTGATCAGGCCCGCAAGCTGGCGCTGCTTAACGCGCCGCTGCTGATCGTCGGCGAGACCGGCACCGGCAAGGACCAGCTGGCCCACGCCTGCCACCTAGCCAGTCCCCGGGCCGCGAAACCGTGGATGGCCCTCAACTGCGCCTCTATTCCGGAAGATGCGGTAGAGAGCGAACTGTTCGGCCACGCGCCGTCGGGTAAAAAGGGCTTTTTTGAGGAGGCCAACGGCGGCTCGGTGCTGCTGGACGAAATCGGCGAAATGTCGCCGGGCATGCAGACCAAGCTGCTGCGCTTTCTCAACGACGGCACTTTCCGCCGGGTCGGCGAGGAGCACGAGGTTCACGTGGACGTGCGGGTGATCTGCGCCACCCAGAAGAACCTGGTCGAGCTGGTGCAGAAGGGGCTGTTTCGCGAAGACCTCTATTATCGCCTCAACGTGCTGACGCTGAACCTGCCGCCGCTGCGCGATCGCCCGCAGGACATCATGCCGCTGACCGAACTGTTTATCGCCCGCTTTGCCGACGAGCAGGGGATTGCCCGGCCGAAGCTCTCGGCCGATCTGAATATGGTGCTGACCCGCTACGGCTGGCCGGGCAACGTGCGGCAGCTGAAAAACGCGGTTTACCGGGCGCTGACCCAGCTTGAGGGTTACGAACTGCGGGCGCAGGACATTCTGCTGCCGGACTACGATACCGCTTCGATGGCGGTGGGCGAGGACGCTATGGAGGGGTCGCTGGACGACATCACCCGCCGCTTCGAGCGCTCGGTGCTGACCCAGCTCTACCGCAGTTTTCCGAGTACCCGCAAGCTGGCGAAGCGGCTGGGCGTCTCGCACACCGCCATTGCCAACAAGCTGCGCGAGTACGGGCTGAATCAGAAAAAGAGCGATGAGTAAGGCGCCGGCGCAGTGGGGCCGTCTGCTGCTGCTGACGGCAGGGATATCGGCGGCGCTGCTCTGGTGCCATCTTCCGGCGGCGCTGCTGCTCGGGCCGATGATTGCCGGCATTATCTGCAGCCTGTGCGGCGCCAGCCTGCGCGTGCCGCGGCCCTGCTTTCTTGCCGCCCAGGCGGTTATCGGGGCGATGATTGCCGGGACGTTGTCGCCGTCGGTATTCGGCGTCCTGCTGGCGGACTGGCCGGTGGTGCTCGGCGTGCTGCTGGCGACTCTCGGGGCCAGCGGTCTCGCCGGCTGGCTGCTGGTGCGCTACAGCGCGCTGCCGGGCGCCACCGGGGCCTGGGGCACCTCGCCCGGCGGCGCGTCGGCAATGGTGGCGATGGCCGAGGACTACGGCGCCGACGTGCGGCTGGTGGCCTTTATGCAGTACCTGCGGGTGCTGTTCGTGGCCGGCTCCGCGGCGCTGGTGGTGGGCTTTACCCTCGGCGGCGGGACGCAGAGCGCCGCTGCGCATATCGTCTGGTTTCCTTCCCTGAACGGCAATTTCGCGCTGACGCTGCTGCTGATCGCCGCCGCGGGCGCGCTGGGCAAAGTGAGCCGCTTTCCTTCCGGGGTGATGCTGCTGCCCATGCTCGCCGGCGCGGCGCTGCAGAGCGGCGGCTGGATGCAGATTGCGCTGCCCGAGTGGCTGCTGGCCCTGGCCTATCTGGCCATCGGCTGGAGCGTCGGGCTGCGCTTCAGCAGGCCCATCTTTCTTCTTGCCCTGAAAACGCTGCCGCAGATTGTCCTGTCTATCGTCGGCATGATCCTGCTCTGCGCCCTGATGGCGTGGGGCCTGACGTACGCGCTGGGAATGGACTACATGACGGCCTATCTGGCGACCAGCCCCGGCGGCATCGATACGGTGGCGATTATTGCGGCAGGTAGTCGGGCGGATATGTCGTTTATTATGGCGATGCAGACGCTGAGGCTGTTCAGCATATTGCTGGCGGGACCGCTGCTGGCGCGCTTTATTTCGCGCTATGCCGCACCGGGCGGGTGTCGGGAAAAACTGTCCTGACCGGTGGCCAGGACAGTGATGATTACGCCTTCAGCGCGGCCAGCGCAGCGTCGTAATCCGGTTCGTTGGTAATTTCATCGACCAGCTGGCTGTAAACCACCTGGTCATTCTCATCAACCACTACCACCGCACGGGCGGTAAGGCCCTTCAGGGCACCGTCGGCAATGCCTACGCCGTACTGGCTCAGGAACTCCGGCGCGCGCAGGGTAGAGAGGGTGACGACGTTGCTCAGGCCTTCAGCGCCGCAGAAGCGGGACTGGGCGAACGGCAGGTCGGCGGAGATGCACAGCACTACGCTGTTATCGATATCGTTAGCCAGCTGATTGAATTTGCGCACGGAAGCGGCGCAAACGCCGGTATCGATACTCGGGAAAATGTTCAATACTTTACGTTTACCAGCGAACTGGCTCAGCGCGACGTCGGAGAGATCTTTAGCCACCAGCGTAAAGGCCGGTGCTTTATCGCCTGACTGAGGGATGGCGCCCTGTACGGGTACGGGGTTGCCCTGAAAATGCACAGTTTGTGACATGATTATCTTCCTGTTTACATATAGTTAACGTCGTGGCTAGTGTAAGACATCAACCACAAACACGGCAAATGCTTTTAGCGTCTGTCTTAAGGAGCCGGGAATGAGAAGTGTAAGAGTGTTCGAAGAGGCCTGGCCGCTGCATTCGCCGTTCGTCATCGCCCGCGGCAGCCGGAGCGAAGCGAAGGTCGTCGTCGTTGAGCTGGACGATGACGGTATCAAGGGCGTCGGCGAGTGCACGCCCTATCTGCGCTACGGCGAAACGATCGCCTCGGTGATGGCCCAGATAATGAGCATCGGTGAACAGCTGGAGGCGGGCGCCGACCGGGCGCAGCTGCAGCTGCTGCTGCCCGCCGGGGCCGCGCGTAATGCCGTGGACTGCGCGCTGTGGGATCTGGAAGCCCGCAGAAGAGGGCTGACGCTGGCAGCGCTGACCGGCGCGGCGCTGGCTCCGTCGCTGACCACCGCGCAGACGGTGGTTATCGGCACGCCGGAGCAGATGGCCTGCAGCGCCAGCGCGCTGTGGGACCGCGGCTCCCGCCTGCTGAAGGTCAAACTCGACGATCATCTTATCAGCGAGCGGATGGTGGCCATCCGCAGCGCGGTGCCGGAGGCGACGCTTATCGTCGATGCCAACGAATCCTGGCGCGGCGAAGGGCTGGCCTCCCGCTGCCAGCTGCTGGCCGACCTGGGCGTAGCGATGCTTGAGCAGCCCCTGCCGGTAGGCGAAGATGCGGCTCTGGGCCACTTTATTCATCCGCTGCCGATTTGCGCCGACGAAAGCTGCCACACCCGGGCGGATCTTGCCGGACTGCAGGGGCGCTACGAAATGGTCAACATCAAGCTGGATAAAACCGGCGGCCTGACCGAAGCGCTGGCGCTGGCGTCTGAGGCGCAGGCGCAGGGGTTCAGCCTGATGCTGGGCTGTATGCTCTGTACGTCGCGCGCCATTCGCGCCGCGCTGCCGCTGACGCCGGGCGTGCGCTTCGCCGATCTCGATGGCCCGACCTGGCTTGCGGTAGACGCCGAACCCGCCCTGCAGTTTGACGGCGGCACGCTGCATCTCTAATTCTCCGGGCGCCAGCGCAGCAGCCCGATCATCGCGGCAAGGTAGCTCTCGCTGGCTTCGTCTGCGGAGATGGGCGGAAACTCCGCCGTAATGCAGTGCAGGCCGATGTCGGCACACCAGCTGCCGAAAGAACCCGGCGTGGCGTAGCCGACGCTGGTCACCAGCGGCAGCGAAAACGCGTCGGCCAGCCACTGGCCGAGCGCGCTCTGCTCAGGGTCTTCAATGCAGGCCAGCGGATCGTGAAAGGAGACCACCCAGGCCGGATGCGTCTTGTGGATCAGCTGGCACAGGGCCCGGGTTTCCGGTTCCGAGCCGGGCGCATCGCCGGTCAGCAGCACCACATCGCGGCTTTCTGCCGCACTGTTCCAGCGATAAACCGTCTCACCCGCCTTCCAGTTGGCGGCCGGGAAGTTGCGGTTCAGATCGACGCCGTTGGCATTCGCCCGCAGCCCCAGCTGACAGCCGTCCGGATTCACCGCCAGCACCACGTGGTGGCGGCGCAGTTCGGGCGACAGGGTGCGCAGGGCGCAGGAGAGGGTGACCACGGATGAATTTTCATCGCCGTGGGTGCCCGCAATGATCAGGCCGCTGTCGCGGCTTGCCTGCGGGGCGGGGAACCAGATAAGCGGCGCGCCCAGCAGGGAGCTGCCGTAGTGCTGCGTGCCCGGCGGAAATGCGCCGCGCTGCGTGCGGGGACGGGTGATGGACATAGCCATTTCCTGAACAGGGAGTCGTTGCAGGCAGTGTTGTGCAAAACCCGCCGGGAATCAAATGGTTTCCGGCGCGGTCATTTTTTACGCCCGGGCCGATGGGACATCAAGTTTTTACCAGAAGTCATTTGCATTTAGACCTGGGCAAACAAATAATCATTCCACGCATCCGGCTGGGTTCCTCTGAAATCAAGGAGATCGCATGAAGTTATCTGTTTTACCGATTTGCTGCGCGCTGGCGCTGGGCGGCCTTTCTCCGCTCGCGCTGGCGGCGGACGTGCCGCCCGGCACGGCGCTGGCGCAGCAGCAGGTGCTGGTCCGCCATATTAAAGACGAACCCGCATCGCTCGATCCGGCCAAAGCGGTCGGCCTGCCGGAAATAGAGGTGATCCGCGATCTGTTTGAGGGGCTGGTCAATCAGGACAGCAAGGGCAATATTATTCCGGGCGTCGCCACCCGCTGGCAAAGCAACGATAACCGCATCTGGATCTTCACCCTGCGCAGCGACGCCAAATGGTCCGACGGCACGCCGGTCACGGCGCAGGACTTCGTCTACAGCTGGCGGCGGCTGGTGGATCCGAAAACCACCTCGCCGTTTGCCTGGTTCGCAGCGCTGGCGGGCATCAGCAACGCGCAAAATATCATCGACGGCAAAGCCGCGCCCGATACCCTCGGCGTGACGGCGGTCGATGCCCGCACCCTGCGGGTTCAGCTCGATAAGCCGCTGCCGTGGTTTGTCAATCTGACCGCTAACTTCTCGCTGTTTCCTGTGCAGAAGGCCAACGTCGAGAGCGACGCGAACTGGACCCGTCCCGGCAAGCTGGTGGGCAACGGCGCCTACGTGCTGAAAGAGCGGGTGGTTAACGAAAAGCTGGTCGCCGTGCCGAATGCATCCTACTGGGATAACGCTAAAACGGTGATTAAGCAGGTGACCTTTGTGCCGATCAACCAGGAGTCAACGGCCACCAAGCGCTACCTGGCGGGAGATATCGACATTACCGAGTCCTTCCCGAAAAATCAGTATCACCAACTGCTCAAGCAGCTGCCGGGGCAGGTGTTCACGCCGCCGCAGCTCGGCACCTACTATTACGCATTCAACACCCGCAAAGGGCCGACCGCCGATGCCCGCGTGCGCCTGGCGCTGAGCATGACGATCGATCGGCGCATCATGGCGGAGAAGGTGCTCGGCACCGGCGAGAAACCGGCGTGGCGCTTTACGCCGGACGTTACCGCGGGCTTTACCCCGCAGCCGTCGCCGATGGAGGGCATGAGCCAGGATGAGCTGAATGCGCAGGCTAAAACGCTGCTGCAGGCCGCGGGCTACGGTCCCAACCGTCCACTGAAGCTGACGCTGCTGTACAACACCTCTGAGAACCATCAGAAAATCGCCATTGCCGTGGCCTCGATGTGGAAGAAGAATCTCGGCGTTGACGTCAAGCTGCAGAACCAGGAGTGGAAAACCTATATCGACAGCCGCAACACCGGCAATTTCGACGTGATCCGCGCCTCGTGGGTCGGCGATTACAATGAGCCGTCAACCTTCCTGTCGCTGCTGACCTCGACCCACAGCGGCAACATTTCGCGCTTCAGCAATCCGGCTTACGATAAGGTGATCAAACAGGCCACGCTGGAATCCACGGAGCAGGCCCGCAACGCCGACTACAACGAGGCGGAGAAGATTATTGCGACCGAAGCGCCGATTGCGCCGATTTACCAGTACACTAACGGCCGGCTGATTAAACCCTATCTGAAGGGCTACCCGATCGACAATCCGGAAGATGTCGCTTATAGCCGGACGATGTACATAATTAAACATTAAGCCGGCAGTTAATTAGCACGCTAAATAAAAAACCACGCATTTGCGTGGTTTTTAAATATTTGCGGTAGTGATTATTTGTTGGCGTCTTTATAGACTTCAGCAATTGCCTCGAAATTAGGACCGTGCTGGCGGCCGGCGATAACGCGGTAGTAAGTTCCGCCTTTTTCATCGGCTTTTTTAGACAGCGCGTCATGCAGATCGCTCGGTGAAGAGACGGCCCCGCCCGTTTGAGATACTGATACCGTGCCCAATTTAACCAGTTTAAAGTGATCGACTTCCTGCTGCGAGATTTGCTGTGCGGCAATCGCGCCAAAAGAGAACACTGACGCCAGCAGAGAAGTTGCCAGGACTAATTTTTTCATTTAAGAGCATCCTTGTTAGGTTGACGAGAGTTTTTTGCCTTAGCAATGGCAATTGTAGAATAAAAAAGAATAAAGTTGTTTGCGCGAGTTAAAAATATTTAACTTTTCATGCAAAAATATGTTTTCTAAACATTCGCCGTCGCCCGGAGCCTTTATTGGCCTTTTTCGGCACGCAGTTGTGCCAGCAGCTGGGGGATCTCGCCGGCAGGCATCGGCTCGGCAAACAGGAATCCCTGGAGATACCCGCAGCCAAGTTGAGTCATCAGCTGGCGCTGCTCCTCCGTTTCAACCCCTTCAGCGACAACGCGCATATTCATGGACTGCGCAATGTCGATAATCGTCGAGACAATCTTGACGTTCTTACCGCTCTCGCGCAGGTCGCGGACGAAGCTTTTATCAATTTTTAACTCCCGGGCCGGCAGGTTTCTCAGAGAGAGCATATTGGAGAAGCCGGTGCCGAAGTCATCAATGGAAATCCTCACGCCGAGCTGATTAAAGGCATTCATCACGCTGATGCTGTGGGCGATATCCCTCAGGGCGGTGCTTTCGGTGAGTTCGATGATGAGCCGCGACGGCGCGACGGCATAGTGCGACAGCGCGCCGGAGACGATAGCGTAGATATCGTGCTGCTCAAACTGCGTGGCGGAAAGGTTGATGGAGAGGCTCCAGCTACCGTAGCCCTCCGCCTGCCACTGGCGAAGCTGCATACAGGCGCGGTCGATGATCCAGCTGCCGACGGGAATGATAAGTCCGGTACTTTCGAGGGTTTCAAGAAACAGCTCCGGCAGCAAAAGACCGCGGGTAGGGTGGCGCCAGCGCAGCAGGGCTTCAAAGCCGCTTATTTCTGCACTGCCGGCGCGGTACACGGGCTGATACCAGAGTTCAAACTGCTCTCTCTCCAGCGCAAGGGTAAGGTCCTGAAGAAAGCCGGCGGCATTGTGTATCTTGTTCATCATATCGGGATGGTAAAACATCCAGCCGTTGCGCCCCTGCTGCTTAACGTTATACATCGCGGTATCGGCCTTGAGCTTTAGCGCCTGCAGCGTTGCGCCGTGCTCGGGCCAGAGGCTTATTCCGACGCTCAGGGAGACCTGCAAAAGCTGGCGGCCTTCATAGAACGGGCGGCGAATGGTATCTACCATGCGGGCGGCCAGATCCTCCATTTCACCTGCATCGGTTTCCGGTACCAGCAGAATAAACTCGTCGCCGCCCAGCCGCGCCAGAGTCATTCCGGGGCGCAGGCAGGCGCGAAGGCGCGTCGTTACCGCCACCAGCAGCTGGTCGCCGACGTGGTGCCCCCAGGCGTCGTTCACCAGCTTGAAGCGATCCAGATCCATAAACACTACCGCAAAGGTGCGTCGGGTGCTCTGCGCCTGCTGGAGACACTCCTCCATGCACCTGTCGATATGGCTGCGGTTCGCAAGGCCGGTCAGGCCGTCGAAGCGCGCCTGCTGCTCCAGCTGCTGGTTAAGCTGGAGCAGGTTATCCGTCAGGCGGCTGGTGCGCTGCTGCGAATCGATCATCGAGATGATCAGCATGATGCCGAGGATGGCAAGGGTCACGGCCGACACCCAGATGGAGAGGCCGGCTTCGCTGATGCCGCTGACCGCCGTATGCATACTGCCGGTGAAGGTGGCAGCGCTCATGCCGGTATAGTGCATTGCGGCAATGGCGCATCCCATGACCACGGCCGCCAGCAGCCGGTTGACGATGATCCGCTTACTCTGGCGACGCAGGCTGAAGGCGAGCCACAGGCCAGCGCCGGAGGCCGCAACGGCAATCAGCGCCGAGAGCGCAATCAGGGCATAATTCCAGCGGATACCGTCGTGGATCATCAGCGCCGACATGCCTACGTAGTGCATAGTGACCACGCCGCTGCTGAGGATAGCGGTCGCCAGCATCAGGCGGCGGGCCGACAGCCGTTCGCCCTGCATGGCGATGTTGATGGAAAGGGTGGACGCGAACATGGCCACCAGCAGCGAGAAGACGGTGATCGGCAGATCGTAATGCATCACCATCGGCATCTTCATCGCCAGCATGCCGATGAAGTGCATCGACCAGATACCCAGCCCGAGGGTAACGCCGCCGGCCAGGCGCCAGAAAAGGGCCGCCCGTAAGCCGGCGGAAACCATTCTGGCTGCGCTGTCGAGGGCCACAAAGGAAGCCACAAACGACACTAAAATCGATATGCCAATGAGTACCGGATCCCAGGAGACGTACAGCATTAAGTCATCCACATTGGTAAATTTTGTTGCGCTAATGTAACAGATGACCTGGGAAAGATACCACTCAAAGCGCGGCTATTGCCGCACGTTTTTGCTGCAGGCAGCGTGCGGTAAAAAAGTGTTTCCTGCTTTCTAAAATAAAACTGCCGCGCGGATAGGGTGAATCTCTTTTTCTCGCCGTCTGCCAATTGCAAAGGCGCTAACGGCTGCTATAACCCTGTAATCTGCATATGTATCTGCGAGTAAAAAAATGCTTCGGGATATGAGTGTCCGTACTTTGATGATTGCCTACCTGGCCTGCGCATTCGCCGCCATTGATATTGCCTGCCTGATCGTGTCTGCCGATGCCGCGCTGCTGATTATGCTTAACGCTGCCTGGTTAATTGTGCTCACGCTGCTGTGGATCTATTTAACCCGCTACCTGGTGCGGCCCATCAATGCGGTTAAAGAGAGTATTGATGAGGTTAACCGCGGTAACCTTACCGTTTCAATCCCGCACTTTGGCAATAACTGCGCCGGTAAGCTAATCCCGGGCATTAATGCGCTGGCGCGTAGCATCTCTATGCTGGTTGGCGAAATCCGCGACACCTCCGGCGAGGCGATGGCGCTGTCGGGGCTGCTGGCGAGTCAAAGCGCCGATCTGGCGGTAAAAAGTGAGCAGCAGTCCGCTACCCTTATCGAGACCGCCGCCAGCATGGAGGAGATAGCGGCGGGGACCAAAAACAGCGCCGACAATACCCGCCTTGCCACCGCGCGGGCCGGCGAGGCGACCGCCTGCGCCAGCCGCGGCGGGCAGCTGATGAATAACGTTGCCGCCAACATGCAGTCGATCACCGACAGCGCCAGGCAGATGGCCGAGATCATCTCGCTTATCGACAGCATCGCCTTTCAGACCAACATCCTGGCACTGAACGCCGCCGTCGAAGCGGCGAGGGCGGGTGAGCAGGGAAAAGGCTTCTCGGTGGTGGCGGGCGAAGTCCGCACGCTGGCGCACCGCAGCGCTGAGGCGGCGAAAAATATTAAGCAGCTTATTACCGTGACGCAGACGAATGTCACCGAAGGCGCAGAGGTCGTGGCCCGGGCCGAAGAGAATATGCGGCAGATTGTCGCAGGCTCGCAGCAGTTGAGCGCGCTGATGGAGGAAGTTGCCTGCGCAACGCTCCAGCAGGAGCGGGGTATTTCGCAGATAACCCTGGCGCTGGGTGAGCTGGAGCGCGTGACCCAGAGCAACGTGACGATGGTTGATGCGCTGGCCGGATCCTCCGCCACGCTTAAAAATCAGGTGCTGAGTCTACAGCAGCGGACCGCAGGCTTCCGGCTGGCCGCTGATTCACCCGCAGCGGCGCGTGGCGAAAGGCGTCTGGTGACGCGACAGCCGCTTGATGCCTGATTACCTGCCGCCGGACCCGCCGCCAGCGCGGGCCGGTTATCGTTAACTGCCGTTAACGATTTTTCCATTGTGCCCCTGGCGGCGCCTGCTGATAATGTGACTATAATCAATAAATTCAGCGTGATGACCCGCATGGCTGCTGCTCACCGATCCGATCAGCCTGGGCGTATTGCGTAACTCAACGTTTATGGAGGCACCGTGGAAGCCATTAAAGGGAGCGATGTCAATGTGCCGGACGCCGTGTTCGCGTGGCTGCTGGACGGTAAGGGCGGGGTAAAACCGCTTCAGGACAGCGATGTTATTGATAAAGATAATCCGTGCTGGCTGCATCTGAACTACACCCATCCCGACAGCGCCCGCTGGCTGGAGAGTACGCCGCTGCTGCCCAACACCGTGCGCGATGCGCTGGCCGGCGACAGCCTGCGTCCCCGGGTTACGCGCATGGGCGACGGGACGCTGATTACGCTGCGCTGCATCAACGTCAGCACCGATGAGCGGCCTGACCAGCTGGTTGCCATGCGGGTCTACGTCGACGAGCGGCTTATTGTCTCCACCCGCCAGCGTAAGGTGCTGGCCCTCGACGATATCGTTAAGGATCTGGAAGAGGGCACCGGGCCCACCGACATCGGCGGCTGGCTGGTGGACGTCTGCGATGCGCTGACCGACCACGCCAGCGAGTTTATTGAAGAGCTGCACGACAAGATTATCGATCTGGAGGACAATCTGCTGGACCAGCAGGTGCCCCAGCGCGGCCTGCTGGCGCTGCTGCGCAAGCAGCTTATCGTGATGCGCCGCTATATGGCGCCGCAGCGCGACGTTTACGCCCGCATCTCCAGCGAAAGGCTGCCGTGGATGAATGACGACCAGCGCCGGCGGATGCAGGATATCGCCGACCGTCTCGGACGCGGGCTGGACGAAATAGACGCCTGCATTGCCAGAACGGACGTGATGGCGGACGAAGTCGCGCAGCTGATGCAGGAGTCGCTGACCCGCAGGAGCTACACCATGTCGCTGATGGCAATGGTATTTCTGCCCAGCACTTTCCTGACCGGACTGTTCGGCGTTAACCTCGGCGGCATTCCCGGCGGCGCGTGGCGGTTTGGCTTCTCGCTGTTCTGCTTTGGGTTAGTGGTACTGATTGTTGGTGTTATCTGGTGGTTACACCGCAGTAAATGGTTGTAAAAAAATCACTTTCAGGTGCCGGATTACGAATGAAATGCGGCAATAATTGAGCAAAATCAAGAAACCTTCTACCCATTCAGGGCAATATCTCTCTCGCAGGTGAATGCAACGTCAAGCGATGGGCGTTGCGCTCCATATTGTCTTACTTCCTTTTTTGAATTACTGCATAGCACAATTGATTCGTACGACGCCGACTTAACTAAGTCGGCTTTTTTTTGTCCAGCTTCTACCCTTAAGGGAGATACCCGCAAGCGTGGAGGCAGCGATGACAGCAGTTAATGTACGGCAAATGAGCGATCTTCCCACCGATCCGGTGCCGGTACCAGACCCGATACCACGGCCCCAGCCGATACCGGACCCGCCGGCCGATCCCGATCCGCATCCGATCATCGACCCGCCGCCGCACCGCTAGCGGCAGGCAAAAAAAAGCCCTCCGGGCGGAGGGCTCTTGCCGGACGGCGGCTTATTTAATCTCGAGCACATCAAGACGGTGTGCAGCAGGATCGTGCTCGTCCTCTTCCGGCTGCCAGCCGACGGGATTGAGTGGGATCTCTTCGCGGTCAAAGGCCAGGTCACCGCCGTTTACCACTTCCGATCCGTGATGTAGCCCTTTAAAATCAAACAGTTCTGTATCGCATAGGTGCGATGGGACCACGTTTTGCATGGCGCTGAACATGGTCTCGATGCGCCCCGGATAGCGCTTATCCCAGTCGCGCAGCATATCGCCAATCACCTGGCGCTGCAGGTTCGGCTGCGACCCGCAGAGATTGCACGGAATAATAGGGAACGCCTTCGCCTGAGCGAAGCGCTCAATGTCCTTCTCGCGGCAGTAGGCCAGCGGACGAATAACGATGTGCTTGCCGTCATCGCTCATCAGCTTCGGCGGCATCCCCTTCATTTTTCCGCCGTAGAACATATTGAGGAACAGCGTCTGCAAAATATCGTCCCGGTGATGCCCCAGCGCAATCTTGGTGGCGCCAAGCTCGGTGGCCGTGCGGTAGAGAATACCGCGGCGCAGGCGGGAGCAGAGCGAGCAGGTGGTTTTCCCCTCCGGGATCTTCTCTTTTACGATACCGTAGGTATTCTCTTCGACGATTTTGTACTCGACGCCCAGCGCGTCCAGATACGCCGGCAGAATGTGCTCCGGGAAGCCCGGCTGCTTCTGATCGAGATTCACCGCCACCAGGCTGAAGTTAACCGGCGCGCTCTGCTGCAGATTGCGTAAAATCTCCAGCATGGTGTAGCTGTCTTTCCCGCCGGAGAGGCAGACCATAATGCGGTCGCCCTCTTCAATCATATTGAAGTCGGCAATCGCCTCGCCGACGTTGCGGCGCAGGCGCTTCTGGAGTTTATTAATGTTGTACTGTTCTTTTTTGTTAATTTGCTGATTTTCTTGCATTATTCACTGTCTCTGACACCGCGCGACTACGAGCGCGGCAACGTGTTGCCGCCTTTCGCCCGGTTGGCGATAAAAGGGTGTTCCGCGCGGGCGCCGCGCGCCGGCCGGTAAAGTATGCCGCGTATGGTACGGATTCCGGCGGCGAATGCCAGCACGTTTTACGTCAGGGGGCATCTGGCGGCGATGCCCGACAAGCTGTAATAGGGTTTTGGATGCTTTGCGCGCTCCGGGTATAAAAACAAAGCGCAGCCCCTGCCGTTCGGTCTTAACGTATTCCCGGTGATAGAAGAGGGTAGTTCTATCGTAAAACCCGCCCCGGCGGGTTTTTGCGTTAATGGCTATTACTGTATCCGTTCGCAATTGTTTTGCTGAGTGACCTGCGGACTCTCACGCTTCTTCATCTTTCTTAAAATGCTTGACGGCTTCGTCGTACAAGGACATCAGCTCAGAGATACTGGAAGAGTAGACCGGAACACGCTGAGCCCTGACTAACTCAATGATCAGCGCGTAAGCAGCATCTTCCGGAACATCTTTTGGATTTATCAGACCAGACATAAAACCTCCTTTTTACTGTGGTAAATACAGCCTACTCTGGTCACCAGGACTTCACATCCTGATAAATGATCAGTGCCTTCTGCAGTTGGCCTTTTATGTCCACAGGAAGCAGACCGCGCGTCCGCAGGGCATATCATCCTTCTCACCTAGCACATCCAGTTGAAAAAATTTCCGCATCCGACAAATGCTAATAGTGATCTAAATCAAAATGATAATCATCCAACTTAAGGAATATTAAGGAACTGTAAATATTCTTCTAAGTGGTGGTTTTTAATGGCGTTAAAAGACTTTTTTGTACAGACGGAGCCGCGCAGGCGGCACTACGGCGTCGCGCTATTCGTTGGGCTCGTGTCCGGTATCGTTTCGGCCTTTGTGAAGTGGGGCGCCGAGGTCCCGCTGCCGCCGCGCAGCCCGGTGGACATCTTCACCGGCGCATGCGGGCCGGAAGCCCTGATCCGCGCCGCCGGGCAGATTGACTGCTCGCGGAATTTCCTCAATCCGCCTTACATTTTTCTGCGGGACTGGCTGGGATTAGCAGACCCGAACGCTGCGGTCTATACCTTCGCCGGGCACGTGTTCAACTGGGTTGGCGTAACGCATATCGTCTTCTCCGTCGTCTTCGCCGTGGGCTATTGCGTGGTTGCAGAAATTTTCCCGAAGATCAAGCTCTGGCAGGGGCTACTTGCCGGCGCGCTGGCGCAGCTTTTTGTCCACATGATTTCATTCCCGCTGATGGGTCTCACGCCGCCGCTTTTCGAGCTGCCGTGGTATGAGAACGTCTCTGAGATAGTGGGCCACCTGGTCTGGTTCTGGTCTATCGAGATCATTCGCCGCGACCTGCGCAACAGGATCACCCGCGAGCCGGACGCTGAGGTTCCGCTGAGTTCTGCCCTCCGATAAGCCGCACGGTACGTATCTGAAGCCCGCCGGCCTACCGCGCGGGCTTTTTAATTCCCGGCCTTGCCGTCTTCGTCTTCTGACGGCAGGTTAATCCGATAAGCCGCCCGGATAATGTTATGACATTGATCATTTTATGCCGCAAGTATACTGTATATATGTACAGTTAATTGCATGGAGGTAGCAACAATGATCTATCCGACCGCCAGTAAAGAGAGGGCCAGCGCCGCCCGCCTCGGGCCGCTCGAAAGCGCCATGGTCCAGGGCCGGTTAAAAATGTGGGGCCGCTGGTCGTACATTGGCGGCGGCCATACCGGCAACATTTTTAACCAGCTGCTGAGGTCCGGCCCGCTGACCCGTAAATCCATAGGAGAGGTTCTGCAGCGTCTGCTGGACGCCGGCGTCAGCGAGGCGGAACTGGAGGCCTTTCTCGGCGAGATGGCCCGCGGGCGCTATAAAAGCCCGCTCGCCCACTGCAGCGATAGCGAAGGGCTACTGGTCGATCGCACGGTAGCCGAGACGCTGCGCGGCAGCCCGGCGCTGATCGCGCTGCTGCAGCAGCGCTACTGCGGCAGGGGCAAAAGCAAGCGCGCGATGGCCCAGGCGCTGCATCTGCGCCACCCGGAGTGGAGCCTGCCAACCTGCAGAAACCGCATTGACAGCTGGCTGGCGACGGCAGAATATCTGCTCTATCGCCCGCTGTGCGCGGCGTTTGGCCTCGATCCGCTTCGCCTGGGCGACGGCGACGCGTAAATTTTTCACCAAAAACTATTGTATATTTATCCAGTATCTGCTGTAATCATTCTATCCTTCGCAAAGCTGTATCGCGGGGTGATGAATCTTAAAACCCGCCACCGCGCGGGTTTTTGCTTTTCTGAGCTCGCTCATTCTGCTTATCCGCAGCGGCACAGCGCCTTTCTCTCACAATCAACATGATTAAACCCGGAGGAGAAAGATGATCTCTTTAGCCATTGCGCCCGTCTGGGACGCCGTCAGGGAGACGGCGGCCTGCTGGTGGCGCGGCGAGGTACCCGTCGGCGGCGTGATTATGGCGGCGGCAATGGCCGTACTGCGTATGAGCTATTTTGGCCACCGGCGGCGGGATATCGTTCTGGAAGGCCTGCTGTGCGCTGCGCTGGCACTGTGCGCCTATTCCGCCATTGATTATCTGCACGTGCCGAAAATGCTGACGGTCGCCATCGGCGGCCTGATTGGCTTTATTGGCATTAAAACAATCAGGGCCTGGCTTTCGCATTATCTCAGCAGGCGTCTGGGCGCTGGGCAGGATCCGGATAATAAATAGAGGAATTAGAGGAGGTGCAAAGACCATTACGACGTTTTAATTGTGTAGTCATCAGGCCTCGCATTCGCGGGGCTTTTTTATTCCGTCAAAGAGGATATTTCTATGTGTATTCATCATGGGCAAAAAGCGATATTTGGCGACGGCAAGCAGTACGCCCTGCCGCACGTATTTGTTAATCCCGATCAGCTGCAGACCTTTATTAACCAGATGACGGCCGTCTTTGACGGCACGGCAGATCCGATAAGCGATATCAATCTGGCGGCGGTGCCGGCCGAGATGCAGTTCAGCGATATTTACACCGCCATCGGTGCCTTTTCGGCCCAGGCCTATAAGGACGGTAAACCGCCGTACCCAATGGGGCAGGAGAGCGTCGGCGTGGCGGTGCGGGATATGGACAAGGCGGTGCGGGTTGCCGAGGAGCACGGAGTGAAGATCCTTGCCCGCTGGGAGGTAATGGGCAACCAGGAGGCGATGACCGAGTGGCTGGACGGCCTGCGCATTCAGTTTTACGCCTATGCCGGCACGCCGCCGGAGATCGCCGTTCGCGAGTCGGTGTCGAATACCCGCTATTATCTCACGCCCCGCGCGGCCGAAAGGTTCATTAAAACCTTCCTGGCGGTGACCGGCGGTCGGATCGTTGGTGATGCGCGCCATGCGGGTGAGGAGGTGGGCCTGCCGGGTGAGTCGTTCCGCCGGGTGTGGCTCGCTTCATCGGCGGGACTGTTCAACGTCATTATTCTCAGCGACGCCCAGCGGGCGCGCCTGGCCTCGCCGTGGCGCGATATCAAAACCGACTTCGTGGTTGACGATCTGGCGAAAGTCATCGCCCTGGCGCAAGCCAGTCAGGTGTCGGTACTGGTGCCGCCAGAGGCAGGCCACTCGCGCCATCCCCGCGCGGTGCTGGAATTTACCGGCGGCTACGTGATTGCGCTGCGCCAGAAGGCGTGATCTGAACAGAGAACAGGCGGAATAGCGGCGGAAAGAGGTTTTTATGCCCCTGGGCTATGAGGGGGCCTGGCTTATGCCAGAACGATCTTGCGCCGACGTGCCGGCAGGCGTAAAGTCCTTGTCGCACAAACGGCGTGGGCTGTTAGCTCAGCTGGTAGAGCAGTTGACTCTTAATCAATTGGTCGCGGGTTCGAACCCCTCACAGCCCACCACTCCTTCCTGTGCCGCTCTCCGCTTACTCTCATCGTATCGACATTCAATACCCACAGCGTGCTCCGGTTTTTAACCTCCGTAACCTGTTGCACAATCGCTGCGGAAAAAATCACCGGCCCCGCTTCCGCCTGCGGCGCGGGACCGATCAAGGAGAAGCGTTATGTACCAGATTGATTATAACTCTTACCGTTCCGTGAAGGGCTACAGCCGCCGGGTGCGGTTTCTCGTGATGCACTACACGGCGGTGGATTTTGCCACCTCCGCGCGCCTGCTCTCCGGTGACGGCGGCGTCAGCGCCCACTACCTGGTGCCCGACCCGACGGACCAGACCTATATTGATGCCGGTTTTAACGATCTGCGCATTTTTAATCTGGTGGATGAAAGCGAGCGCGCGTGGCACGCGGGCGTCAGCAGCTGGGCAGGGCGCAGCAATCTTAACGATACCGCCATCGGCATCGAGATTGTTAATCTCGCCTCGGATGAAACCGGGGAGTTCGTCTTTCCGCCGTTTAACGAGGAGCAGATTGCCGCCGTCAAGCAGCTGGCGCTGAATATCGTGCAGCGCTATCCGGATATGACGCCGGTCAATATTGTGGCCCACTCCGACATCTCGCCGGGGCGCAAAAGCGATCCCGGCGCGGCGTTTCCGTGGAAGGAATTCTACGATCTGGGCATCGGGGCGTGGTATGACGAAGAGACCCGCGATAAATACTGCAAGCAGTTCAGCGGCGGCGGTATTCCTGAAAAAGCGGATATTGTGGCCAGGCTCGGCACCTACGGCTACAGCACCGCGGAGGCGGGTACAGATGAGGGCTATCGGGCGCTGGTGCGCGCTTTTCAGCTCCACTTCCGCCAGCAGAAGTATGATGGCGCGGTCGATATAGAGACGGCCGCCATCCTCTATGCGCTGGTGGAGAAATACTTCCCCGCCTGAGTCAATAAAGGGCCCTGACCCCGCGTCAGGGCCCGCTTAAAAACCGATGCCGGTGCTGACCCCGACGTGCCCGCTTGATGAACCGCCGGACGCGCCAACGCTGGTTCCCGCGCAGCCTGCTATTTGCAGCAGCGCTGCGATAAAAATCACTCTCATCATCTTTTGCCTCTTCAGAATACCCGGCATGAGTATGCCTGATAATAACCCCGCGCTAAACTCCGGCTTCGGACCATTATTCCATATTACGAGTTGTACGATAACTCGCTGAAATTCGCCGCTATTGCCGTAACAAGCACAAAGTGAATAAGGAAGTCTGAGTCAGCAACTATAATACTGATTTTGTATGATTCACGTGGTTGTAATGTCGCTATTTAAACACTTTCTTTTTTTTGTCGTGGCCTGTTTCGGGCCGGTTCTCACCGTATTTTGCCTGTGGCTGGATCTTAATTTCTTCCGCGATACGGTTACTGAAATCTCGGTGACTGAAATTGTGCAGGAGCTGGTTCTGGCTGCCGTTATGGTTATCCATTTTGTTCTGGCCAAAAAGTACGTCCCGCTGCGCCTGTGCAATATTCTGATTGGTGGCCTGTTCCTCGCTATGCTTATCCGCGAACTTGATGCCGTCTTTGATACGATTTCGCACGGCTGCTGGGTCTGGTTTGCCTTAACAACGTCGGTTATTGCGCTTATCTGGCCCGTCGCTAAGTGGAAAACAACCGCCGCGCAGCTTGAGCAGTATGCGCAGACCCCCGGCTACGGCATGATGCTGGCGGGGCTGATGACTATCCTCGTCTTCTCGCGCCTGCTGGGCATGGGCGAGCTGTGGAACTTTATTCTGCAGGACGGCTTCGTGCGGGCGGCGAAAAACGCCGTTGAAGAGGGGTGTGAAATGTACGGCTACATGCTGTGCCTGACGGCGACCCTCGGCTATAGCTTCCAGCTACGCAGGATTGCTGCCGCCTGAGGTGAAAAACGGCCCGGCGCGATGCCGGGCCGTTTGCTCTGCGGCGGTTAATCCGCCGCCGCTTTCTCCGCTTTACCCGCCAGCAGGGCCAGGAAGTCATAGCGCTTCTGCAGATCTTGCGCGGCGTCCTTCCACAGCTGCTCGGCCACCTCCGGCTGCTGGGCGTTCAGGCGGCGGAATCGCTGCTCTTTCATCAGCGTATCGGCCAGCGCGTCGGACGGCGGGCGCGAATCCAGCACCATCGGCACTTTTCCCTCTTCTTCGCGGCGCGGATCGAAGCGGAACAGCGGCCAGAAGCCGGTGGCGGTAAGCTGGCGCATCTGATCGTGGCTCAGCGCCAGGTCGTAGCCGTGCTCCTCGCAGGGGCTGTAGGCGATGATCAGCGACGGGCCGGGATAGGCTTCGGCCTCCTGAATCGCCTTCACCGTCTGGTTAAGCTGCGCCCCCAGCGAAATCTGCGCCACGTAGACGTGGCCGTACATCATCATGCTGACGCCCAGATCTTTACGCGCCTTGCGCTTGCCGTGCTCGCCAAACTTGGTGACCGCCCCGAGCGGCGTCGCCTTCGAGGCCTGGCCGCCGGTGTTGGAGTAACACTGAGTGTCGAGCACCAGGATATTGACGTTTTCCGTCAGGCTCATCACGTGATCCAGCCCGCCGAAGCCGATGTCGTAGGCCCAGCCGTCGCCGCCGATAAGCCAGATGGATTTCTCCACCAGCGCGTCGGCGTCGGTCAGCAGCTCCTCCGCGCCCTCCACGCCCGCCAGGTGCTGGCGCAGGGCTGCTACCTGTTCGCGGCGCAGCTCCGGCGTCGCTTCGGCGCGCAGGGCGTCGTTCAGTTCAGCCGGCAGGCGATCGGCGAACCGCTCCAGCAGGCGCATCGCGCGGCGGCGGTGCTGATCCACCGACAGGCGGAAGCCGAGGCCGAACTCGGCGTTGTCCTCGAACAGCGAATTGGCCCACGCCGGGCCGCGGCCGTTGGCATCGGTGGTGTAGGGCGTGGAGGGCAGATTACCGCCGTAAATCGACGAACAGCCGGTGGCGTTGGCAATCAGCATCCGATCGCCGTACAGCTGGGTCAGCAGCTTAATATAGGGCGTCTCGCCGCAGCCGGAGCAGGCGCCGGAGTACTCAAACAGCGGCGTCAGCAGCTGGGAGGTGCGGATATCAATGCGCTCCAGCGCGCTGCGTTCCATTTCCGGCAGGGCGAGGAAGTAGTCGTAGTTGACCTTCTCTTCTTCAACGTGCTCAAGGCGGGAGAGCATGTTGATGGCCTTAATATCCGGGTTCTGGCGATCTTTCGCCGGGCAGACCTCGACGCAGAGGTTGCAGCCGGTGCAGTCTTCCGGGGCCACCTGCAGGACGTACTTCTGGCCGCGCATATCGCGGGACTTCACGTCCAGAGCGTGCAGGCTGGCGGGCGCGTCGGCCATCGCCTCCGGCGCCACCACTTTGGCGCGGATCGCCGAGTGCGGGCAGGCGGCCACGCAGTGGTTGCACTGGGTGCAGAGCTCCTCTTTCCACACCGGGATCGCCTCGGCGATGTTGCGCTTCTCCCAGCGGGTGGTGCCCACCGGCCAGGTGCCGTCCGGGGGCAGGGCCGAGACCGGCAGCGCATCGCCGAGCCCGGCGAGCATCGCGGCGGTGACGGTTTTCACGAAATCCGGCGCGGCGTCGGAGACGATCGGCGGCCGCGGGTGGCTGGCGACGTCAACCGGGCGCAGGGCGACCTCCGCCAGCGACTCGCGCGCCAGGGCCAGCGCCTGCCAGTTGCGCTCTACCAGTTCCTGGCCTTTACTGCTGTAGCTGTTGGCGATGGCATTCTGCAGCGCGGTCAGCGCCGAGCCGTCGGGCAGTACCTGGGTCAGCTCGAAGAACGCCATCTGCATCACGGTATTGATGCGCGCGCCCAGCCCGCATTCGCGGGCGATTTTTGCGGCATTAACCACGAAGAAGCGCGCCTGCTTCTGGTTGAGCGTCGCCTGCACCTCCTGCGGCAGCCGCGACCACACCTCGTCGGCGCTGTAGGGCGTGTTGAGCAGAAAGGTGCCGCCGGGCTTCAGGCGCTCGGCCATCTGATACTTGTCGATAAACTGCAGCTGGTGGCAGCCGACGAAGTCCGCCTGCGAGACCAGATAGGCGGAGCGGATCGGCTGCTCCGAGACCCGCAGATGGGAGACGGTCAGCCCGCCCGCCTTCTTCGAGTCATAGACGAAATAGCCCTGGGCGTACCACGGCGTGGCGTTGCCGATGATCTTGATATTGTTCTTGGTGGCCGACACGCTGCCGTCGCTACCGAGGCCGTAAAACAGCGCCTCCAGCCGGGCGGTGGAGGGCAGGGTGTTCTCCGCCAGCGGCAGGGAGAGGTGGGTGACGTCATCGTAGATGCCGACCGTGAAGCGCGGCTTCGGCTGCGCGGCGGCGAGTTCTTTAAACACCGCCAGCGCGCACTCCGGGCCAAACTCTTTCGACGACAGGCCGTAGCGGCCGCCGATGACTTTCGGCAGCGCATCCCGCTCGCCGCGGCTGACGGCTTCCGCCAGGGCGGTCATTACGTCGAGGTACAGCGGCTCGGCCAGCGCCCCCGGCTCTTTGGTGCGGTCAAGTACCGCCACGCTTTTCGCCGACGCCGGCAGGGCCTGCAGCAGGTGCGCCGCCGAGAACGGACGATAGAGGCGCACCTTCAGCACGCCGACCTTCTCTCCGCGGATCAGCAACTCATCCACGACCTCCTCGCAGGTGCCGATAGCCGAGCCCATCAGGACGATAACCCGCTCCGCCTGGGGATGGCCGTAGTACTCAAACGGCCGGTAACGGCGGCCGGTGGCTGCGGCGAAGTCGTCCATGGCCTGCTCGACGTGGCTGTACACCGCGTCATACCACGGATTGGTCGCTTCCCGGGACTGGAAGTAGGTGTCGGGATTGGCCGAGGTGCCGCGGATCGCCGGATGTTCGGGGTTGAGCGCCCGCGCCCGATGGGCGTCGATATCCGCCTGCGGCAGCAGGTTTAGCAGCGTATCGTCGGCGATAGGCGTGATTTTATTGATTTCGTGCGAGGTGCGGAAACCGTCGAAGAAGTGGATAAACGGCACCCGGCTTTTCAGCGTCGCCATATGCGATATGAGCGCAAAGTCCTGGGCCTCCTGTACGCTGCCGGCGGCGAGCAGCGCGCAGCCGGTCTGGCGGACCGCCATCACGTCGGAGTGATCGCCAAAAATGGAGAGCGCGTGTGTGGCCACCGTGCGTGCCGCGACGTGCAGCACGAAGGGCGTCAGCTGTCCCGCCAGCTTGTAGAGCGTCGGGATCATCAGCAGCAGGCCCTGCGAGGAGGTAAATGACGTTGACAGGGCACCGGTCTGCAGCGCGCCGTGCACGGCGGCAATGGCCCCGGCCTCAGACTGCATCTCGACCACGCGCGGCGTGTCGCCCCAGACATTCTTCAGGCCATTGCCCGCCCAGGCGTCGGCCTGCTCTGCCATGGTCGAACTGGGCGTGATGGGATAGATGGCGATAACTTCGCTGGCGCGGAACGCCACCGAGGCGACCGCGCCATTACCGTCAGTCGTAATCATACGTAAACCCTTACATTGCTCAAAAAGAGGACGCGCGCAAGCCGCAGCATCCTTGGTAATTATGGGTTTATTTTAGCAAAGCGGGGTGGCGGGAATTTTCGCTTTTGTGTCCAGCGACGTTGTCTGAACGCCGTTCAGATCAACGTTGGGCGCAAAAAATTGCCAGAAAATGTTTCACAGCCCCGAAATCTGCTTTTGCTCACTCGACGCCAGGCCGCGCCGTGCCTATTATGAACAGGTTTTGCTAACGTTTTGACAGGGGACAATGAGAATGAAAGCAGCTTTTTGGGTTGGGTGCGCAGCCTTACTGCTGTCTGCTTGCAGCAGCGAACCGGAACAGCAGGCGACGGCGGCTCACGTTTCGCCGGGAATGCGGGCGGCAATGTCCAGCGGCGGTCAGGCCAACTGCGCGATGATTGGCGGCTCACTTTCGGTTGCGCGCCAGCTTGACGGCTCAACCATCGGTATGTGCGCACTGCCCAACGGCAAGCGATGCAGCGAGGCTTCGCTTGCCACCGGGTCATGCGGAAACTACTGAACCAGATCGGCCAGCTTAAAGATAAGCGAATCGCTGTCGTCCGCCAGCGTTAGCTGATCTGCGGTCAGATCAACCTGGGCGCCATTGTGCAGCATTTTGCTGAGGGTGGCGTCGAGTTGATTAAGCTGCGGGTCGGTACACAGCTTTTTGGTCATCGCCACCTTCTTCGCCTTCAGCACGCCTTCGGAAAGGCTGCCCTTACCAGTAAACTGATTACACATGCTGCCGGAAATATGCATATCCTCATTAAAGCTCAGCTCCGGCGCCTTCACGCCCGGCGGCACATCCTGACCGTTGACGGTCTCCAGCACGAAGCGGTGGTGCACCAGCTGCTCTTCCTGAACGGTGACTTTTTTGGTTCCAGAGGAAACGCAGCCGGCAAGCATCATGGTCGCGGCCAGTAAAGATAAAGTTAATTTTTTGTTATTCATCACGGGGTTACCTACAAAAATAATTCACTGCAGCATGCCACTGTGGGGCATACCGGGTCACTGAGTATTGTCCGAAAATGCTGCCGCAGGGGCGGCAGCAGCAAAGGTTAAACCAGCGCGTTCGGGCAGGGTTCGCCGCCGGCGACCTGGCGCAGATTGTACAGCGTGGTTTCAGAAATGCTGGTCAGCGCCTCGGCGGTGAGAAACGCCTGGTGGCCGGTGAACAGCACGTTGTGGCAGGCAGAGAGGCGGCGGAACACGTCATCCTGAATCACGTCGTTGGATTTATCTTCAAAGAACAGATCCCGCTCGTTCTCATACACGTCCATGCCCAGGGCGCCAATTTTCTGCGTTTTCAGCGCGTCGATCGCCGCCTGCGAGTCCACCAGACCACCGCGGCTGGTATTAATGATCATCACCCCGTCTTTCATCTGGTCAAACGCGGCGCGGTTCAGCAGGTGGTAGTTATCCGGCGTCAGGGGGCAGTGCAGGGAGATAACGTCCGCGCGCGAGAACAGCGTCGGCAGATCTACGTACTCGACGCCCAGCTCCAGCGCCGCCTGGCTGGGATAAGGATCGTACGCCAGCAGCTTCATGCCGAAACCGTTGAGAATGCGCAGCGCGGCGACGCCGATTTTTCCGGTGCCGATGACGCCTGCGGTCTTACCGTGCATGGTGAAGCCGCACAGCCCCTCCAGCGAGAAGTTGGCATCGCGGGTGCGCTGATAGGCGCGGTGGATACGGCGGTTGAGCGACATCATCAGGCCGACGGCGTGTTCCGCCACCGCTTCCGGCGAGTAGGCGGGCACGCGGACCACCTGCAGGCCCAGTTCTTTCGCCGCGTCGAGATCGACATTGTTGAAGCCGGCGCAGCGCAGGGCGATATACTTCACGCCGTGTTTTTTCAGCTCTTCAAGCACCGGGCGGCTGCCGTCGTCGTTGACAAAGATGCACACGGCATCGCAGCCGATGGCGGTTTTCGCGGTTTTTTCCGTTAAAAGGAAGTCGAAAAATTCAAGTTCATAGCCAAAAGCCTCATTTACATTTTGCAAATACTTTTTATCGTACTGCTTTGTGCTGTAAACCGCGATTTTCATAAGACTTTTCTCCATCAGATAGTACCGCTACGGTAACATATTTAAAATAACCTGACAATTATTAAAATATAATTTAATCATGGAGTTATCCCGTTAGTGTAGTGCATAACCGTACGCTCTGAGCCGGAGAATTGCGCGTTTGCGCATCGGGCACAAAAGGAAGCATCTATGCTTAGCAGTGGCGCGGTCCGCCCCGGCGGGGCCACCGCGGCTTTAACAGGGGGGCTTTACGTGCCACAATACGGGCCTGTTAGGCCTTTTAATGACAATTAATCAGGATGTTAATCGCCCATGAAGGGTACATGGAAAGCAGCGATCGCCATCCTGCTGCTGCTGATACTTATACCGCTGACGCTGCTGCTGACACTGACCCACTGGGTGCCGACCCTTGCCGGGATTTGGCTCCCGTCAGGAACGCGCATTGCGCTTAAAGAGAGCCCGTCGTGGCATAACGGCAGGCTTCTGCTGCCCGAACTGCGCTATCTGGTGGGCGACTGCCAGCTGGCGCAGCTGCGCGACGCTGAGCTGTCCCATCCCAGCCGCTGGCGGCTCCACGTCGGCGAACTAAACATCAATTCCGCCTGCCTGAGCAAGCTCCCGCAGAGCGAACCTTCTCCCGCCGCCCCGCGCACGCTGGCCGAATGGCAGTCGATGCTGCCCAACAGCTGGCTGACGATAGATCGCCTGCGCTTCTCGCCGTGGGAGAAGTGGCAGGGCAAATTAGCGCTCTCTTTAACCCCCGCTCAGCAGATCCTCCACTACGACGGCGATTCGGTGACGCTGCGCGCGGCCCTGAAGGGGCAGGCGCTGCAGGTCAGCGAATTTACCGCTAAAGTGCTCGACGACCGCCCGCCGATCAAGCTGGTGGGCGAGCTCACGATGCCGCTGGTCCCCGCCGGCGTGCCGGTCAACGGCCACGTCGAATCTTCCTTCGAGGTTCCCGGCCAGCAGGGGCTGGTGGATGCCGAGCTGGAGTGGCGGGAAAATCAGGGCCAGCTGGTCGTGATGGCCCGCGGCGTCGGCGATCCGCTGCTCGACCTTCCCTGGACACTGACCCCGGAGCGCCTGACCATCAGCGACGGCCGCTGGAACTGGCCGTGGCTGGAGGGCGTGCCGGTCAGCGGCCGCGTCGGCCTGCGCCTCGACAACTGGCAGCAGGGCCTCGATAAAATGCAGATCGCCGGGCGCCTGAACGTCCTGACCCAGGGCGCGGCGGGCAAGGGCAACGCGGTGCTCAACTTCGGACCGGGGCGCCTGAGCATGGACAGCAGCGAGATGCCGCTGCAGGTGGCGGGCGAGGCCAAGTATAACGACCTGATCCTCTACGCCATGCTGCCGGCCACCTTAACCGGGCCGCTTAACGACCCCGAGCTGACCTTTGCCCCCGGCGCGCTGCTGCGCTCGAAGGGACAGATTATCGACTCGCTTAATATCGATCAGATCCGCTGGCCGCTGGCCGGCGTGCGCCTCAGCAGCCGGGGCGTGGACGGCCGCCTGCAGGCCATTCTTCGCGCCCATGAGGACCAAACCGGCGACTTTGTGCTGCACCTCGACGGTAAGGCCAGCGACTTTCTGCCGGAGCGCGGCAGCTGGCGCTGGCGCTACTGGGGCGACGGCCACTTCCCGCCGATGAACGCCAGCTGGGACGTCAAGGGCGACGGCGAGTGGCGCGGCGGTGACATTGTGCTCAACAGCCTCTCGACCGGCTTTGACCAGCTGCAGTACGGTGCGATGACCATCAGCCAGCCCCGGCTGGTGCTCGATGCCCCGGTGCGCTGGCGGCGCAGTGCGCAGCACCCGTCGCTGACCGGCGCGCTGTCGCTCGACGCCGGGGAAACCCGCTTTACCAGCGGCAGCGTCCTGCCGCCGTCAACGCTCAAATTCAGCGTCGACGGCCGCGACCCGACCTGGTTTAATTTTAAGGGTGACCTGCACGCCGGCGAGATTGGTCCGGTGCGGGTCAGCGGGCGCTGGGACGGCCTGCGCCTGCGCGGCAACGCCTGGTGGCCGAAGCAGTCCCTCAAGGTCTTCCAGCCGCTGCTGCCGCCGGAGGCCAAAATGACGCTGCGCGATGGCACCCTTTACGCGCAGGTGGCGTTTTCCGCCGCGGCGGATCAGGGCTTCGAGGCCGGCGGCCACGGCGTGCTGAAAAACGGCAGCCTGTGGATGCCGGACAACCAGATTAACGGCGTCGATTTTATTCTGCCGTTCCGCTTCAGCCAGAGCACCTGGCATCTTGGCCACCGCCGCCCGGTCTCCCTGCGCATTGGTGAAGTAGTCAATCAGGTCACCGCCCGCAATATCACCGCCGATCTTGAGGGCAGCTATCCGTGGAGCGAGCAGGATCCGCTGCTGCTCTCCAACGTCAGCGTTGACGTGCTGGGCGGCAAGGTCTCGATGCTGCAGCTGCGAATGCCGCAGCGCGACGCGGCCCTGCTGCGGGTGCAGAACATCTCCACCAGCGAGCTTATCGGCGCCATCAATCCGAAGCAGTTCACCATGTCGGGACGCGTAAACGGCGCGCTGCCGCTGTGGCTTAATAACGAGAAGTGGATAATCAAAGACGGCTGGCTGACCAACCCCGGCCCGCTGACCCTGCGCCTGGATAAGGACACGGCGGATGCGGTGGTGCGCGACAACATGGCCGCGGGGTCGGCGATCAACTGGCTGCGCTACCTGGAGATCACCCGCTCCTGGACCAGCGTCAGTCTCGATAACCTCGGTATGCTGCAGCTGAAGTCCTCCATCTCCGGTACCAGCCGGACGGATGGCAAATCGGCGCGGGTGAATCTTAACTACACCCACCAGGAAAATGTCTTTGAGCTGTGGCGCAGCCTGCGCTTTGGTGACAATCTTCAGGCGTGGCTTGAGCAGAACGCGCATCTACCCGCCCCCTGCCGATCGGGCAAGGCATGTAAGGAGCAGTAATGAGTATAAGAAATGCCGCGGCGGGCCTGCTTGCCGCAATCACCCTCAGCGGCTGCACGCCGCGCATTGAGGTGGCGGCCCCCGAAGCGCCGATCACCATCAATATGAACGTCAAGATAGAGCATGAGATCCACATTAAGGTCGATAAAGACGTGGAAAACCTGCTCAAGTCGCGCAGCGATCTCTTCTGAGGTGCTTATGAAACGAATCGCGATTGCCGCCCTGCTGGCGCTGGTCTGCCAGAGCGCACAGGCGCTGACGCTGGAACAGGCGCGGGCCGAAGGACGGGTAGGGGAAACCCTCAGCGGCTACCTGGCGCCGGTAGCGCAGGATGCCGATACGCAGGCGCTGGTCGCCCGCATTAACGCCGCCCGCAGCGCCAGCTACCAGCATCTGGCCAGCCAGAATAACGTGCCGGTGAATGAGGTCGCGAAGATGGCCGGGCAGAAGCTGGTGGCGCGGGCGCAGCCCGGGGAGTACGTGCGGGGCCTGAACGGGCAGTGGCTGAAAAAATAGCTATCGATAGCGCCGCCGGTACTCCCCCGGGCTGACGCCGAAGCGCTGGCGAAAAGCGGTTGAGAAGTGGCTGTGATCGCCAAAGCCCCAGCTATAGCCAATCCCCGCCAGCTTCTCCTCATCCGCGGCGCTGCGCAGGGCGCTGGCGCAAAGGTCCAGCCGCCGGTGCCTGATATACTGGGCGACCACCAGACCGCGATCGGCAAACAGCCGGTACAGACTGCGCAGCGACATACCCATCTCTTTTGCCAGCCAGGCCGGACGCAGGCTGTCGGACTGGATGTGCTCATCAATCATCGCCGTCACTTTTTCAAATAGCCTGTCGCGCCTGCTGGGCTGCGCTTCCCGCTGGCGCAGCGCCGGGCGCAGCAGGCAGGCGATGGCTTCCAGCGCCGCGCCGCTTTCGCTTTCCGACATCGCCAGACTGTTCATGCTCTCCTGCAGCAGCCGGTGGCTCAGTTGCACTACCGGCTGCGTCTTATCGAGCCTTGGAACATACTCCGCTGCGCCCGCCGCCAGCTGATGCTCCAGCAGATGGCGGGGCAGCAGTAGCGATACCTGACGCGCGCGCGCCGTCCAGAAGATAGAGCAGGGGCGCGAGGCGTCCACCACGGTAATATCCCCGGGCGACAGCGTGGTCTGGCGCGTGCCCTGTTCAATGGTCGCCTCGCCGGCGAGCTGGAAGACGGTGTAAAACCAGGCGTCATTGCCGCTGCGGATCTCGCGTTCGGTGCGGTACAGATTGACGTTAGCGGCAGTCACGGTGCTCAGCTTGAGGCCGCTGGCATAGCCGGACTCGATCTCGCCGACAAAATCGCCCGCCAGGCGACGGGCGGCAAACCGCCCGCACTCGGCGTTGATCGTCGACAGCCACTGCTGAAAACCTGCGTTATTCATAGATCCTTCCCGGCGACCGCACAGTGATGGTTGCGTATATGTTACACAAATTAGCTCATTCGGTTGTAAAAACGAACGATGCCGTTCACATAACGCGCTTCTGCCCCTGCCGCCCTGCGCGAAATGTCACGGACAGCACAGCAAATGGCAAACAGACAAAAGGCGCGCGGCGTTCCGACAGGGCACACTGGGGTGAATATTATTCAGAGGCTATCGGGAGAGAACAGATGTCAGATACACAGGTTGCGCGACTCGCCAGCGTGGAGCAGTTTCTTACCCGCGAACACGGTAACTTTATTGACGGCAGGCAGCAGGCCTCTTCCGGCGAGCAGCGGCTGACTGTCTGGGATCCGGCGACCGGCCGGGCCATCGCCACCACCGCCGACGCCAGCCGGGAAGATGTGGATAGCGCCGTCGCCTCCGCCTGGCGCGCCTTCGTCGACAGGCGCTGGTCCGGATGCCTGCCCGCCGAGCGGGAGCGGATCCTGCTGCGCTTTGCCGATCTGGTGGAGCAGCACGGCGAAGAGCTGGCCCAGCTCGAAACCCTGGAGCAGGGTAAATCGATCAATATTTCCCGGGCGGTGGAGGTCGGCAGCGCCGTGAACTGGATGCGCTACACCGCCGGGCTGACCACCAAAATTGCCGGTCAGACTCTCGATGTCTCCATTCCGATGCCGCCGGGCGCGCGCTACCAGGCGTGGACCCGCAAAGAGCCCGTCGGCGTGGTGGCGGGCATCGTGCCGTGGAACTTCCCGCTGATGATTGCCCTGTGGAAGATCATGCCCGCCCTCGCGGCAGGCTGCTCCATCGTTATCAAACCCTCAGAGACCACGCCGCTGACCGCGCTGCGCCTCGCCGAGCTGGCCGCCGAGGCGGGCGTACCGGAAGGTACCTTCAACGTGATAACCGGCAGCGGCGCCGTCTGCGGCGCGGCGCTGACCTCGCATCCGCAGGTAGCAAAAGTGAGCTTTACCGGCTCGACCCTGACCGGCAAGCATATCGCCCGCACCGCGGCCGGCAGGCTGACCCGCGTAACCCTTGAGCTGGGCGGTAAAAACCCGGCCATCGTGCTGAAAGATGCCGATCCGCAGTGGGTCATCGAGGGGCTGATGGCGGGCAGCTTCCTCAACCAGGGCCAGGTGTGCGCGGCCAGCTCCCGGCTCTATATCGAAGCGCCGATTTTCGACACTCTGGTGGCGGGCTTTGAGCAGGCGCTGAAGTCCCTGACCGTCGGGCCGGGCATGTCGGAGCGCGCGCAGATCAACGCCCTGGCTTCGCGGGCGCACTGCGAGAAAGTGGCGGGATTCCTGCACGAGGCGGAGGAGAGCCGCGCCGAGCTTATTCGCGGCGGCGCGGTGCCGGAGGGCGACGGCTACTATATTCAGCCAACGCTGGTGGTCAATCCCGACGCCGCCCTGCGCCTGACCCGCGAAGAGGTCTTTGGCCCGGTGGTCAACCTGGTGCGGGTCGCGGACGGCGAAGAAGCGCTGCGGCTGGCCAACGATACCGAATACGGGCTGACCGCCAGCGTCTGGACGAAGGACCTCTCGCAGGCGCTGGGCTACAGCGAGCGCCTGCAGGCGGGCACAGTGTGGGTCAATACCCACACCTTGATTGACCCCAATCTGCCCTTCGGCGGCATGAAGCAGTCCGGCACCGGGCGCGACTTCGGTACCGACTGGCTGGACGGCTGGTGTGAAACCAAATCGGTTTGCGTGCGCTATTAGCGCGGTTTTTTTTACCACACTTGTGCAGGTAGAGGCTGCGGTCGGCAGCAATAAGCGCCTCTTCCAGCACATTGCCGGCGGCCCTCTGGCGCTGCCCCAATTTCATGGCTTCGCAGTCTTCCCGGTGTGGGTATCCTTTATCAACGGCAAGCCGTACGGGCAAAAAAGCCTTTAATTGCACTATTGATAACGTTATCAGTGGATGCAGGGATAAGGGGGAGTGGCGCTATTCAGGCGACCAGATTGGATGTGCCGCAGCATGAGTGGATTCGTGGTTACGCTCTTTACCTGCTTTTGTTGCCGGGAGAACAGGTAAATTAATGGCAGATTTGATCCACATCCTCAGCAGCCAGGCCGGTCATTTTCATAACGGTGCTGCGATCAAGGCCGTTTTGCAGCATGGTGCGAGCAACTTCGAGTTTACCTTCAACTTTGCCTTCATTGCGGCCTTTCTCTTCGCCGATTCGGATACCTTCAAGGCGCCCTTTCTCAATGCCTTTTTGTTCCAGCTGTTGTGCAATGGTCATGAGTGCGTCTCCGTGTTGCGGCACACGCTGTGCCAGTTCGCGAACGAAGGCTTCAGAGTCAACTGACTCACCCGCCTGCAGTAGATAGTGTATCAGCGCAATCACCTGGGGTGAAGAGAGATAATCTGCCATCAGTAGCGTGGCCAGCCGATCGGCCAGGGTTGCGATATCACGCTGATGGATATGCTTTTGCAACAACGTCAGCGCCGCCATGCTGCGGTGACCCATTATTTCATCATCCGGAATGACGGTGACATCAATCAGTGGATAAGCGCCGCCGTAGACTTTACCTGCCAGCTGCGGGTGATCAAATTCATCCAGCCAGCGGGTAGAGTAGGGATAGGGACTGCGTTTACCGACATAAAACAGCATCGGTATCACCAGCGGCAGTTTTTTATGACCGGCCTCAAGATGGCGCTGCATCGCGGCAACGGCATATCGGGTCATGCGGAAGGCCATGTGAACATCAGGCGAACTCTGGTGTTCGATCAACGCATGCACATATCCGGTCCCTGCGGCCGTTTCCAGGCTATAAAGCACGTCGCTGAAATACTGGCGAAGATCGTCTTCAACAAATGAACCTGATTCAAGCTTCAGGGTACCGAGATCGCAGATAGCGCGTAGCTCCGCCGGAAGGTGGATATCCATAAAATCGCGGGCGATCTCCGGCTGCGTCAGAAACTGCCTGAAGGCCGCATCATGCGGCGTCGGCGAGGTGTTTTTCTTCTTCATCACTGCTGACCCTGAACGTTGATTTTTCGATCATATCACTCGCAGGCAAAAGCAATGATTGATCCGACGCTGCCCTTTGGCGGCATGAGGCAGTCCGGAGCCGGACGTAACTTAGGTATTTATTGGCAGGACGGCTGGTGCGGAACCCAATCGGTTTGCGTGCGCTACTGATCCTGCTGGCGAGGAGCTGGCGAGGCCTTTTTTGCCTGCTTTTGCTGATAGAGACGCTTATCCGCAGCGATGAACGCCTTTTCCAGCGAGTCGCCTTCGCGCATCTGATATTCTCCCCAGGAAAAGGCCACCAGCCTTTCACCGTCCGTTTCCAGCAGCTTATCCGTCACCCGGCGGACCACTTCCCTGGCTTTAGCCTCGTCGGTGTCAATAAGGATCAGGATAAATTCATCCCCGCCGATGCGAATGCCGTAGTCGCTTTTACGCACCGAGCGGCCGATCGCCTGACCCAGTAGGGCAATGGCCCTGTCGCCCGCATGGTGGCCCTGAAGATCGTTAATCTGCTTCAGTCCATCGCAATCTATAGCGATGACGGTAATCGCTATCTTCCTCTCCAGTAGCGCTGCGATTTTATTCCTCAGCCTTTCGGTAAGCAGTTTACGATTATAGAGTCCGGTCAGCGCATCGGTGACATTGTCATAAAATAGCGTCGCATGACGCCGGAACTGGTAGCTCGAGTAGCGCAGTATCAGAAGGGTGGTGGCAAGATAGAGCGCAAGCAGCCAGAGGTTGCTGAGCATGAAGTACCAGATATCGACGGAAATGTGCAGCGTTAACGCATCGGTCAGCCGCTGGCTGACGTTCAGCACCGGCGCAACGCTGAGCGATGGCGTATGAAACACAATGCCGTAGCCGGAGGTGGTATCGCTAACGTAGAGCTTCATTGCGGACCACAGCGTCGGGCGGGAGGCCGTGCGAAAGGCTGTGGATAAATCATCGGCATTAATTTGGGTAACTATCATTCCCTTAATTTTCCCCGCATTAAATACGGGGCAGATCATGCTGAACGCTTTTCCGCCGAGGATCTGATCGATATGAATGTGCGAAGTTATACTGTTGCCATGAAAGAAGTCTGCTAACTCGCGGGTATTAATGCTTATCCCGCGGGAAAATTCCTGCAGATCGATACGGTTGCTATCCCCTTTTTCCCAGTAGGGGAATGGATGCTGGTGAATATTGATTAGCCTGCCGGAATAGATATAGCTATTCTCCAGGTCGAGATAATAGCGAATATTATCGAAAATATAGTCACCGTAGTTTGAAAAAATGTATCGGGTGGAGGTGGTAAAAATCCCGTCATCAATGGCCAGAATTGCGCCGATGTCATGGACCCAGCTCTGGCAGTCGGCATTCTGAGTTTGCAGCGTCCCTTCCAGCGTCGGAGAATGACGGCCGGTCAGATTGAAGCCATACATTGTGTTGACGTGTTCGAGGCGTGCGCAGAGCGTCCTGATATCGCTGACGCCGGCAACGGGTTCAGGCGGTCGGGAAAACAGGGTCGAAAGCCGAAAGGCAATACGCTGATTAATGTATTGCTCGTGGAACAATGCCGACTTACCGTTTTCGGCAACATAGGCCATATAGCTTTGGAGAGCCAGATACTCCCGATAAAGTAAACCGGAGAAAAGTAAAGTGCTAGTAATAATAATGACTACTTGTGTAGCGATTTTTATTCTCTTCATTACCAAAACTTGGCCCATGAGATTACAGCTAAGTATCTAATTATAGCAGGCAAAAGCTGGATTAATAACCCTGTCATTATTATTGTTATTGTGAGGGGTAGGATCATACTATTTTTTTAACCTGATTTCAGAAAGGATTCCCGCACTGACAGTCGGCAGGTAATGGCGATTGCGGCAACCTGCGTTGGTTATAGAACAGCCAGCCGCGGCGGTGCTGTAAAGCTGTATTACCGGGCCGGCTGCCGGAACCGTGGGTATCGTTATGCAATCATTTGCGGCAGACTATGTCGCAATGGGTATCGATCCTCAAATCATCCACCGCATCACCACCATTGCCTCTGCTTCATTTGGGATTATGCCTTATACCGGCCTGTGTATTACATTTAACACGCTGGCAAAATTGTCATTAAAACAGTCGTTCAGGTATCAATTTTTTGTCGTCAGTATTGGACATATTTTGACGCTGATACTGACCCTTGTGACATGTGTTTTTGCATAAGCAGAGCGAAGGGGGCCTGAAGCGCAAAGAGCGCTACAAACCGAGCGCGGCCATTCAGCTGCGCTCTGGCCTTAAAGCAGCTACTTCTTCACCGCCCCCAGCGTCGGCGTCTCATTAAAATAGTTCCACGGCTTCATCAGCACATGAACCCACTCGGTCGGCATCATCGGCCACTCTTCCGCGCGCGCCACGTGGGTGGTGCCGGTGGTGATCCACACCACCAGATCCTGGTTATCCAGCTTTTCGTCGTCCTTCGTAAACTGCCCCAGCCCGGTATCATGAGTCGAGCGGTTCGGATACTGCCCCTCCGGGTAGCGCTCGTTCGGATGATAGCGGGTGACCCACAGCTGCTTGTCCATAAAGCTCAGGCGGTGGTAAATCCACTCATCTTTAGCGAAGTTGGCGCCGGTCGCCACCGGGTGGGTGCCGCCCGCGTAGGGGATTATCTGGTACGAGACGGGGTTGCCCATCCGGTTCTCTTTGGTGGTGTTGCTCAGCAGGCGGATGGTGGCCGGATCGAACTTCTGCGCCGCCTGCTGCTCGCTGTCGATGTTGTACTGATTAACCTGCATGGTGCTGGTGCGCGGTCCGCCTGCCGCGTTGGGTTTTACTTCAGGGTCCATTGCCACCAGCCGGTTGTTCTCGCCGTCCACGTCGAGATCGAGGCGGAAGTTGTAGATATGCTGGTGGGTCGTGCCGACGATGTTGTGGTCGATCAGCGTTCCGTAGCGGGTGTCTGCTTTGGCGGTGGCGTCGTGCATGGTTTTGCTCTGCACGCCTTTCACCGCCTCGATGCCGGTGGCCCCGACGTCAATGCCGAGGGTGCCGTTCTCGTGGAAGATCCAGTCGAAAATATAGTCATAGTTACCGACGGTACTTATCCAGCGCACCACCAGCTCGCGGCCCTCAGCGCTGACGTTGGGCTGGCCCAGCTCCTGGTGCTTATACTCCGGGCCGGCGTAGCGTTCGAACACCGCAATGGCGCGCGGAATGGTAATCGGCTTGCCGCTGTAGTCGGCGATGGTCTCGTTGAGCATCACCGCGTTGGACGGCGCGTCTTTACCCGGCGCGATGGAGGAGGTGAGGGTGCCCATGCCGTAGTCGCCGGAGTCGAGATAGGCCTTAAAGTACCAGCCAACGTCCGGATCGCCGTAGGGGACGATCATCCCGCCGAGGGATCCTTCGTACATCACCTTGCGCTTGGTGCCGTTGTCGTTATAGGTCACGGTAGAGATAATCGGCCCGACGCGGGAGTCCAGCCGCAGGTGGAAGTCCCAGTTCTGCCAGTGGAGGGTATCGCCGGTGATGGTGTAGTTTTTGCCTTCCGGCTCGATAATCTGCAGCGGCTTGCGCGCCAGCGGCAGGCGGTCGCGGCCGTCGTAGGCGCGCGGCGTCATCTGTACGGGCACCACCGGGCCTTCTTCAATCTTGATGATTTTTTTCTGCTCCAGATCGACCACCGCCACCAGGTTCTCAATCGGATGCGCCCAGTAGTTGCCGTCGCCGACGTCGAGATAACTGATGGCCTTCAGCAGGCGCCTGTCCTGGGTCAGACCGTCCTTGCCGTCGAAGTAGCCAACGGTCAGCGGTGTGGTCACCACTTTACTCGGGTCGGTGATGCCGTGTTTTTTAAGCGCTTCGGTAAATTCCGTACTGTCGTTAATTACCTTCTGCACGGTGACAAAATCGTCGAGCAGGATCATGCCGTGGGCGTCTTTCACCGGCGTCCAGCTGACCACTTTCTTATTTTGCAAATCCACCACGCTCTCAATGACGTGCTTGCCGTCGAGCAGGGTGACGTTGGCAAGCCGCGGGCCGTCCACCGCCTTACCGCTGAGCACGAAGTCCCACACTTTCGCCTTGTCCGGCTCGGCGAGGGCGATCTGCGTAAAGCGGGTATTGGGCTGGAACGTCTTCGCCGCTTTTACAATCTCAACGGCGGTTTTGATCTCGCCGGCGCTCAGGGCATTGAGCGGATGCGGGCGCTTCTCCACCTGAAAGGTCTGATCCAGCCCGGACTGGAAAACGTCGTTAACGAAGGTATCGGAGATCCACGCCTTATTCTCCTTCATCACCACCGGCACCTGCAGCTTCAGGCGCTTGCCGTTGACGATAGCGCTGTCCGCGCCGGGCTTCACCTTCACATAGGCGCCGTCTTTGGTGATAACGAACATCTGCGCGTAATCGTCCCACTGTACGTCGGCGCCAAAATCGGCCAGGGTTTTGTCCATCGGGAGCATATGGGCCTCGCCGCCGTGGGCGAACGCCGGGGACTGCCAGCTGCACATCAGCGCCACGGCCAGCGCCAGGGCCGATTTACGGGCGTTAAAACGTGAAGGCTTTATCATCATTAACCTCATAGTGTTGTGTTTTTTGACGTTGCGCTTATGACTGTCTCACCCTGCCAGCGGGCAGCGTTTGTCCGCATCTGCCAGCCGCTTTGTCAGATTTGCCAGGTTAATCATTTTGTCGATGGGATAACGCGCGCCCCGGCAGGAGCGCACGTCGGCATTCAGAAGTCGCCCTGCTGGCGGGCCACCAGGGTGAGGATTGAGTAGAGCGCCACCGCCTGCTGATGCTGGTTAAACACCTCGACAGACCACTCCACCACGCCGGTGGGCTTCTCTTCGGCGGTTTTCTGCCGCTTGAGGGTTTTGCGTTTGCAGGTCAGGCGCACCTGAATGGTGTCGCCGGGTTTCACCGGCTCAATAAAACGCAGGTTCTCCATGCCGTAGTTGGCGATCACCGGCCCGACGCCGTCGTCCACGAACAGCCCGGCGGCGGCGGAAATAATGAAGTAGCCGTGCACCACGCGTTCGCCGAAAATCGACTCGGCGGCGGCGATCTTATCCATATGGGCGTAGAAGTGATCCCCGCTGAGGCAGGCGAAGTTAACGATATCCGCCTCGGTCATGGTGCGGCGCGGGGTCAGCAGGCTGTCGCCGGGCTGCAGCTCCTCGAAGTATTTGCGAAACGGATGCACGCGGTCCTCCTGCACCTGCGCGCCGCGCACCCACTGCTGGCCGACGGCGGCGAGCATGGTCGGGCTGCCCTGCACGGCGGTGCGCTGCAGATAGTGCTTCACCGCCCGCAGACCGCCCAGCTCTTCGCCGCCCCCCGCGCGGCCGGGGCCGCCGTGCAGCAGCTGCGGCAGCG